>MDSV01089842.1_pt1 | contig 26813 bp, 24 predicted proteins | sample 810851 | NCBI WGS metagenome assembly MDSV01 (sample SAMN05326640, study PRJNA326480) | marine metagenome | isolation source: seawater | place: Atlantic Ocean: North East | collected 2012
GCACATGCCGGGCGAAATCGACGGCAGCCAGATGCAGGACGCCGTGCCGACGCTCGCCGTGCTCGCCGCCTTCAACGAAACGCCCGTGCGCTTTACCGGCATCGAGAACCTGCGCGTCAAGGAATGCGACCGCACCCGCGCGCTGTCGCTCGGCCTCAACGCCATTCGCGAAGGTCTTGCCGAGGAAGACGGCGACGACCTGATCGTGCACTCCGACCCGGCGCTGGCCGGCCAGCACCTGCCCGCGGCAATCGACACCTTCGCCGATCATCGGATTGCCATGAGCTTCGCGCTCGCCGGTCTGAAGATTTCCGGCATCACCATTTTGGACCCGCTCTGCGTCGGCAAGACCTATCCCGGCTACTGGGACGCGCTGGCGTCACTGGGCGTTAAATACGAAACCTGAGGAGATAAGCCATGGCGAACCGGACACTGTCAGTCTTGCGCGAGGTAGCCATGCGGTGGGTTTCGAGAATACAGACCTCCCTTATAGCAGCGCTCCCACCAATCTGCCCTTTTGAGGGGAGATTGGTGGGTGGTTTTGCCGCAGAGCCCCCAAGTCTTCTCGCCCCGGAGGGGAGAGATGTCGCGACAGCGACAGTGAGGGGGGAGACCCTCCTCACGAAAGCCCTCACGAAACTGAAAAGCTGCTTCACCCTCACTGCCCCTTTCGGGGCATCTCTCCCGCAAGCGGGAGAGAATATTGGGTGCAAGCCTCAAGACCGAGCACGACCGACTTGCCTCAAGGGGGGAGATTGGAAGGCGCGTGGCGTTGCCGTGCTGCTCGGAACGCTCCTTCTTGCCGCCGCTCCGGTTCACGCGGCCGAGGTCATCAACAGCTTCACCTCCGACGTCACCGTCGAAAAATCCGGGGTCTACGACGTCACCGAGACCATCGCCGTTCATGCCGAGGGCGACCAGATCAAACGCGGCATTTTCCGTGATTTTCCGCTGCGCTTCCAGACGGATGATGGCCGCACCGGCGATGTCACCTTCGACCTCAAATCCGTCACGCTCGACGGTGCGCCGGTGGATCACCACACCGAAAGCATCACCAACGGCATCCGCATCTATATCGGCTCCGCGGATACGGTGCTGCCGCCCGGCAACCACACCTATCAGCTCACCTACGAGACCGACCGTCAGGTCCGCTATTTCGACGACCATGACGAAATCTACTGGAACGCCACCGGCAATTTCTGGGCCTTTCCGATCGAGCAGGCGACCGCGACCATCACGCTGCCGGAGGGCGTGACGCCGACGCGGACGACCTTCTACACCGGCGCTTACGGCTCGCGCGAACAGAACGCCCGGGAGACGACCAACGGTAATGTGGTGACCTTCGAGACCACGGCCCCGCTCGCCCCCAAGGAAGGTCTTTCGGTCGTCGTCGCCGTGCCGAAGGGCGCGATCGACGCGCCGACGACGTCGGAAAGCGCGTCGTGGTTCCTGAGCGATTACCGCAATTATTTCATCGGCTTCGGCGGCTTGCTGCTGGTCTTCCTCTATTACCTCCTGTCGTGGCGCAAGGTCGGACGCGATCCGCCGGCCGGCGTCGTCGTGCCGCGCTGGGAGCCGCCGGAAGGCCTGTCGCCGGCGCTTGTCGCCTATGTCCAGAACCAGGGTTTCGGCGCAAGCCGGTTCGATGCGATCGCGGCGACCGCGATCGACCTTGCCGTCAAGGGCTTCCTGATCATCGACGAGCCTAAGAAGGGCATGACGCTGAAGCGTACGTCGAAGCCCTACGATCCGGCCCTGCCTGCCGGACAGAAGGCCTTGCTGAAAGCAGTCGATGACGCCGGCGGCGTGTTCATCGTCGACAAGGCGCATGGCTCGAAAGTGTCGGCAATGGCCAGCGCCTTCACCTCGGCGATCACCGGCGAGCATCGCGGCGAGTTCTTCGTCCGCAATATCGGTTACACGGTCGGCGGCGTTGCGCTGTCGCTGGTTTCGCTGCTGGCGCTGCTGATCTTCGGCTACATTTCGAATGCCGTGATCCCGGTCCTGTTCTTCTCGGTGTTCATTTCGGTCTTCGTCGCCGTGTTCGCGGCGATGATCGCCAAGGCCTTCCGCAGGCGCGGGCGCAGCTTCTCCTCGGCGATCGGCGCGCTGGTCGGTGCGGGGGTATTCGGCTTCTTCCTGCTGCATGCGGCCGGCGGCATGGCGGTGACGCTGCTCAGCGACCGTATCGATGCGGAAGACTGGGCCGTGATCGTGGCAGTCGGCGGCATCGTGCTCACCAATCTCGTGTTCTTCTTCATCATGGGCGCGCCGACGACGGCAGGCCGCAAGAAGATGGACGAGATCGCCGGGCTGAAACAGTATCTGACACTCGCGGAAGCCAACCGCATGAACATGGCCGGCGCGCCGAAAATGTCGCCGCAGCATTTCGAGACGCTGCTGCCCTATGCCGTGGCGCTTGGCGTCGAAAAGCCATGGTCAAAGGCCTTCGATACGTGGCTAGCCGCAGCGGTCGCCGCCGGCACGGCCGGCTACTATTCACCCTACTGGTATGCCGGCGATTTCCGCCACCAGAACCTCTCCGACCAGATCGGCAGCTTTTCCTCGTCCATGGCCTCCACCATGTCGTCATCGATGCCGACGCAGAACACCTCGTCCTCCGGCTTTTCGGGCGGCGGCGGGTTTTCCGGCGGCGGTGGCGGCGGTGGTGGTGGCGGTGGCTGGTAGGCCGGTCAGAGCATCGGGCGAAAAAGTGGAATCCGGTTTTTCGATAACCCGATGCGTCAAAACAAAGAGCTGGATTATCGGGCGGTTAGTCTGAACCGCCTGATAAATCTAGTCGGCCATGCGGGTGAAGAGGATGCTGGACGACCGCTCGGGATAGCCGGCATCCGGGGCGCTGTCCCATACCAGAGGCAGGCGACCGAACTCGATGCCGTTCTGGTTGACCCAGACGCTGTCCTTCAGTTCCGTGCCGATGGGGGGGAACGTGTAGGGCGCGCAGGTTCTGCCCGCGGCATCGCGCGGCACGCCGGTCTGCCAGCCGTCCAGGCCGCAGCCGGCGGAATCCACATTGGCGTTGTAGTAGGTGGTCACGTCATCGGCGAGCAGCGTGTAGAGAAACGGTCCCGTTTCCTGCGTGAAATCGATGCGATTGCCAGTCTCCCGAGCGCTGGTAACGATGCCGCGATAGTCGGCGCGCACGGTCGGGACATCGCAATTATTATGCGCATAGGTTTGTGCGCTGGCTGAAATCGTGTCGCCCTCGATCGAAATCTCGGCGATCAGTCCATGGCGGCCGTCCTTGCCGATCTGCAGGCATTCCGTGCGGAAATTGCCCTGTGGCAGCAGCGTTTCGGCAGCAGCCGGGGCGGCGTTACTCGCCAGAATGACGAGCGGCAAAAGCGACAATGTGTGCAAGTTCGGTCCTCCTGTCTGTCAGCACAGAATAACAAGGAATCCGGCTCAATGCGGGCGCAAAAACGGTTCTTTTCCGGCCATGCTTCGAAAAAGCGCATTGCCGGATGACTTTTTTCACGGAGCTTGCTAACACCGCCACACCCAAGTTCCTGACAATGATAGAAGCCCTTTCCGATGCCTGATCTCCTGCTTGAACTTCGATCCGAGGAAATCCCCGCCAGCATGCAGCGCCGGGCGGCGGGCGAGCTGAAAAAGCGCGTCACCGATGCGCTGGTCGATGCGGGTCTGACCTATGAGGGCGCGCGCGAGTATTTCACGCCGCGCCGGCTGACGCTGGACATCCACGGCCTGACCGCGCGTTCCGCCGATGTGCGCGAGGAGCGCAAGGGTCCGCGCGTCGGCGCGCCGGAAAAGGCGCTGGAAGGGTTTCTGCGCGGCGCGGGGCTTTCCGATATTTCCGAGGCGAAGGTTCAGTCGGACCCGAAGAAGGGCGATTTCTATGTCGCCGTCATCGAAAAGCCCGGCCGTGACGCGGAGGAGATCATCCGCGATGTGATGCCCGGCATCATCCGCACTTTCCCCTGGCCGAAATCGATGCGCTGGGGCGCGGCCTCGGCGGAGCCGGGAAGCCTGCGCTGGGTGCGCCCGCTGCAGTCGATCGTCTGCACCTTCGGCACGGAAATCGAGGAAACCAAGGTTATCGATTTCGAGATCGACGGCATCGTCGCCTCCAACATCACCTATGGTCACCGCTTCCATGCGCCGGAGCCGTTCACCGTCAAGCGCTTCTCCGATTACGCCGCCGGGCTGGAAAAGGCCTGCGTGGTGCTCGATGCCGAGCGCCGGAAGGACATCATCCGCGACGATGCCGCCAATCTCGCCTTCGCCAACGGGCTCGACGTGGTCGAGGACGAGGGGCTTCTGGACGAGGTCGCAGGCCTTGTCGAATATCCGCAGGTGCTGCTCGGCGAATTCGAGGAGGCCTTCCTCGAAATTCCGGACGAGATCATCCGGCTGACGATCAAGACCAATCAGAAATGTTTCGTGGTCAGGAAGCATGGCGAGGACAGCCTCACCAACAGGTTCATCCTGGTCGCCAATATCGCCGCCACCGATGGCGGCAAGGAAATCCGCCACGGCAATGGCAAGGTCGTGCGCGCGCGTCTTTCCGACGCGCTGCACTTCTGGCATATCGACCAGCGCGACCTGCCGGACCTCGCCACGCTGAAGGCATCGGCCGAGAAATTCGGCCTCGACCTGAACAAGCCGCTCGACCAGCGCATGGCCAAGCTCGATGCGCTGAACGTGACTTTTCACGCGAAGCTCGGCAGCCAGGGCGATCGCGTTGCCCGCATCCGGGCGCTTGCCGCAAAGCTGGCGCCCATCGTCGGCGCCGATCCGGCCGAAGTTGACCGCGCAGTAGTGCTGGCGAAAGCCGATCTTCGCACCGAGGCCGTTGGCGAATTCCCCGAGCTGCAGGGCGCGATGGGCCGCAAATATGCGATCCTGCAGGGCGAGAGCGAGGATGTCGCGGCGGCCATCGAGGAACACTACAAGCCTCTCGGCCCCTCCGACGTCGTGCCGCGGGGCAAGGTCTCGCTGACGGTGGCGCTCGCCGACAAGCTGGACACGCTCACCGGCTTCTGGTCGATCGATGAAAAGCCCACCGGCTCCGGTGACCCCTATGCGCTGCGCCGCGCCGCGCTGGGCGTCATCCGCATCATTCTGGAACGCGGCGTCCGTCTTCCGCTGCTGTCGGTCTTCGACGACCGTGATCTCCTCTCCTTCTTCCACGACCGTTTCAAGGTCTATCTGCGTGACATGGGCGCGCGGCACGACCTGATCGACGCGGTGCTGGGGCCTGATGCCGATGATCTCGAAGTCGTCGCCCGCCGGGTTGAGGCGCTGACGAAATTCCTCGATTCCGAAGACGGCCAGAACCTGCTGGCGGGCGAGAAGCGGGCAGGGCAGCTTCTGGCGGCGGAAGAAAAGAAGAAGACGCGGGTTGCCGACACGGTCGATCCGGCCCTGTTCGAACTCGATGCCGAAAAGGCGCTTCATGCCGCCATTCAGGATGCCGCCCGGAAGGCGAAGGCCGCTTCCGACAAGGAAGACTATTTCGCCGCCATGGAGGCGCTCTCGGTGCTGCGCGCGCCGGTGGACACCTTCTTCGAGGATGTGCTGGTCAACGCCGAGGACGAGGCCGTGCGCGCCAACCGCCTGGCGCTGCTGGCCATGATCCGCGAGGCCACCGGCACGGTGGCGGATTTCTCGAAGATTTCGGGCTGAGGGCGTCGGGGCGCTGTGGTTTCAGCGTTCTGCCTCGCCTTTCGACCATACCTCGGATACCCTGAAAGCACTTGCGGCCATCAATCTCCCCCCTTGAGGGGGAGATGTCGCGAAAGCGACAGAGAGGGGTATGGGCATGAGCTGCCTGCTCCGAATTTGCCGAAATGTTTCACCCCTCTCTGCCCCTGTCGGGGCATCTCCCCCTCAAGGGGGGAGATTGTTTGGTGGCTTCCTGCGTTCTTTCACAGAACCCACACCCCTCGCGGTTAACGCACCGTCACCACGCCGTTCACGCTCTCTCAACCCTTCGAAATCGGATTTTGATAACCATTGATGCGCGTTGGAATTTCTTAACCGTGCTTGTTAAGGCGGCTGGTAACAACCTCGCCTATGATCGCCCTCAGACGAACGAAAAAGTTCGCAAATGTGCGCCGGATACCGGGGACTAAGACAAGGGTGACGAGATGACGAATACGCAAGTTTTGAGGGGGCGGGATGATACGGTTCTGAGAATCGATCCCGCATATTTTCCGCAGAAATTCTCCTACACGGCCAAGGGCACTGATGCCCGCATCGCCGTCAAGCTCGACACCCGCGGCGCGGTGGTCAGGCGCAACCTGCCGTCCAGCAACCTGCCGTTCTCGATCGCGCTGCCGGGTCGGGCCTTCAAGGGCGTTGCCGCCCGCGCGGTGGCCCATGTCGACGGCGCGATCACGGTGACGCTGGAACTGCATCACGCCGATCCGGAACTGTGCATTCCGCTGCTGGTCGCCCATGATCTCGAGGCGATCGTGGCCGACTGGCAGGAATGGGCGCTGCTCTATGATATTCCGATGCTGATGGTCGAAGCCGATGGCGCCGCCCGCGCGGTCGATTTCCAGCCGCATCGCGTGACTGCGGCCAATGACGAGGCCGGCCCGCGCCGCCGCAAGGCAACGCGACCCAACCCGCGCCTGACGGTGCGGATGGAAGACGGCAAGCTCGGCGTTGCCCTCAAGGTTGCGGGGCGCGCGGTCGCGGCCTGAAGGTCAACCCCGGAATCAACCAATGAAGATCGAAACCACCAGTCCGGCGAAAATCGCGATGCCGACATGGTGGTTGGCGAGGAACAGCCGTTTGCACTGGTCGCCATCCTCGATATCGAGCACGAATATCTGCCAAAACAGCATGCCGCCGCCGACCGCGAGCCCGGCAAAGGCTGGCCAGCCAAGCCCGGCCACCCGGAAGGCAATCGCCATCAACACCAGCATCACGCCGTAAAAGCCGATCAGCCAGGGCTTGGTGTTGTCGCCGAACAGACGCGCGGTGGAGCGCACGCCGATAAGGGCATCGTCTTCCTTGTCCTGATGCGCGTAGATCGTGTCATAGCCGATGGTCCAGAGAACCGCGGCGACATAGACGAGCAGCGCCGGCCCCGACAGCGCGCCGAACACCGCCGCCCATCCCACCAGCGCGCCCCAGGAAAAGGCGAGCCCCAGCACGAATTGCGGCCAGTCGGTGAAGCGCTTGGCAAAGGGGTAGATCGCGACAATCGCAAGCGAGGAGATCGCCAGCACGATCGTGAAGAGGTTGAAACAGAGCAGCACCGCAAGCCCGGTGAGCGCCTGCAGCAGGATGAAAATCTTCGCCTGGCGGCGGGTTACCCGGCCGGAGGGCAGCGGCCGCGAACGGGTTCTCGCCACCTGATTGTCGATATCGTGGTCGACCAGATCATTATAGGTGCAGCCCGCCCCGCGCATGGCGACGGCGCCGAGCCAGAACAGCAGACAATGGGCGATAAACTGGCCGGGCCGAAAGGCGCTGGCATCCGCCGTCACGCCGGCGGCCATCGCCGCCGACCAAAGGCACGGCCACAGCAAGAGCTGCCAGCCGATCGGCCGGTCCCAGCGGGCGAGCTGGGCGTAGGGCCACAGCGAAGGCGGCAGCAGCCGGTAGACGAAATTATCCGACGGCGCGTCGACCACGCGGCCATTATTCTCGAAAATATTGCTCATCTGCCTGCCCTGAACAAAGCCGGATCAGGAAAACGCGACCGGCTCCAGCGGCGCCCGGTTCGCTTCCGCGGCTTTCAGTTTGTCTTCCGCCTCGAACATATAGCGGCGGTTATTGGGCGTGGCAAACTGGCTCTTTGAAAGCTGCATCTGGAAGATGAACATCTTGTCCCACTCGAACGCCATTTCCGAGCCGGCGAGATAGAATTCCCACATCCGGAAGAACTGCTCGTCATAGAGTTTGATCGCCTCTTCCTTGCGCGCAACAAAGCGCTCCCGCCATGCCCTCAGCGTATAGGCGTAGTGCATCTGCAGGATTTCGATGTCACGCACCAGCAGGCCGGACTTTTCGACCGCCGGCAAGACTTCCGCAAGCGAGGGGATGTAGCCGCCGGGGAAGATGTACTTCTCGATGAACGGGTTGTTGAAGCCGTGAGCCGCGACATCGCGTCCGATCGAATGCAGCACCATCACGCCGTCGTCGTCCAGAAGCTCGAAACACTTGTCGAAAAAGTTCTGGTAGCGGCCGATGCCGACATGTTCGAACATGCCAACCGAGACGATCCGGTCGAAGGGCTTGGCCTTCATGGTGCGATAGTCCTGCAACTCGAAACGAACCTTGTCCGAAAGTCCGCGCTTTGCCGCGCGATCGGCGGAAATCGCAAGCTGCTCGTGGGAGAGCGTGATGCCGGTGCAGTCCACGCCAGCCATCTCGGCGATATACATGCTGAGCCCGCCCCAGCCGGAACCGATTTCCAGCAGGCGCTGGCCCTCGTTCAGCCGCAGCTTGGCGGCGATATGGCGCTTCTTGGCAAGCTGCGCCTCGTCGAGCGAGATATCCGGCGGATCGAAATAAGCGCAGGAATACTGCCAGTCCTCATCCAGAAACAGGCTGAACAGCGGCGGCGTCAGGTCGTAATGGTGCGAGACGTTCTTGCGGTTCCTGTTGATCGGCAACCGCGTCTGCAACTGCGCGAGGCCGGTGCGCCAGAACAGCCTGGCCGCCATCAGCGGCGAGAACACGATAGCGAGCGTATTGCGGCGCACCAGCGACAGAAAGTCGTAGATATTGCCTTCTTCCATCTGGAAGCGGCCCTGCATGTACATCTCGCCAAGCGCGAGCGCCGGGTCTCTGGCGATCAGCTTTTCCGCTTCGCTGTCGGTGAACCGGACGGCAACCGGGTCGCCAGTGCCATCCCCGAATGTTGTGATCGTCCCCGTTGCGTCTTTGACCCGTAATGTCCCGGTATTGATGATCTTTTCGATCAGGTTGAATAGCTGTGAAGCCATCGCAATCCCCCGAATGCCTGCTTATGTCATATATTATTTCACGCACATTATTCATTCTGTCGCAAGAAACAAGGGCGGCGGAAACGCGGCAATGCAATGGTAAATCGGACGGTTGACACGCCCATCTGCGGGAAATCGGCTTTGTTTCACCCTGGGCTTGCATCGGCAAAGGGATCAATTCCGATAGCACGCCGAATCGCGAATCGGCGCTTTTGGTCCTTAAGTTTTTCCGCGCATGCGCGCGATCGCCTGCCGGCAGATCGCGGGCGGGTCATTCAGGCGCGCGGACCTGCGAGGCCGAGCGCTCACTTCTTCCGCATCGCATCCGCAAGTGCTGCGCCGAATGCGCCCTGCGACTGCGGCTTGCCGCCTCGGTCATTGCCGCGCTCGCGCGGCCGATCGTTGCGGGGACCGCGGGCGGGAGGTGCGCCGTCGTCCTTCTTCATCGAAAGCCCGATGCGCTTGCGCTTCACGTCGACGTCCACGACCCGAACCTTCACCACGTCGCCGGCCTTGACCACCTCGTGCGGGTCCTTGACGAAGCGGTCGGCGAGCTGGGAGACGTGGACGAGGCCGTCCTGATGCACGCCGATATCGACGAAGGCGCCGAAGGCGGCAACATTGGTGACGGTGCCTTCCAGCACCATGCCGGGCTTCAGGTCGGAAATCTCGTCAATGCCGTCGGCAAAGCTTGCCGTCTTGAATTCCGGGCGCGGGTCGCGGCCGGGCTTTTCAAGCTCCGACAATATGTCGCGCACGGTCGGCAGGCCGAAGCGGTCATCGACGAAGGCGCGCGGATCGACGGCCTTCAGCGCCGCGCTGTCGCCCATCAGCGCGCGCAGATCCCGCCCGCAGGCGGCGACGATCTTCTTCGCCACGTCATAGGCTTCCGGGTGGACCGCGGACGAATCGAGCGGCTCGACGCCATCGCGGATGCGCAGGAAGCCGGCGCTCTGCTCGAAGGCGCGCGGCCCCAGACGGGCGACCTTCAGCAATTCCTTGCGGCTCCTGAACGCGCCATTGGCATCGCGGTGGAGCACGATCTGTTCGGCAATCGAGGGGCCGAGGCCGGAAACGCGGGCAAGCAGCGGCGCGGACGCGGTGTTGAGGTCGACGCCGACGCCATTCACCGCATCCTCGACCACGGCATCGAGCGAACGCGACAGTTTCGTCTGGTCGACATCGTGCTGATACTGGCCGACGCCGATCGATTTCGGCTCGATCTTCACAAGTTCCGCCAGCGGATCCTGCAGGCGGCGGGCAATCGAAACCGCGCCACGCAGCGAAACGTCGAGCTCGGGAAATTCCTTCGCCGCCGTCTCCGAGGCTGAGTAAACCGAGGCGCCGGCCTCTGAGACGATGACCTTCATCGGCTTCGGCTCGGGCACCGCCTTCAGCACGTCGGCGACCAGTTTTTCGGTCTCGCGGCTGGCCGTGCCGTTGCCGATCGCGATCAACGAAACGTTATGGCGCGCGATCAGCGCCTTCAGCGCGGCCATCGAACCCTGAATATCGTTGCGCGGCTGGAACGGATAGATGGTGGCGGTATCGAGCAGCTTGCCGGTGCCATCGACGGCGGCGACCTTGACGCCGGTGCGGATGCCCGGATCGAGGCCGAGCGTGACGCGCGAGCCTGCCGGGGCGGCCAGCAGCAGGTCCTTCAGATTGCGGGCAAACACATTGATCGCCTCGTCCTCGGCGCGTTCGCGCATTTCCCGCATCAGGTCGAGCGAGAGTGAGGTAGAGAGCTTCACCCGCCAGCACCAGCCGGCGACCTGCATCAGGAAGGCATTGGCCTTGCCCTCACCGTCGATATCGAAGAAGCGCGCGATCATCTGCTGGGCCGGCTTGACCGGGGAGGGGCTGTCGCGGTCGGCCTCGATCGCGACCGACAGCACTTCCTCGTTGAAGCCGCGCAGCATGGCGAGCACGCGATGGCCGGGCGCGGTCGCGAATTTCTCGGCGTGGTCGAAATAGTCCGAGAATTTCTGCCCGGCCTCTTCCTTGCCCGCGACCACCGTGGCGTAGAGCATCGCATTGTCGCGCATATAGTGCCTGAGCCTGCCGACGAGTTCGGCGTTTTCGGCGAATTCCTCCGACAGGATATCGCGCACGCCGTCGAGGGCAGCGCGGGTGTCTGCGACCTTGTCGTTGACATAGGCCTCGGCAAGCTTCTCCGGGTCCGAGGTCCGGTCCTGGAAAATCGCGTCGGCCAGCGGCTGAAGCCCGTTCTCGCGGGCGATCATCGCGCGGGTGCGGCGCTTCGGCTTGTAGGGGAGGTAGAGGTCTTCGAGTTCGGATTTGGTGGTCACAGTGGCGATCTTGCCGGAAAGCTCATCCGTCATCTTGCCCTGGCTGGTGATCGATTCGACGATCGTGGCGCGCCGGGCCTCCAGTTCGCGCAGATAACCCACGCGTTCGGCGAGCGTGCGCAGCTGGCCGTCATCGAGCCCGCCGGTGGCCTCCTTGCGGTAGCGCGCGACGAATGGCACGGTCGCACCCTCATCCAGAAGCTTCAGCGCGGCATCCACCTGTTCGGGGCGGGCCTTGATTTCCTCTGCGACGATGCGGGCGATTTTTTCTGCGGCCATATGTATCGTTTCCATCTTTTACGGGAGAGGCGAATTTAGGCGTTCATAGCGCCGAAACAATGGCTTTGGCGAGGGCGCGCGCGGCCTTCCACAATATTGCCCCGGATGTTAACGCGTCCCGGCCTTGACCTTTGTCGCCGGCCTGCTTACCCAACCGCCAGCAGGTGACAACTGGAGCAAACCCCATGCATGTCCTTCTGATCGGCTCTGGCGGGCGCGAACACGCGCTGGCCTGGAAACTCGCGCAATCCCCCGAAATTGGTGATTTCTATGCGGCTCCGGGCAATCCGGGCATTGCCGCCCATGCAGTCTGCGTGGCGCTCGATGTCACCGACCATGCGGCGGTCACGGCGTTTTGCCGAGAAAAGGCGATCGACCTCGTGGTGGTCGGCCCCGAAGCTCCGCTGGTCGCCGGGCTTGCGGATGACCTGCAGGCCGCAGGGCTGAAGGTGTTTGGCCCCACCAAGGCGGCGGCGCAGCTTGAGGGGTCCAAGGGCTTCACCAAGGATCTGTGCGCGCGTTACAACATTCCGACCGGGGCCTATCAGCGCTTCGACAATGCAGAGGCCGCAAAGGCCTATGTGCATGAAATCGGCGCGCCGATCGTGATCAAGGCCGATGGCCTCGCCGCCGGCAAGGGCGTCACCGTCGCCCGGACCAATGACGAGGCGCTCGCCGCGATTGATGATTGCTTCTCCGGCACATTCGGCTCCGCCGGCGCGGAAGTGGTGGTCGAGGAATTTCTGGTGGGCGAGGAGGCGAGCTTCTTCTGCCTTTCCGACGGAAAACACGCCCTGCCGCTCGCCACCGCGCAGGATCACAAGGCCGTCGGCGATGGCGATACCGGACCGAACACCGGCGGCATGGGCGCCTATTCGCCGGCGCCCGTGATGGATGCGGCGATGACCGAGCGCACGATGAAAGAGATCATCGAGCCGACGATTCGGGGCATGGCGGAAATGGGCCATCCGTTTCAGGGCGTGCTCTATGCCGGGCTGATGATCACCGAAAAGGGCCCCGAGCTGATCGAATACAACGCCCGCTTCGGCGATCCGGAATGCCAGGTGATGATGATGCGGCTGAAGAGCGATCTGCTGCCGATCCTCCTTGCCTGCGCCGAGGGCAGGCTCGATTCGGTTGGCGCCGATTGGAGCGAGCAGACCGCACTGACCGTGGTGATGGCGACCAAGGGCTATCCCGGCGCCTACAAGAAGGGCAGCGAGATCAAGGCGCTGCCCGCCGATGACGCCACCGCCCGAACCTTCCATGCAGGAACCGCGTTCAAGGACGGCAAGCTTGTCGCCAATGGCGGACGGGTGCTGAACGTCACCGCGCTTGGCCCCAACGTCACCGAGGCGCAGACCCGCGCCTATGAACTGATCGAGAGCATCGACTGGCCGGAAGGCTTCTGCCGCCGCGATATCGGCTGGCGCGCGGTTGCCCGCGAAGAGGGCTGATCGGCGAGCCGCGGGCAGGCCACAGTTCCAGCAGATTACCCGTGGAAAAGTGTCGTCTGGGACACGACCCGGCGATGGTTAAAGAGGCTTTAACCCATCGCTGTTAGCCTCGGCTGCGAATCTGCCGGGAGACCCCTTCGTTTCCGGGCGGGTGCGTTCGGTTGAAGGTATGAGGGTACTGGTCATGGCTGCACGGGCAGAGCGGTTTGAACACGGAAGAGGCGGCGAGTTCTCGCTTATCGGGTTTGTCCGGCGCTATGTGGCAGCCCTTTTTGGCTTTGCGCTGTTCGTGGTTCTCTGCCTTGCGATCGCGGCGATGGCGACGTGGAATGTCGATGATCCAAGCGCGCTTCATGCCACCGGCCGACTGCCAACCAATATTCTCGGCTATCCCGGCGCCGATTTCGCCGACATCGTGATGCAGGCCTTCGGCTTGGCAAGCGTGTTCGCGCTGCTGCCGGTGCTCGCGTGGTCGCTGGCGATGATGGCGGGAAAGCGGATTTATCGCAAACCCTCGCGCTTCTTCGCCTGGATCGGCGCCGCGATCCTCACCGCCGCGGTGCTCGGCTGCGTGCCGCCGCCGCCGACATGGCCGCTGCCGAACGGCCTCGGCGGCGTTTCCGGCGATCTGATCCTGCGTTTCCCGGCGCTGTTCATCGGGCAATATCCCTCGGGCCTTGCCGCGATGATCGTCGGCGGCATTTTCGCGTTGCCGGCGCTGTTTCTTCAGCTTTATGCCGCCGGCCTGATCATTCGCCAACCCCGGATCGTTCCGGAAAAGCCGGTCGCGAAACGCCAGTCGAGCGATCCCGGCGCGCCGACCGTTTCCGATCTGTCGGAGGAGCGCGAAGGCTGGTTCTCGCTTGCGCCGCTGATCGGCTATGCCGCCCATACCTGGTACATTTCGCGCGCTCGCCTCAACAAGATCTTCGGCCGTCGGCGGGACGAGGATGAGGATTTCGACGCGCCCTATGACTTCAATGAGGACGGTCTCGACCGGCTGGACGATGACGAGCCGGCCTATCCGTCATCATGGCGGCGCAGCGGCGAGCCGAGCCTTGTCGATCCCGACCGTCCGCGCGAGACGGGCTACAGGCCCGCCGACCCGCCGCCCTTCGATTATGAAGGCCGGATGGGCGACGATTTCGACGATGACAACGACCTGCCCGAGGGCGTGCTGAGCGCCGATTTCGGGCCTACCGAGCCGCGCGTCACGCGTCAGACGCCGCGTGCGCCGGTGGTGGCCGCACCCGCGCCGCCGCCCCAGCCGGTGAACGCGGAAACCATGCGCCGGCCCTCCCGAGGCGCGTTTTCGCCGCACGGCTTCGAACTGCCATCCGCAGCATTGCTGGCCGAGCCCAAGGGGCTTGCCCGCGACAAGGCGCTGTCGAAGGAGGTGCTGGAAGACAATGCCCGCACGCTCGAAAAGGTGCTTGAGGATTTCGGCGTGAAGGGCGAAATCATCCACGTCCGGCCCGGTCCGGTCGTGACCCTCTACGAGTTGGAGCCCGCGCCCGGCATCAAGTCCTCGCGGGTCATCGGCCTTGCCGACGATATCGCTCGCTCGATGGCGGCGATCTCCGCCCGCGTCGCCGTCATTCCCGGTCGCAATGCCATCGGCATCGAACTGCCCAATCCGCACCGTGAGACGGTATTCCTGCGCGAGATCATCGCCAGCCAGGATTTCCAGAATTCCAAGGCCAAGCTCGCCATGGCGCTCGGCAAGACGATCGGCGGCGAATCGGTCACGGTCGATCTTGCGAAGATGCCGCATCTCTTGATCGCCGGCACCACCGGTTCCGGTAAGTCGGTCGCCGTCAACACCATGATCCTGTCGCTGCTCTATCGGCTGTCGCCCGAGCAGTGCCGCCTGATCATGATCGACCCGAAAATGCTCGAGCTCTCCGTCTATGACGGCATTCCGCATTTGCTGTCGCCGGTCGTCACCGATCCCAAGAAGGCGGTCGTCGCGCTGAAATGGACCGTGCGCGAGATGGAAGAGCGCTACAAGAACATGGCCAAGCTCGGCGTGCGCAATATCGACGGCTTCAACAGCCGCGTCGCGCAGGCTCAGGAAAAGGGCGAAACGCTGTCGCGCACCGTCCAGACCGGCTTCGACCGCGAGACCGGCGAGGCGATCTACGAGACCGAGGAATTCGATCTCGAGCCGATGCCCTATATCGTCGTGATCATCGACGAGATGGCAGACCTGATGATGGTCGCCGGCAAGGATATCGAAGGCGCCGTCCAGCGGCTGGCGCAGATGGCGCGCGCGGCCGGCATCCATGTGATCATGGCCACCCAGCGCCCGTCGGTCGACGTCATCACCGGTACGATCAAGGCGAACTTCCCGACCCGTATCTCGTTCCAGGTGACCTCCAAGATCGACAGCCGCACCATTCTCGGCGAGCAGGGGGCTGAGCAGCTTCTCGGCCAGGGCGACATGCTGCACATGGCCGGCGGCGGGCGCATCCAGCGCGTCCATGGCCCGTTCGTCTCGGATCCGGAAGTCGAGGACATCGTCGCCTATCTGAAGACCCAGGGCACGCCGGAGTATCTCGACGCGATCACCGCCGATGACGATGAGGACGGCGACGGAGGCTATGACGGCGACGGCGGCAGCGCCGACAATATGGCGAAGTCGGATGATCCTTACGACCAGGCGGTGGCGATCGTGCTGCGCGACGGCAAGGCCTCGACCTCCTATGTCCAGCGCCGTCTCGGCATCGGCTATAACCGCGCCGCAAGCCTGATCGAGCGGATGGAGCAGGAAGGCGTGATCGGCCCCGCCAATCACGCGGGCAAACGCGAAATTCTGGTGCCGACGGAGCAGGACATCATTGAAGGCCCGCGCTGACGCCCCATTTTTGCCGGCAGAGACATGCAGGCCGCCGCGCCCCGAAAACGCCCTTTTGGCGGCGCAACGGGGCCGCAATCAGTTTTCAGGATCGGATATATGAGCAAGTCTAAAAACACTTCGTCCCTGGTTCGCCGGCAGTTCCTCGGCGGTCTCGCCGGTGGCGCCGCGCTGCTGATCGGCCTGCCGGCCGTTGCGCAGACCCTCCCGACGGGCGCCAATGTGCCGACGCCGACCAAGCGCGACGGTTCGGTTCAGGTTGCCCAGGCCGCGCCTGTCTCTTCCGGCGTTGCCGCACAGCGGGTTGCCGATCACTTCTCCTCGGTCAAGTCGATGACCGGCGAGTTCATGCAGTTCGGCCCGCGCGGCGAGCAGTCGGGCGGCAAGTTCTATCTGGAGCGTCCGGGCAAGCTGCGTTTCGACTATGATCCGCCCTCGACGCTGAAGGTGATCGCGGACGGTCGCAACGTCGCCGTCGGCAATGGCGATCTCGATACCTGGGATTTCTATCCCCTGTCGCGCACGCCGCTGTCGCTGCTGCTTGCCGACCAGATCGACCTCCAGCACCGCATGGTGCGCGATGTGCGTGAGCAGAACGGGCTGACGGTGATCGTGCTCGGCGACAAGTCGATCTTCGGCGATCAGGTGATCACGATGATGTTCGACAGCAAGACCTTCGATCTGCGCCAGTGGACGATCACGGATGCCCAGGGCAAGGACACCACCGTGATCCTCTCCAATGTCCGCACCGGCGTCAAATTCGCCCGCTCGGTGTTCCGCATTCCCTATGACCAGATCATGGCAAGCCCGGGCAGCAGCAACTGACGCCCTTCCGGTCTCCGGGCGAATCGCCTATTGCTGATGCCCCGTTCAGCAAGGAAGGCGCGCGCCAGTGGAACTCAGTCTCACCACCTGGAATATCAATTCGGTGCGCCTGCGCCTGCCGATCGTCGAGCGGTTCCTGAAGGATTATCAGCCCGATATCCTGTGCCTTCAGGAAATCAAATGCCTGAACGACCAGTTCCCCTACAAGCCGCTGCGCGAACTCGGCTACGAGCATATCGAGGTCCATGGCCAGAAGGGCTATCACGGGGTCGCCATCGTCTCGCGCATTCCGCTGGGCGAGGGGTTCTCGACCGATTACTGCGCCATGGGCGACACCCGACACATCTCGGTGGTGTTCGATGCCGGCGGGCGGAAGATCAGGCTGCATAATTTCTACGTGCCGGCCGGCGGCGACGAGCCCGATCCCGAGATCAACCCGAAATTCCGCCACAAGCTCGATTTTCTGGATGAGATGAAGGTGCTGAAGGCCGATCAGGGCGATGGCATCGGCTCGATCCTGGTCGGCGACCTCAATATCGCGCCGATGGAAAACGACGTCTGGTCGCACAAGCAGTTGCTGAAGGTCGTCAGCCACACGCCGGTGGAGACCGAAGGCATGAAGGATCTGATCGCCAAAGGCGGCTGGGTGGACCTGATGCGCCACGTCACGCCGGAAGACGAGAAGCTTTACACCTGGTGGAGCTACCGCGCCAAGGACTGGCAGGCCGCCAATCGCGGCCGCCGGCTGGACCATATCTGGACCTCGCCGGACCTCGTCCCGGCTTTCCAGCGCTTCGATATCCTGACCGAGGCGCGCGGCTGGGAAAAGCCGTCCGACCACGTGCCGGTAACGGCGTCGTTTGCGTTCTAATTCTTCGGCGGCAGTTCCCGTACCGCGCCCATCAGCAACAAGCCAAGCACCGTGGCATTGAGAATATGCCATAGGAAGTGGGTGCCGATTCCAGCCGTTGCCATGCAGGTGGACTGGTCGAGGCTGCGGAATGTCAGCGACATGATGAAGATCGCGGTGGCGCCCGCGAAATAGCCCCAGACCGGGTGATCGCGCCAGACCGCGATCACCGATGCGACTGCCATGGCGATCAGGGCAGGGGCGTATTGCAGCGATCCGTTGAGTGGTGCGTCACCGCCGCGCGAGGCGAGCCCGACCAGATAGACGACAAGCGCGAAGCCCATGATCGTCGCGATCATGTAGCCGATGATATCGAAGGTCTTGCCGCCGGCCACCCGCACGAACAGCAGCAGGATATAGAGGAAAAAGAACAGCCAGATCGGGATCACGTCGAGCGCTGCCGAAAGCGGCGTGGCGAGCGTGTGGAACAGGAACGACCCGACGCCGATGACGCCGACCAGCGCGATGACCGTCAGTTCCAGCAGGCTGCGCTCGGGCCTGCGCCAGGCCGCGGGCCAGACGACGAGCGCCGCGATGATGAAGGCCAGGTTCGTGAGCGCGTTGATCGGCTCGGCCCAGAAGGCGCCGGTCGTGCGTTCGCAATAGATGTCGATATAGGGTGCGGGGTCCATCGTTTTCACCGGAACGTTGTGCCTGAACGTCCCGGATGGTTTCCCTGTTTTGCCCCCTCATGCAAGGGGCAGCGGGCATTTTTCGGCGCTTTCGAGAAACTCAGTATTCGCCCTCGTCGCCATCCGCCTTCGATTCGTCCTCGGCGACGGGGATGGCGTAGGAGCCGGTCAGCCAGCGCGACAGGTCGAGTTCGCGGCAGCGATTGCTGCAGAACGGGTAGTCCTCGCGGGTCGACGGGCGTCCGCATTCGGGGCATTTGCGCGGTTTGCGCAGCGGTTCCACGCTTGCCTTGGTGGTCATGTCCATTCTCCTGCGATATTGAAGCCGCGCCCGGAAAGCAGCATCGCGGTCTCATAAAGCGGCAGGCCGATCACGGCGGAATGCGAGCCGACGAGCTGGCTGATAAAGGCTGCCGCTGGCCCCTGAATGGCATAGCCGCCGGCCTTGCCGTCCCAGTCGCGCGAGGCGAGATAGCCCGCCATTTCCTGTTTCGAAAGATGCTTGAAGGTGACGCGGGTTTCCACGACCCGCTCCTTGTGGCCGCTTTCGCCGACCGGGTGAACGCAGAGCCCGGTATAGACCCTGTGCCCGCGTCCGGACAGAAGCGCCAGACAGGCGCTCGCCTGGTCCTCGGTCTCTGCCTTCGGTAGCACCCGCCGACCGACGGCCACCACCGTATCCGCCGCGATCACAAGCGCACCCTGCCATTCGGGATCGCCCGAAAGGGCGCTGCAAACGGCTTCCGCCTTCTGGCGGGCAAGCCGGCCGGCAAGCTGGCGCGGGGTTTCCTTCGCAAGCGGGCTTTCGTCGATATCGGCGGGATGAACGCGATCGGGCGTCACGCCGATCTGGGCGAGAAGCTCGACCCTGCGCGGCGACGCCGATGCCAGCACGAGTTTGGGGTTCGTTGCGGTCAAGCCGGATCCTCGGCGCCGGGCGCTTTTACTTGAAGCGGTAGGTGATGCGGCCCTTGGTCAGGTCATAGGGGGTCATCTCGACCAGGACCTTGTCGCCGGCGAGAACGCGAATGCGGTTCTTGCGCATGCGGCCTGCGGTGTGGGCGATGATTTCGTGCTCGTTTTCGAGCTTGACCCGGAAAGTCGCGTTCGGCAGAAGCTCGACGACGACGCCCGGAAATTCAAGTACTTCTTCTTTTGCCATGTATGTCGTTTCTTTTCCTTGTTGCGTTGCCGGAAGACCGGTCAAAACGCCACGACCCCGCTGGGGCTTGACGCCGGCGGGGAAGTGCCAGTTTCATTGAGTTGCAGCCCTGGCGCAGCGGGTGAACGCGCGGAGAACTGCGGGATTTGCGGCGGAACCTACACAATAGTTCGCCGTTTGTGAACCTTGTTTGCTGGCATGAACGCTTTTTGTTCCGTCCAGCCTGCAAGGCCTGCGCCGTGCCGATCAGCCGCGCCAGTAGAGCACGCAAAACAGGGTGAACAACCGTCTGGCGGTGTCGAAATCCATTTCGATCTTGCCCTTCAGCCGGTCCTGCAGCGTTTGCGAACCCTCGTTGTGGACGCCGCGCCTGCCCATGTCGATCGCCTCGATCTTGGCGGGGGAGGCGGATTTGATCGCTTCGTAATAGCTGTCGCAGATCATGAAATAGTCTTTCACGATCCGCCGGAACGGCGTCAGCGACAGAATATGGGTCGCGACTTTCTCGCCGTTTTCGAGCGTGATGTCGAACACCAGCCGCTTTTCGATGATCGACAGCGTCAGCTTGTAGGGCCCGCCGGCATGGCCGACCGGCTTGAAGTGGTTTTCCTCCAGGAGATCGAAAATCGCGACCGCGCGTTCGTGCTCGACATCGGGCGAGGCCCGGCCGATGCTCTCGTCGAGTTCGACATCGCTCAGCCTGAATTCGCCCTCGCTCATTGCTAGTCCTTGCGGTTGAGGCGGATGGATACCGATCGCCCGTGGGCGGACAACCCCTCGCATTCTGCAAGCTCGATGGCTGCCGGCGCAAGCGCATTCAGTTGTTCGGGGCCAAGTTTCAGGATTGAGGTGCGCTTCATGAAGTCGAGCACCGACAGGCCGGAGGAAAACCGGGCGGAGCGGGCGGTCGGCAGAACATGGTTGGAACCGCCGACATAATCGCCGATCGCCTCCGGCGTGAAATGGCCGACGAAGATGGCGCCGGCATTGCGCACGGAGGGGATCAGTGCGTCCGGGTCATCGACGGCAAGCTCCAGATGCTCCGGCGCGATGCGATTTGCGATCGGCATGGCGGCTTGAAGATCCGGCACGGTGATGATCGCGCCGAAATCGCGCCAGCTCGCGCCCGCGATCTCGGCCCGAGGCAGCGTCTTCAACTGCCGCTCCACGGCCTCTTCAACGGCGCGCCCGAGAGCGGCATCCGTGGTGATCAGGATCGACTGCGCGCCGCTGTCATGCTCGGCCTGCGCTAGGAGGTCGGCCGCGATCCAGTCGGGATTGTTGTCGCCGTCGGCGATCACCAGCACTTCGGAGGGTCCGGCGATCATGTCGATGCCGACCGTGCCGAACACGGCGCGCTTGGCGGCGGCCACATAGGCATTGCCGGGACCGACGATCTTGGAGACCGGCGCGATGGTTTCGGTGCCGTAGGCAAGGGCCGCTATCGCCTGCGCGCCGCCGATGCGGTAGATCTCGGTGACGCCGGCGATCTTCGCGGCCGCAAGCACGGCCGGGTTGACCGCGCCCTTCATCGCAGGCACCACCATCACGACGCGCTCCACGCCCGCGACCTTCGCCGGAACAGCATTCATCAGAACCGAACTCGGATAGCTCGCCGTGCCGCCCGGCACGTAAAGGCCGACCGCCTCGACCGCCGTCCAGCGATGGCCAAGCCCGACGCCGATATCGTCCTCGTAGAAATCGTCCTTCGGCAGTTGCCGTGCGTGGTGGCTGCGGATGCGCTTTTCGGCAAGCGTCAGCGCGTCGATCACCTTGGGATCGACGGCGGCATAGGCGGCTTCGAGCTCATCCGCGCCGACACGCATCGGGGTGACGGCGAAGTCGATGCTGTCGAACCGGGCCGAGTAATCGGCAAGGGCGGCATCCCCTTCGGCGCGCACGCGGGCGAGGATCCTCTCGACGACGTCGGAGACATCCTTCGAGACCTCGCGCTTCATCGAAAGCAGGTCCTGGAAGGCGCTCTCGAAACCGTCATCCGCCGCGTTCAGCCAGATCGCCATATTTGCCTCGGTCACTCAATTGAAGAAAGGGTCAGCGGAAGGGTTCAGCGGGGGTGGTGGGGCCTTGCGCGGGCTTCCCAGCTGCCGGAAAGATCGCTCATCAGCGCCTCGATGCATTCGACATCCGCAACGATCTCGCCGCCGCCCGAAAGCGTCAGCACGATCGAGCCCTCCGGGCCTTCGCCCGCCTTCTCGAACTGGATCGACAGAAGATTGTTGACCGCGTCACGGGCATCCCGTTCCAGCCCGATGCTGCGCACCGCCTTCACCCGCTTGAACACCAGCGCCGCGCGCCGCCGCTCGGGCTTCTTGAAGAAGCCGCGCTTCTTTTCCCAGACGAACCGGTTGGTGAGAAGCTGAAGCTGCCCGGCCACCTTGGAGAACGACACATCCGGCGAGAGAAAGACGGCGTCCTGCATATGGGCCGAAATCACGGCGAGGTCTTCCTCGTCGAGCGCCATAAGCTTCAGGGGGTCGGTCGTCATTGCATAAATTCCCGGCGGTTGCTGTTTACACCGAGATAGAGCCAAGGGAGGGATTTCGCAACCGCTCGACCCCGTCCCCGGCCAGTTTATCGGCGTCAGTCGGAAATCCGTTCGATTTCGGCGCCGCAATTGGTGAGTTTTTCTTCCAGACGCTCGAAACCGCGGTCGAGATGATAGACGCGCGAGACATTGGTTTCGCCCCTGGCGGCAAGGCCGGCAATGACCAGCGAGACGGATGCGCGCAGATCGGTCGCCATCACCGGTGCGCCGTGGAGCTCCTTGACGCCGCGAATGGTCGCCGTCTGGCCGGAAAGCGCGATATCGGCGCCGAGGCGCGCCAGTTCCTGCACATGCATGAACCGGTTTTCGAAAATGGTCTCGACGATCCGCGCCGTGCCCTTGGCGCGGGTCATCAGCCCCATGAACTGCGCCTGCAGGTCGGTCGGAAAGCCGGGATAGGGCTCGGTGGTGACGTCCACCGGGCGGATATCATCGCCATGGCCGACGATATGGATGCCGGTTTCGGTGGTGGTGATCTCCGCGCCGGCGGCGCTCAGCGCGGCAAGAGCGGCCGAAAGCAGCTTGGCGTCAGTGTTTTCAAGCGTGACTTCGCCGCCGGTCATGGCGACCGCCATGGCATAGGTGCCGGTCTCGATCCGGTCCGGCAGCACGCTGTGCCGCGCGCCCGAAAGCGAGGTGACGCCCTCGATGGTGATCGTGGTCGTGCCCGCGCCCTCGATCTTCGCACCCATGGCCTTCAGGCAGTTGGCGAGGTCGATGATTTCCGGCTCGCGCGCGGCGTTTTCCAGAACGGTCGTGCCGTTGGCGAGCGTTGCCGCCATCATCAGCGTGTGGGTGGCGCCGACCGAGACCTTGGGGAACACATAGCGCCCGCCGGCAAGCCCGCCCTTGGGCGCCTTGGCTTCCACATAGCCGCTGTCGATCTCGATCTCCGCGCCCATCGCCTTCAGGCCCTCGATGAACAGGTCGACAGGGCGGGTGCCGATCGCGCAGCCGCCGGGCAGCGAGACCCGGGCAATGCCCTCGCGCGCCAGAAGCGGGCCGATGACCCAGAACGAGGCGCGCATCTTGCGCACCAGTTCATAGGACGCGGTGGTGTCGGTAATCGTCGGGCAGGAGAAATGAATGGTGCGGGCATAGCCGTCACCCTGGCGTTCGCGCCGGCCCTTGACCGAGATATCGACGCCGTGGCTGCCGAGAATGCGCATCAGCGATTCGACATCGGCCAGATGCGGCACGTTCTCCAGCGTCAGCGTGTCGCTGGTGAGCAGCGAGGCGATCATCAGAGGCAGGGCGGCGTTCTTCGCGCCGGAGATGGGGATGACGCCCTTGAGCGGGTTACCGCCGACTACTCTGATTCTATCCATATGATGTCAATCCGGGGCAGGCCCGGCCTCTCCTTGAAGCTATGGGGCGTCGCATTAGACGAAACGGCCCGTATGATCAATCGCATTGGTTGACAAGTCGTTGCCGAAACCGGCGGATTTGCGCGAGACTGAATGGAATGCGCGGGATAGGCCCAAGGGACCGGCCAAAAATGGCAGGGGCGTGGCGGACACGGCGGAAAGCGCCGGGTCAACCCGCCAGGGTTAATCCTCTGTGTTCTTCCGGCTACTGGAGGCCGGCAGGCCGTCGGTCTCGTCGGCCGCGCCCTTGCGGCGCGCGCGCGACTGCTGCTTGCGCCGCATCAGGTTTTCCCTGAGCTTCTGCGCCGCGCGGGCCTTGCGTTCCTCAGCGGCGCGCTCGGATGCTTTCTTGTTCGGCTTGTCGTCCATGGCGGTCATCGTTTCAGCAAAACGGTTGGCATGTGAAAGAATTCTCCTGAAGCGTCTTGCACTCGAAGTCGAGCTATGGCAATAGGCCGCTTGCCTGCACCTGACCGGTGCCGGAAACCTTCCGCAAGTCGGAAATACGGGCTGCCGTAGCTCAGGGGTAGAGCACTCCCTTGGTAAGGGAGAGGTCGAGAGTTCAAATCTCTCCGGCAGCACCAGTCATTACTTACTTATCATTCAAACAATTTCGATCCGTCGTAGCTGGATTCCGCCTAGCCGCGCGGCAGTTTTCTGCTCCCATTTCGGAGCCCTGCGTTTTTTGCATAGGCGCAATGCTCAAACGTCTCTGTTCGCGTTCGGATCAATCGATTATATCCCGGGTCAAGACGAATTGATGAGCGTCAGCCAGACGCAGCCGAACGAAGGAGAATGAACATGGGTGTTACGCGCACTTTCAACAACTGGATGAAGTACCGCCAGACTGTTGCCGAGCTTGACCGCATGTCGACCCGCGAGCTTTCCGATCTCGGCATCAGCCGTCAGGACATCCGTCGGGTTGCCCGCAAGGCTTCCTTCTGACACGACAAAATTCGGAATTCGTGGGGCATCCTCCTCCTCCCAAATGCCCCTCGATAGGTCGGTGATCCTCCTCCTCCCAAATCACCGGCCAACCAAAATGACGCTCACCGGATCCTCCTCCCCCGGTGAGCGTTATTTTTTTGTCTTGATGGCAGCGTCATGACCGATCCGTATCCTCTTCCGTACCGGAAATCTCAAGCCTTGCGTTCAGTGCATAGGACTGTTGCTTTTGCCTATCTGCCAGGCAGCCGTTGAAACGCCTATATCGGGATTGTCGAAAGACAGGGATGCGCCGCAAGGAATGCGACGCCAGAAACCTTCAAACGAAGGGAGATAGACATGAGCATGGCACGTAGCTTCAACAGCTGGATGAAATACCGTCAGACCGTCAGCGAACTCAATCGCATGAACAGCCGCGAGCTGGCCGATCTCGGTATCAACCGCGAAGACATTCGTAACATTGCCCGCAAAGCGGTCAAGTAAGCGATAGCGGTTCAGCCGCCCAAAGCCGGCGGCACATTTTTCCCCTGCGTCCTCTGCCCATCCTCCCGGGCAGGGGGCGTTCTTTTTGGGCCGAACGAATGCGCCTTCTTCGCGCGCGCGGACCGGCAGGCGCCGGCATTTCCACCGCGCTCATCGCGTCAACCGTACCGAAATTTAAAAAATTAGCGTCTTGCCCAGCGCGGCAATGTCGCGTAACAAAGCGGCTATCGAATTTGTTTGTTAAGTTACGTCTGCGCGAAAGCGCCCAGAACGATCTTCTATCAAAGTCGAGCAAATGCATGATGTAGATCATGTGATCTTTGAACGCACGATTTGAAAGGAAATCGTTATGAGCGTCGGAACCGTAAAATTCTTCAATTCCACCAAGGGCTATGGCTTCATCGAGCCGGAAGATGGCAGCAAGGACGTATTCGTTCACATCTCCGCCGTTGAGCGCTCCGGCATGACCACGCTTTCGGAAGGCCAGAAGGTCAACTTCGAAGTTGTCGCCGACCGCCGCACCGGCAAGAGCGCCGCTGAAAACCTCAGCGCCGCCTGATTGGCGAAAGCCATCGGCTGATACAATAAACCCTCCGAGGCATCGCTTCGGAGGGTTTTTGTTTGTCAGCTGTCTTGAGGCCTACTTGTCCGTGCCGAGTTCCGTCGCGGTCTCATAGCCTTCCATCTCGATCGTCTTGATATCGGCGGCATCGAGGTCCTGCGCCTTCAGGTCGACAAAGCGGATGCTGCTGTTGTCGTAGGTGCGGAAATAGAAGCGCTGCTTCTCCAGGTCGTTGGCCGTCGTCCACTGCGTGTAATCCTGATGCACCTGGCCATCGGCGTCGGTTTCGCGGATCGCGCCCTTCGGAATATCGAAATTGTTCAGGATATGGAACGCCTGGAAGACGTCGTCTTCACTGGTCGCGCCCTGGTCCACGCCGGTCTGGAACAGCGCCGCGCGCACGAAACGCGAGGGTGAGGTGAAGTCGCCCGGCACGCCCAGCATGCCCGTGCCTTCTCCGAAGCCGGTGATCTTGACGTTGCCGAACTGCTTGGGCGGAACGTTGTCATAGCTCAGATTGACGTAGTTCTTCAGATTGGTCATGTGCCAGTCGAAGGGCGGGTTGTTGGTGATCACGCCAACTTCGTTGTCATGGATGTTCAGCTCTCCGTCGACATATTCAACGACGATGGTGTTGCCGGCGGCGTCGGTGATGACATAGTGCAGCGGCAAAACGATGCCGAAATGCGCGAAGGTGACCGGTGCCACCGTGATATCGGAAAGCGCTGCCTTGGCCTCCTCGACCGTCGCGAAATTGTCGAGGATGTAGGAGCCGAGCTGCCAGGGGGCCAGCGTGCTGTTCTGCGCATCGGCGGTATAGGGCTGATAACCGGCCGACTGGCTGAAATAGAAGATGCCGATCGAAAGGCCCTTTTCGTTGAGGCCGTCGATGATCACCGGCATGTCGACGCCGTTGGTGCCCACACTTGCGTATTTCGAGGTCCAGGTCAGACCCGGCTTGCCATCCGGGGTTTCGCCGACGCGTTCGAAATTGCGCGGCGAGACGATCACGTTGGACTGAAGGTCGACGCCGAATTCCATCGTGCGCGCACGCACGACCGAGCCGTCCTTGGCCATCAGCGTGATGCCGGTGCAGGCGTCCGCCGTCGAGGCAAGCAGCATTGTGGATGCCAGCGCGCCCGCCGTAAATCGGATGCACTTCGAAATTTTCGTTCTGAACATGGTCTTCTCCGGTGTTTCGGTGTCGGCCCTGTGTGTCGCCGGTCTCGGTTTCACAGGCGTTCTGGCGCGCAATAGCCGATGAAGACCGGGCTAGCAGATACCGGATTGCGCGTCTGCACACGTTAACGGAGAGCAGGGGGCCGCTGGCGCAATTCTCAAGGAATTATGCAATATAAACAATCGCCTGAGGGCTGGATGTCGGCGTCAATGGTCCCTGCAGGCACCAAAAAAAGTCTGACGCCTTTGAACGCGCGCATGATCGTGGCCATGCGCGCGCTGATTTTACCGCACCAGCAGAACCGGGATCTTGCAGGCGCGCAGCA
>MDSV01191488.1_pt1 | contig 26810 bp, 22 predicted proteins | sample 810851 | NCBI WGS metagenome assembly MDSV01 (sample SAMN05326640, study PRJNA326480) | marine metagenome | isolation source: seawater | place: Atlantic Ocean: North East | collected 2012
TCTTTTCAAATAGTTTTCTTTCATCAACTGGATTTATAAATTTATTTAAAATTTTAAAATTTTCTTTAACTCCTTCTTTAAGCAAATTTTTATAACTTAAAATCGTTTTTACATCTTTTTGATGCATTCCAGCTATTGTAACAGTTATTTCAATTTTTGATTTTAAATTCTTAACCAATAAAATTATTTCTTCTAATGATTTGGAATATCTAATAGATCCATATATTAGAATATTAAGCGTTTTATTTTTTAAATTTATTTTGTTTGAATTATAAGTTGGTAAATATGAATCCACGGGTTCATTGAAATAATTAATTTTTTTACTTAAAAAAACATTTTTTGAAAAATTATAAAATAGAATATCATTAGTCATAATTTTTTTTAAATAAATATTCTTTAACAAATTTGATATAAAATAATTGTAAATTAAATATTTTATTCTAAATTTTTTTTTTGAATAAAATTGATGAACTCTTGGGTTCACCAATATGCCTGAAAAAATTTTAGAATTAAAAGGATTTGAGAAAAAACTTAGAATTTTATCAAAATGATCTAAATTGGAAAAAAAAATATGATCAAAAATGAATACTTTATCAAGATAATTAATTCTATTTTTAATTTTTATGAAATTATAAATCTGAAAAATAATTAAATTAAATATATTTTTATTTTTTGGATAAGCTAATTGATCGGTATAAAGCAATTTTACAGATGGATTATCTTTTTTAATTATTTTTAGAACCTCTGAATTTTTAATTTTAGGAGATGTAAGTAAATATATTTTTATATTTTTTTTTTGAGCCTTTATTACGTTTCTAACATATAAACTTATAAAATGACCTTTTATTTCAGGTTCAACTATTAATAGCTTCATTTCAATATAAGAGATTTTAAGAATATTAAGAATGAGTACAATATTCTCAGATATTTAATAATAGAAAACATACATTTTTTTTTCTCAATTTCTTTATAATAAAATTCAAGATTATTTTGCATTTGTCCTTCCCACTTTCTTTGAACACCAATTGAAATATTTACTGAAACTAGCCTATTCTTTTTTGCAAAATCTTTCCAAAGAAAATAATCACCTGCCATTTTATAATTATTTTTAAAACCACCAACATCCTCAAAAATTTTTCTACTGAAAATAGTACTTTCTTGTTGAATAAATCCCCACCCACAGTTGTGCGCATATCCTTTTTTTATGATATTTTGAGGATATTGATAAGGAAACAAGGTTAGTAAAAGATTATATTTTTCATATTTAAAGCTCGTATTACCGTTGATCCATTCTACGTTAGGATTCTTTTCAAGATACATTTTTATTTTTGAAAGGACGTTTTTATTTTTTAAAAAATCGTCAGCGTTCAGCCAAAAAAGATATTTCCCTGTTGCTTCACTGAAACCTTTTTTTAATGCATCATACATCCCGTTATCTTTTTCGGTAATTATTTTTGTAATCTTTGAGGAGTATTTTGTAATTATATTATTGGTGTTGTCTGTAGATAAATTATCAACTACTAAATATTCAAAATCACTTATCGTTTGTTCCAATACACTTTTTATAGTCTCTTCAATATATTTCTCACCATTATAAACGGGAGTTACAATTGAAAAAAATGGTTGTTTCATTTATTCAATGAAAAATTTTTTATAAAATATTTATAATACTCAGTTAAACCATCTTCAATTTTTATTTTTGATTTCCAACCTAGTTTGTCTAGGATTGATGTATCTAATTTTCTCTTTTTAACACCATCAGGATATTTTTTATTAAACATAATATTTCCCTTAAAATTAGTTATTTTTTTAATTAACTGGGCTAATTTTTTTATTGTCAAATAATCTTTACTTCCAACATTTATATATGTTTCTTTAAATTTTTTATTTAAAGAAAAATTAATTGCTGAAGCTAAATCATCAACATTAAGAAACTCGCGTTTAACATTTCCAGAACCCCAAACTTCAACAATTTTTTTTTTATTTATTTTGGCATAATGAAACTTTTTAATAAGAGCAGGAATAACGTGACTAGATTTTAAGTCAAAGTTATCACCTTCTCCATATAAATTTGCGGGTTGAAATGAAATGTAATCTTTGCCGTACATTTTATTTATATATTCACAATATTTAAGAGTTGATATTTTTGCTAAAGCATAACCTTCGTTTGTTTTTTCTAATTTTGATGATAAAAGATACTTCTCTTTAATTGGTTGTTTTGAATTTCTTGGATATATGCAGGCAGATCCTAAATTAATAAATTTTTTAACGTTATTTGTATGTGATGCATTTAATAGGTTAAAACCTATCATTGTATTAATATAAATATACTCATCGATGTAATTTGCATTATCCATAATACCTCCAACCCTACCTGCTGCATTAATTACAACGTCTGGTTTATTTTTTTTAAACCAACTATAAACTTCTTTTTGATTTACAAGATTCAAATCCGATCTTTTACATTTTATAATTTTATAATTTTTTTTCTTAGAAAGTATTTTTAAAACAGCAGTTCCAACCATACCCTCTTGCCCAGCAATAAAAATTTTTTTAGTCACTTTTTTTGAAAAAAGAATTAGAAATAATTTTATGATCTGACTGCATCATTTCTTTAATAAGACTTTTGATATTAGTTTTTGATTTCCAACCAAGTTTAACTCTGGCTTTTTTTGCATTTCCAACTAGATTTTTAACATCTAAAGGTCTTAAATATTTTTTGTTAACTCTAATTATGATCTGCCCATTCTTTAGCATAGGATATTTTTTTTTATCAAATTTTCTTATTATAGCTTTTTCATTTAGCCCTTTACCTTTCCATATAATTTTTATACCAAGGTATTTTAAGCATTCTTCAGCAAAAAATTTAACACTATATTGTTTCTCGGTTGCTACAACATAATCATCAGGCTTAGATTCTTGCATAATTTTCCATTGCATTTCCGCATAATCTCTGGCATGGCCCCAATCTCTCAATGAATAAAGATTGCCTAGGTATAAACACTTTTCAATTCCATAAATAATTTTATTCAATGTTAATGTAATTTTTCTCGTTACAAAAGTTTCCCCTCTTCGAGGCGATTCATGATTAAAAAGTATTCCGTTACATGCAAAAATTCCAAACGACTCTCTATAATTTTTTGTTATCCAATAAGCATACAACTTAGATACTGCGTAAGGACTCAATGGGTAAAAGGGAGTTTTTTCTGATTGTTTTTTTTCTTGGATTTTACCAAATAGCTCAGATGATGATGCTTGGTAAAATTTTGTAAATTTTGTTAAATTTAATTTTCTAATGGCTTCAAGCACTCTTAATGCCCCTAAAGAATTCACATTAGATGTATAATCTGGCATTTCAAAACTTGTCGCAACATGACTTTGAGCTGCAAGATTATAAATTTCATTAGGTTTGACATTTTTAATAATATTAAAAATTGAACTTGCATCTGTCATATCTCCATAATGTAATTTAAAATTTCTTTTATGAGATTTATTTTCATAAATATGATCAATTCTTTCTGTATTGAAAGAGGATGACTTTCTTTTTATACCGTGAACAAAATAATTTTTATTTAATAAAAATTCTGCTAGGTAAGACCCATCTTGGCCTGTTATACCTGTAATTAATGCTATTTTTTTTTTCATTATTTAGATTATAGATGATTGTATAATAGATATATAATTTTTTAACATATAATTAAATGAAATTGTCAATTATCACAGTTACTTTAAACTCAAAAAAAACTATAATTTCTACTTTAAATTCTATTTTATCTCAAACTTATAAAAATATAGAGCATATAATTGTTGATGGGGGATCCATTGATGGCACTATTAAAATAATTCAAGAATACAATCATAAAAATAAAAAAGTTATTATCAAAAAAGGAATGGGGATTTACGAGTCGATGAATGCTGGAATTAAAGAGTCCACAGGAGATATAATTTCAATTTTAAATTCTGACGATATCTACCAAAATGAAAACACAATATCAGATGTGATGAATTTAATTATGAAAAATCCTGAATATCCAATTTATTTAGGTGATGTAGTATATTTTAAAGATACAAGTTTTTTTGATATTTATAGACATTACAAAGCAAAAAACTTTAAAAAATGGCATTTAAAAATTGGGTTAATGCCACCACATCCTCCATCTTTTATGAAAAAAAATGTATATGAAAAATATGGGATGTATTACGAAAAGTTTAAAATTGCTTCAGATTTTGAAATTTTTTTAAGATTAATTTATCAGAATAATTTAAAATTTTTTAAATTAAATAAGGTTATAGTCAGAATGAGAATAGGCGGAATATCAGGAAGGAATTTACAAAGTTATATCATTTCTTCAATGGAAATTATTAAATCATTTAAAATAAATAATATTAAAACAAATTTATTTAATATTTTATTAAGACTTCCACCTAAAGTTCTTCAATATTTGATATTTAAGAAAAAAAATTTAAACTCTGATTTTAGATTATTCAAAATACAATTTGGTGAAAATTATTTAGAGAACTCTTTTAAAATAATTAAACATTCAAAAAGCATTCCATATGATAAAAATTTTATCTTATCAGGCCTAAACTTAGCATTTTTAGGATATTATTTTAAAGAAGAAATCCCTTATCATAACAAAATTATTCATTGGCCAGATGGTTTATTTGCAAAAACTATTTTTGATAGTATTAATAAAATTCCTGGAAGATTAATAATACAAAATATGAAGTTACCAGACGACATAAATAAAATTGTAGTTCTGGGAAACCTAACAACTCATAATAAAAACTTTTTAATTGAAAAGTTTAAAAAACCTATTGAGCACTTAGAACTCCCGTATGGAAATTTTGAATATATTAAAAAATATATAAATTTGAGAATTGATAAAAATACAATTATATTTCTAACTTTACCAACTCCTAAACAAGAACAAATAGCAATAGAATTAGCAAAAAAAAGTGAATACTATAAAATTATATGTATAGGTGCATCCATTTCAATAGCATCTGGACAGGAAAAAGCAGTTCCCAAAAGACTTGAAAATTTCGAATTTTTATGGCGATTGAGAACAGATCCATTAAGAAGAACTTTAAGATTACTAGAGTCAATGTTTTATTTTGCTAAAGGAAAATATATTCAGAAAAAATTGAAATATTTAAATATTTATACAATTGAGTAAAAAAAAAAATTATATTTGGGTTTCTGATTACTCCAATACTACTGGTGAAGGTAATCTTGCCCGACTTTTTGTAAAAATTAAATTAAAAAACAAATTTAAATGCATAATTTGTAAATTTAATTCGAAAAATAATCTTATTAGAATTATTTTGGGATATAAGTATATATTACCTTTTATAGGAATACTAAATTGCTGGAAATATTATTTAAAAGGCGAGACAGTAAGCTATCTAAATTATTTACCTTTGTGGAATACACTATTATTTTTACTATTACCTCCAAATACTATATTAGGACCAATAACTGGTGGATCTTACTTTAAAAAAGAATTTAATTATAATTTTTTTATAAGAAGTTTCATTTTTCCTTTTTTTTATAATATTAGTAATTTTGTTATTAATATAAGAAATTTTGAAAATATTTTTGCAACAGATCTTCTTAAAACGTATTTGTCTAAAAATATAATTAAAAAATCAAGCTTCAACTTTGTTTTAAATGGATTAAAAACTAATGTTCCTATTTATAATAGAAAAAATATAGATTTTGTAATTTATTTTAGAAAGCATAATAATAAAAAAAATTTGTATCCAATTAATTTTATTAAAAAATTAATAAAATATAATTTAAAAATTTATGTTGTTGGAAATAAATTAAATATTAAGGGTATTAATAATTTAGGGTATATAAGTAAAAAAAAATTAAATGAAGTATTAATGAAAAGTAAGTATTCGATATGCTCAGGTGAAAATATTTATAGTTTATTTACAATAGACTGTATGAATAATAATGTTAAGGTTATTTCCAACATAAAACCAAACACTAGTAATAAATATTTCAATAGTAAATTAATTTATATTAAAAATTTTGATAATTTAAAAAAAGATAAAATTAGTTCTTTTTTATAGATTTGAAATTATTAAATAAATTTAATGATATAAAAAAAAGAAACATATCAATACCAAAAATACCAAATGTGATTTCACCTACAGATCTTATATAAAGCATTCCCAGTAATAAGATCGATATTGTAAAATAAACTTCAGTATTATTAAATATTTTTTCAATAAAAATTATTTTAAATAATCTAATAATTATTATTATGTAAACTGAAACTAATGATAAAAATGAAAATATACCTCCAGTGATAAGTGAGTAAAAAAATATTCCAGAAACATTTTGATTTAATAAAATTCTATCAGATTGAGGCCCAAACCCCAAAAAATTATTATTTTTTACAAGTTGAAAAGTTTTTTTCCAAAGTACATCTCTCCCTGATAAATGAGTATGTGCAATTCTTTTATCTTCAAGATTTTGTTTTATATTTTGTATTTGTTTTTTTTGTTTATTAACATTTTGATCAATCACTTCAATCACTTCAATCTCTTTATTTTTGATATCTTCTTTTAAAATATCCGATTTTTTATCATCTAAGATAATATTTTGAATAATAATATCATTTTTAATTACTTTGATAATAATATTTGATTTTTTCATTTTGTAATGTTTTTCGAGTTTTGCAATTTGAACTTCGGAGAAAAATATCTTTAAGTCATTTATTTCTTTAAAATGATCTCTAACTTGACCCTCAAAAATATGCGCCGTATATGGAATTATAAATGTAATAACGATTATGAAAGATTTTTTTTTCAAATCTAAATTTAATATTTTAAAAAAAACTAAATAAATTAAAAATGAAATCTGAAACAAAGTCATTAAGCGACTTTCTAAATGAAAAACTGTAAAGTTTATTAGAACTAATAAAGTTAATAATATTATTTTTAAATTTCTTTTGAACTCTTGTTTGATATAATAAGCAAATAAGAAAACCCACAAAACCATTAGCATTCTTGATAAACCACTAGACCTAGGAACAGGTTGGTTCATAAAAAGTTGAGATGGAGCCATAGTGTTCCATCCATAAAAACTTTTTCTCTCTTTTGGTATTTCTAAGTAATTTTTTATATAGTCTGAATATAAGTCATAGGTAAATTTAATTGATACCAGTAGGATTACCACTAGAAAAATATTTAATATGTTTTTTTTGAATTTCAAATCCTCATTGCTAAAGATTAAAAATAAAAATAAAATTGAAAGACCTGATAATACCCAATTAAGTTCATAAAATGTTATAAAATCATAATAAAAAAAATATGGAGTTTGAAATATAAGATATAAAAAAAATAATATATATATTATATCGATATTTAATTTTCTAAAGTTTATTAATAAATATAAAATTAAAAATGGTAGCAAAATTAATGGTGCTACCCCTCTAACAAAACTTATAATTGAATTCATATCTATTGAATTAGGTATTGTTAACGGATTGTTAATCGCACTAATTAAGTAAATAAAAAGAATATAAAATAAGTTTTTTTTGTTATTAATTAATATTTTTTTCATGATTACTAATTTTAACCTTTTACTCTATATATGCTAAATAAAATAGATTTTAATGATGAATAAATTATATTATAAAAGTTTAGAGTACCTTCTATACCTTTTGCCAATTTCTATAATCATTAGTAATTTTTTTACTAATTTTATTGTTTACTATTTATCTATATTTGGAATATTTCAACTTATCCTAAAAAAAAAATATGATCTGATAAACAATAAATATTGTTATATTTTTGTAATTTTTTGTATTTATATTACTTTAAGATCTCTTTTTTTAGAAAATAATATTTTATTCTCACTTAAAAGCTCCGTAACTTTAATTAGGTATTTATTTTTTTATGTTGCAATTGTAACCATTATTAAAAATAATAACTTCATTATTAAAAATTTTGTAATCATTTTATCTTTAATACTAATATTTTTATTAATTGATAGTTCAGTTCAGTTTTTTACTGGTCAAAATCTATTAGGATTAACTGAACAAACTAACAATAGAATATCAAGCTTATTTAACGGAAGATACGTTTTGGGTTCTTATGTATCAAAAATTATATTTTTATATCTATATTTATTAAATTTTCAATATCCGTTTAGAAATTATAAATTTTCATATTTTATTATAATTATAGCTTCACTATTTTTAATTTTAATTTCTGGAGATAGAGCTGCTTTAGGAATTTATTTTTTAACATCTATTATTTTTATAATTTTGTTAGATAAAAATTTTTTGAAAATAAAAAATAAATTAAGTATTATTTTTTTGATTATAATATTTATCATAACTACAATTTCATTTTCAAATACTTTAAAAGGTAGATTTGTCAATCAAACATTAAATGACTTTAAAACTGCAGAAAATATTTTTTATTTTTCAAAAGGGCATGAAAGTCATTGGAAAACTTCATTCAAAATGTTTATAAATAATAAGTTATTTGGAATAGGTCCAAATATGTTTAGAAAAAAATGTGATTTACCATTATATAATTCAGGTAAAAAAAGTTGTACTACTCACCCACATAATTATTATTTTCAATTACTAGGAGAAACAGGATTAGTCGGTTTTTTATTATTATTTTTAACCTACCTGTCCATTTCATTAAAATTATTGAAACAAATACTAATAGTTAATTTTAAAAATAAAGTGTATCTAAATACTAATAATTTATTTATCTCTATTTTATTTTTCTGTAATTTTTGGCCAATAATAACAACAGGTAATTTCTTTAGTAGTTTTACAGCAAATTTAATAGTTTTGCCTATTTGTTTTATAAATATTAAAAGTGAAAATGTTAAATAATTTTTATTTGTATTTTTCTCTAGTTCTAATTCTAAATTTTTTAATTTACTTTTTTCATGACAAAATTTTTAAATTTTTAGTTCCAACTGATAGGCCTGACAATAAAAGAAAATTTCATAGTAAGCCAACATTAATTTCTGGGGGCCTTATATTAGCAATTAATATTGTTTTGCTCATATTAATTTTGAACAATTTAGAAACAATAGAATTTAATCAAAACAATACTGTTTTAAATATTTTTTTATTTTCGGTTGTATTTTTTATTTTTGGTTTCTTAGATGACAAACTAGATATCAATGCATGGATTAAATTTTTTCTAATGATTATAATTTTATTAGTTTTAATTAATTTTGATAATAATTTTTTAATAAAAGAATTAAGATTTTCCTTTTTAAATAACTCTATCAACTTAGGACAATATTCAATTTTTATAACTTTGTTGTGTTATCTTTTATTTATAAATGCTTTTAATATGTTTGATGGAATTAACCTTCAAAGTTCAATTTTTTCATTCTCACTAATAATATTCTTTATATATATAAACTTTCTAGTTGATATAAATTTTTTAATTCTTCAATCTTTACTTTTGTTCTTATATTTAAATTTTAAAAACAAATCCTTTTTAGGTGATGGTGGTTGTTATCTCTTATCATTCATGCTCGGTTCTTACTCAATAGTTTCATATAACAATTCAATAATAAATAACTGTGATGTTATTTTTATTTTAATGATATTGCCAGGATTTGATATGTTAAGACTGTTTGTAGTCAGAATAATTAATAAAACTAGTCCATTTAAACCTGATAGAAATCATTTTCATCATCTTTTACTAAAAAATTTAGGCTATTTAAAAACTATATCTCTTATTTCGTCTTTAATTTTCTTAAATATTGTATTGATAATATTTAGCATCGATACAAGAATAATATTTTTATTATTTATTATTTATTATTTTTTCTTAATTTTAAGGTTTAGAAACTAAATTAACTTTACCACCCTCTATTTGATAAATTTTATCACACCTTTGTATTAAATTTTTTTTATGAGAAATAATTATAGTTGTAAAGTTTGATTTAATTTGAAAGATTGTATCTATAATTTGTTTTTCTGAAATAGTATCTAAAGCATTTGTGGCTTCATCAAATATTAAAAATTTAGGATTTTTATAAAGAGCTCTTGCAATACCAATTCGTTGCTTTTGGCCACCAGATAACTTTATTCCTAGTTCACCAATATCTGTTTCGAATCCTTCTGACAAATCATTTAAAAACTTATGTATTTGAGATTGTTTTATAACTTTTTCAAATAAATTTTGATCGTATTTGTCAGTTATATCTGAAAAAATAATATTATTTTTTAATGAGCCTTTGAATAATGCTGTATTCTGAGTAACGTATGCTATTTCATTTTGCCATTTCCTTAATAAATTTTCAGAGTTTATAATTTCTTTATCTATTAGCAATTCACCTTTGCTTGGTTTTAATAGACCAGAAATTATATCTACAAGAGTACTTTTGCCAGCCCCACTTTCACCAAAGATGCCTACAATCTCACCAGCTTTTATTTCTAGATTAATATTATCTAAAATAAGCCTTGATCTATTTTTATGAGAAAACGATAAGTTATTTAGCTTAATATTTTCTTTAAATCCAATTTTTTCCTTTGAATAGTCACTAATATCATTTAGTTTAAGATCATCACTAATACTCTTTAAAACAACTTTTGAAAAACTTATCGTTTGATACGAAAATATAATCCTTTGAAACGAAGGAATTATTCTATAAGCAACAGCAATAAAGAAACCTGTGGTAGTTATGATATATTCCTTTGAAAAATTATTTGTAATTAAATAATACAAAACAATTACTATTGACAATATTCCAATTAATTCAAAAGAGATTTTTGGAATTACATTCGTAGTAATTATTTTTCTTTGAAGATTGGCTAGTTTTTTTGTTGTTAAAAAAAAATCGTCTATTTTTTTTTCATATTTGTTATCTAGGATTATACTTTTAATATTTAAAAATGTCGTTTTAAGAATATCAAGTTTAACACTATCAAAATATTTTCTTTGTTTTCCCCATTTTTTTGACAAGTTACCAATTACTTTTAAAAATGCAGCAGTTATAGTAAAGAAAAACAAAAAAATTAATCCAACTTTTACTAAGTCAAAAATAATAATTATTGAGCAAAAACCTATCACTATCATTATTTCTGAGATTAAGGTTATTAAAGGGCCAACAAAGCCTCTTGTAAAGTTTATTAAATCTACTGATAATTTTGATGTAAGGCTCGAGGAATTATTTTCGACAAAAAAAGAATATTCCTGTAATAAATATTTTTTTAAAATTCTTCTTGATAAATCTTGTTCAACTTTTTGAACAAATTTATTTTGTAAATAAAAATAAATAAAAATAAATATATTTTTAAAGAGAAAAAGTAAGAAAAAAATAACTAAAAAATAGAATATATAAGAAGTATAATTTACATCAGAAATGATATTCAAGAATTCAAAATTTGGAAAATAATTTGAAATTTTGTCTACTACAATGTTTGGATTTAATATCAAACCTATCAACGGGATAACCATTCCAATACTTAATAACTCTAAGAAAACATTTATAATTGCAGCAGCAATTAAAAAGTAAAAATATAGCCTATCTTTTGAGGATAAAAGTTTTAAAAAGTTTATAATAAATTTCATTCTATATAAGCTTTATTTTTATGATAGGATACCATTCTTGATATAAGTTTTTCATTTGTAAATTTAGGGTTATATTTAAACTTATTTTTTATTTTCAGATTATCTGCCATTCTAGAAAAATTATTTTTTCTTTTATACACAAAATATATTTTTTTTTTATATTTTTTATTTAACAAATTGGATATTTGTTTGACTGAAATATTTTTAGTGTTTGCAAATATATAATTATCACACTTTTTTGATTTAATAGATTTTTGAAATAAAGGTAAAAAGTCATAAACATGAGATAAATTTCTTTTTTCATTCGGATTAAAAATTTCAATTTTTTTTGTATTTTTATTTTCAAATAATCTTATAATTTTTCTTAAAAGATGATTTTTGGGAGTAAAAATAGATTCATGATTATAACATATTGCATTTACAATAAAAAGTTTTTTTAATTTTGTAAATTTGTTAATTAAATTTGATACTTTAATTTTACACTCGGCATAACAATTATCGTATTGAAATTTTGAATATTCATTTTTTTTTATAAATTGACTAGATCCATAAATTTCTCCAGATGAAGTATATAGTATTCTAGGTTTTATTTTTTTTTTAATACAGGCATTTAAAAAAAATTTAAAAATTAGATAATTTGACTCTATACAGATTTTTTCTTGAATTTTCGTTTGAGGAATTTTTGAAAAACCAGAAAAAAAATATACATATCTAAATTTTATTCTTTCAAAAAGGGCTAAATAATTTTTTTCATTAAATTTCTTTAATATTATAATTTTTAGTAAGTTTTTACTCTTTTTTTTTAAATAAAAAAGTTTTTCACTTTTTTTTCTTACGATTACAACAATTTTTTTTTTTTGTTTTAGTAAAAATCTCGTCATTAAAAACCCATCTTGACCATTGCCTCCAAAGATTATTGAGTCAAAACTGTCTTTTTTACGCATTATTTTTTTTTTTAATAACAAACTTTGGAAAGAGAGAAATAATATTTATTTTATTAAAACCTAATTTTTTAAATTTTTGATTTATTGTTTTTTTAAAATGCCATATCAAAAGAATAAGATAATCAGGCTTATCTTTCTTAATAAACTTTTCATCTTTAATGATAATTTTAGTTCCAGGTGTAAATGATCCAAACTTTTCTTTATTAACATCATAAATAGCATTAATTTTTTTATTATCTAAATTACAAAGTTGTAAAGTTACATTTCCTTTTGTAGATGCACCAAAGCAATAAATTTTTTTATTTTTTTTTGATATTCTATCTATTGTTAAATTAATTTTTTTGATATTTGAATCTACCTTTTTAAAATATTCACGGTATTTTGAAAGTTTATGAAAATTATTCTGTTTTTCACTATTAAATATTTTTTTGATTTTGTTTATTTTAGGTGTTAAATGTGAGTCTTTTAAAGCTAGATCAAAATTTATGCTCCCACCATTAATTTTATTTCTTTCAAAATCAAGAATTTTTAAATTAGTTTTTTTCACTAAATTTTGGAATGAAAGCATTGAATAATATGTCAAATGTTCCTGGCAAAAAGTATCAAAAGAAAACTCATTAAAAATATCTGGTAAATATGCAATTTCAATATGAAATATTCCATTTTTATCTAGAATTTTTTCTACATTCTTGCAGAATCTTATAGGATCATCCAAGTCATAAAACATTGCTATTGCAGAAACTAATTTAAATTTTGATTTAAATTTACTGGCAACTAAATTGTCAAAGTTTTTATTTAATATTTTTGTCTCTTTGTTGTAATATTTTTTAAATTTATTTGCTGAGGGATCACAGCCAATTTTATTTAATTTTCCTGAAAAAAAATTTAGAAAAGTTCCATCATTACTCCCAATGTCTAAAATGTAATCACCTTTTTTTAGGTTTAGTTTTGAGTCTAATTTAAGGAATTTTGTATATAAATGTTGGATCATTGATTTATTTAGGCCTGATCTGTAGCCATAATTAGATCCAAATAAATAACTGTTATCATAATTATGCTCTAATTGGAGTAATTTAGATTTATTAGAGAATACCACTGATAAAGGTGTTTTAGGCACATTTATATTTTTATTTTTTGGAAAAACACCTGTTAAAGATATTTTACCAAAGTCTAAAAGTTTAATTAGTTTTTTATCTGAACTTATCCTGCATTTTTTAATTTTTTTATAAAGTTTTCTCATTTTATCATTTTAATTAACGCAACGGAATTTGAAGAAAGTACAACTTTTCTATTTTTTATCTTTTTTATATTTGGCTCAATGTTTAAGCATTCATTCTTTGAAGTCATTCTCCATTTATTTTCGTAATATCTAAAGTAAGTTATTTCTTTTTTTTTGGATTTCAATTGATTTATTATTTGTTTAAGTTCTTTGTCATCAAATTGCTGCATATTTTCATAAATTCCCCTTTTGCCATATGGAATGGTGATAAGCAGTGTTCCATTTTTTTTTAAAACTCTTTTGAGATTAAAAAGTACACTTTTTAATTTTATTCTATTTCTGGAATCTAATTTGAATTTACCATAATTATATATATTATTATTAAATCCTATATGTTCTAAAGTAGAAATACATGTTACCGCATCAAAGTAGTCATTTCTAAATGACAGTTTGGATAAATCCTCATATGTGTATGAAATATTTAAGTCATTAAAATAAATATTTTCTGGATAAAGTGTACTTATAAATATTTTTTTAAAATGAGTTAAATTTTTTAAAATATATTTAAAATTTAAAGTAGAGCCAGCGTCTAATAAGGATCCCTTCAAGCCCTTTAATTCATTTATTACCCAAGGAATCTCGACTATTCTTTCATCTACATAACTTATTGGGTATACTTTTTTTTTATTAATTAAATTATTTATTAAATTTTGTTTATATCTTTCGTAACCTCTACCATAAACTTTTCTTGTAAAATAATAATATAATATTGCTAGGTTATTTTTAATATTTTTCAATGAACTAACTTTCATATAAATGATCTTTCATATATGTAGCAAAAAAAATATTTAAAGGAAAATTTATCTCTTAATTTTAAGAGTTTGAATAATTCAATAAAAATATTTTTTGTATAATATGAATTGTTTAAATTTGTAAAAATAAGTATTATTCCAATAATTAATAGATAAGTATAATAATTATTACTCATTTTTTTATTTTCAAATTTTTTATTTTTAAAAAAACATATTCTTGCAAGCCAGTAACCTATTCTTAAAAAATTATTTCCATAAATAATACTTATTGAATCATTATGGCTAGAAAATTTAACTGAATGAGGATAGTAAAAGTTGGTCACACTTTTACTGTAATCAAGCTGCATAAGATATATTATCATATCTGGGCCAACATCCTTTTGAAAAAAGAAAAAATTTCTAAAATCATTATTTTTTGTAAATTTAAGTAGTATTTTTTTCCATTCTATTAAGAATTTAGTTTTAAAACTTGTACATATTGGACTTACAGGTAATGAAAGTTTTTTTTTAATTTGGTTTGACTTAAGTATCTTTCTAAAACTTGAACCATAATAACAAGATAAAATATCATGTTTGTTAAGAGTAAGATAACTAAGTCTTGTAAATTTAATTTTTTTTTTTATATCTTGAACGACTCCACAGCCAAGCGAAAATACCTCAGGATTTTGCATATTTTTTTTGTAAATATCAATAACATATTTACCCATAACATCATCGTCATATAAAAAAGTTGCATATTTTGTTTTGATAAATGGAATGGTTTCTATACATCCCATTTGTATACCAGTTGTTTTTTGTCTTATAATTTTTAAATTATTATACTTTTTTAAATTCATTTTATTTTTAATATGATTTGTATAAGTACTTGCATCTATAATTAAATAACTAGGATTGAGACTAAGAAATTTTTTATAAGTATTTTTGAAAAATATATTGAGAGTTTTAACTCTATTTTTTGTTGGTAGAATAAATGTAATCATTATATTTTAAAGTTTAATTATATTGTTTTTATAGTTTTCAAAAAAATTTCGAGTATCAAAGATTAACTTTGAGTTTGAATATATAAATTTTTTACTCAAATATGAGTGATCTGTTGTTAAAATTATTGCATCCATTCTTTTTAACAAATTTTTATTTAAATTCCTTGAAACAAAGATTTTTCTGTTTATTTTTAACTTTGGAACAAATTTGTCATGGTAAAATATATTTTTATTATTTTTAATTAAATTTTTCAAAATTATAATTGCAGGTGAATTTCTGCAATCATCAATATTTTTTTTATAAGAAATTCCTATCATTAAAATTTTTGGGTCTTTTATTTTTTTTTGAATAAAATAATTTTTAATTTCTTTAGATATTTTAATAGGCATATTTGAGTTAATATCTCCTGCCAAATAAATAAATTTTGTTGATATATTTTTTTTTTTTGCGAGCCACGATAAATAATAAGGGTCTACAGGTATGCAGTGTCCACCTACTCCCGGCCCTGGATAGAATGGCATAAAACCAAAAGGTTTAGTTTTGGCAAGGTTAATTATCTCATCCATATCTATATTTAATTTTTTGGAAATTTGTTTAGTCTCATTTACCAAACCAATATTGATAGCTCTAAAAATATTTTCAAAAATTTTAGTCATTTCGGCTGTTTCTATTGAGGATGCTACTTTTACACTTTTGCAAATCTTTGAATAAAATAAAGTGGTTAATCTTTGACACCTATTTGTATAACCAGATGTTATTTTTGGTATATTTTTTATTCCAAAATATTGATTTCCAGGATCTTCTCTTTCTGGGGAATATCCAATAAAAAAATTATTTCCAATTTTAAAATTTTTATTAAAAGGTTTTACAATAAATTCTTTTGTTGTTGATGGATAAGTAGTACTCTCTAGGATTATTAAAGTAGGTGTATCTATAATTTTACTTATTGTATCAATGCAGTTGGTTAAACTTTTTAAATCAGGTTTTTTCTTAGAATCTATCGGTGTTGGTAAGGCTATAATAATTATGTTTTGTTCTCTAAAATTAATATTTGCATAATTATCATAAAAGTTAATTTTTTTATTTTTTTTTTTTAAGTATTTAATTCTCCCTTTATTTAAATCTAAGCCAGAAACTTTAAATTTTTTAGAATCTATTAAACTTAGCAAGGGATAACCAACATATCCCAATCCAATTATTAGAATTTTAGCTTTTTTTTTATTTATTTTATTAAAGAATTCTTTAAACATTTAAATTGTATTCAAGTTTACATAATTATACTTGAAAATTGTTTTTATATTTACTTTAAAATGAATTGTCACTAGTAATCTTTTATGAAAAAATTTTTAGATATAGCCTACAGTACTAAAAAAAAAACAATTACTAAAATTTATCCAGAAAAGCTTGTTTCACATCTTATAAAAAACTTTGAATTAAATAATAATTCTAAAATTTTAGAACCTGGCTTTGGTAGAGGTGAATTTTTAAAACAATTTGAAATAAATGGTTTTAAAACATTTGGGATGGATTATACCACTTTTACTGGAGATAAAAAATTTGAGAATACTGCACAGGTTAAACTACACGACGCAGAGAAAATTCCGTACCCATATGATGATAATTTTTTTGATATAATCTACTCAAAATCATTTATTGAGCATTTTTATTATACAGATAAAATTTTAGAGGAACTCTATAGAATACTAAAGCCAGGAGGTAAAATTATAACTCTAACTCCTAGTTGGAAACATATGTACAAAATTTTTTACGATTCTTGTACTCATAGAACAGCTTTTACATACAAATCTATAAATGATATTCACTTAATGTCAGGATTTGCAAATGTTAAGACACAATATTTTAAACAAATACCAATTCTTTGGAATAAAAATTACTTACTAAACCTAAGTTCAGAAATAACGAGAATTATTGCACCAGATTTTTTATCCTCTAAGCTTAAATGGGTTAGATTTAGTAAAGAAGTTATGCTACTTACCTACGGTGAAAAGCCATTAAATTAATGAAAAAAAAATTCATAATTACAAGCAAATCCCAACTTAACAAAGATGAGAACTTTGAAATAAATAATTTTAAAAAGTTATTCTGCGAAAATGAAAAGAAAAAGTACAAACATAAAGAGACTTTAATATTTAAAGATAAAAAATTTTGGAAAAAAAATAGCTCATTTGATAAAATTGGAACTCTTCTATTTATCTCAGGACCAGGTAGACAAGGTAACCATTTAATGATTGCCGTAATGGATAATTCAAAAAAAATTAGATCGAATATAGGAGAAGATTCTTTTTTAGATAATTTTTTTAATTTTGCTAAAATAAATGAAACTAAGACTATTAATATAATTAAAAATCCAAAAAAAAATATAAACTTTATTTTAAATTTGTCTGGGAAAAAAAAATTTAATAAATGGAAAAAATTATGGCAGTTGTGGAAGAAACAAAAAAAACCAGACACGTGGTCAGGAATAGAAGGCAAGAAATGGATAACGGATTATAAAAATTTTCTTCCAGAAATAGATTATCCAGCATTCGAAAATTACTTAATAGAAAATAGATTTAGAATCGCCAAATGTAACAACTTCATGAAAATTTTTGAAATTTATCTGAAGGCTACAAATTTACTTTTTGAAAAAAATAAAAATTTAAAAATAAATTTTAGATATTCAGGCTCAGGTCTAAGGAGAGAGTTATTATATTTAATGGAGAATTGTAAGAATTTACAATGTATAGTCCCTATTAGAAGATTTGAAAGCTTTTATTATACAATAACTAAATCATATTTTGGAAATTCAAAAATAACACAAAAAAAATTAAATGAAGCTTGGGAACATTGGCGACATAAGGTAGTAGATTACTTAATACTTAAAAATAGATATCCTAAAAACTTTCATATAGTTCGTTTTGAAGATTTAACAAATAAACCATTAAAAGTTTTTAGTAAGTTATTAAATATTTTGAAAATTAATGAAAAAACCTCAAAATTCCAGGTTTCTATATTGGGAAAAAATGTAGAGGGAAACTCATCTTTTTTTAAGACAAATAAAAAGAATAAGTATGGAATATATAAAACAAAATATCAAAATAATTTAGAGAATGTTGATTTACCAAAAGAATATAGAATAATTAAAAATTATATCAACAATTACAGTATATTATAAATTTTTAAAATTTAATACTTTTTTCAAACTATCAAGGGTCATCTTTCTTGTAATATCTTTAGCATCTATTGAAACACCACCAACATGGGGGGTTAATAAAATTCTTTTTTTATATTTTTTTAAAAATTTAAATTCAGATATAGGTATTTTCCTTGACCATTTGAAATCATCTTTCAAAACATCTAGACCTAGGTATCTACCTTTATTTGGATTTAAATATAAACCTAATACACTTTCATGGATTATTTCTCCACGTGAGGTATTTATTAAAATTTGTTTGGCTTTTGCGTTTTTAACAATTTTATTTGTGATTAAGTTATGAGTGCTTTTATCGTAAGATAAATTAATAGAAACTATATCAGATTTTCTAAAAATTTTTTCTAGATTACAAAAATTAGTAAGTTTTTTTTTTGAATTTTTATCAAAAACTAAAACTTTCATTCCAAATGACTTGGCATATCTATTAATCATTTTACCCAATCTTCCATATCCTAAAATTCCTAAGACTTTACCACTAAGTTGAAAATTATCATTAATATGTAAATTTCTATTCCATCTACCTTTTATCATGCTATCTACATGATAACTTACTAAATTTCTTGAAATTCCTAAGATCAAAGACCAAGCATGTTCTGCTGTTGAAGTAACTTTGCTCAACTTTTTTTTATTTTTTAATGAGAAAAGTTTTATTTTTTTTTTTTTTAAAAAATTTATATCTATATGATTTACACCAGTAGTTGGTGTAATCACATATTTTAAATTTGGTAATAGATTAATAATTTTAGCATTTATAGATACTCCAAGATTTGTTAAAATGACTTTGACTGTATAAAGTTTTTTTCTTTTTATAAAATTTATTAGGTCATTTTGAGATGGATTCTCTAAATTTAATAAATTACATTTTTTTTTAATATCTCTAATTTGATCTAAGGGATACTCACTTTGATTTATAATTAAAACATTAGTTTTTTTCATTTAATCATATAAAAATTATTCATCTTTATTTTACTATATTTGAAATTATCAATTTCCATTAAATAATACAAATTGAGTAACTGCCAAAAAAAGTATCCATTTAGTTTTTTATTTGTATTTAAATATAATTTCCAAGCTTTTAAAATTTCTTTCTTTTTCAAAAAATCAAATGTTTTGTATAATTTATTAGAATTAAGATGCTTATATATCCATGATTTTATTGGTTCTTGTTTAAGCCAAATATTTTGTGGAGATGGATTATGATTTTTTTTAAATATCCAGGAAGGTACATTTTTTAAATTTAAAGATCTAAGAAATTCTCTTAAAGGTCTTTTTGATATATTTGATTTTTTATAATAATAATCCTCATAAAAATAATTAGAAACATTTTCAATAAAAACATGATCTAGATAAGGCAATCTTAATTCTACTGAATTAATCATGCTAAATCTATCACACATATGAACAGTTCTTGGTATCTTATCGTCAAACATCATTTGATATTTCAACCTATCAGCTGAATGTTCGTTAAAACCTTTCACAAAATCTTTATGAAATAAATTAAAATTGGTTGTAATATCAGGCATTCTAAAATCTGTATTTTTTTTGTGGTCAAAGAAATTAAAACTATTATATCCATACAAAGCCTCGTCCATACCATAGCCACCTAATAATACATTAAATCCATCCTGCTTAATTCTTTTACATAAAAGTAACATAGCTATATTAGCTACTCCACCTATTGGTCCTTCATTAATCTGGATTAATTTTTTAAAGTTCTGAATAATATCTCTTCTCGATATTATTATGTTTTCATGTTTAATTCCCAATAATTTAGAAAACTTTTTTGCATCCTTATCTTCAGATTTAAAATCTTCAAATGAAAAAGAATAACTTTTTTTTAAATTTTTTTTGTATTTTGATTTTTTTATTAGTGCTATTAAGCTTTTTGAATCTACTCCTCCGGATAAAGACAAACATATATCTTTATCTGCAATTAAATGTTTATCTACTGTATTTTTTATATTTTCTGAAAAAGACTTAATACTAAATCTTTTTTTATTCTTATTTATATTATTTGAGTCATAGTACGTTTCCTTTCTTAATTTAAAGTTTTCAAAAGTCAAATATGTACCAGGCAATACTTGTTTTATTTTATTAAAGAAAGTTTTTTCTTTTCCATAATACAAATTTTGGTAGAAATAATTTTTTAGTTCATTTATGTCAATTTCATTTTTTTTACCTAACATATAAATTATGGGTTTAATTTCACTTGAAAAAATAAATTCACTATCATTCATAAAATAATATAGTGGCTTTTGGCCAAATCTATCACGTGCAAGATATATTTTATTTGTTTTTTTATTATGATAAATAAAACTAAACATTCCTTCTATTTGATTTAATGTTTTTTTTATTCCTAAATCATTTAAATAATTAAAAAGAACTTCTGTATCACCCGTAGTGATATATTTAGATTGGATTTTTTTATTTTTCTTTAATTTTTTAAAATTATATAACTCTCCATTATATAAAAGATTTACTTTTGAATTCGTATAAGGTTGGTTTGATCTACTTTCTAAATCTTGAATCTTTAATCTCCAATGTTTTATAAAAAAATTCGAACCTTTAATATGATTTGAAAAATCTGGACCTCTATTATTTAAAAAAATATCTATATTTTTAAATTTTTTTTTTGTATCTGAGCATATTTTGGATTTATTTAGATAACCGAAAAAACCACACATATTCTAATTTTATTGTCTAATGTTTAATTGCATTTATTTATATAATATATATACCATTCACACTTATAATTTAAATAATCTTGCCTCAATAAAAGGAAGTTAAATATTTTATTTTATAAGATTATAAAAAAGTTCGTATAAGTGATAACAAAAAGTTTATGATTATTAAATAGTAATGGAACTTAAAGTAAAAATACCAATTTTAAAAAAAACTGGATATAAAAAATATTTTAATAAAATAGGTTTTAAAAATTTAGTTAAAGAAAGTTTAATTAGAAGAAATATTCTATTAAATCAATTACCAGAGGACTTAAATTTCACTTTGCCCCCTGAGCTGAAAAAACTTTACTTTTTACATCAATTTATTCTTTTAAATAAAAGAATAAATATTCTTGAATTTGGATCTGGTTGGAGCTCGGTTGTGTTTTCTCATTCTTTAAACCAGAATAAAAAAAAATATAGCAGTGTAATAAAAAATAAAATAAGAAGAGCAGATCCATTTAAATTATTGATAATTGAAACATATAAAAAGTTTATTAAATATTCTGAAAATAAAATAAAAAGAAACCTTGGCTCTAAAACAAATAATTATAAATTTTTATTGTCAAAAGTTCAGATGACAAATTTCAATGGCAATATTTGTACTGAATATTTAAAATTACCACTGTTCAGTCCTGATTTTATATACTTAGATGGTCCAGACCAAAGGAATATATTAAAAAAAATCAATGGAATTACTACAAATTATACAGATTTTTTTCCTATGTCCTGCGATCTTCTAAAAATTGAATTCTTTCTTACTCCAGGAACTGTTTTAATTGTAGATGGCAGAGGTGCAAATGCTGACTTCCTTAAAAAAAATTTTAAAAGGAAATGGAAATATCAATATATTGAAGAAGTAGGACATCATATCTTTACTTTAAATGAGCAGCCATTAGGAACTTATAATTTAAACCAGATAAGATTTTATAATAAATAAAATGACTAAAAAAAGAAAAATTTGTTTTGTTATAAATAGTAGAGCAAACTACGGGAGAGTTAAGAATTTACTAATAAATTTAAATAATAATAAAAAAGTTAATTTACAAATAATATTGGGTGCATCTGGAGTTCTTTATAAATTTGGACAATTGTCAAGATTAATTGAAGCTGATGGTTTAAATATCACCGACAGCTTTTACTCTATTATTGAAGGAGAAAATTTAGTAACAATGTCAAAATCTGCAGGTTTAACCATCTTAGAATTAACAAATATTTTCAATAAAGTTAAACCAGATGTAGTTGTAGTTTTAGCAGATAGATTTGAAAATTTACCAGTAGCAATTTGTGCTAGCTATATGAATATTCCCCTTGCTCATATCCAGGGTGGTGAAACTACTGGTTCAATTGACGAGAAAGTAAGACATGCAATAACAAAACTTTCTGATCTTCACTTTGCCTCAACAAATAGATCAAAAAACTTTATAATAAAAATGGGTGAAAATCGTAAAAAAGTTTTCAATACTGGCTGCCCATCAATTGACATAGCAAAAAAAATTATTTCTAAAAAGGACAACAAATTTTTGAACCATATTGGAATTGGCACTGAAATAAAGAAAAACGACGATTATATAGTGGTTTTGCAACATCCAGTAACAACTGAAATTAAGTCTACTGGATACCAAATTGATCAAACTATCAATGCTGTAAAACAAATATGTCAGAAAAATAAAATAAAAGCAATTTGGTTTTGGCCAAATGTTGATGCCGGAACAGATATAATATCAAAAAAATTAAGAATATTTAGAGAAAAATATGATCCAGATTATATTTCTTTTGTAAAGAATTTATCTCCAGAAAAATATTTAAGAGTTCTAAATAATTGTAAATGTCTCATAGGAAATACATCTTCAGGAATACGTGAAGGATCATATTTAGGGGTTCCTTATGTTCTAATAGGCAACAGACAAGCTAATCGAGAAACAGGAAAAAATGTAATTAACGTTGGTTATGATACTAAACAAATCATTGCTGCAGCAAAAAAACAAATAATAAAAAAAAAATATAAAAAAGAATATCTTTATGGCGAAGGCAATAGTTCAATTAAAATTGCAAAATTATTAATTAATCTTCCTTTGACTTATAAAAAAATCTTAAATTATATCAAATGATAAAAATTTTCTTTTATCATTTGAAAGAAATAAAAAGCTATTATCAATTAAAAAAATTTTTACAAAAAAAAATTAATTCTAAATTAAATAAATTTAATAATAAAAATTTAGTTTTGTTTGAAATTACTTCAATGTCTTCAACACATGTTTCCTATTCCTATGTTGTTGAGGAGATTAGAAAATTCTATAAATCTGAATTGTCAGGTGTCACAACAAACTTACTTTCGAATTATAGATATTTTCTATTTAAATTATTAAGTAAATTAGGATTATTTCATTTTGGAATTTATCAATCACTAGGTATTAAGAGATTTTTTTTTTTAAAGCAGCAAAAATTGGAAAAGAGAGTATTTTATCCAAAAATTAAATCCCAGTTTTTAAATTTTAAATATAAAGGAATTATTGTTGGAGATTTAATTTATGATAGTTACTTGAGATACAATTATAAATCCACTTTAAATCTAAATGATAATGATTTTAAAGAATTTTTTATTAAAAGTATAAATTATTTTGATGAAGTTATTAAGATATTCCAAAAATTTAATGTTAAAGCAGTATTTCTTAGTCATACTGTTTATTTACCAGCTTTTATAGGTAGGTTTGCATTAAAAAAAAATTCAGATTTTTATTGTATTGGAATTACTCATTTAATAAAATTATCAAATAGAGAATTTTATATTCATAATCATAAAAAATATAAAAAAATTTTTAACTCTTTATCCTCTAAAGATAAGAAAAATGGTATTGCAAGAGCTCGAAATGAAATTGTTAAAAGATTAAATGGAGTAAGAAGTTTTAATATGGAAGGACTAAGCAGAAGTCCCTTTCACAAAAAAATAAATAAAAATATAATTAAGAATTCATCAAAAATAAAGGTATTAGTAGCCACTCAATGCCTAATAGACTCTCCTCACGCCTTCGGAAATTGGATATTTAACGATTTTGTTGAATGGCTAGAATATGTTGGAAAAATATCAAAAATAACCAATTATGATTGGTACATTAAACCTCATCCAAATAATTTTAGAAGAAATAAAGAATATGTTGATGATTATTTAAAAAGATATCCTAAATTTAAATTAGTTCCTCAAGACACAAGTCATTATTCACTAAAAGGAAAAATAGATTTTGTTTTAACTAACTGGGGAAATATAGGTATGGATCTGGCTTTACTAAATATAAAAGTGATAAATACTAATGCAAATGGACGATTTGGGTCATTCAACTTTAATATAAATCCTACAAATTTTTCGAATTACAAAGACTGTGTATTAAATTTAAATAAATACAGAACATTCAAAGTAAATAAAGATGAAATATTAGAATCATATTTCATGCACAATTTTTATTTTGGTCCTGATTGGATAATAAATAATTACGTAAAAGAAATGAAGAAAATTGGATGGAGTAAAAAAGATACAACAATTATATACAAATATTGGATTGATAAATTTCAAGATTTGGAATTTAGAAATAAAAAGAAAAAAATTATTAATTTTTTTGAAAATATAAAAAACAAGAAAAAATATTATAAACTATCACCACCTAATAATCTAAATTAAATCAGAGAACTTGAGTAACTCTAGGTTTGATTTATTTCTTTTTAGTTTTTTTCCTAAAATTTTACTCAAATTTTGATGACTAATACCTTTTCCAGGCTTTTTTAAAACTAAATCTTCTGACTTAATAATGTAACCTTTTTTTTGAGGCTCTTTTAAACAAAAACTCTTTGTAAATATTTTTTTTGTATTTTTAATTTTATTAAAAATTTTATCTTTATTTATTGGGTTATTTTTTAAAATTTCTATTTTTTGTTTTATATCTATTAATTCTTTTACTTGATTTATATCGAGTGAAGAAGAGCTGTCTGGACCAAACATTTTTTTATCAAAAGTAATGTGGAATTCTAAAAGATTATAATTATTACATATTCCATAAATAGAGGGAAATATAGTCCCCGAATGATCAGACAACCCAACTAAACATTTATATTTTTTTTTAAATTTATCTACTACGTTGCATCCAATTTCCTCTAATTTAGTTGGGTAAGTAGATGTACATTGTAATAATACAAAATTTGCTTTTTTTTGTTTAAGATACTTTACTAAACTATTTATTTCTTTGTAATTAGATAATCCTGTACTTACAATTATGGTTTTTTTAGTTTTGATAATATCAGAAATTAAATTAAAGTTGGAAACTTCTCCAGAAGCAACTTTCCAGGCACAAACATCAAAACTGTTTATTATCCTAAAAGCTTTTTTAGAAAATACTGAGCTCATAAACATTAAGCCTCTTGATCTTGCGTGGGTATATAAACCTTTCCACTCTATTGAACTAAACTCCATTCTTTTCCAATAATTAAACCTTTTTTTATCTTTAAATGAGAATTTAACTCTAAATGGTTCATCCATTGTAGACTCTTCCTCAGCATAATGAGTTTGAAATTTAACTACATCTAATCCTAGGTCTGCGCATAGATCTATAAATGAATGGGCAATGTTTAAAGAACCCTCATGAGCTTGACCTATTTCACCAACTAAAACAGTTTTCTTGCTAATTAATTCCTTAAATTTTTTACTTGAATTTTTAATCATTTAAATCAGTAATAAATTATATTTAAAATTTTTAAAATAAACAATTAATTCTTATAAAATGAAAGTTCTTGGCATAATACCCGCAAGATCAGGTTCAAAAGGAATCCCAAATAAGAATATTAAAATTATAAATAATAAACCTTTGGTTTATTGGACTATTAAGTCAGCTTTAAATTCAAAGCTTGATAAAGTGATCGTTTCAACTGATTCTAAAAAAATAAAACTTATATCAAAAAAGTTTGGTGCAGAAGTTCCATTTTTAAGACCAAGAAGTATTTCCAAAGATAACTCAAAAAGTATTGATTTAATAATTCACGCACTAACATATTATATTAAAAAGAAAATAAATTATGAAGCTGTAATGCTATTACAACCTACTTGTCCATTAAGAAAATCTAAAGACATAAATTCTGCAATAGAAATACTTAGAAATGACTCTTCTCTAAGTTCGGTTATATCTGTTCAAGAAATTGAAAGTACGCATCCTGGTAGAATGAAATATTTAAAAAATAATATTATTAAAGATCCATCTTTTGCTGCTAGTGAAAATTTATCTAGACAAAAATTAAAGAAAATTTATTTAAGAAGTGGTTTAATATATTTATCGAGATCAAAAAATATTTTGAAAA
>MDSV01184375.1_pt1 | contig 26801 bp, 21 predicted proteins | sample 810851 | NCBI WGS metagenome assembly MDSV01 (sample SAMN05326640, study PRJNA326480) | marine metagenome | isolation source: seawater | place: Atlantic Ocean: North East | collected 2012
AAGATATAAAAAAAAATGAAGAATTATCTTATGATTATGGATTTAGCTTTGATTGCAATTATAAAGATCATGTTTGTAAATGTAGATCTAAAAATTGTGTAGGCTTTATTGTTAGAGAAGGCTCTCGATGGCGAATACCTAATATTCCAAAAAAACGATAATGTTGTAGGGTAAAGAATAATGTTACAAGGTTTTAGGCGCTTGGCAACAGAACATCTCTTAATTAAATATGGCTTTAACATCTCCAAATAAAGAAGATTTAACTTCAATTATTTTTTTATCATTTATAGGAACGGGAAAACCATAAGCACCAGTTAAAATTAAATCATTTTTTTTTAGTAAATTGTTTCTTTTGGCTTGTTCTCTAACTAACCATTCAACTTCTGATAACATATCGTATGGCCATTTTTTTTCTGTCCAGGCACCAACAATTTTATGATCATATAAAAGTTTAAGGTCTGTTACTTTATTATTTTCAGAAAGTTGGTTTGCTGATCCTAAAACAACTCCGGCATGCAGAGCATTATTCGCAAGAAGTTCTGCTCCATGAGGTTCGACTCCATTTAAAACTAAATTGTGAATTTCTATTAGAGGATAAATTGAATTTATAGATTCTAAAATATATTCAAATGAAACAAGTTTAGGATCAATATCCCGATTTAACTTAACTCCGAATTCAGCTTCCATGGCAGGATTGGAATAATCTTTTTTATATAAACTTACTCCACTCTCATACAGTTCGCTTTTCCAAAGAGTTCCCCAAGCGGGTTGATTGAAGCCCATTTTTTTTTGAGTTTCTTTAGCAACACAACCAATCTTATAACCCATAACTTTTTCCCCTCTATTAATCCTTAATTTTGAGACTTTTGATTGTAGACGCCAAGCATCGTCATTGCTTAATTTTATTTTTGTTTTAAAAATTGAACTTGGATTATTGGTATCATAATCTTCTAAAATCTTATTAGCATATAAATCTAATTCTTTTTGATTTAATTCTTTCATTGAAATTAATTAATTATATAATTAAGGAATGAAATTACCAATAGTCAATCATCCTGAATATGTTGCAAAAATAAATGAAAATAGTGTTTTTCCAATAAAAAAATTCAGTTCTTTGGCAAATCATCTTTTAGAAAAAAAAATTGTAAACAAATTTTATATTCCTAGAGAGTGTTCTATTGAAACTTTAAGTAAATCACATTCGATTAAATATATAAACGATATTAAGAATAAAACTCTTAATAAAAAGTCTGAGATTAAAATCGGATTTCCAATAAATGACAGTGTAATAAAAAGATCTTTTTTGGCGACAGGAGGGACTGTTTTGGCGAGTAAGTTGGCATTAGAATTCAAACTCGCTTGTAATACTGCAGGCGGTAGCCATCATGCATCTTTTGACTATGGAGCAGGTTATTGTGTTTTTAATGATGTAGCTGTAGCTGCTAATTATCTAAAATATCAAAAGAAAATTAAAAATATATTAATTTTAGACCTTGATGTTCATCAGGGAAACGGCAACTCTGAGATTTTCAAAAATGATAAAAATATATTTACATTTAGTATGCATTGTAAGACTAATTATCCAGCAAAAAAATCTAAGAGTGATCTAGATGTAGAACTTGAAGAAAAACTAGAAGACCAAGATTATCTAAAAATATTAAAAAATAACTTGCTAAAACTCAATAAAATGAGCTTTGATTTTGTTTTTTATATAGCCGGGGTCGATGTTCACTATCAAGACAAACTGGGTAAATTAAAATTAACTGATGATGGAATAAATCAAAGAGATAAAATAGTAATTGAAAATTTCTTTTCTAAAAAAATCCCTTTATGCGGCGTTCTTGGAGGTGGATATAATAAGGATTTCAATAAACTTATAGAGCTTCATTCAATGTTGCATAAAAATTGTGCTAATTTGATGTGATCATTATGGTATTGAAAGTTATTGAAAATAAATAGTATAAAAAATCTTAAATTATGAAAAAAATTTTAATAATTGGAATTTTAAATATCATTTTTTTATCATTGGTAGCTTTTTTTACTTACAACTATGTAATCAGTAAAAAAAACCGCGTGAAAATTCTAGAGCAAGAAATTCTTAAATTACAAAGTGAAATTGACTCTTCGCCAAATTATCAAAAAAGTTTAATTTTATCAGATTTTTCTACTCAGAAATTTACAATTAAAAATATTAATTATATTTTGAAGAAAAAAAAAGTATCTGGTTTAACAACATCTAAACACCCAGGAAGTATTGGTAATAGCTACTTACAAAGCAGTGATGGAAAACTATTCGTGGTTTCTGCAAATGGAATTTTTAGTTTTATAAACCTAAATAGTTTTTTTTTAGAAAAATCGGAATTAAAAATTATTTCATCAAATATTAAAGAAATAGTTAAAGATCCAAAATTTTATGGACGTGCGGCTTATGGGATAAAAGACTTGCTCATTCACAAAAATAAATTTTATATTTCATACACAAATGAGTTCAAAAAAAATTGTTATAATACCTCTATATTAGTAGCTGATCTGAATACGAATAGATTATCTTTTAAAAAATTTTTTGAACCCAAAGAATGTATTAGGTCATCAAATGAGGAGTATAGTCCTCATCAATCTGGAGGAAGAATGGTTCCTTACAAAGATAATAATATTTTATTTACAGTTGGTGAGTATAGATTTAGAGACCACGCACAAAATCAAAACAATATTTTTGGAAAAATTTTATCTGTAAATTTATCAAGTAAAAAAATAAGCATTATATCTATGGGTCATAGAAACCCACAGGGACTGTTCTTTGATAATAAAAAAAATATAGTTTTTTCAACTGAACATGGCCCAGCTGGTGGTGATGAGATAAATATAAATTTTTACCCTGGTAAAAAAGTTAAAAATTTTGGGTGGCCAATTTCATCCTATGGTGAGCATTATAAAGAGGGTGGAATTGCATATCATACTGGTTATGGTCGTAATGAAAGAGAAAATAAAAAATACAAAAAGTGGCCTCTTTACAAATCTCATAAAGAGCATGGTTTTTTAGAACCTTTAAAATATTTTACTCCCTCAATAGCTATATCAGAAATAATTTCGATTAATCAAAATTTTAATACTATTTCTGAACATCAACTTTTTGTTTCTGCTATGGGAAATAAAATTGACGAAGGTGATATGTCTTTACATTGGTTTATTTTAGATAAAAATTTTAAAATTAACTCTCACGAAATTGTAAAATTAAATGAGAGAATTCGTGATCTAACATATGATGAAAATTTAAACAAAATATTTTTATTTCTAGAAAGTTCTGCTTCAATTGGTGTTCTTTATGTTGACGCAAACTAATCTACAAATTTTTTTAAATTAGGTTCAAAATAATTTGGCCCCTTCATTACTTTACCATGTTCATTATAAATCGGTTTTCCATCAGCTCCTAACTTACTCATGTTAGACCTTTGAACCTCATCAAAACATTTATCAAGATCTATGCCAAAAGCATGTCCGGCTCCATAAGTAACGTACAAAATATCAGTAAGCGAATCAGCTACTTCTTTTAAATTTTTTTCGTCTAAAGCTTCCTGAAATTCATCCAACTCTTCTTTGATCAGGTCATATCTCAATTTTGTTATTTTATCAGATGGAAATGCTGCTTTTAACTTTACATCTTGTCCAAAAGTTTCCATAAATTTTTTTACACTAGTAAAATTTGTCATAAAATCTCCACAGTTAATTTATAAATTATTTACAATTTTTAATGTTTAATATAACTTGGTTATACCAATGAAATATAGAACTGAATTTGATTCTATCGGAAAAATTAAAGTTCCTGGTGATAAGTATTGGGGAGCATCGACCCAAAGATCAAATAAATACTTTGATATTGGAGATTTTTTGGTAAGACCTATACTTATTCAGTCGATAGCAATTGTAAAAAAGGCTGCCGCAATTACTAATTCTAAGAACAAAGATTTAGATAAAAGAATAGGCAGATATATCGTAAAAGCAGCAGAAGAAGTTATAAAAGGAAAACTAAACAATCATTTCCCCTTAAAAGTTTGGCAGACTGGATCTGGAACTCAAACAAATATGAATGTTAACGAGGTTATTGCCAATCGAGCAATACAGATGATGAGGGGTAAAATGGGAACTAAAAAACCAGTTCATCCAAATGACCACGTTAATAAATCTCAATCTACTAACGATGTATTTCCAACAGCAATGCATATTGCAATAGCAATGAAAACTAAAAAAAAATTACTCCCATCCTTAAAATTGCTAGAAAAAGAATTAAATAAAAAAACTAGAGAATTTAAAAATATTGTCAAATTAGGTAGAACGCATTTGCAAGACGCGACTCCTTTAACATTGGGTCAAGAATTCTCTGGCTATCAATCTCAATTAAAAAAATGTATTGAGAGAATTGAAAAAGCGCTTAATGAAATTTATTATTTGGCACAAGGAGGAACCGCTGTCGGTACAGGTCTTAATACTAAAAAAGGCTTTGATAAAAAAATTGTTAAAGAAATAAGAAAAATTACAAAACTGCCATTTCAACCATCTAAAAATAAATTTGCGGCATTAGCTTCGCATGATCCAATTGTGAATTTTTCTGGAACAATGAATACTGCTGCAGTGTGCCTAATGAAAATTGCAAATGATATAAGATTTTTAGGATCTGGTCCAAGAGCAGGTTACGGAGAACTTATTTTACCTGAAAATGAACCAGGGTCCTCTATAATGCCTGGCAAAGTAAATCCAACACAATGTGAGGCTGTAACAATGGTATGTGTAAAAGTGATTGGAAATCATAATGGTATTACGATGGCAGGATCTCATGGACATTTTGAATTAAATGTTTTTAAACCGCTAATAATTCATAACATTTTACAATCTATAAATATTATGTCGGACTCTTCTTTAGCCTTCGCAAAATATTGTATTAAAGGTCTCAAAGCTGATAAAAAAAGAATTAAATTTTTGTTAGAAAACTCTTTGATGTTGATCACTGCTCTATCACCTAAAATCGGTTATGATAACGCTGCGAAAATTGCCAAATTAGCACATAAAAATGGTACAACTTTAAAATACGAAGCTTTAAAATCTGGTTTAGTTAATGAGAAAGAATTTTTAAAAATTGTAAATCCACTAAAAATGACAAAACCAAATAAATAATTTTTTTTAATAAATTTCTTTTAAAAATTTCTTAAATTTAAAAGTATCAAATAAACCGGTAATCTCTTCATTTATAATATTTTTGTTAAAAGCTTCCTCCATAAGTTTAATTTGATTTTTATTTTTTAGACGAACTTGGTTTTTAAATATCTTTAAAATTTTAATTTTTTTATTTTTAATATCAATAATACCCTCCGAGGACCAATTAGCTTTTTTTTGTTCAAAATCGTATATACTAAATTTCCTTAAAAATTTATCTGCATTTTCAGATGAAAATTTTACATTATATTCTAATGTGGGTTTATTATTATTTAATATTAATAAGAAATTCGACTTTAAAGAACTCTTATGAGGTAATTCTGCTATGAAGTTGGTTACTCTTAAATCTCCATTTTGAAAATTAAGCTGCATTTTTGCATCCTTTAATTTTCCAAATGCGGTTTCTGTATTTTTAATTTTAATATTTAACAAACCATTAATTTTTTTACTAATTTTTTTATTTTGAAAATTCTCATAATACTTGAATAACTTTCTAAAATTAATCTGATTTACATCTAAATTAATATTAAAGTTAAATGGATTTTTAAAAGAAATTTTTCCATTAATTTTTGAATTTAAATACTTATTTCTTAAATAAGATTTTGAAATTTCAAAATTATCTTTACCTTTGAAATTTAACAATAAAATACTATTGAATATATTAAGCTTTAAGTCACCACTTAAATTTTTTAATGTACTTTCCTTTTCAAAATTTATTTCTAGATTTTGTTTTAAACTTGGAATACTAATTTTTAAGATTTTTGCTGAGTCTAGCAAGTTTTTAAAACTTATTTTTATTTGATTGTTAGAAAAATTTAATTTCGCATTAATTTTATGTTTATTATTTTTAAATTTATCATTTAAATTTACATTATCAAAATTAATCTTATTTTTTTGATTATCTTCAAAAATGACTTTTGAATTTTTTAATTCAACTTGTCCTTTTTTGTGTAAGGTTAAAAAAATAAATATTTGTTTTAAATTCGATGTATTAACTTTAATTTCTTGATTTACAAGTGTGAGTTTTTTAAATTCTAATTGATTAATATTTGAAATTTTATTGCTAGCTATTTTAATAAAAGTCTTTTTTATTTTTAATTGATTTGGTTTATTTTTTCCAAAATTAAGTTTAATATTTTCAACAACAATTACAGGTCTAGGAAACGCTGAGTAAGATATATTACCCTCTATTTTAGTTTGCAATTTAAATGTATTATTAATCTTTTCTTCAATGATTTCTTTGTTTGTATTATAATCAAAATAAATAGGCTTTAAAAAGTATGAAAAAAATAGCACTAATAAAATTACAAACCCGCCTATAAAAAAAAATTTTTTATTAAGATGCTTCTGTGGATTAAAAAAAACCTTTTTTTTTAACAACTGATTGATTAATTTTATTAGTGAGACTTTCATTTTGTTGTTTTATAAGCATTTTAATGTAAAAATAAAATGTATATAATGAAAGAAAAAAGAAATTTCCTTAACGAACTAAATGAGCATCAGAAAGCCGCAGTCCTTAATGTAGAGGGTCCTTCATTAGTTGTAGCTGGTGCAGGGTCTGGCAAAACTAAGGTATTAACATCGAAATTGGCTTATTTAGTTGACCAAAAAAAAGCATGGCCCAACCAAATATTATGCGTAACTTTCACAAATAAAGCTGCAAAAGAAATGCGAGACAGGGTTATACGGATGTTAGGCAGCAAATTAAATTCAATGCCTTGGCTTGGAACTTTTCATTCAATAAGTGTAAGATTTTTAAGAAGACATGCTGAAGCAGTAGGCTTAAAAAGTAATTTTACAATATTAGATACTGATGATCAAAAAAAATTGATCAGAAATATTTGTAAAGGTGAAAATATTGATGCAAAAAAAATATCACCACAATTTATAATTTCAAGAATAGATAAATGGAAAAATAGAGGTCTTTTACCCGAAGAAGTTAAATTAAATAATAGAGATATTTTTGATAATCAAATTTTAAAAGTTTATAAAATTTATCAAAATAAAATCAGGGATCTTAATTCTTGTGATTTCGGTGATTTAATACTCTATTGTGTAAAACTTTTTGAAAAAAATTTGGATATAAAAAATATTTATTCTAATAATTTTAAATATATTTTGGTTGATGAATATCAAGATACTAATTTTATTCAAAATAAGTGGTTAAATTTAATAGTAAATAAAAATAAAAATATATGCTGTGTTGGGGACGATGATCAATCAATTTATAGTTGGCGTGGAGCAGAAATAAAAAATTTTTTAGGTTTCGATAAAGTTTATCCAAATTGTAAGATTTTTAGATTAGAACAAAATTACAGATCAACAAAAAATATTTTAGATATTGCTTCGCATTTAATTGGCCACAATAAAGATAGGCTTGGAAAAAAGCTTTGGTCAGAAGGTGAACGTGGTGAACTTGTTAAATTAAATTGTTATAAAAATGGAAAAGAAGAAGCCAGAGGTATAAGTGATATTATTGAGAAATATACTAAAAATAAAAATTCATTGAATGAGGCCGCAATATTAGTCAGAGCAATATATCAAACACGAGAATTTGAGGAAAGATTTTTAAAAGTAGGAATAAATTATAGAATTATTGGAGGTACAAAGTTTTACGAAAGAGCTGAAGTAAAAGATGCCATATGTTATTTAAGAATTATAAATCAAAAGTATGATGATCTAGCTTTTGAGAGAGTCGTAAATACACCAAGAAGGGGTTTGGGTGACACAACAATTAAACAGTTGCATGAATTTTCATCAAAAAACAAAGTTTGTTTAGAAGATGCCGCTCGTCAACTCCTGCAAAATAACAAGTTTAAACCTAGAGTAAAAATTATATTTTCTAATTTTTTAGTTTTAATAAATAAATGGAGATCAGATCTTAAAAAAAATAAACATTATGATCTTTTAAAAATTATATTAGATGAGTCTGGATACTCGGCTATGCTTAAAAATAAAAAAGATTTGGAAAATGAGAATCGTTTAGAGAACTTAAAAGAACTATTAAGAGCAATGAACGATTATGAGAACTTGCAAGGTTTTCTCGAACACGTAGCTCTTGCTACATCAATTGACCAAGAGTGGAATGATGAAAAAGTTAATATTATGACAATGCATGCTGCGAAAGGTTTAGAGTTTAATTCTATTTTTTTACCGGGATGGGAGGATGGTTTGTTTCCACATCAAAAATCACTAGAAGAAAAAGGTGATCTAGCTTTAGAGGAAGAAAGAAGGTTGGCATATGTGGGAATCACAAGAGCTAAAAAAAATGCTTACATATCGTTTGCAACTCAAAGAATCTGGCATGGTGAATGGATGGACAGTCTTCCTTCAAGATTTATTAATGAACTACCAGAAAAGGGAATTGAAAAAAATGAAGAACAAATAAAAGATGTTTCTGAGGATTTTGATTTCAATCAAGATAAACTTCTTGATGATAGTGATGAATTTCGAAGTCCAGGTTGGGCTAGATTAAAAAAAAAATTGATTAAATAATGCTTAAGTTAAAAAAGTTATTAAATAATAATGGAATTGATGGTTATATAATACCAAAGAATGATGAATATTTTAATGAATATATTCACGAGTCTAAAGATAGATTAAAATTTATATCAAATTTTTCTGGGTCTGCTGGTTTTGCGATAATTTTGAAAAATAAAAATTATCTTTTTGTAGATGGCAGGTATACAATTCAAGCAAAAAAACAATCTGGTAAAAATTTTAAAATAATTACTATCCCGAAAAAATTTCCCAAAGATGTATTGAAATTTAAAAAAAAAAATTATTATTGGTTTTGATCCAAAATTACATACTGAAAAACATCTTAATTACTTGTTTAAGATTAAAAATTTGAAATTAAAAGCAGTTAATTTTAATTTAATAGATACTCTTTGGTCTAAGAAACCAAAAGAAAAATTAAAAAAATTTTTTTTATTACCAAATAAAATATCAGGTATGAGCTCAAATGAGAAAGTTTTAAGGTTAAGAAAACATCTTATTAAAAATAAATGTGATTTTTTATTTGTATCTGCGCCAGAAAATGTAGCTTGGGTTTTAAATATAAGAGGCCATGATAGTTCGTTTTCACCTGTAACAAATGCAAGATTATTTATAGACAAGAGAGGAAGATTGGATGTTTTTGCAAATCCAAAAAAATTATCAGATATAAAAAATGCTTTTAGTAAAAACATATTTTTGCATGAAGAAGTAAAATTAGATGAATTTGCATCTAAAATAATAAATAAAAAAGTTTGGTTAGATAGTCAATCTTGTTCGATATATTACAAAAAAATTTTACAAGAAAAAAATAAAATTTTAGAAAAAATTGATCCTACATATCTTTTAAAAGCAATCAAAAATAAAACCGAAATTAAAAATATAAAAAAAAGTCACTTAATTGACGGTGTAGCCTTAACGAAATTTATATTATGGTTAAAGAAAAATTATAAAAAGAGAAAAATAACAGAAATTTCCGCACAAGAAAAATTAGAAAGTTTTAGAAAAAAAAATATTTCCTATAAGTATCCGAGTTTTAGCACTATCTCAGGTTCGGGTCCCAATAGTGCAATTATACATTATAAGGCTTCGATCAAAACAAATAGAACACTAAAAAGTGGAGAATTATATTTAGTGGATTCTGGTGGTCAATATTTATTTGGAACCACTGATGTTACAAGAACTATTTCATTAGATAATAAATCTAATTTTGTTAAAGATATATTTACTAGAGTTTTAAAAGGACATATTGCCGTTTCAAATTCCAAAATAAATAAAAACACAACAGGATCTGAAATAGATAAAAATGCTAGAAAATACTTAAAAAAGATAAAATTAGATTATCCACATGGAACTGGGCATGGTGTTGGTTATTTTTCAAATGTACATGAAGGACCACACTCAATATCTAAAAATAGTAAAATTTTATTAAAAAATGGAATGGTTTTATCAAACGAGCCTGGTTATTATAAGGAAAATTCTTTCGGTATAAGAATTGAAAATTTGATTTATGTAAATCAAAATAAATTTGAAGAATTGACTATTACACCTATAGAAAAAAATTTAATAAATAAAAAAATACTAAGTTTAAATGAATTAAAATGGTTAAACAATTACCACATGAAAGTTAAAAAAAATTTATCTAAATATATTAGCGCTGAAGAAAAAAAAGATTTCGAAAAAGCATGCTTACCTGTTTAATAAATCGTACCATTTATCCTCTGTTAATAAATTTATATTAAGTTCTTTTGCTGTTTGGATTTTTCTTTTGGTCGGTTTTGAGTTGCCAATTACAAGGTAATCCAACTTCTTAGTAACTGTGCCAAGTATCTTGGCCCCATTTTCTTCAGCAATTGTCTTAGCCTCGGACCTGCTCATTTTTTCGAATCCGCCTGTAAACATAATATTTTTATTACTTAATTTTCCTGATTTAATTTTTTTTTCAAAATTCTTTATGTTCAATACTGAAATTAATGATTGAATAATTAAAACATTCTTTGAATTTGAAAAAAAATCTTCAATTGATTTTATTTGAGTTTCACCAATGCCGTCTAGATCATCTAAATTTTTGAGGATGTCTTTTCTTTTTTTTGAACTTAGTAGCTCTGAAAATTTTTTAGATTCCTTAAAAAAATTAGCTAATATTTTTGCATTTTCTTGACCAATATGTCTTATCCCAATTGAAAAAATAAATTTATCAAGAATGACATTTTTGGAATTATTTATAGCATTTTTTAAGTTTAAAACCGATAATTCCCCCCAACCATCTAATTTTTCAATTTTTTTATAATTCAGATTAAAAATATCAGCTGGAGTTTTTATTAGTTTTAACTTCCAAAAGTTATCTATTACTTTTTTTCCTAGTCCCTCAATATCAAATGCATCTTTTGATACAATATGTTTTAATTTTTCCTTTGCTGTAAAATTACAATCATAACCTCGGACACACCTTCTAACTGCATCAGTTTTTTTTGTAGAGAGGCTTGTTTCTTTTTTTGTTTTATAGCCACAAAGGCATTTATCTGGAAAAATAAATTTTTTACTTTTTATTGATCTCTTTGATTTATCAACTGATACAACTTGTGGTATAACGTCCCCTGCTCTCTGAACAACAATAGTATCGTTTACCCTTATATCTTTTCTAGAAATTTCATCCTCGTTATGCAAAGTTGCATTTGATACCACTACTCCACCTACAGTAATTGGATCAATTTTTGCAACCGGTGTGATAGCACCGGTTCTTCCAACCTGAATAAGTATTTCATTGATTTTTGAAATCGCTTTTACAGATGAAAATTTATACGCAATTGCCCATCGAGGTGAGTTAGAGGTTGATCCAAGTCTTTTTTGTAGATTTAAATTATTTACTTTATAAACGATTCCATCGACATCATAATCCAAACTTGAACGAATATTTTCTAACTCAGAGTGGGTTTTTTCTATCTCTTGAATTGATTTAATTTTTTTACAGTATGGATTTATTTGGAAACCCCATTTTTTTAAATTTTCAAGCAATTCGGTTTGATCTTTAAAAATTTTTGGTTCAATTTCCCCTATACCATAAGCAAAAAATTTTAATGGAATTTTTTTTGTTTCATCTGAATTTTTTTGCCTTAAAGAACCACCTGCAGCATTTCTTGGGTTAGCAAATTTATTTTTTAAATTTTCGAAGTCTTTTTTTGAAATATAAACTTCACCTCTAACATCAAGTATTTTAGGTGGATTTGATATCTTCTTTGGAATTTCTTTTATTGTTGCTAAATTTTCCGTTATGTCCTCACCAAAAATTCCATCACCTCTGGATAATCCATAAATCATTTTTCCATTAATATATCTTAAGGATGCTGATATACCGTCAATTTTTGGCTCGGAAGATAACTCGACTTCAGAATTAACATTTAAGAAGTTTTTTATTTTCTTATCAAAGTCTGTCATATCTTCTTTATTAAAAGCATTGCTTAAAGAGAGCATAGGCTGTGAATGTTTAACTTTTTTAAACTTATCAGAAGGCTTAGAGCCGACTATTTCTTTAAGGTTCTTTATTTCATTTAAAAAAGGACTTTTATCGACCATATTCAAAAGCTCTTTTTTTAATTCATCAAATTCTGCATCAGTAGCTATTGGATCGTCTTTTTCAAAATAAGCTTTATTGAATTTGAGTAATTTTTTAACTTTGTCTAAATATAATTTTTTAATATTTTTTTGGTCAATCATTTAATGAAAAAATTTTCTTTATTCTATTAACAAGATTTTTTTCCTCTTTGTTATCTGCAATTTTAATAGGTTTATAATTTTTGTTTAAAACAGTATATGATTTCTCATACCACTCACTTGAATTATAATTATATCCAAGTAATGAAGCTGCTGCTTTTGCTTCATTAATTAATCCAATTCTATAATATATTTCAACTAATCGGAACAGGGCCTCCTCTACAAAAATTGTTTTATCGTATTTTTCAACAACAATTTTAAGCCTATTTATTGCAGGTATCCATTTTTCGTTCTGAATATAAAATCTTGCAATTGATATTTCTTTTGCTGCCATTTGATTTATGACGAGATCTAATTTAAATTTTAAATCCATAGCATAATCAGTATTAGGATATTTTTTCAAAAAATCTTCAATTGCATCTTTTGTAAAAATTAATTTTTCTTTATCTTTTTTTTCATCTAAAATTTGTTCATAATATATTACTGCAATTAGATAGCTTGCATAATCCATATTTGGATCTGCGGGATATAATTTTTTAAATCTTTTTAGATTCAAAACAGCTTCATCAAAAAAACTTATAGTATAAAGACAATAACTTGACATTAAAGCTGACTTTGCTGCCCACTGTGTCTGAGGTAATAATGACTCTGATTGATCAAATTTTTCTGAAGCAATTAAATATTGCCCATCTTCCATAGATTGAAGTGCATCTTTATAAACCTCCATGGCCTCTTGTTTTGTAGAAGGTAATTCTAAATCTTTAACTTCTTTTTTTGTGCAAGAGAATAGTAATAATACAAAAAGAGATATAATTATTAAACGCATTGAGTATTAATAACAAAAAAAATACTTTTCGTAAAATTATGTTTGTAACTAAGCGTTTACTGCAATTCTTTTTTGATTAGGGGTGATTTCTTTCAGATTTGATATATTTTCGACACTTTCAACGACTGTGAAGTTACTTTCATCTGATAGCATTTTTCTTAAAAAATCATTTGTGAGTAAGTGGCCACCATGCATGCATGATACTGTGCCGATGACTCTCATGCCAGCCAGCATAAAATCTCCAGCCAAGTCGAGAATTTTATGATTTACAAATTCGTTTTTAGATCTAAGACCTTTTTCATTTAAAACTTTGTCTCCCTTTATTACAACAGCATTATCTAGATTACCGCCTTTGGCCAAACCTAAAGATTTTACTTTCTCGATATCTTCGTACAAACAAAAAGTTCTCGCGGAATATATATTTTCTAAATTTTTATTTTTAAAATCCACACAGTTTGTTTGTGACCTGATTAGAGGATTATTTTCGTAGCTAAGAGTAAAAGCTACTTTTAGACTATCTTTTGAGGGTTCTATAGAAATTGACTTGTCATGTAATTTTAATTCCACTTTTTTGTTAATTTTTATAAACTTTCTATTTTGTCCTAATGTCTTTAAGCCAACGTTTTTGATTTTTTCAACAAATTCAATTGCTGACCCATCCATTATAGGTACTTCTGCACCATCCAACGCAACTATTAAATTGTCTACACCGCAAATGTATAACGCAGCCATCAAATGCTCAACAGTTGAAATAGAAACTCCATGATTATTTTCTATTTTTGTACAAAGTTTTGCAGACGATACATTTTTGTAATTAGCTTTTATTTCGTTATTTTTTTTTATGTCAATTCTTTTAAAGATAATTCCTATATTAGCTTCGGCTGGTTCTAACTTCATACAAACCTTTTTGCCAGAATGCAGTCCGGTGCCTTCAAAATTTATAGATTTGCTAAGAGTTTTTTGTTTGTTTTCCCACATGGAAGAAATATACAAAAAGATGAAATTTACTTAAAAACAACAAATATTACAAAAAACTACAAAAGATTGTTATTTAGAAAAAACGTTCAAAGAATCTTGAAATTATTGACTTTTTTCTAACATTTAATGGGATAGCTTCTTTATCCCACCCTTTATATATAAGTTCTGCAGCTCCTGTCAGTGCAAAAAAATCGTCTAAATGCAGTAGTTCAATCTGAGTTTCCAAATTATCCACTCTAAGATTTTTATAAAACAACTTGCCTAAATGTTCTAAAACTTCCTTATCTTCAAAAAAAATATCAATGTTAAATATTTTATTGTTTACGTATTTTAGATTTTTATTTTTATTGAATAGATAATCCAACATTTCAACTATTCGCGCGTTTATAATTTCTTGAATATGCTGAGTTGTCAATTTTTTAAACTTTGACTCTACAAATAGATCTTTGTCAATATAATCTTTTTTTTTAATTGAAATTGTAAAGTCAGTTTTTTTTATAATTGATCTAACCTCATTTTCATTTAAAGAGCAAAGTTTACTAATATCATTTACAATTGAATTCGTTCCAAACGGAAAAATTTTTGTAAAAACTAATGAAGATTCTTCAAATAGTGATATACAACTAGTTTCTTTGTCAAAATTTATTAAAAAAAAATTTTTAATTTTTTTCTTTTTATTTAACAAATTTATTCCGCATGCTAAAGGTCTACTTATTATTCTGTCAATTTTTAAATCACTACTATCAAATAATGCTTTAATATTTCTTAAATTATTTTTTGGTAATGAAATAAATGTCATATGTAAACTAAGATGATCTCCATATAAATTTAGGGGTATTTTATTTTTTTTAATTTTATCTAAAATAAAATTTGAGTTTATTATGTGCAAAATTGAATTATTTTCTTGATTTTGTGATATCGATATTTGTGCTTCATTTAAAATATATTCTAAATCTCTTTTTTCTACTTTAGATCCATTGAGTTTTTTATATCCAGAAAGATTTGTGCAAGATATTTCGGGCTCATTAATAACCAAAGAAATATTTTTAAATATTTTATCTGACTCTTTTTCAAGGCCTTTGATATCTTCATTAATTTTTTTGGAGGTACACTCAAAGTCTATTATTTTTCCTTTTTTGATTCCGCTATTTTTTAAAATTTTTTTAGATAAGATTTGATATGTTGATTTCTCGTTACTCTTATAAATTATGTAGCGAATTTTATCATCTGCAATTTCGGCTAATAAACTATCTTGGCTCATAAATTTCTATTCTAAAATAATTTGTTTTTTAATTCTAAAATCGAATATTTTAAAGTCACTAAAGTTGTCTTTTTCATAGATTGTTATAAATTTTTCTATAGATTTTTCGAATCCTTTTGTTGGCAACTTTACTATTTTACCATCCTTTAAAACAATATCCCACCTATTAATTTTAAAATAATTTAATTCTTGTATTAAGCCTATTTCAAAATTTGTTCTTTCTAAAATTTTGTAAAACTTATGGAATTGTTTTTTTGCCCCTTTGCCTTTTACTATAAGTAAATTACTTATATTGTTTGTTGTAAAATTTGAAATTTCGTTACCCATCTCTAAAAGAAGAACTTTTTTATCGTTTTCAATTAGAATACCCAGCTGTTTATTTTCTTTTACTATTATATTTAAAGTGTTTGGGTAAATTTTTTTAATTTTAATTTCCTTGATAAAACTAAATTCACTACCAATTTGATTTAATTTTTTTCTATTTAAAAAAATTAAGCTTTCTCCATAAAATTGATTTAATTTATTTTTTAAATCAAATTTATTAACATTAACTGTGCCTTCAATATTAATATTTTTTATTTGAAGAATTGAAAAAAAATTTTTTTGAGCAGAGTCCAGGCTATAAGTCGATAAAAAAATAAATATAAATAACCATATAAATAATTTTTTTTTTGTTTTCATCTATTTATACTGGAGTCGTTAATCATCCACTGAACTAATTTTTTAAAGGAAATATTTGAGTATTTAGCAATTTCTGGCACAAGGGATAAGCTTGTCATTCCCGGTTGAGTGTTTAACTCCAAAAGATAAAAATTATTTTTATAATATCTAAAGTCACACCTAGCTATTCCTTTGCACTTAAGTGTTTTGTATGCTTTTTCGGAAATTCTCAAAACTTCATTATATTTCTTCTTATCAATTGGGGCTGGCATAATATGCAATGTGTTTGCAGATTTTTTGTATTTTGCTTGATAATCATAAAATTTTCTTTTTGGTTTTAACTCAATAGCGCCAATAGATTTTCCTCCTAAAAGTGCAACTTGTATTTCTTGTCCAGGAATATAAGTTTCAAATAATAGATTATCGTAAACTTTATTTAATTTTTTAAATTCTTTTTGTAATGATTCAAAATTTTTACAAATTTTAACTCCAATACTCGATCCTTCATTATTAGGCTTGACTACAATTGGAAAATTTAATTTATTTTTTTTTATTTCCTTTTTAAAATTAATGATCAAATTATTTATTTTACTAAAAAGAAAATATTTTGGTGTTTTAATATTATTTTGTTCGAATAATCTTTTAGATAAATATTTGTCCATTGCAATCATTGAGGGCAATACACCTGAATGTGTATATGGTATTTTTAAATACTCAAAAAAACTTTGAATATTCCCATCTTCACCATCTTTTCCATGTAGGGCATTAAATATAATATCTGGATTAATTTTTTTTATATTGGTTAAAGAATTCTCTTTAGGATCAAATTTTATTGAATTATAACCCATTTTATTTAAAGCTGTAATACAAGATCTGCCTGAGTCTAAACTTACTTCTCTTTCTTTAGAGCTGCCACCTAAAATAACCAAAATTTTTTTCTTCGCTTTCAAATTTATTTAGCTCCTACTATTTTAATTTCTAATTCCAGGTTTATGCCAGTTTTTAAAAAAACTTTTTCCTTTACTTTTTCAATTAATTTTTCAATGTCTGCAGATGTAGCTTTTCCATTATTAAAAAAGAAATTACAATGATGTGAAGATATGCTTGCACCACCAACAGCCAAATTTGAACAATCAGACAATTTAATTAATTCCCATGCTTTTTTATTAATTGGATTTTTAAATGTACTTCCACAAGTTTTTATTCTGCTTGGCTGACTTTCTTTCTTTTTATTTAATAAAAAATCTTGTTTTTTTTTAATTTCATTTTTATTCCCAGCCTGTCCTTGTAAAATTACACTGAGTATAATTAATTTTTTATCTAAACTGCTTCTTCTGTAAAAAAAATCAACTTCGTCTTTTTTAAAAATTTTTATTTTCCCGTCTAAACTTATTGTTTTAAGAGAGTAAAAAACTTTTGATATGTCACTATCATAACAACCGCTATTCATTATAATGGCGCCTCCGATACTACCTGGTATACAAGATAAAAATTCTAGTCCTGATATTGAATTTTGACATGCAAAATCTGCTAATTTTTTATCTAAAGTTGCCGCGCCAACTTCAATTTTATTATCTTTGAGCAATTTAGCTTCTGTGAAAGTTTTTCCAAGCTTAATTATTATCCCTTTAAATCCAGAATCTCTAAAGAGAGTATTAGATCCAGCTCCTAAAATAAAGACGTTATCGTTTTTATTTTTCGATTCAAACAAAAAATCTTTTAGATCATCAATTGAATTTGGCTTGAAGAGTACTTCAGCAGGACCTCCCAGATTAAACCAGCTATATTTCGAAAGTTTTTCGTTTTTATATATCATATTTTTTACTAGAATTTCATTTCTCTTAACCATTTAGAAATTGATCCAGCGCCCATACAAATAACTATTTCATTTGCAATTAAATTCTTTTTAAAAAAATTATTTAAATCATTTTCCCCATTAATTAATATAACTTGAGTATTTGAATGTTTGGTAATTGATTTAGCAAAAGCTATTGGATTATATTTTTTATCAATTTTTTCACCTGCGGCATATACTGGACACAAAACAACTAAATCTGAATTTTTAAAAGAAGATGAAAAATCTTTATTTAAAAATTTTAATCTAGAATATCTGTGTGGTTGAAAAACTGATATAATTTTTCTTCTATTAGAGGTAGTTTTTAGGCTTTTTAAGACTGATTTAATTTCAGTTGGATGATGTGCGTAGTCATCAAAAAATTCTCTTTCTTTAAAGGTAAAAAGTTTAGTTAATCGTCTTTGGATACCAGAAAATTTTTTAAGTGATTTTTTTATTATTTTGATATTAATGCCAATATGTAAACAAAGTGAAATTGCTCCTGCTGAATTAAGAATATTATGACTGCCAATAAGATTTAATTTAATTTTTCTAAAAACCCTAACGTTTTCTCCTGGAATAGATATTTTTAAATCAAATATTGAGTAATCTTTTTTATATACTGGGTTTAAAATTTGAAAATTTGCTTTTTTTGAAAAGCCATATGAATAAAAATTTTTATTTTTTATTTTTTTTGTTAATTTATTTATTTCATTGTCATCAATACATATAAAAGATTTTCCAATAAGAGGTGTCTTATTTAAGAATTTTAAAAACGCTTTTTTTAAGTTTTTAAAATTTTTGTAAAAGTCCATATGTTCTTTATCAATATTTGTCACTACTGAATAATTTATTGGAAAATTTAAAAAGCTACCATCTGACTCGTCTGCTTCTAGTACCGCCCAATTGCCTTTGCCCAATCTTGCATTGCCATTAAATGAATTAATTATTCCACCATTTATTATGGTAGGGTCAAATTTTGCTAAAGATAAAATATTTGAAATTAATGAAGTAGTTGTTGTTTTGCCATGTGAACCGGTTATGACTATATTCGTTTTGAGAGCAACTACATGCGCTAACATTTCTGCTCTTTTTAAAATACTAACTTTTTTTTCCTTTGCTGCTTTTATTTCAGGATTACTATTTTTAATAGCTGAAGATTTTATAACTATTGATGTATTATCAATATTTTCTTTTCTATGTGATCTAAATATTTTAATCCCAATTTTTCTGCATCTTTCGACGTTTTTACTATTTACCATGTCACTTCCTTGAACTTTAAAGCCCATATTTTTCATAATTTGAGCTAACCCACTCATTCCGATTCCACCTATTCCGATGAAGTGTATTTTTTGGTTTAAATTAATTTTAATTTTGTTCATTCAAAGTTTCTTCGATTATTTTTTCGATTTTAATATATGCATGTTTATCAGAATGTTTTGACATCTTATCTTTAATAGAAAGCAATTTTTTTTCATTTTTATAAATATCTGTGAGAATTTGGTGTAATTTATCAGAAATAAGTCTTTCTTCTAATAAAAAACAATATCCTTTTTCCTTAAAATATTTTGCATTCAAAAATTGGTGATTATCAGCTGCGGAAGGCAATGGAATTGCAATAAATGGAATTCTTAAGTTTGTTAACTCTGCTATTGACGAAGCACCAGATCTTGTTATTGCTAAATCAGATTTTTTATAATACTCCAACATGTCCTCTGAAAAAGAAAATAATTCAGACTGTATATTGAATTTATTATATATTTTTTTTATTTCGTTAATCTGATTTTCTAGACATTGTTGATAGATTTTAAAATTCACTCCTTCTTTACGACATTTTATAATCTCTAAAGGCAATATCTCTCCAAATATTTTAGCAGACTGGCTTCCACCCATAATTAATAAAGATATCTCGTTTTCTAAGTGAAATTGTTTTTTTAAATTTACTGAATTAATAATATTTTCTTTTAGAATATATCCGCTAACAAATATTTTTTTATTATATTTTGACCTTATTCCTTCAATTTCTTTTGTAGATAACATAATTTTTTTAACTATTGGCAATAAAAATTTATTTGCTCTCCCAATAACTAAGTTATTTTCATAAATAATAATTGGTATTCTTAGTACATAACCAGCAACACATACTGGAAATGAGGAATAGCCACCCATACCGATTATCAATTTTGGCCTTGAGTAAATTAAATAGAAAATTGAATATATAAATGCGGATATTATTTTGAAAATTCCAAGAAAAACATGTAAAAAATTTTTTTTAAAAATTGTACCCGAATTAATTATCTTTACATTTACAATTGGATCTTTAGGTAAAAATTTAAATCCTCTTTTATCAGAAATAATTTGCAATTTATAATTTTTACTTAAAAATTTTGCCAAACTTAAAGATGGAAAAATATGCCCACCCGTTCCACCGGTTGCTATAAGAATTTTTTTTGTTCTATTATTCATTAATTTTTTTCAGTTAGAGAAGTATAATTCAATAGAATTCCAGCTACTATTCCAGTTGATAGTAAAGATGATCCTCCATAACTTAAAAATGGAAGCGTCATACCTGTTGTTGGCAATAAATTTGCATTAACACCAACATGAATAAAAGTTTGAAAAATTATTAAAGATGTCAAACCACAAAGAGCAAGTTTATAATAATTATTTGAAAAGTTAATAACTTTTTTAATTATTCTGAAGGCTACAAATAAAAAAATCATAATAATTAAAACTGAAATTGCTGATCCAAATTCTTCACTAACAACTGCAATAATATAATCTGTATGCGCCTCTGGGACACTCTCTTTTAAAATTCCTTCTCCCATACCTTGTCCCTTAAAACCTCCTTGCTTAATTGCTTCAATAGCTTTTTGTGATTGAGACCAGCCAGACTTTTCTGGCTCCATAAAAGATGTAATTCTAGAAATGATATAACTAAACCTTTCTGGAGCCATATAAAGAAGAAGAAAAAATAGAACAACAACAATAAAAAATATTAAAATAAGAAAAATTATACTGAACCCTGAGACAAAAATTAATGATGACCATGACGCTATTAGCAAAATTGTTTGTCCCACATCAGGCTGAATTAAAAGTAATAAAGAAATTATTGATAAAAAAATAAAAGATATAATATGTGATAAATTTAAATTTTTAATTCTATTTGTAGAAATAATTTGGGCAATTATTAATATGAAAAAAGGTTTTACAAATTCTATAGGTTGAAATCTAAAAATATAGAAATTTAGCCATCTTTTAGCTCCTTTAACTTCAGTTCCTAAGAATGGAACTAATAAAAGTAGTAATAAAAAAAATATAAAAATTGGTATCAAACTTTTATTAATTAAATCGGTATTTAATGTAGATATAAAAATCATTATGAAAAATGAAACACAGGCATATAGAAGATGTTTTTGAAAGAAAAAATAGTAACTCTTGTTTAATCTCTCGTCCGCCAAAAATGATGTAGATGAAAATGAGAAAAATACCCCTAGAATAAATAATATTATAAAACATGATAAAATCTGTTTATCAATATTCCTCCAGTAGTTTTTAATATTAAATATTTTTTTTTGCATATTTCATTATTAATTTCTTAAATTCATTTCCTCTTTCTTCAAAATTTTTGTATTGATCATAAGATGCACTTGCTGGGCTAAGTAGAATAGTCATATTTTTTTGTTTTGCTTTTTTAATATCTTTAAATAAAGTGCTAACAGCATTTTTCATGTTTTTGCTTAATTCAAATTTAATTTTATTTGTAAAGTATTTTTTAAAATATTTAGAGTAGTTTCCAATTATATAAGCTTTGATAATATTTTTTTTCACTTTATTCATTTTAAAAATATCACCTACTTTAGGAAGTCCACCGACAATCCAAAAAATATTTTCATTACTTCCTAATGCAAATTTACTGGACTCAAAACTAGTAGCCTTTGAATCGTTAATAAATATTTTATTATTTTTTTTGTAAAAAATCTCATGTCTATGGTTTAAACCCCTAAAGCTTTTTAAGGACGCAACAATATTATTTTCTTTAATTTTAAAAACTTTTGAAAATTCAAAAATATAACTCATGTTCTCTGCGTTTACTACTGACCTAAGGTAATTATTATTTATTTTTTTTTGGAGATGTACATATTTTTTTTTATTTACATATTTCAATTTGCTTTGATATTTATTTTTTTTGAATTTTTTTATTAAAAGTTTGTTATTTAGAAAAGCTAAATTATTATTATCCTGGTTTGAAAAAATTTTCAATTTTGAATTAATGTATTCTTTCATCGATCCATGCCATTCTAAATGATCATTTGTAATATTTAAAATTGCTGCATAGTCAGGTTTAATATATTTTGAATATGCTAACTGAAAAGATGAAGCTTCGATTATTACAAATGGACTACCGTTTAAATTTAAATCTAAAACTGGTTTGCCAATATTTCCACCTAGTTTAACATTTATTTTATTTTTTTTTAACACATGTTCTAGAATCTTACATGTTGTCGACTTTCCGTTTGTTCCGGTAATTATAATTGATTTTATGTTTGGATTTAAAAGATAAAAAAGATCAATATCTGTTATAATTTTATTTTTATTTTTAATAAGTTTTTTTTTTAGTTTCGCACTCTTCAGGCTGATTCCTGGACTTATAATAATATAATCTGACAAATCTAAATATTTCGAAAAAATTTTTTTTTCTCTCTTTGTTTTTATTTTATCATCCCAAACCTTTACATTTGAAAAATTTTTATTTTTTAAATATTTTTCTACTGACCTTCCTGTTGATCCAAGCCCATAAATACAAAAATTCAATAAGGAAGAATTCAAGGTTAATAATTTCATTAATTATCTTAATTTTAATGTAGCTAGCCCTACCAAAGCTAAAATAATAGCAATAATCCAAAACCTAATTACCACAGTTGACTCGGCCCAACCTTTTTTTTCAAAGTGGTGATGTATTGGAGCCATCATAAAAACTCTTTTACCGGTCAATTTAAATGATATTACTTGAATAATAACAGAGACAGTCTCTAAAACAAATAACCCGCCAATAATTGCAAGAACGATTTCATGTTTAACAATTATTGCTACCGCTGCAATTGATCCTCCCAAAGATAGTGAGCCAGTATCACCCATAAATATTTTGGCTGGAGGTGCATTGTACCAAAGAAAACCAAGACAAGATCCAACGATTGAACCACAGAATATCGATAATTCTCCAACATTAGGTATGTATTGAATCTGAAGATAGTTTGCAAATATTGTATTTCCAACTAAATAACAAATTAATGAAAAAGATAAAGCAACCAGCATAACAGGGACGGTTGCCAAACCATCTAATCCATCTGTTAAATTTACTGCATTAGAAGAACCAATTATTACAAAAATACCAAATGGAATAAAAAATAAACCCATATTCAAAACAAGATTTTTAAAAAAAGGGAAATACAAGTTTGAGATAGTTTCGTGGTCCGTAAAATAAACAAGCAATAAAATAGAAATTAAAGAAATGATGAATTGCCCGAAAAATTTTAATTTTGCATTAACTCCTGACGAATTTTTAAATTTTATTTTTAAATAGTCATCCAAAAAACCTAGTAAACCAAGACCTGTACAAACAAACAGAACTATCCAGATATAAATATTTTTTAAATCAGCCCATAATATTGTGCTTACAATAATACCTATCAAAATCATTAAACCCCCCATCGTAGGAGTTCCACTTTTTTTTATTATATGATCAATTGGGCCATCTTGTCTAATTGGTCCAGTAATTTGTTTTTTTTCAAAATATTTTATTAAAGGTGTACCGATTAAAAAAATTATTGTTAAAGATGTAACAACTGATAAACCAATCCTAAAAGTGATATATTTAAATACATTTAAGAAAGTAAAAGTATCAACTAACGAAGTTAATAAACTGTAAAGCATTTAATTACTTCCTCCTATAAATGCTCTTGATACTTCGTGTAGCCTTGTGGCGTTTGAACCTTTAATCATTAAATAATCTCCGTTTTTTAAAACGTTAAACATTTTAATTTTAAATAACTTTAAATCTTTTATTATCTCGCCCTGTTTGCTCTTATTTAAAAATTTGTATGTTTCAAAAGCATTACTCCCATAAACATAAGTTTTATCAATATCACTTTTATTTATAAATTTTGAGATTTTTTTATGATAAATATGGGAATTCTTACCTAATTCCAACATATCTCCAAAAAGAAAGTATTTTCTTTTTCCTTTTTTTTTAATTTTTGAAAAATTCTGAATTGCTGATTTAACAGATAAAGGATTTGCGTTGTAACTCTCATCGATTAAGAAAAATTTTTTGTTAAATTTATTAATTTTATTAATTTTTCCTCTACCTTTTAAAAGTATTTTATTTTTAAAAAAGTCTTTAACTTTATTCAAGGGTAAGTTTAGTTCGTCAATAACCAAAATACATGACATAATATTCATTATATAATTTTTGTTTTCATTATTTATTTTAGTAAAAAACTTTTTTTTATTAATAATTACTGATAATAAGAAAAAACCTTTTTTTTCTCTCAAATTAACAAACCTAATATCAGCTTTTTTTGAATAACCAAATGATCTTACTTTTATACTATTTTTCTGAGCTATTGTTTTGAAATATTGAAAAAATTTGTCATCTTTATTTAAAATAACTGTTCCCCCTTTTTGAATATTATAAATAATTTCACTTTTTGCTTTTGCAATATCTTTTATATTTCTAAAGTTTTCCAAATGTGCTTCGGATATATTAGTTATTATTCCTAAATGGGGTTTGACTAACCCTGAAAGCTTTTTAATTTCATAAAATCTACTCATTCCAACTTCAAATACACCAAAATCATTATCTGGATTCATATTTGAAATACTTAATGGAACCCCATACTCATTATTAAATGACTTTGGGGAAAAATATGTTTTTGAGTACTCATTTAAAAGACTTCCCAACATTGTTTTTACTGTTGTTTTTCCAGTACTACCGGTTACAGCTATAAATTTTGCAGAAGATAAATTTCGTTTTTTTTTAGCTAATTCATTTAAAAATTTCATTGTACTTTTTGTAGAAATAAGTTTTAATTTTTTTTTATTAGCACGATTCACAACACAATAGTTAGCACCATTTTTGATTGCCTGATTTACAAATTCATGTCCATCTTTTTTTTTACCTTTTATAGCTACAAACAAATTATGCTTTTTCGTGGTTCTAGAATTAATAGATACGCCATCAAATAAAAAATTTTTTCTTGTTTTAAGTATTTTTTTTAAGATTGTACCATTATATTTTAAATTATTATTTTTTACATTAAATAAATTATTTTTAAATTTCTGTATAATATTTTTATCACTTAAAAAAATTTTTCTTTTTCCTAATTCTTGGTATTTTTCATGACCTTTACCTGCAACTAAAATTATTTCATAAGGATCTGATTTTTTCAAAGAGTAAATAATTGCTTTTTTTCTATTACCAATTTCTTTTACAGATGGATTATTTATTCCTTTTATAATATCTTTTCTAATTCTTTTAGAATTTTCACTTCTTGGATTATCGTCTGTAATATAAATTTTATCACAATATTTACTTGCAATTTTTCCCATCAATTTCCTTTTGCTCCGATCCCTTTCGCCTCCACATCCAAAAATAATAGAAATTTTCTTATTAAAATGTTCCCTTAAAGATATTATTGCCTTTTCTAATGCTTCAGGAGTGTGAGCATAATCTAAAAATATTTTTGATTTATTTGGCAAAGTTCTTATTAGTTGTATTCTTCCATCTACGCTCTTAATTTTATGAATTTTGCTAAAAATATTTTCTATTTTTAGACCACAAACTTTTGATGCTAAAATTGCCATCAGTAAATTTTTAATTTGTATTGAACCGTAAAGATTTATTTTTAGCTTGTGTACTTTATTTTTATATCTAATTTCAAGAAACTGAAAATTTTTAAATATTTTATGATTCAATATTTTAAATGTATTGCTCTTAGAACCTATAGTTAAAATTTTTAAGTTTCTTTTTTTTTGGATTTTTCTTATATCCCTAAACTGCTTGATGTCAGTATCTGTTATTACTGTATTTTTTTTTATTAATAGTTTTTTAAATAATAACAACTTTGATTGTAAATAATCTTCCATGTTCTTGTGATAGTCTAAATGGTCATGACTTAAATTTGTAAATACACCAGCTTTTATTTTTAAAAAATCTAACCTTTTTTGTTTAAGACCGTGGCTGGACGCCTCAATGATGACATTGCTAATTTTGACTCTATTCATTTCATGTAAATCTTTGTTTAATGTTAGAGGATCTAGAGTAGTTAGGTTTCTGCGTTTTAGTAATTTATTTTTTCTATAACCTAACGTGCCTATGAAACCAGATTTAATATTTTGTAATTTAAAAATTTGATAAAAAAAATCAGATACAGAAGTTTTTCCATTTGTGCCAGTAACAGCAATTATATTTTTAGGTTTGTTTTCGTAATACCTTGTACTTAATCTAGCTAATATATTTCTAGTATCATTAAAACTTATAAATTTAGCTTTTTTATTTTTTTTAATCTTTCCAGAATGAATTACTACCTTAGCGCCCCTTGAAATTGCCTCTGCAATGTAATCATTGCCATTATATTTTTCGCCGTTTATGGCAACAAATAAATCTCCTTTTTTAACCTTTCTACTATCAAAACAAATGCCTTTAATTTTAAGCGCACCGGTTTCTGGATTTAAATTTTTAATTAGTTTTTTTAACAACATGGTTGCCGTAAAAATCAATTTTATTTATGGCTAAAATAGGTCCAATTTTTTCTATTATTTTGCCGGCT
>MDSV01215935.1_pt1 | contig 26781 bp, 23 predicted proteins | sample 810851 | NCBI WGS metagenome assembly MDSV01 (sample SAMN05326640, study PRJNA326480) | marine metagenome | isolation source: seawater | place: Atlantic Ocean: North East | collected 2012
AGAAGCGAAAGCTCTTTGGGAAACCCTCAGAACTACAGTGGGATCTGACTCTAATGTCAAAAAAGGTCCACAATCACTTAGTGAGTCAGTTAACCGAAGGTCCAACCTTTCTTCCATGTTGCCTCGTCGCAACAACGTTCAATCTACGCAAGACGACACATTCTCTCAGAGAATGAGAAAACTTGCAGGCATTAAATAACTATAGGAGGTTTTAAATTATGTCTATTATAGAAAAACTGACTGAAGGCATTGTGAACCGTGACATGAAAGCAGAAGGGCAAGCTCTTTTGAACAAATGGTCGGCCACAGGTCTTCTAGAAGGACTTGAAGACCAACAAATGAAGCATACAATGGCTCGCTTGTTGGAAAATCAAGCAAAGGAGCTTCTCCGAGAGGCTTCTGGTATGGCTGGAGGCTCTGCTGCTTCTGGCGTTGAAGGTTTCGCTGCTGTTGCCTTCCCCATCGTTCGTCGTGTATTCGCCGGACTTATTGCAAATGATCTTGTAAGTGTTCAGCCGATGTCATTGCCATCTGGTCTGATCTTCTTCCTTGACTTTGTATATTCACACAACCTTGCTGCCGCTGCAAACCAAACGGATCGCTTTGGTAACTTGTCCTCTGGATCTAGCGCACAGTCCATTTATGGTACTGACCGAGTTGGTTCACAGGTAACTGGTGGTGTTAACATTGTTGGCCAAACTCTTCAAGACGATCAAGGTGGTCCTCGCAACATGGTTGGCTATTCTTATTCTAGTCCAACTGGGTCTCTTAATGCTGATTTGACGGCTGACCTTGCTGATTCAAACTGTCAAGCGATTATCACTTTGGATGGCGCTCTTACTGAAGACGAAAAGAAAATTCTTCGTTACGACCCAGATCTTTTGTCTAACACCAGTTCTGACGTAATGGTAGTTGTTGATATCGCTGAAGAGCACTTTACCAATGCAGACTTTGATAACTTGTCAGCATTTTCTCTAACCCAACTTATTGGTGATCATACCGACGCCGGTGGAACTAATGATATGGATGTTTTCCTTACAGGGATTACCGGTGTTGAGTTCGCTGACACCAACGCTAACTTTGACCTAATGAAGCAGGTTCGTCGCTTGACAGCCCGAATTCCACAAGGAACTGCTGCTGGCACCAATCATCAGTCTAACCTTACTGGTAACGCTGCTGCTGTTCGTGTTTTTGTTATGCTTGACAGCGCAATGGCCAGTTTGGCCACAACTGATGGCTTTAACAATGGTGCCGCTGGTGCTCTGGCAGACGAATTCCTTCAGTATCCTCTTAAGGACGCTGTCGCTTCATCGGCCACTTCTGGTGGTGCACTAACTTCGTTTACCATGCCACTAGAATTCGAAGACGAGATCCCAGAGATCGACATCAAGGTAGATAGCATCCCAATCGTTGCTCAAACCAAAAAGCTCAAGGCCAAGTGGTCACCAGAGCTTGGGCAAGATTTGAATGCTTACCACAATCTTGATGCTGAAGTTGAGTTGACCTCGATCCTTTCTGAGCAAATTGCTCTTGAAATTGACCGAGAAATCTTGGCTGATCTTGTGAATGGCGCAAAAGCTGCTGTTTACTACTGGTCTCGCGCTCCGGGTCTTTTCGTTAACCGTGTTACTGGTGCTGAATTGGGTGCTAGCTCTGCTGCTCCTGACTTCACTGGAACGGTTTCTGAATGGTATGAGACTCTTATTGAAACTATCAATGACGTTTCAGCCCAAATCCACTTGAAGACACTTCGTGGTGGTGCTAACTTTGTTGTCTGCTCTCCTGAAGTAGCAAACATTCTCGAGTTTACCTCTGGTTTCCGAGCTAATGTTACTGCTGACGCTGACAAAGGCGACATTGGAGCAGTTAAGGCAGGTAACTTGAACCGCAAGTTTGATGTTATCGTTGACCCTTACTTCCCACGAAACGTGATTCTTGTTGGTCGTCGTGGTAACTCTTTCCTTGAAAGCGGTTATGTGTATGCACCTTATGTGCCACTGCAAACTACACCAACAATCTTCGGCGTAGAGGACTTCGTGCCTCGTAAAGGGGTCATGACCCGTTACGCCAAGAAGATGGTACGTCCTGATATGTACGGACTTGTTATCTGTCGCGGTCTCCTTGGAGAGCAAGGCGCTAGCTAATCATTGATTAACTAACCAATTAAAATTGCCCTCAACCGAAAGGTTGGGGGTTTTTATTTGCCTAAAATCTATTTACTGATATGAAATTAATATTTGAAAACTGGCGAAAGTATTTGTCCGAAGGTATGAAAACTGCTGAAGACTTACCAGAAGACATCGTTATAACAATTGATACAGATCCCAAAGCTGGTGATGGTCAGGGTGGAGTATTATTTTACTTTGCTAAGGCCGAGACTCCAAGTGAGTTTATTGGATGGGACTCAGGCCTTCAAGGCGAGATAAGAATAGAACCAGTCCAACTAAACGATAATTATCCATGCGACGGTGCGTGGATGGTAGCATATTCTGATGCAACTGGTGGCTGGGGTCCTTTGCTGTATGACGTAGCAATGGAATATGCCACTCTCATGGGTGGAGGATTGGTATCAGACAGAACAGTCGTTTCAGACGAAGCTTATGCTGTGTGGGATTATTACTTAAAAAGCAGATCAGACGTAATTAAATCCCAAACAGATAATGAAGAGGGCGAACTAACCCCAGACAACAAACAAGACGATTGCTTACAAAACTCAACATTCGACCACGTAAATAAAACAAATGGTGAATGGACTCAAAATCCCCTGTCCAAGTTGTACAGAAAAGACAACACAACAATAGCGGCTCTTGGAGACCGACTAGTTACAATTGGATTTGAACGGTGGCAGTTAGGGGGCTAACACTATTAACAATTCTAAGGGGTTTCTGTTTTTGGGAACTAATTATAAGTAACTTGGATTTATTCTCCTTGGGCGAGGCCACTGCCCTAGAAAGACCCCACTCCGAGGTGGCTGGAATGGGATCATTGATTAAAATCAAGTTATTGCAATAATATAATTTAAAAGGAGAAAATATTATGGGAAGTAGAAGAATAGGTCGTAAAAGACTTTTTAGTTTGAATAAATTGGGACAAACCAGTGCGAATGCGGCTGGCCCCGGAATCGCCCCGGCAGTTGTTTCTAGCACTGTTCGCAGAGAAGGGCACAAAATCGTCACAGAAGTTACTCTTGATTTAGGCACTTCAAAAGCTACTATCGCAGCAGCAAATGATGAAGATGATGTTATTGGTATTAGTGGGATAGAAGGCGCTTATCTTACGCAATTAACCCCAGCAGTTAATGGATATATCACATATGTAGAGATGGTATGTTTAGAAGTTCCAACTAGTGACACTAACGCACAAACCGACATTGATTTGAGAATGACAAACAATGCGACTCGCAAATATGATGATGATGGAAATGGCTATACCAATCTTATCGCCGCTGGTGCCGCATGGGCTCTTGGCGAAGTTGACCATTATGCTGTTACACATGGCACTGCGCTTGACATTGGTGCCGATGACTTGTATGTTTACTTAACATGCGGTGCTGCTCAAGGTGGTGGAAATTTTACCGGTGGTAAATATGTTGTCACATTTGAAGGCTACGCAGTACCAGATGACAAATAAAGTCTAAAATTACTTTGCACAAAAGCTCTTGAAATTTCAAGGGCTTTTTTTTACATTTAAACACTATTTATAGTTAAACATAGGAGTATTACACAATGTCTATTGGAAAAATCGTAGCTTTAAAAAGATTAGAAGCCGAGGCAAAACGAAAACAAGAAGAAGCAGCCAAAGCCGCAAAGAAATCCGAAGCCGCAAAGAAAGCAGCACCTAAAAAGGCGCCTGCGAAAAAGAAAGCAGCCCCAAAGGCTGAAAAATGAGAAAGCTGACCAAGCTACAACAAAAGTTAAAAGAAACCGGTCAATTGAAATCTGAGCCTTCTTCGGAGATGCCTGACAATTCTGTTATGATTGAAAAACTCAATGAACACAAGGATCTCACAAAAAAGAAGAAGGCTGAACTTTTAGAGATAGCCAATAAGTTAAGCCTTGAAGTAAATTCTAGAAATACCAAGGCAGAAATTATTGCTGCTATTGAAAAACAATCCAGATAACAATTACAATACTATTTACTTGAGACTGGAGGGAAACATGAATGGCTGTTCCAACTTTAACACCACCTGCTACTACTAGCGCTATCGTCTTGCCGGCAACAGGCACAGTAGACTCTGTTGCTTCTGCTTGTCCAATTGGAGTTTATACAGCTTCGGTTGACTTCTTATCAGGCGCAGCAGCACAGGTTGGCTATACTTTTAAAAAACTTGGCGGAGATGTCCTTGATTTGGAGATCACCGAGAAGAATGTCTATGCCAATTACGAAGAGGCATGTCTTGAATATTCTTATCTTGTAAATATTCACCAAAGCAAGAACTCACTTGGCTCTGCTCTTGGTGCAACCACAGGATCCTTTGACCATACAGGTGAATTCTCAGGGTCAGCATCTGGTTCTGCCGCAAATGACGGTGCCAATGTTAAGTTTCCCAAGATTCGCTTTGAAGCCACCAATAGATTAGCTGATACTTATGCAACAACAGCAGGTATTGGAGGCACCGAGCCAATTTACTCTGCGTCTTTTGACACAGTAAATGACCAGCAAGACTATGACTTACAGCAAATAGTCTCAGCTTCTGCTGTCAATGCAGATAACAGTGATTACCCTTATTACAACAAAGTTGGAGACAAAAGAATCATAGTTAAAAATGTTTATTACAGGACACCTTTTGCTGTTTGGAGATTTTATGGATACTATGGTGGATTAAATGTTGTGGGTAACTTTCACAACTACGGACAGTATACAGATGATAGCTCATTTGAGGTCATTCCGTCATGGCACAACAAATTGCAGGCTACAGCCTATGAAGACCATCTCTATACTAGAACATCGCATTTTTCTTATGAAGTTATAGACAATAAGCTACGTTTATACCCTGCCCCTGACAGAGCAATGTCACCAGACAAGTTCTGGATTCGTTTTTCAGTGCGAACAGGTCCTTTTGAGGACGACGGAAACAATGAAGACGGCTTAAATGGCGTAAATAATATGAATAATTTGCCATTTGAGAACATTCCTTACTCTTCTATTAATTCAATTGGTAAACAGTGGATTCGAAGATTTGCTTTAGCACTTACAAAAGAAACTTTAGGTCAAGTTAGAAGCAAATTTGGAAACGCCATACCCATTCCCGGAGACAACGTTAACTTAAATGGCTCAGACTTGATGTCTCAAGGTAAAGAAGAGCAAGAAAAGTTAAGAGAAGAGTTAAAAACTGTTCTTGATGAGATGACTTACGACAAGATAATGGAAAAAGAGGCTGGAATGGCTGATAATTCACAAAAAACACAAGAAAAGTCACCATTGCCAGTATTTGTGGGGTAATTAGATGTCAGATGATAAATGGAAAACACCAAACCAGCCGCCTCCTCCAATGTTTTTTGGAGAGAAAGAGAAAGACTTGGTTAAACAAGTTAACGACGAGATTATTGAGCGTGTTGTGGGACAACAAGTCCTGTATTTTCCAATCGACATTGACCACACCAACTTTCACCCTCTTTATGGCGAGGCCATAGAAAAAACTTTCTTACCTCCTATTGCTGTCTATGCTAGAGTAGAGTATGGAGGCGTTGAAACCGTATTTATGGACAACATTGGGCTTGACAAGAAGACTAGTCTAAAAGTCATGTTCCACAAAAGAAGACTCACAGAGGACCAGAACCTCTTTGTACGAGAAGGAGACTTTCTAAAGTATGGGTCTATCTACTATGAGTTGGTAAAACTAAATGAACCAAAACACTTATTCGGACAAGCTGACAATCAGTTTGAAATCGTTGCTGAGTGTATTAGAGCAAGGGATGGACTATTCAATGGCGAATAACTTAAGAGATATAGAATTTATGCCCTCAACTTTAGAGACCATTGACATGGCTTTCTATGACTGGGTTAATGACCAATTAAATATTTCAGTTGCCACCAATAAAGGTTGGCAAAAAGTACCTGTTCTTTGGCTAACAGCAGAGAGAACCTTTCAGATTAAAAACGACAAGGAACTAAGAGACTCTGTAGGGAAGCTTAAGTTACCAATCATTACAATCAACCGAACATCGGTAGTTAAAGACCCTCGATTTAAAGGCGCAATGCAAGCACACTTTCCCAATTCAATTGAATACCCCGGAGACTATAAAGGTGGAGCAATTACAATTGCGAGAAGAATAAAACAAGACAAGACTCGAGACTTTGCTAATAAAGATTTTCGTAAAAGTATCAAAGGTGTAACAAAGGACGGCAATCCAGAATACACTGGCAGATTTAAAAATCCAAAAGTTATTTATGAAACAATTTCTATACCAGTGCCCACACACGTCACTGTAAATTATTCAGTCATGTTGAGAACCGAATACCAACAACAAATGAACCACATGATGATCCCGTTTATTACGAGAACAGGAAACATTAATGGGTTTACCTTTGGCCGAGACAACCATAAGTTTGAAGGCTTCATTCAGCAAGATTTTTCAGACAATGGAAACAAAGCAAACCTTGGAGAAGATGAAAGAAAATTTGAAACTAAGGTAGATGTAAAAGTTCTAGGCTATTTAATAGGAGAGGGTCCAAACGATCCTCGGCCCAAGGTGACTGTTAGGGAGAACCAAGTTGAGGTTCGTATCTCTAGGGAACGTGTTATTTTGGGTGATTCTCGGCCATGGGCCAAAGATGATGGTAAATACAGAGAATAATGGATGTTGAACAACTAAGATACTATTTACTGTTGAGATATAGTTATAAAGGAGAAATTTCTTAATGCCTGCAAAATTTGATTTTTTATCACCCGGAGTATTGCTCCGTGAAGTAGACCAATCACAGATTCCTGCCCCGACCACGGAAGACGGGATTCTAATTATTGGTACCGCACCCCAAGGGCCTGCGATGAAGCCTGTTAGAGTTCGTGACTTGGACAGTTTTTTACAAGTGTTTGGTAACCCCACTACGGGTCGTCAAGCCTCTGATGTATGGAGGAATCCGTCATTCGGGCCTTCTTATGGTATGTATGCTGCACAAGCATGGCTGTCATCTGAAGCGTCCCCTGTAACGTTTGTTCGACTATTGGGTGAAGAAAGCGGATCACAAAGCTCTGGACTTCGTGCTGGGTGGACAACCACCGATGACATAGACACTAGCCTTGCCGACAATGGAGGAGCATACGGTCTATGGATTCACGCATCCCAGTCAACAACTGCACTTGTTCCCGGAACAGGAACCCTTGCTGCAATTATTTATGCAGACCAAGGTGGATTAAGACTTAAGGGTAAGATTCATGTTCCAAGTTTGGCCGATACAGCTATTGCTACTTACATGGGATTGGGCCAAAACTCTACCTCTTCTCTTGGAGAGCCAATTCTTTCTTTAGGTACCAACGGAGTGCCCGGTGAATTTGAGATTGAACATGTTTCATCTGACGGAAGTGCCACAACTTCTTACACAGTTAATTTTGGTGCCTCTGCACAGTCCGGAAGCCAAATTAGATCGGTTATTCCAACAAATGCTGCTAAGACAAACAGCACTATTTTTAGCAGCACCAATGAACTTTTTCTTGGTGAGACTTTTGAAGAAGCAGTAGACAGAGCAATTAACTCTTTCAATGGTGGATCCTCAAAAGCAAAAGAAGAACAATTTGGAGTTCTTATTCACCTAGGTAAAGCAGATGACTCTGACGGGTATGCTAAGTGGGAAAATCACCAACGACAAGCAACAGCAGCAAAAAGCGGGTGGTTCATTTCACAAGACACTGGCGCTGCTAGTTCTTTTGCGCCAAACAGTATGCAAAGACTTTTTAGAATTGTAGGCCTTAGTGATGGTGAGTGGATTCATAAATACCAAATCGGTATTGAGATTCAAAGACTGGGTAACAGTGTTAATCCTTACAGTACATTTAGTCTTTACTTGATGGATAGACAAGAAAACAAGATTGAACAATTTAAAAACCTTAACTTTAATCCCGGCTCTGAAAACTATATTGCTAAAAGAATCGGAGACCAGTACCAAGAGTGGGACGAAGGTCAAAAGAAATATAGAGTACAAGGCGAATATGCTAACCAATCAGACTACATTTATGTTGAATTGTCTGAAGCAGTTAAAAACGGATCTTTAGACTCTCTTAGTGCAGTTCCATTTGGCGTTCAAGGTCCAATTACCTTTGGCGATTTCTTTGTTGGAAACAATCTGAATAGCAAAACAGGACCAGTGAGAGAAGCCGGTGGAACTACTGATTATAACTTTGCTGCCTCTTTTGCTGAGGAAAGTGGCGAAGTTATTTACGGAAGCAACACTTCCGCAGCCAACTATGTTGCAACAGATGGGTGGGGATTCCACCACGGTGGACACCATGCAAGATTCTCATGGCCAAAACTCCGTCTAACAACTCAAAACGGTAGTGGTTCTTCTGGTACGAATTACTCTAAAAGTGATTTTCTTGGAATTGACCACCACAAATCTGGTTCTACTTCTATGGACGACAGTTATTATGACCTTGTTCGTGCAGGATCAAAGACCGCTGGCGGTCAGTCTCACGAAGTACACACAACAGAATTTACTTCTCCAGACGCAACAAAAGATAAGATTTATTCTTACTTCTTTTCTTTGGATGACGTTGTATATGACTCATCTTCTGATACAGTTTATTGGGATGGTGGTGATGGAGATGCTAATCAAGGCGCTCTTGACGGTACCGTTGGTTCTCGTAAAGGCGGAACATCTTATACTGCATTGAATGGAACGGACGCACTTGTGAACACTCTTCGTGTTCGTAAGTTCAAGTCTCCACTGTTTGGTGGGTTTGACGGTGTTAACATCAAAGAGGCAAATCCATTTGCTAATCACGCTGGTGCTCTTGGTCACCCAACTAATACAACTGAGATCACTAACTATACATTGCACAGTGTAATGAAGGCACTTGACACAGTTTCTGACCCAGAAATCGTTTCATACGACATTATTTCAATCCCCGGTGTAACCAACACCAAGATTACTGATAAAGTTCTTGAAATCGCGTCCTCTAGGGGGGATTCTTTAGGAGTTATCGACCTTCAGTCAGGATTCCAACCTGCTAATGTTGAGGCAACATCAAATCAAGCCGGTTCTGTTAAAGGGACTATTGACCACGCTGTTGGTAGAAACTTTGACACAAGTTACGGTGCTTGTTATTATCCTTGGATTCGTTTGCGCGACACCATCGGAGGCAACAATGACGTAATTATGGCTCCTCCATCGGTAGCAGCCATTGGAGCACTTGCAAGATCAGAAGCAGTTTCTGAACCTTGGTTTGCCCCTGCTGGATTCAACCGAGGTGGTATCCGACAACTTGGTGGACCTCTTGGTCCTCAGTGTGTAGGAACTTGGGAGCACCTAACAAAAGATAATCGTGATGACCTTTACGCTGAAAACATTAACCCAATTGCAAGATTCCCTGCAATCAATGAGATTGTTATCTTTGGTCAAAAAACACTTCAACAAACACCATCTGCTTTGGACCGCATCAACGTTCGTCGTTTGATGATCTTCCTTAAGAAAGCGATTGGTAGAATTGCTGATACTATTCTCTTTGACCAAAATGTTAACACAACTTGGCTAAGGTTTAAAAACGAGGCAGACCAAGTCCTCGGTTCTGTACAGACTCGACTTGGTGTTACTGAATACAAGATTGTTCTTGACAAATCAACAACAACCGCAGACTATATTGATCGCAACATTCTTTATGCAAAGATCTTTGTTAAGCCTGCTAGAGCGATTGAATTTATTGTTGTGGACTTTGTTATTACAAGAACTGGAGTAGAATTTTAATTCGCTGACTAATTAAGTTAAATAGGAGAAACTAACACATGTCATTTTGGACTTCCACAGCACTAGAGCCTAAGAGGCAATTTAGATTTAGACTGACTATTACAGCAGTCGATCAAGCGGCCATTTGGTTCGCTAAAAAAGTTACAGTTCCAGCTTTCACAGTTGGCGAGGTTAAACATTCATTCGTTGATAAAACTTTTTATTATCCCGGAAGAGTTGAATGGAACACTATTGAAGCCACTTTGGTTGACCCTGTTAACCCAGACGCCGTTGGTATGACTAATGAAATGCTAGCAAAATCTGGATATTTTGTCCCTTCAAGTGCAGCAGCAAATGGTGCATGGGGTTCAATTTCTAAAGCAGAAGCAGTCCAAGACGGTATTCAAGGTGTAACAATTGAAGCAATTGACCAGTCAGGAGAACCTGTTGAAGTGTGGACTCTTCAGAATCCTTTTATTAAGTCTGTAAAATACGGTGACCTGTCTTATGACAGTGATGAGTTGAGAGAAATCTCTATTGAATTCCGTTATGACTGGGCTGAATGTGAAATTCTTTCTGAAGGTGGTGGAATATACAATGATGAAGTTGGTACTAAAGCAGATCGATATCAAGGTCCATCAGGCGGCGGAAGTAACGGTACGCCCATCTAGGAGTGAATAATGTCTTTTTGGTCAAGACCATCTTTGCAACCAGCAAGACAACACCGGTTTCGCATTGTCTTCACTAAGACGCGAGAAAGATTAGAGTCAGAAGCCACAAGGGAGCTAGAAAGCGATCTTGCAAGTGGCGAAAGCGTTATCCTTGATTTCGGCTCAGATGAAAATCGAGATTCTGTGCAGATACAAAAAGATCTTTTGATTCAACAGGCTGCTAATTCTCTGGCTCCAAGTGATTATTGGTGGTGGGCTAAGTCTTGTACACTACCGTCATTTGAAGTGGGACAATTTGAATACCAATTGGTCAACTTTAAGTTTAAGTATCCCGGTATGCTTGTTTGGAATGACGTTACAATAACACTGGTTGAAGTTGGAGACAAGGCAAAAGAAATTCTTAGTATCTTATCCGATGCTGGATATGCTTGTCCGGGCTCTGAGTGCGGCAGTGGTATTGAAAAGAGTGGATTCTCCAGACAAGGACAGTTAAAAATTCAACAAGTAAACTCTACCGGCAATGCAGACAGAACTTGGGACTTAAGAAATTGGTTTATCAAAGGTGTTAGGTTCGGAGAACAAAATTATGAGTCTGATGACTTTGTCTCCATTGAGATGACTGTTGGTTATGACTGTGCTATTTTGGAATAAAAAATAAAAAAAACTATTTAACAATAAAGAGGTGTAAATTGAGTAGAAATAATGAGTTGAGAACTGGTGCCCAAAATACCAGTGACTCCCCCGCTGCTGTTGAAGCAGCATCCCCACAGGAGGAAGCAGTTTCCAGAAGCCCTTTGGACTTTGTAACTCCAACAAACTTTGTATCATTACCGTCCAAAGGTAAAGGATACGCAGAGAGTCACCCACTATACAACAAAGAGGTGATTGAGATTAAATTTATGACAGCCAAGGAAGAGGATATTCTAACCTCTAGGGCTCTTTTAAAAAAGAATCTTGCAATTGAGCGGTTTCTTCAAAGTGTAATCTTGGACAAAAAAATTAATGTCAAAGACATGCTTGTTGGAGATAGAAATGCTGTTTTAGTTGCGGCAAGAGCTTCTGGCTATGGAGAAACCTATGATTCGAATGTAACTTGTCCTGCTTGTGGCGAGAAGTCTAATTTAGCTTTTGACTTAGAAAATCCAAAAATTCATGAGGGAGAAATGCCTCCTTTCGTTGAGGTAGAAGAAACTGAGCGTGGAACATATATCATGTCCCTACCAGCGTCTAAATTCTCTGTTGAGATTAGACTAATGACTGGAGAGGATGAAAACTATATTGCACACATGTTGCAGTCAAGCAAGAAAAACAACATGCCTGAAAACAATATGTCTGAACAATATAAAAGAATGATTGTGTCAATTGAAGGATATACAGATAAAAAAGTTATTAATCATTTTATTAAAAATGGACCCGCTAAAGATCTAAGGCTTATCCGCTCTGTGTATAAGCACATTTCACCAGACGTCAAAGTTGTGTCTGATTTTTGCTGCCCGTCCTGTGGCCATGAACAGGAACTGGAGGTCAGCTTCGGGGCTGACTTTTTTTGGCCTGACCGATAAGTATATGGAGACTGTTTACGAACAGTTTTTCTTACTTAAACACCATGGTGGTTGGTCTTTTATAGAAGCGTATAATTTACCAATTGGACTTAGACAGTGGTTCTTGAAAAGATTACAAAAACAATTTGAAGATGAAAAGAAACAAATAGAATCTTCTAAGAGATCTTCAAGATAATTAATGCCCGAAAGGGCATTTTTATTATTAAACTAATTAGTGTATACGAGGTGCAAAAAAATGATTATCGATTTTACAAAAGAAAAGGAAATGCTGTCTGAGGATTATCTTCGAGCAGTAGGTGAATGGTCTAAGTGGTTACTTAATCGAATGTTCGGAGACGACACAAAAATGGTTGGAACCATGACCCCCACACAAGCCATGTCTTTTTTAGGAGAAGAAGACGGGGGCTGTGGAACAGAGCCACCCAAACAAGATTTTGTAATCAGAGGCAAATATAGAGACGTAAAATCTTATGCCCAAGCACTAGGTAAAGAAAAGGATTATATTATTTCTGCCGCACAGCACGGGGAAGATCACCCAATAACTGTAAAAGCAAAAGCAGAACTAGACCAAGCCACAAACCATTTTGAAAGACTAACTGGTGTCATGTGGCCTTTTAAATAGGAGATATGACAAATGGCAATTGGTGGCGATGCACAAGCAATTATTGACGCAATTAATGCACTCAAATCTGAAACTACAGGCAAAGAAAGTAAATCTGGTGGTCTAAAGGCACCCGGAGCAAAGCGTGAAGGCGAATCTGCCGAAGATTTTGACAAGCGCATGCAAAATTATGCAAAGCTATTAGAGTTGGAGATGAAATCCAGCAAAGCAAAGGCTGAAAATCTACGTCTTGATTTCCAACTGTCTAGTGCAATGCTTGACCGTGAAGAAAAGATGAAAAATCTTCTTGCACTTGACCAACAAAAGCAAGAGATAGAAAAACAACTCTTAGAAGCCGCCAATGACTTGGCAGACGAAACAAGACAGAAGCTTGAGGACGAACTGGGCCTTATAGACGAGGTTTTGGAAAAAAACCAAGACTTACTAGAGGGTTATAAAAATCTAACAGAAGCTCAAAAGAAAGCAATGAAAATGGGAGCCGATGCTGCTGATAAGTTAGCAAATAAATTTGGTTTAACTACAAAAGCCAGTAAAACCATGACAGGGCAGATGATGGAATTTACCAATGTCATGAAAGAGGCTGGAGCATCAGGCCAGTTTATGAAAAGTTTTGGCGCTGGAATGCTTAACTTACCACTAAGTTTGCTTGATAGTGTCGTGAAGACCATGATTGACATGATATTTGCTCTCGACAATGCCCAGACATCTTTCAACAAAGCAACAGCTTTTGCTGGTGCCTATGACGACGAAATTGGACAACTTTCTGAAAGCCACTTACACCTTGGAATCGCTGCAAAGGAAGCCGGTGATGCATATCTTAATTTGTCTAATAAGTTTGCTGATTTTGCTGTTATCTCTAGAGACCAACGAACAGAGTTATCTTTGGCTGTCGCTTCGATGGAGCAATTGGGAGTTGCTGGAGAAACTACTGCTGGAATAATGGACTATTTCAACAAAGTTGGCGGAACCACCGTAGATAATGTTGCCGACATGGCAGAAAAGTTTTTAATGTCAGGCACTGCCATTGGAATTTCTGCGTCAAAGATGGGTAAAGACTTTATGGCTTCCTTGCCAAAGTTAGCAGTTTATGGTAATCGCGCTGAAGAGATATTTATGGATTTGGCTGGAGCCGCAAAGAGCGCTGGAATAGAAACTAGTGCCCTTTTAAATGTGGCTGGCAAATTTGACACTTTTGCTGGTGCTGCTGAGGCCACTGGAAAGCTAAACGCTATTCTTGGAACACAAATGTCAGCAACAGAAATGTTAATGATGACCGAAGAAGAAAGAATAGAAACACTAATTCTTCAGGTTCAGTCCTCTGGTATGGCATTTAGAGACATGGACCGTTTTACACAAAAAGCTATTGCAGCCGCCGCTGGCATCACAGACATGAATGAGGCAAATAGGATTTTTGGAATGGATCTTGGTCAATATGGTGAATACCAAGAGGAAATGTCAGCAAACGCAAAGTCACAAAAAGAGTTTGAAGACGCTATAGCTGAAACCATCCCAGTTCAAAGAATGATGCAACTTGGGTTTATGCAACTTGCAACCGACTTCGGCCCTCAATTGTTGGAGACACTTCGCAATCTCGCCACCATGTTTTTACAGAATGGAGACGAAATTAAGAAAAATATAAAGTTTGGTCTTTTGCTCTATGCTGGTTTTCGTGTTGCTATACCTCTTATAAGTGGCGTAAGTGCTGCATACAGATATAAAAGACTTCAGACGTCATTGGATACCATAGCCCAAGGTAAAAACCAAGTGTCGATGAAGATGTCAAATGTTCAAATGGTTGCTCAAGGCAAACTAATGAAAGGAAATGGCATCGCCGCCTTGGGCTTGGCAGCTAAAATTGCAGCCGTCGGCGCAGCCATTCTATTAGCTGGTATTGGTATATATATAGCTGTTAAAGGATTTGTTGACTTAGCAAACGCTATGGCCCAAATGCAAGACAACGCTGGCCTTTTTGTAGCAGTGGTTGGCCTTGTGATCGCTGGATTTGTAGGTCTTGCTTTTGCCCTTGTTGGAATGACTGCCGCAGGAGCACCAGCCGCCCCTGTTCTGTTAGCCGTCGGAGCAGCCGTTGCTCTGATGGGGCTCGGAATCGGACTTGCCGCTGCTGGTATAGGGTTTATGGCTCAAGGCCTTAGCACAATGGGCGCAGAAGGGCTCATAGCTGTGGGTGTCGTTGGTCTCTTTGCGACAATTATGTACGCTTTAACACCAGCACTTTTTTCAGGATCGATTGGCGTTGCTGCTTTGGGCACTGCGGCTACTGCATCTGCTCCCGGCTTACTGGTACTTGCTAAGGCTATTTTAGTTGTTTCAGTTGGCGTTGGTATAATGGCAGCAGCATTTGCCCTTATGTTTGATAGAGCAGCAGCATTTGGTAAAGCAATCAAAGGAACAGCAGCAGACTCTAGAGCTATGGCAGCAGCATTAACTGAAATGGGTTTCGCCGCCATACTTAACGGTAACCCAATTGCTCTCGCTGGTTTGGCGGCACAAACGCTTTTTGCAAGTTCTCAAAAAACAACTATCGATATCGGCGGTGCTGAGGGTATGAAAGCTTTGGCAGAGGGCATGGAAAAGACTGCTAATTTAGCAGCAGGCTTTGAAGGTGTTGCGGCAAATATGACAGCAATAGCAACAGGACTAACAGAGATAGACTCTTCCCTTGGAGGAGGTAAGAAAAGAGTTGAGATTATATCAACACTAGAGCATTTAGCAACGTTGGCAACGGCAAACACTGGCGAAACACTTACAAGAGCAAACACTACTGTTGCACAGGTTGGAGCAACGGCTGGAGCGCAAACTGTTAATGTACAGAACACCTTCGGACCACTAGAAATAGTATTAGAAGACGGCACAAAATTAGCCGGATACATCAATAAAGTTAGAAACGCAGCAGGTAGAACATAATGGCATCTTTAGAAAAACAATACGCAACATGCAATGGTGCTTATCTAAACTTTTATGATGGTCACAATTCGGGCACTAGCTTGCTTACACCTGACGTATCCTTTCTGGCATTTTTAACAGAGTTTTCTCAAAATTATTCCTTAACTTATGACCAAGAGGAGGTTTTTGGAAGAAACGACCCCATTATGACTTATCGAAGCACGAAAAGAACCTTGTCATTAGCTTGGGATTTGCCTGCCAATGATCTTTTTGAGGCCAAAAGTAATAAAATAAAAACTAGGATTCTCATGAGATTGCTTTATCCTGAATACAGAAACAATTATATAGTAAGGAAAACGGCTGACTTGACAAAGTCTGAAAAACAAAAACTAGAATCAATGCGAAAACAAGGGTATGTTGGCTTTGCTGCGCTGGAAAACTTTGAAACTCCATATGGTGATTCATTTCAAGAGTACATGGCGCTTATAAGCAGTGTGGCACTTAATAACTTCTCCAACGTAGCCACCATTATCGATAATGGACCAGAAAACACTTGGGGCGCCCCTGACAACTTTCAGTATGAATTTAGTGGCCTAAAGCACACCCAAACTATGATCAAGAATCCTCTGGTCGCCATTAAGTACGCAAATCTAATTACAGCCACCCCGCCGAATCACTCAAATTTTGTTGACACTGGTGAGCCGCTTTTGGGCTGGATTGATAATCTAAGCATAACCCCGCAATTAGACGCTGGATTTTTTACTCAAAAGCCGGGAGTTCTAGCTGATTTGATACCCAAAGAGCAGCTTAACAAAATTGGCAAAAAAAGGGCACAAGCATTAAAGACAGTTGAGCAAGGCGGCTCGTTTCCCAAAGTTTATTCTTTGTCTTGCAATTTTAATGTTGTCCACCAGAAGCGAATGGGTTGGAATGGCGTCACCGGTGGCTTTTCAGACTTCTACTAAAGAGGAAAAAACAAATGACAAAACCTTATTCATCAACAGGATCATATTCCGCCGAAGCGTATGCAGATTGTGCCAACGCTAAATTAAAATTTGTTTATATGGCGGCAGATCGCGGTCAATTGACAGGAGAATTGATATCGGACCAGACTACTGGACAATATACCATAATCGAGCCACAGATACTTTTCGAAGCAAAATTTTTAGCTTTTGTGAATGAGTTTTCTGAACAATTTTCATCCGCTTGGGACTCTGAACAATTTTATGGAAAATCTGAACCAATAATTGGATTTAAAAACACAAAAAGAATGCTTAGTTTAGGTTGGCAAGCACCAGCTTCCAATATAGACGAAGCCAAGGCTAATCTTGTTGAGATAGATAAGTTAACAAAAATGCTATACCCAGCCTATGCTGAACAGTTCAAAACTACCAACAGGGTAACTAAATCAGGAAACCGAGACACCGACGGTGATGGCATCTCTGATTTCGATGAATTGTTTATATCAAAATATGGAACAGTAAAAGAGCCGGGATATAATAGCAGTGCTCAAAGAAACTATACACAAGCAGAAAGAGTATTGGCATATAATGCATTGGATTACTATGACAACATGGCTAATACTGACCCATTTCGACCACACGGTGTTATAGTGGCCAAACCACCACTAATAGGACTTCAGTGGAGCAACATAATAAAGAATCGTGACTCGCTGCCTTACGGTGGTGCGCAAAAGTTCTTGGGGAAACAAGGAAATAACGATCTTCTTTTGGGTTATCTTGAAAACCTTAGCATTGGCGTGGCCTTAGAAGCTGGTTTTTTTACCGAAGGTCAACAATTATACCCTAAAGCTTATAATTTAAGTTGCACATTTGCTGTTCAACATACACACCAGCTTGGCCGAAAAGAGCCTTTGTGGTGATACAAAACAATAATATACCTAATTAATACAAGGAGGAATCTTTATGTCTAGATACAACCGAAGACTAACAGCCATAAATCAGAATGAAATGTATGAAGATCATTTTGAAGTAAGAGACGTTAAAAGAATTGACCAATATCGCACCCCTAGGCTTATTTACCCATCCAATGAGGAGGATAGGGTCATTAATTATGTTTCGCATTATTGGTCTTTTAATGACAAATATCACAAATTAGCGTCAAGGTACTATGGCGACCCAAAATTGTGGTGGGTTATAGCACAATACAATAAAGCTCCCACTGAGCAGCACCTTGTTGAAGGACAACTATTGAAAATACCAATTCCTCTTTCCTCGGTTCTTAGTTATGTAGGGCAAGAATAATGGCACATCCAAGCGGCGGCTATGATACCAAAGGGTACCGAAGGCACTACTATTGGGCTGACGGCGAAGCAGCATCAGACGGCAGAGACCTAAAATATGTAACTGAAATGATTTGGACAGCATATTTAGATTCCACCGCTGTTGATATGACTAAAGAATTACCACAATATTGCAAAGCTATTGTTGCACTTTCTGACGGAAATAACCATTGGCTCCCCAATGAAAACTTTGGCTGGGAGGATACGGATGCCGACGGTACCATGGGAGACGTTTTCGGCAGCCCCCCCAATCGTGCCGACAACTTAAAAGTAAGAGCCGGTTCCGACAACGAAACACAAGTAAAACCTCATCTTCAATACCAAACAGCTATGAAAGCAAAGCTTGACGGGGCAATTAGCAAATGGACAGCAGCAGGAGAACCTGTTACTTGGGGCGAAACAACCCCCGAAGAGGACCTAATGATAGACGCTCTGGAGATAATCAGGAGTAATCACCTTGCTGAAAAACTGCCTTTGCCATTTTTTCTAATGTATCACACAAGAGATACCGAGTTTGGCACAGACGGCTTCAACCCTTGGGCGTCTGGTGGTTGGATGGACTATGTTCACAAACCCTCAATTGAAGGCTCTCCTTTTGACAACGGTTGGATACAAAATAAGTATAAAGATTTCTGGATCGCTGTGAGGGGACAACGCCAAGCAGATGCACTTGGTATCATTACAAAAGAAAAATTTATAGACGAGGTTATTTTTAAAATTGACGCTTACTTGGGGGACATAAAGTTTGCCAAACCGGGACAAAATAGAATGTGGCACCACAAAGCGGGTTTTGAGTGGCCAAGGTATTCGAATGAGGACCGAAGTACGCTTGGCATGTGGGCGACGAAGTTCGGCTCCGGCGCTAACGTTAAGCAATGGACCAAAGATTTTCCACCAACTCTTTCTTTTGCTGGTGACCCTGTAAAAGGTGTTGTCGGCGCAGCCATTGAAAGCAGCATCAGCGAGTTCGGCGGCTATGGCGCCGGCGACGTCGCAAAGAAAATGGGAAAACCTTGGACCGAGGGTGAAGGTGTTATGTATGAGCCCGACATGAACACAACAACTTGGGCACCAACGCGTCACCACAAGGGTCCAATGCCCTTTAGGTATCCAAAAAAATTATTCGCTAATTTTGGTAATTTAAATTTTGCTGACTCTGTGCTACTATGGAATACTTGGGACTATGATCAAGTTACTAAAGACACAAAAGACACAGATATTAGTTGTTTCATGCCGATGCGCATAGCTTATGATTTTGTACCGTGGTTGCAAAAAGCTATTGAAAAGGACGAAGGCCCTTTTTACATGGGAGCAAGTGCAGGCGGAGTGCCTGATTTAACAGCAAAACCTGCCAAGGGCGTCTACGCTAGCTACACAAAAGAAGTACTTAAAAGTTGGGTAGACGATACAGTAAAGGACCGGACTGGCGAAGGTGGAAAAACAACAGAACGTGCCATTATGCTGCAAATTAATGCTTACCAAAAGCACAATGCCTCTACGTGGAAGTCTCGCTTCATTGACCCCCCTGTCCCGCCTGACTTGAGTTCTAAGTGGATGAATCTTACAGATAAAAACACATGGGGCAACTTAATAACCAAAGCTTATGACGAAGGTTTAAAAGAACTTTTTGCTGCATATGATGCATATCTAGCTGAAACCAGCAAACCTGAAGACGAACAAGTGGCCTTAGATAAACACGTTCTCACATACGAATTTTACGACTACGAAAATGATCATGGGTTTAATGTCAAGGAGAACGCCACTACAATTACAGAATATTTTATTGACCAAACTGCTCTTTTTGCTTGTGCAGTGTTGGTTGGAAAATATAAACAGGAAGCCCAAAATCAATTTCTATTAGAAGTGTTAAAACTAGATCTCCAATCAGACGATGACGCTAACGTAACTGATTTTGACGACATTGAATCTGATGCCGTCGAAGCCTTAAAAGACTCAGGAATTCAAAGTAAAACACCAACCCCCGGCGCCGGGCGCTCTTTATCAGCAGAGGAAATAGAAAAAAGACAGAAATTTTTCAAACAGTGTGCTCTTATGTTAAACTTGGAAGAATTTGTCGATGCAAATAGAAAATATATTACCAACAAACAAAAACAAAAATTTTCATATGAGAATTATCATGGTAATTTACCCTATGACAGTCGCTTTTGGATGCTAGAAGACCAAGAAGACCAAGCTAGTTCTTTAAATAAATTATATTGCCCTCAAGACCTTGGTGCTTTTTTAAACATTCCACAAGCTATTGTAAATATGCTTGTGCCTAAGTTAAGAATTTATCAAGTTTATGACGGCCAAGACGGTCTCGAACAAGTTGAGTTTCAATTTGAACAACAAGGCCTTGGCCAGCCTACTTCGCAAGAAGCCGGTGGAATGTATGGAGGGGCGACGTCTGGTATATACGAGGAAAGACTGAGCGGATGGACGGGATCTAGTGCGCTTGCAAAACAAAACAGAGCAGAAAACAAACGCCACTTCAACTTCCTCCACGACTTTCCTGTCCCAGCCCAAAGGATGGCAAATTTGTGGAGATCAGAGTTTGACAGGGGCAATGGTGCTGGTATAAAAAGCTGTGAAATTATCTATGAAGGTACAACCCCTGCAACTGCAAGAAATGACATCCAAGTAAAGTTAAGCCTATATTTTCAGTCGTTTAATGATTTTTTTAGACTGCGCAGGACAAGCACCGGTCAACAGTATAAATTTGTTGATTTGGTTTTGTACCCCAAAAACGATGAAAAATCTGCCTCAAGGCAAAAGCAAGGAGAATACGACCCAGCCAATTACAGGATCAGACTTGACGTCGGTTGGCAAATTCCTCCAGAAGACCTTCGTGCGAAGATAAATAGCATAGCAGAGAAGCACTTTTCCTTTCAAAGTGTTTATGAGACAAAAACTTATTATGATGACTTGTGTGATATCATTGCTGTAATTAATAAGTCATATTATTTAAATATGGTGGATCACAACATAGACATTAAAGACACTGGAGCATGTGAGATAAAAATAGACTATAGAGCTTATATCGAATCAGCCATGAAGACTAACAGATTTAATGCCTTGTTGGACCCAACAACTTATGAGGTAAAAAGAAGACAAGACGCCGCCCTCGAAGAAGCAAGAAAAAAAGAGTGCACCAGAAAAGACTTCATAGCACTCAGAAGAGAGATCGATTCTCAAAATGAGAAAATTGTACAACAGTCCCACCAGTCAATCATTAAAAGACTTTTAAAAAGAAAAAAGATATTTTATTTAGACCTGTTTCACAGGTCAAAAGAAGAATTTGAAAGGCAGGGCTATTTCACGTCTAGGCCAAGATATAAAAACTTCGACAAAGACGCCGCGAAAGATTCATCTGGTCTTGACAGCACTGGCGCTGCCGACCACGGAGCAGCCGCAAAAGCTGCAAAGGAAGGCGAGACTGGTGGAAACACATTTGTTTTACTGAAAGAAGATTTTGTTGACGAAGACATAGGAAAAAATGTTCGTTGTAATTATTTTTTTATGGGAGATTTAATATATACAATTTTAGACGTTATTTTTGATCTTCCCGGTACGAAGCAGGATTTAAAAAACACCAGACTTTTGCTCGGTAGTTTTGAGTATGTTGATTTTGACGGTGTAACTAGGGTTGCTAATGTTGCCGACATACCCGTCTCAGCAGACTATTTCTTTGAGTGGTATACTAAACATGTCGTTAGTGCAAAAAGAACAACGTTCCCAGTAATGTATTTTATTAGAACACTGTGTAACCACCTAATAACAGATTTGTTGGGTGATAAGTGTCGTAACAAATCTTTAATTTTAAAAACTAGATTCAACACAGGGTCTTTTTTGGCTGCACCCGGTATGGGTAACACTGACCCCTTTTTAACACTTTTCAAATATCAGAACAATAAGAAAGACGTAGTTCTTGTTTCAGAACATTACAACTCTGGAGCCCTTCCCTTGCCCCATATTGATATCAACTCTGATACTGGGATAAAAGATTTTTATAACTTTATGATGGTTTATCCGCTTGTTTCTCCAATGATTAACCACAAAGGTGTGGGTAATGAGATAGAAGATGCAAAGCGCGGCGTTGCTCATATACACTTGGGAGGCCAAGTTGGCATAGTAAAGAAAGTTAACTTTGAAAAGACTGATATTCAATACATCCGAGAATCAAGATTTTTAAATCAAGGGGATGACGGGTATTTACAGCTAGGTGCTGTCTATAAAGCGTCTATTGACATGGTAGGCAACACTATTTGGTATCCCGGCATGGAGCTTTTTATAAACCCATTGGGAATAGGTGGAATGGAGTTGGGTCTGCCATCGGATGGTGGAGCCCGCCGCTCTAAAGCCAATGCGCTTGGTCTTGGGGGTTATCATATAATTACAAGGGTGACTTCAAACATTGTCCCCGGAAAGTTTTCAACCAAACTAGAAGCACAGTTTCACTATTCTGGAGACGGGTTGTCTGAAAAGCAAAGACTGGGGTTCTTTAAGGCAGACGAAAAGAAAGAAATTGAACAAGTAGCAAAGGTTTCTTCAAAGTGTAAGACTATTCTCGACAAACTAGAACAGACCACCGCAGAAATTGGGTCTGGAGGTATAGAGGAGGCATCTGGTGCATATACTTTTACAGGAACAAAACAAGCGAAAGAAGAAGGCTGGGAAAAGTCTCAAGAGGCTCTTGCAAAATTCAATCAAGCAGATCAATCATACAGAGATGCAGTAGAAGGTAAAGAAAGAGACGAAGATGGCAATCTTATCAACGCGGAAGAGTTGATCGATGACATGTATGAGATGTAGGGTCCAAAACAAGGGAGTAAAATAGCAAAATGGCAAAATTTAATGCAAAAAATGATATATATTCAACACGAGACTTGATAATTGAGAGAGTAAGGTATTCTCTTGAGGCTCATAACAACCTCCTAACAAGGACGGGTCCCAAAAACATAGTTGACTATAACTTTGCAGACAGGGGTAAATATGGAAAAATTGACTACAATGGAAACCCAATTATTCCACTCGCCACAAGTCTTAAAACAGTCACAGGGTATGGCGGTACTGCATCAGCTATTTTGTTAATCAATTTTGTAGCAGATGCGTTTTCTGACTTGAAGGACAGAATGCAAGGTGCCTGTCGAACGGGCATTATTCCCAATGACCACCCTTTTTTGTCTGGACTGGAGGCAGTAAGGGGATACCTTCCACCTATAAAAGACTATGATGAGTACATGACAACTATTCTTGCAACTTATAATCAAGTGTTCATACAGACATCACCCAACAGAGGAAAGATTATAAACTTTCAAGACTATCTTTCGTATTTTGAAAGGTTTGTTGAAACCATGGGGCCACAATTTCCGGTAACTTTTACTGGTTGGTATAGAAGTAAGTATTCTAGTATTTTTTCGTCTGGTTTGGCAATTGACGTAGCTGGGCTTCCAATTGATGACGATGCACCAAAGGCAGATATTTTTATTGATTCAACAGTTTGGCCTTATTATATTAAAGCAGCAAAATATCATGGCTTCTCTGTTTCAAAAAACGCACCTTGGTTGTTGGTAGCAGATTTGAGTTCCCCAGCCATGCAGGCTTATATGGAGAGGTACAATTTGCTTCGCATTTCGGCTGTTTTTGATAAACAATATTATGCGACTCTTGGTTTTGAGACCACAAGGCTTAGAGACTTACTTATTCAAAGTTATAATAACTTTGTTAGGACAAGACCTTATTATAAAGAGGTTCAGGTGTGCAAAGACTTTACAACAAAACAAATTATTCACAACAGAAATGTAACAAATGTGAATGTTATCAATAAGCAGCTTAGTAACTTAACACTATATAAGGTTTACACTAGAATAAGAAACTTAGAAGAGGGAACGCCATTTAAAAAGGCTGATATGGCCAGAATAATTAAAAAGTTAAACATTTTTTATATAAAACTTGGCCCCACTAATGGTCTCGAATATGTCAATGAGCAATTTAGGTCTCTCTATAAATTTAAAACTGGAAGCGCGATTGATCAAAGACGTCGAAAGGCGATTAGAGAACAAATGATAGAAGAAGAGCAGTATAAGTCAGAAACCTCTTCAGCAACTTCGCCGGCCCCGCCGACAAACACACCAATGGGTGGATCCTCTTCTGGTGGAAGTGGATATTAATTTATAAAAAATACTTGACAAATCTTCCAAACGTGTTATATTATATAAAACGGGGGAGATAATGGTATTTCAAGTCATTGATGAAAAGCAAGGGTGCTTTGGAGTATACACAAATGGACAATTTATTTACGACAGAATTCCATCTGGCCTGCGCCGTACTTGGTCTTGGTCTGACCACCTCTCTAGTGGTGATTTTGACTATGCCTTTTTGTGGTGCGGTGGCAAAAGCCTTACGGAGGCTTGCCCAGATTTTCTTCTTCCTCGGCTTGAGACACACGAAAAAAAGATCAAAGCACACATAAAATCTTTTGTAAAGGCAAAAGTTAACGTACAAGAATCATGTCTTTTTGAATTAGTACCAGAGGCGCACTTGAAAGCATATTTGGAAACCAAAAATTTAATATGTCAACACGTATTTGAAAATGTGGAAAAACCATCTAATTATACTTTTTTGGCTCAAACCTTTGAAACATTAAAAGAGATTTCAAAACAAAACCTTAAAATAGATTGGGAATTAGTGGATCATTTGAGTGTCAATGACCCCAAGGCTATGTCCATAGCAGAAAAATTTAATCCTTCTGGAACATTTATTAATTATAATATGTTTGGGTCTGTAACAGGTCGTTTAACAACCCACCCTAACTCTTTTCCAATTCTAAATTTAAAAACAGAACATAGAGATATCTTAATGCCTCGTAATGATTGGTTCGTTGAGTTGGACTACAACGGTGCAGAGATAAGAACTTTATTGTCTTTAGCAGAGAAAGAACAGCCAGCCGAGGATATCCATGAATGGAACATGAAAAATGTATACAGGGATCTTACTACAAGAGACAAAGCAAAAAAGAGATTCTTTGCTTGGCTCTATAACCCTAACTCTGAAGATTACCTAACGTCTAGGGCTTATGACCGAGACTCTATCCTAACTTCTTACTATAGGGGTGGGTGCGTACACACGCCATTCGGGAGACAAATAGAAGCTGATGATTTTCATGCTTTGAACTATTTATTACAAAGTTCTTCATCTGATAATTGTATACACCAAGTAAACATAATTCATAGATTTTTGCGTGGCAAGAAGTCAAAATTGGCCTTTACGGTTCACGATTCGATTGTAATTGACCTTGCACATAGCGAGCGTAATCTTCTGCCTCAAATTAGAGAGCTTTTTGCCGACACAAGACTTGGCAAATTCAAAGTTGGTGTTAAAATAGGCAAGAATATGGGTAAATTAAAGGAGTTTTCATGGTAGTAATTGGATTAGGCACCGCAGGTGCTAATATTGCTAGATGTTTTGAGAAATGGTCTCAATATAGGGTTGTTACAATAGAAGCAGGCAAGGAAATGCCTGTTCAAGAAACAGTAGAAGCCTATGAAGAGAATTGTCCGAGACTCAAAAGAAAGATTAAAAAAATTGAAGGAGAGGTATGGCTCTTTGTTGCTGGCTCTGCTAAAACAGCCGGTGCATCACTTGCTATTTTAGAACAAATCAAGGAACACACTATAAACGTTGTACACATTGGAGCAGATGAAATGTACCTATCTCAAAAAGCTAAAATGCGAGAAAGAGTTACAATGGGAGTGCTACAGGAGTATGCTCGCTCTGGGCTTCTTAAGTCCATCTATCTTGTTTCTAACAAACACGTTCTTGACATGCTCGGAGGAGTACCCTTCTCTGAAGCATTCAGTTCAATTAATGATGCTGTTGCTTCTATGGTTCATTACATAAACATTTATGAAAACACTGAACCATTGATGGGTAATAAAATGGAACCACACAATATATCTCGCATTAGAGCCTTTGGAATGGTAGATTTGAAAAAAAATGAAGAAAAGTTGTATTTTCCACTTGACAACTCTACCGAAACGTGTTATATTTATAATATCAATGAGACAGAAATGTCCAATGATGAAAAAATCGACAAGATTAAACAACTAATGGAGGTAAAACAAAAATTATGCAAAACGTCATTCGTAATGTATACGACAAAGTTCGATCAAAGCTTTTGTCACACAATAAACTTAACTCATTTCATACAACAAAAGGAGAAAATATGAAAGATAACTATCAAGTCCACACTGGTACTTTTACCAAGCGCAACGGTCAAGCCCGAACCATGAGCTTTATTAAGGGCAACGATGTTCCATCTACTGTTCGTGGAACTGGAACTGGACCTCGTCTTTCTGAAGGCGAAGAAGTCGTTTACGACATCAATGCCAAAGGGTTTCGAGTTTTCAACTGGAATACGACTCAAGGTCAAGTTTCTCAAAAAAATATCACTTTTTCATTTGACAAATCATAGAGAACAGGTTATATTATATAAACAAAAAAGCTGGAGAGTGAAAGCCTCTCCAAAAACCAATAGGTTGCATTTTTATAAAATAGGAGGAAAAATGACAAACAACTATCAAGTCCACACTGGTACTTTTACCAAACGTAACGGAGAAACACGAACCATGAGCTTTATTAAAAGCACAGATGTTCCAAGCGCCATTCTAGGCGAAGGCAGAACCCCAAGACTCTCTAAGGGTGAAGAAGTCGTTTACGACATCAACGCTAAGGGATTTCGAGTGTTCAATTGGAATACGACCCAAGGTCAAGTTTCTCAAAAAAATATGACTTTTTCATTTGACAAATCATAAAGAATAGGTTATATTATATAGACAAAAAACA
>MDSV01062921.1_pt1 | contig 26780 bp, 16 predicted proteins | sample 810851 | NCBI WGS metagenome assembly MDSV01 (sample SAMN05326640, study PRJNA326480) | marine metagenome | isolation source: seawater | place: Atlantic Ocean: North East | collected 2012
GCGGCGGCGGCGGCGCAGCGCGAGCCGCGCCGGCGGTTTCCTCGCGGCGCCCGCGCGCCCCTCCCCCGGCTCCCGAAGGCGAGGAGGAGGAGATCGTGTTCGACGGGGGCTTGCGCTTGCCGGCGGCGACGTACGATCGGCTCCTTGAGCACCAGAAGACGTCTCTGAAGTGGCTGTGGGAGCTGCACTGCCAGCGCGCGGGCGGGATCGTCGGCGACGAGATGGGTCTCGGGAAAACCGTGCAGGTTGCGGCGTTTTTGTGCGCACTCGAACGCAGCGGCCTGTACCAGCCGACGCTCGTGGTGTGTCCCGCGACGATGTTGCGTCAGTGGCGCCGCGAGCTGCGCATCTGGGCGCCCCGGCTGAATCCCGCGATACTACACGAGTCCGCGGTGAGCGCGGCGGCGCTGGCGGCGGCGGGCGGGGATAAAAAGCTCGCGCGGCGAAAGATGCTCCGCGACTGCGTCAACGACCCGAAGGGCGTGCTGCTGACGACGTACGAGCACGTGCGCGCGATGCGCGACGCGCTGCTTTCCGTTCGGTGGGGCTACGCCGTGCTGGACGAGGGGCACAAGATCCGGAACCCGGACGCGGACATCACCATCTGCGCGAAGCAGCTCCAGACGGTGCACCGGATCATCATGACGGGCGCGCCCATCCAGAACCGGCTCAGTGAGCTGTGGAGCCTGTTCGACTTTTGCTTCCCCGGGAAGCTGGGCACGCTGCCGGTGTTCCAGGCGGAGTTCGCGGTGCCCATCCAGGTGGGCGGCTACGCGAACGCGTCGCAGCAGCAGGTGGTGACGGCGTTCCGGTGCGCGACCACGCTGAAGGATCTGATATCGCCGTTCCTGTTGAGGCGCATGAAGGCGGACGTGGACATCCGGCTGCCCGCGAAGACGGAGCAGGTACTGTTCTGCCCGATGACGAAGGACCAGCGCGAGGCGTATCGCGCTTTCGTGCACTCGCGCGACGTGGAGGAGATTTTGGAGGGGCGCCGGGAAGCGCTCTCGGGGATCGACGTGCTGCGCAAGATCGTGAACCACCCCGATTTACTGGAGCGGCAGACCAAAGCGACGCATGCGGACTACGGCAACGCCGAGCGCAGCGGGAAGCAGATGGTCACCATGAAGGTGCTCGGTCTGTGGCGCAAGCAAAAACACCGCGCGCTGCTCTTCTCGCAGACGCAGCAGATGCTGGATATCCTGGAAGCCGCCGTGGCCGCCGCCGGGTACGTGTACCGGCGCATGGACGGCACGACCCCGGTGGCGCAACGCATGCGCCTCATCGACGAGTTCAACACGGACGAGAACGTGTTCGTGTTCCTGCTCACCACCAAGGTGGGCGGGCTGGGCGTCAACCTCACCGGCGCCGACCGCGTGCTGCTCTTCGACCCGGACTGGAACCCCTCCACGGACGCGCAGGCGCGTGAGCGCGCGTGGCGCATCGGGCAGACCAGGGAGGTGACGGTGTACCGCCTCGTGACCGCGGGCACGATCGAGGAGAAGGTGTACCACCGGCAGATCTACAAGGAGTTCCTCACGTCCAAGGTGCTGCGCGACCCGAAGCAGCGGCGCTTCTTCAAGGCGAAGGACCTCGCCGACCTGTTCGCCTGGGATGGAGACGTGAACGCCGCCGACGAGGGCGGCGGCGCGGGCGCGCCCGCCATCGAAACCGCCGAGCTGTTCGCGGAGGTGGAGGGCGAGCTCAGGGCGGCAGACTTCGAGAACGGAAAGGATGGCGGGTCCGCCGGGGAAGAGGAGGGCGGGGAGACGAGCGAGCGCGAGGACCAGCCCGAGCGCGCGGACGCGTGGGACCCGAGCGTGACCCCCGGCCCTCCCGGGGCGGCGGCCGGGCCGCGCGGTGACCGGCGAGTGCGCGCGAGGACCGGGACGCCGGGCGGGTTCCACGTGGCGGACGCGGCGGGATTGAACCTGGGCCGCGGGAACGACGCCGCCGGGGACGACGGCGAGGGCGACGCGGCCATCATGCGCTCGCTGTTCAGCGGCGGCGACGGCGGCGCAGGCGGTGGGAAGATCCGCGGCGCGATGAACCACGACGCCATCGTCAACGCGAGCGGCGGGCGCGACCACCTGGTGGGAGGGAGCGCCGCCGCCGAGGCGGATCGCGTCGCGCGGCGGGCGCACGCCGCCGTGACCCAGTCGGGCCGAGCCCGGCTGGCGGCCAACGTCGCCGTGCCCACCTGGACCGGGAGATCCGGCGCCGCGGGCGCGCCGCAGGGGGCGCCGGCGGCGCGCGCCACCGGTCGGTTCGGGAGACGCGGCGGGGCGGCGGCGGCGGCGGCGGCGGCGGGTGGCGCGCCCGGCGTCGCCGGCGTCGCCGGCGCGTCGCGGGTGGGCGGCGGTTCGCAGACGCTGCTCCAGCGCATCCGCGCCCGAGACGCGGTGGCGGCGGACGGTTCCGACGTCGAGCCTCCCGGGGCCGCGGCCGCGGCCGCGGAGGAGCAGTGCTCGGCGGAGGCGCTCCTTCGGGACCTGGTGGCGTTTCTGCGCGGGCGGCCGTCCGGGCGGGCGCCGTCCGGGCTGGTCATCGACGCGTTCCAGGACCGCGTGGGGCGGACGCGGCGCGCGCTGTTCCGGCGGCTGCTGAAAGTCGCGGCGACGCTCGAGAAGAACCCGCCCGACGCGGCGGGGAGGGGGGGAGGCGCCACGTGGGTGCTCAAGGACGAGTTCACGTAGACCAGAGGTACGAGTATTCTTTTAGACGGAGGGGGTTGTATTACTACGAGAGAGTGGCGAGGCGGTAGCGGTGGCGGTGTTCATCATGGATCGCGTCGTATCGAAAGGAGAGCTCGGCGTTGTTTCTCCCCTCGCCGCGTCGCCGTACCGAGGCGGGCGAGGGTGGTTCCCGAAAACTGTTCTCGGAACAGGCGACTTCGTCGCGAGGCGGCTCCACAGTGTCGCCGGCGCGGTGCGCCGGGGCGGCGACGCGCGTTCGCGAAAGCGCGCGGGATCGACGCTTCGAGCGCTGGGTCCCTCGCGTCGCGAACGTCGCCGCGGGGCGTTCGCTTCGAAAGCTCCCGCTCGATCCACGCAGGCGATAGCGGGGCGACGGTGACGATGGATCTCGTCCCGTGGGAGGCGCGCGCGTTCGCGGGGTCGCTGTTCGTGTACCACGTCTCCGAGTACGCCATCGCGCGCGCGTATAACCGAGCCACGCTCTCCAGGAGCAGCTTTCTGTTCAGCACGCCGTACTGCGTCGCCATGTCGCTCGCGGTGCTGGAGTACGCGCTCGAGCTCGTGCTGGCGCCCGAGCTGAAGCGGGCGAGCGCGACGCGCGGGATAAAAATCGCCGGGCTGGCGTGCGCGACGCTCGGCGACGGCTTGCGCAAGGCGGCGCAGGTCACGGCGGGGGCGTCGTTCACGCACCTGATCCAGACCACGAAGCGCCGCGAGCACGAGCTGATCACGCACGGCGTGTACCGACACATCAGGCACCCGGGGTACCTGGGGTGGCTCGTGTGGTGCGTCGGGACGCAGATTCTGCTGTGCAATCCCATCGGCGCCGTCGGGTTCGCCGTCGCGGCGTGGAGATTCTTCAAGGCGCGCGTGCCGTTCGAAGAGGCACGGCTGCGCGCGATGTTCCCGGGCGAGTACGCCGCGTACGCGGCGAGGACCAGGACGTGGATCCCGGGAATACCGTAGTGACGTGATAGACGTGACAGAGTCTACTACGTTCAAAGGACTATCATAGTCGAGCTATCTTTCGTAGCTAAGGTACACACATCTATAACTGATCTTTTCACACCTCCCTGTTGTTTTCGTTCACGACGTCCTCCTCTCCGTACCCCCCGAAACGCACCGCCGGCTTAGGCTTCTTCCCGCCCGTCCCCAACACGTTGTCCCGCACGGTCGTGCCCTCTCGCACGTCCACCAGCTCCACGCTGAATCCCCCATTGTCCGTGATGGTGTTCCCGACCACCTCGCCGCGCGCCCCCTGACGCAGCAGCACGCCGTCGCCGCCGTTTCGCGAGACGACGCACCTCGCGATGGCGCCCGATCCGAACTCGCCGAGCAGGTCGCCGTACACGGCGACGCCGTGCGTCTTGCAGTCGTGGATCGCGCAGTCCGTCAGGACCAGCGTGGCGCCCTCCGCGGCGACGCCAGAGCCCGTGTCCGACTGCACGTCGCACGACTCCAGCGTGAGTGCAGAGCCGGGCTGCGCGAACGCCGCGTAGTTGTTCGCGACGGACGGCGACGCGTGTCTGACGACGACGCGCCGCAGCGTCACGGCGCCGGCGGAGCCCGGCATCTGATTCTCCACCGTCGCCTCGTACGGGCTCGAGGTTCTGTGCTCGAGCGTCACCGACCCGGGCGCGGCGCCCGCGACGGGCTCGATCACGAGGTCGCCCGCGAGGGAAGCGGGCACCACGACGCGCTCGAAGTACACACCGGGGCTTAGGCGGATCGACGCCGCCGAGGCGTCGCCGCGCGCGGCGAGCGCTTCGAGAGCGGCGGTGACGCTGGGGAACGTCTCCGCCGAACCCGCGTCTGCCGCACCGCCCGACGACACGAGGAGCACGCGCGTCTCCTCCGCGCGCGCGCGCGGAGGGGTGAGCAGCGAGCCGCCCGTCGCGGCAGACGCAGCCGCCGCCACCAGGGGGGCCGCGAGCACGCCGCGGCGTGAGGGGCCTGTCGGTGTCGAGACATCCTCAGATTCGGTGGCCGACGCCCTCGGGACACAGCACCCTCGCGTCGTCGATGCCCTCCGGTGCCACGCCTTTCGGCGGATGGGGTCAACACCGGCCGTCGCCGGGGCGATCGACACCGACGCGACGGCGCGCATCGTTCCGCCGGCTCGGTCGGGACGCTGTCGACCTGCGCGGCACGAGTGAAGTCCCCGTGATGACGTACCCGGAAAGGCGTCGAAAGCACGACAATGACGACGGAATCTTTCGTCAAACAGTGAGTTGTCGATCGTATAACGACCTTCGGGTTCACACGATGGGGCGCGGTGATGACGCGGAGGCGCGTTCGGGGAACCCCGCGGGTCCCTCGGGCCTGCCCCCGATCCCGCGGAGCGGCGCGTGGCGCCAAGTGTGCCTCCCCGTGCTGGTAAGCGGCGCGAGCGTGTCGTGCGCGACCGCGTGCACGAACCCCCTGGATGTCCTGAAAGTGCGGTTGCAGGTGCTCGATCCGACGCGAACCGGGACGCCTCCTCCCCGGGGCATGAGCGACGCGCTGGGTCGGCTGCTTCGCAACGAGGGTCCCCTGGCGCTCTGGAAGGGTCTCACTCCCGCGCTGGCTCGCGCCATGTGCTACGGCGGGCTGAGGCTGGGCCTGTACCAGCCCATCTTGGGGGCGGTTGAGTCCGCGCGCGGCGGTGAGACGCCCCGAGCGCCGTCTTCGTCTTCGTCGCCGCCCCGGGTGGGACGGCCCGGCGGTGCCTGGGAGGCGACGGCGCGGCGCCGCGCGACGAACGCGAAAGGGGAGGCTCTCGTTCACGATGCCGATCGCGAAGCAGGGCGTGCGTTTATCTCCGCGCGACCGTCGTACGACGGTCGCGCCGCTTCCGCGTCCGCGGGCGACGTCGCGCCGAAGGTGGCGGCGGGCGCGGCGAGCGGCGCGTTCGCGGCGTTCCTGCTCAACCCCACCGAGCTCGTCAAGACGAGGCTCATGGCGCGGAACGAGCCGACTTCTTCGTTCTCGCGAGGAAACAAAAGTTTCCCGGGGTCCTCCAAAGCCCCGGGTCCGGGTGGGTCCCGGGTCTCCGCGCTCGCGTGCGCCGCGGGCATCGCGCGGGAGCGCGGCGTCGCCGGCTTGTGGCGCGGCGCCGGCATGTCCACGACGCGCTCGGCGATGCTCACCGCGTCGCAGTGCGCGGCGTACGACTCGGCCAAGTCGTTCGTGCGCGGGTTCAGGCGCGGCGAGGAGGACGACCTCGCCACGCACCTCTGCGCGTCCATGCTCACCGGGCTCGTGACCACCACGGTCACCAACCCGGTGGACATGATCAAGACGCAGCTGTACGTGTCCGCGGGCGCGACGAGTGAATCACGAAAAAGCGCGCCGGGCGGCGCCGTCGCGGCGGCGCGCGACGTGCTCCGGCGGCAGGGCCCGCGCGGGTTCATGCGCGGATGGACCGCGAACTACCTCAGGCTCGGGCCGCAGACCGTGATCACGTTCGTGGCCCTAGAGCAGCTCAGGCGGCTGGCGGGGATGGACGCGCTGTGACGCGGACGCGGGCCGCGAATACCGTATATGAGCCTATCTTTGGTTTCCCTGTGGTGATGCCATGTCGTTTTCGTTCGTCGAAAGTGTCAGAAACGTCGTCGACGCCGACAGTCCACCGCGCCCACTGCAGATCCAGTCTGCAGAAACCGCGGGTCGGCGCGAGTCGGACGTCGACATACGAGCGCCGTGAGAAGCGCGAGCGGTCCACCGCCGCGAGCCACTTGTGCCGCGAGACGCGCCCGGCGTCTTCCTTCCGCGTCACGCGCACATCCCAATCCCGACGAACATGGTCGTCGCGTCGGCCGTCGTCGCGCCTTGCGCCGTTCCCGCGCGCCTCGGCGCGCGCAAGAGCTACGGCGCCGCCGCGGTTCGCCCGGCATCGGGCGCCGCGCGCGTCATCCCCCGCCGCGGAGCCGGTGCGTACCCCCCGGATCTCCGAGGTCCCGCCGCGGCGACGCCGCGTGGACGTCGAGCGCGACGCTCCCTTTATCCGTCGACCGCGCGCCGGGGAGAGCGCTCCGCGCCCCGTGGTCGGGACCGCGCGCGGACGGTCGACCCGCCACAGCGCAGATAAGGCGATCGTCGTCGGTTTCTTTTCTCTTCGCGAGCGCCCGCGCGGCGTCCGTTCCGAGCGCCACCGCCTCTGACCGCGCGCGTCTTCCTCTTTCCGCTCTCGAACGGCACCGGTCGAACGCCCTCGTTCCTGTCGAACCTCCTCGATCCTCTCAGTCACGACGCGCGCGAGCGGAAGCTCTTTCGGGCGCCTGTTCCGCGTGACGACGTTCGGCGAGTCGCACGGCGGCGGCGTCGGGTGCGTGGTGGACGGCGTGCCTCCCAAGCTGAACCTCACGCAGGAGGAGCTGCAGTTCGAGCTGGATCGGCGCCGGCCCGGGCAGTCGCGTATCACGACCCCCCGCGACGAGTCGGACACGTGCGAGATTTTGTCCGGGGTCGGTTTAGACGGCGTGACGCTCGGCACGCCCGTCGCGGTGCTCGTGCGCAACAAGGATCACCGGTCGCAGGATTACGGTGAGATTGCGGTGGCGTACCGCCCCTCGCACGCGGACGCCACGTACGACATGAAATACGGCGTGCGCGCGATCGCGGGCGGCGGGCGGTCGTCCGCGCGGGAGACCATCGGGCGCGTCGCCGCGGGCGCCATCGCCAAGAAGGTGCTGAAGCAGATCGCCGGCACGGAGATTTTGGCGTACGTCTCGCAGGTCAAAGACGTGGTCGCGGAGGGCGTGGACCACGCCGCCATGACCATGGACGACGTCGAGGCGAACATCGCGCGTTGCCCGAACGAGGCGAGCGCGGAGAAGATGATCGAGGCCATCGACGAGGTGCGCGTCAAGGGCGACTCGTGCGGCGGCGTGGTGACGTGCATCGTGCGCGGGTGCCCTCGCGGGCTGGGCGCGCCCGTGTTTGACAAGCTGGAGGCGGACCTGGCGAAGGCGATGATGAGCCTGCCCGCCACGAAGGGCTTCGAGGTGGGCAGCGGCTTCGAGGGCGTCAACACCACCGGCTCCGAGCACAACGACGAGTTTTACATGGACGAGGAGACGGGTCTGCGCACGCGCACGAACCGCTCGGGGGGGATCCAGGGTGGTATCTCCAACGGCGAGATCATCGAGCTCAAGATCGCGTTCAAGCCCACGTCCACGATCACGCGCCCGCAGAACACTGTCAACCGCGACGGCGTGGACGTGGAGCTCAAGGCGCGGGGCAGGCACGACCCTTGCGTGGTGCCCCGCGCTGTGCCGATGGTGGAGAGTATGGTGGCGCTTGTGCTGGTGGACCACCTCATGATGCAGTACGCGCAGTGCAACCTGCTGGGGCGCGACGACTACTCCGACCTCGTGCAGGGCAACATGAAGACCCTGTACGACCCCGCGTTCATCGGTGGCGACGGCGAGGGGGGGGACATGTCCGCCAAGGACATGTCCGCCGCCTTCTCCGAGGACTGATTGACGACCATCGATTCGGATACAAGCGAGCGCGGAGCGCGTCTCGGTTTTCAATCGAGGACTCCTAATATACCGTAACGCCGCCGCGCGACGCCGCGACGGGATCTCGGACGCGGGGATCACCTCTTCGCCTTCTTCTCCTTCTTCTCCTTCTTCTCCTTCTTTTCCTTCTTCGCCTTTCTCTCCTTCTTTGCCTTCTTAGCCTTCGGCGCGTCCTCCTCGGACACGCGCTCCTCCTCGGAACCTTCCGCCTTCCTCTTCCCGTCACGCCCGCCCTGGCCGTCGCCGTTGTCCCCCTCCTCCGCGCCACCGAATGTCTTGAGGAAGTCCGCCTTGACATCCTCCGCCTTCTCCGCGCGTCTGTGCCACTGCTCGGGCGCCTTGTTGAAGTCAGCCACGCCCAGCCGCTTCATCAGGAACGGTCCGTGCCGGGTCGCCGCCACCTTCTGCTCGTCGCGCGCGATCGCCTGAACGATCTGCTCGCGCCCCCTCGCGTCACTCGCGCCGTAGCACGCCTGCAGCACGTGCGAGCCGCACGCCGACACCGCGAGCGCGCCGAAGCTCTCGCGCAGCTGGTCCACCAGCTCGCGCTTCAGCTTGGGCTTGTGCGCGGGGTTGTTCAGGAACGCCTCCAGCGCGCGCGAGCCGCCGGCGTCGCGCGCCGCGGAGCTCGCCTCCGCCGATGTCATGCTCGCCAGGCTCTCCACGAAATGCGGCACGGCGTCCGGCGGGAACTTCAGGACCGTCTGCAGCATCGCCGAGCCGAGCACGCTGCACCGCCCGCCGGCGGCTCCGCTGTGCTGGTCCATCCAGAGCAGCGAGGGCGCGAGCTGCGACCTCCCCCCCACGCGCGCCGGCCCCTTCGCGGTCAGGCCGCGCGCCAGGCTCTTGGCGGCGTCTCGCTCGCCGCTGCGCAGACGCGCGCACGCCGCGAGCGTCGCGGCGACGACGCCGGCGCGCCGCTCGCGCATGAGCGCCCCGAAGTCCTGGCCCAGCTCCTGCAGCGCGGCGGCGACGTGCTCCGGGTCGCGGGTGGCGCCGAGCATCGCCTGCAGGGTGAAGTTGGCGGTCGGGTGCGACGCGAGCGCGCGCATCTTGTCGCGGAAGAACCGCCGGAAGATCTCGCCCATCAGGCTCTTCGGTGCCGCCCTCAAGATGGCCTCGAACAGGTGCGAGCCGCTGCGGCTCTCGGCGAGGCGGCGCGCGTCGTCGGGGTCGGCGGCGGCGAGCAGCTCGCCCTCGTTGGTGCCCTCCTCGGGGGCGCACCCCAGGAATCCGGGGATGATCCAGTTCAGGGACGCGACGTCGCCCTTGTGCGCGATGAGCATGGCCTGCAGAAACGCGCTCCCGCACGCGTCCTCGCTCAGGTTCCAGAGCTCGGGCTCGAGCGCGGCGAGCGCCGCGTCGCTGAACGCGCGGAGCTCGGACTGGAACGCGTGGCGCTCGGCGGGCGCGTCCGGCGCGTCGTCAAAGGCGCCGGCGGCGCTCGTGCCTCCCTTGAGCTTGCCGGCGAGCCCCGCGCTCTTGGCGGACGGCGCGCACTCTCGGCCGGACAAGGCGCTGAGCAGCGTCCGCGCCACCGGCGACACCCTCGGGTCGTACGCCGAGTCGATCGCCGTCGCGGCGACGGCGTCGGCGACGGCGGCGAGCCTCGGCGCGATCTTCCCCAGCAACGCCTCCGAGGGCGTCTTGCCCACCCGCGCGCACACGACGCGCAGCGCCTTCTCCGCGACGCGGCTGCCGAACAGCGACTTACAAAGCGTGTGGAAGTCGGTCTCCCCCGCCGTGATGCCCTCCAGGTACCGCACCAGGTCGTCGTCCGCGCAGGACGCCAGGAGCTTCTCCATCACGCGGCTGCACCTCGCATCCATCGACAGCGCCATCTCGTGGCCGACCGCTTCCTCCAGCGCGTTCCCCGCGAGAACTGTGCGCTCCTCCACCTCCTCCGGGGTCTCGGGCTCCTTCTCAACCAGCTTCTCGATCTCGTAGAAGTACTGCGCCGTGGACTCATCTACCACGTACCGCTTACCGTCCGTGCCCAGCAACGAGATGCCGCCCTCGTTGTGCTGGTTGAAACCGGCGTCGGCGGCGCCGCGGTCGCCCATCTCGCTCTGCCCACCGTCAAGAGGCCGCAGCGGGAAGGCACGAGGGGACGCCGAGCCTCGCCTTGACCGTGAGCGGCGTGTCGTGCCGGGGACGACCCGCGTGCCTGTGAGACAGTTCGATGCACGGTCGATGTGTCGCGTCGCGTCGGCGGTCGCGAAATCGTCGTAAATCGCGACACAACAGAGGCAGCCGTCGGAAGTCTCGGCCGCCGCAAGAGCGAGCGCAGTTTCGGAAGAAACTGTTGCCCGAAACGGAGAGAGAAGATTCTCTCTTTTTCTCGTTTTCCCAATTGACAAATTTGTGCGACTGGACCCGCGTTTCAGGGCTGGGGAATTTCCGAGAAATTAGCGCGCGAAAAGGCGGCCCGACGTGAGGTGGCAAGTTTTCTTGGTCTGGGATCCCCCGATTTCGATAGAACCTGACGTGGGGCCTGTCGGCGGCCGGGGTTTTTTTCTCGGGATCCGTACCGTCGTCGACGGCTCGGCTCGCCTCCGCACTTCCGCGACCGCAACGCTCGCGCGAACACTCCGTTCGGAGCGAACGGACTGATGCTCGCCATGTCCACCGCCGCTGCTGCGCTTCCCGCGCGCGGCGTCCTCGGCGGGCCCTCGCCTCTCCCGCGGCCCTCCGCGCGGGCCGGGACGGTCCGTCGCGTCCGCACTGCTGCCGCGCCGCGCGCCGCCATCGCGGACCCGCCGGCGTCCGTCGACGCGGCGGATGTCCCCCCCACCACCGGCACGGGCCGCAAGACCGTGGTGGTCCTCGGCTCGGGCTGGGGCGCCATCTCCTTCGTCAAGTCCCTGGAGCAGACGAAAGCGTACGACGTCATCTTGGTGTCCCCCCGCAACTACTTCCTCTACACGCCTTTACTGCCCGGCGCGGCGACGGGCGCGGTGGAGGAGCGCTCCATCGTGGAGCCCATCCGGCGTCCCATCGCGGAGAAGGGTTACAAGTACTATGAGGCGAGCTGCATCGACGTCGACCCGGCGGGGAAGAAGATCGTGTGCCGCGCGGAGGACCCTTCGTTCGAGTGCGCGGAGGATGCCGAAGAGTGCCCGTGGCACGCGTTCGACGTCGAGTACGACTACCTCGTCACCGCGGTGGGCGCGGTGCCCAACACGTTCGGCGTGCCGGGCGTCGAGGAGCACGCCATGTTCTTCAAGGAGATCGCGCACGCTTCGAAGTTTCGCCGCGAGGTGAACGAGCGCTTCGAGCGCGCGACGCTCCCGGACGTGCCCGAGGCGCGGCTCAAGGAGCTCCTCTCGTTCGTCGTCATCGGCGCCGGGCCGACGGGCGTCGAGCTCGCGGCGGAGCTGTACGACATGGTGTTCGAGGACGTGGCGAAGATGTACCCCAGCAGTCTGCTCCCGCACGTCAAGATCTCCATCATCGACCTGCAAGAGAAGATCCTGAGCGCGTACGACCGCCGCATCGCCGAGTACGCCACCGACTTTTTCCAGCGCGCCAACATCGAGTGCCTGCTGAACAAGCAGGTGCAGGAGGTGAAGGAGGATAGCGTGGTGATGAAGGACTCCGTGACCGGCGCCGTGGAAGAAATCCCCGCGGGTCTCAGCGTGTGGTGCTCCGGGATCAAGCTCAACCCGCTGTGCGAGAAGATAATGGACAGGCTCCCGGCGGGGTCTCAGGAGAATCGCCGGAGCCTGGCGACGGACAAGAACCTGCGCGTCAAAGGAAGCAACGGCACCATCTTCGCCATCGGCGACTGCGCGACGATGGAGCGGCCGCGGTCGCTGAGCAAAGCGCTGGAGCTGTTCAAGACGGCCGCGAAGTGCGACGAGGCGGGCGTGTGCGAGGTGAACCTCGACAAGGAGACCGTCAAGGCGGCGCTCGCGGGCGGCGTGGAGGAGTTTCCGCACCTGGAGGAGGTGATCAACAACATCGACGACAAGTTCGCCGCGCACGCCGACGCCGGCGATCGGTGTACATTCGAGGGGTTTAAGGCGATGCTAACGGAGGTGGATAACGGGCTTCGGGCGCTGCCCGCGACCGCGCAGGTGGCGAAGCAGGAGGGCGAGTACCTCGCCTCCTTCTTCAACGCCTGCGACGCCGACGCCGAGCGCCTGCGCAGCGAGGCGGAGGGGAAGTTCGACTACGTGCACAAGGGGAGCCTGGCGTACATCGGCAAGAACGCCGCCGTCGCGGACATCCCCGGGTTCGCCATCGTCAAAGGCGTCGCGGGGGGGCTAATCTGGAAATCCTTCGAGACCATCTCGCAGGTCTCCGTGCGGAACATCTTCCTCGTCGCCGCGGACATGATCCGCACCAAGCTCTTTGGGCGCGACATCAGCCGCATGCAGTGATTCGGCGCGGCGCGGGGGGGAGCGTTCGTTCGACGTCGCCGGAGAGCGCTCGCCGACGTCCCGGAAAGCGGACGCCACGAGAACGCCGTAGACGTAAACCGCGACGTGTTTTGAAGACTGCATGACACGTGAAAACGTCGAGCGAAAACCCGTCGAACGTGCGGTACTACGGTGGGTACTATCGACCGTCGAACGTATGCGTCGTCTACGGCGCGCGAACGTCAAAAGAAACCAAACGCGATGTCGCGTTACTCCTCCTCGTCGCGAAACAACGCCGCCTCCAGCGAGGCGCGGTCGACGACGAAGGCGTCACCTTCCCGCGTTTCCCCGAGGGTGAGCTCCCCGAACCGCGCGCGGTGTAGGTTGATCACCTCGCACCCCACGCTCCGCATCATGCGCTTCACCTGGTGGAACTTTCCCTCCGTCAGCTGTAACACGCACCGCTTCCGGTCGCGCGCGTCGACGCTGAGCCGCGCCGGCCGGCACGGCTTGGTCTCGCCGGCCAGCGTGAGCGTGCCCGCCGCGAACGCCTCGATCGCGGAAAGCGGGACCTCAGAGTCGAGCGTCACCTCGTACGTCTTCCACACGTTCTTTCGCGGACTCGTCAGACGGTGCGACAGCGCGCCGTCGTCCGTGAACAGCAGCAAGCCGGTGGTGTCTTTGTCCAGCCTGCCGACCGCCTCCACGGAGGGATTTCGGTCGCGCCACCTCGGCGGGAGGAGACCGTACACGTTCGGGCCCTCACGCTCGTCGTGCGAGCACACTACGCCCTTGGGCTTGTGCAGCACCGCGATGAGACCGTCGGGGTGGTCGGGAGGCTGGTCGTCGATGCGCACGCCGCCCTCCGCGGTCGGTAGGACCTTCACGTCGTGTCGCGCCACCGGCACGCCATCCACCGTGACCCTCGCGTCCTTCACCCATCTCTTCGCGTCCGCGCGCGAGCAGTACCCGAGGCGAGACAACAGCCGGTCCACGCGCTCGGGTTTCGCGGTCCCGCCGGCGGCACCCTTCGCCTTCGCTGCGACCGCGCGGCGCGCGGGCCTCGGGACAGGCCCGGGCGCGGCCTGCCAGGGAGCGCCGCACGCGCGCATGTCGCACTGAACAATCTCTTGAGTTTCGTGTACTTTTTCACAATCTTCGAGTATCGAGATGCCGTGTCGTGTACGTCACGACGCGCCGCGTCGCCCCGTCACAGCTGGCGCATGGCGTAAACCTTCGCGCCGGCGAGGCCAATCTTGTCATTCAGGATGATGTGCAGCGGGAAGCCCTCCCTGACCCCGGTGTAGCGGCACGCCTTGTGCAGGTACCCCTCGAGCAGCCCTCCCTTCTCGATGATCGCCATCAGGCGCGGCGGGATGCCGCCGCCGATGTAGACGCCCCCGGTGGCCAGGCACTTGAGCGCCAGGTTCGCCGCCTCGGCGCCGAGGATCGCCAGGAACACGTCCACCGCCTCCTTCGCCACGGGGCACGTGCCGTCCAGTGCGGCGGTGGTGACCCCCGCGGGGTCCAGCTCCGGCTTGTCGCTCGCGCCGCGGTGCGCTTTGAGGAACTCGTAGATGCGCACGATGCCGCTGCCGCAGCACACCTGCTCGATCTCGCACTCGCCCAAGGTCTCCTCGCAGAACGCCAGGAGCGCGCGCTGGGTCTCGCCGCGCGGCGCGAAGTCCGCGTGCGAGCCCTCGGAGGGCACCACGTCATACTCCGCCTTCTCTTCGTTCCAAAACAGCATCGCCTCGCCGAGCCCCGTTCCCGGGCCGAGCACGGCGACCGGGCCGCGCGCGTCCGCCGCGGTGCCCTCGTTGAGCGTCACGATCTCGTCGTCTTTGAGGTCCAGGACGCCGTACCCGACGGCGGCGAAATCGTTGATCACCTTCACGGCGCCGATGTCGAACGCCTTCGCCAGCGCGGGGCCGTCCACCACCCACTCGATGTTGGTCATCGCGCATCGGTCGTCCGCCACCGGCCCGGCGACGGCGAAGCACGCGGCGGAGACGTCCGCCTCAGCCGTCCCCGAGTCTTTGTACAGGTCGGCGACGCAGCTCTCAAACGTGGGGTGGTCGCTGGTGCTGTACGTCTTCTCGAACTCGAGCTCGGACGCGCCGGACGCGTCCACCCGCCACACCTGAAGGCGCGCGTTGGTGCCGCCGATGTCCCCGGCGAAGAACGTGGTCGTCTCGGCGGGCCCCTTCGCCGCGGCGGCGGCGCGCGCGGCGACATCCGTCTCGGAGACCCGCGACGCGGCTCGCCTGGAGAGGAACCGCTTGGAGCCGGCCACCTGGCGCGCGGCGTTGGCGACGAACGCGCCGGCCATCACCGCCGCGGACGCGCGCGTGCGGGGCTTCGAGTCGAGGACGGAGGCGGAGGCTCTGCGGGAACGGGGGGCGCAAGCGGTGAGCGATCGCGTTCGAACGGACGGCGCGCGACGTTTTGCGGTCCGATCGACGAGCCGGAGCAGACGCGCGCGACGATGTGGGGGGTTGCGTCGCGCGGGACATCGGGCAGAGGCGACGTGACGCACCTCGCGATGGTGGACACGTGCGCGCCCATCGCGGCCGACATGCTTGTATCGACGGAAGGACACGCGCGTCGAGGGAAGTGACCGGAGTGGCGAGGCGTCGGAACGGTCGGAGCTGTTGGTGTTTGGAGAGCCACTAGATTGGTCGCCAGGTGGCGCGCGCGAAATGAACAGATCGACTGGCGGTGCACACCCAGTCGCGACAAAAAGAAAAAGTGCAGCCACCCCGAAGTTGGATAGCCGCTCCAGCGGAAGCGGCGAGCACTTTTTATCGGCGCGGCGGCGGTCGTTCCACGATGCCTCCGAAGAAGAAAGACGAAGCCCCTGAGGTGGCCGGAGCGGCGAAGTTCGGGCGCGTGCGAAACAACCTGAAGATGGGGATCGTCGGCCTGCCCAACGTCGGGAAGTCGTCTCTGTTCAACCTCCTGACGGACCAGGCGATTGCCGCCGAGAACTTTCCCTTCTGCACGATCGAGCCCAACGAAGCGAGGTGCGCGGTCCCCGACGAGCGCTACGACTACCTGTGCAACCTGTGGAAGCCCCCGTCGGAGTACCCCGCGTACCTGCACGTCACCGACATCGCGGGCCTGGTGCGCGGCGCCGCGGAGGGCGCTGGGCTGGGAAACGCCTTCCTCTCCAACATCCAAGCCGTGGACGGCATCTTCCACGTCGTGCGCGCGTTCGAGAGCGAGGAGGTTATCCACGTGGACGACAGCGTCGACCCCGTGCGCGACCTGGAGACCATCCAGCACGAGCTCTGCGCTAAGGACATGGAGTACTTGCGACGCGCGGTGGACCAGGAAAAGCTCGACGTGAAGAAGAACCCGACGATGAAACTCAGCGGCTTGTTCGTGGAGACCATGGACAAGGTGGAATCGATGCTCAGCTCGGACCTGCCCATCCGCGGCGGGACGTGGACCACGCCGGAGGTGGAGATGATCAAGGAGAAGCTCCCGCAGCTCATCACCACGAAGCCCATCGTGTACCTGGTGAACCTCACCAAGAAGGATTTCGTGCGCAAGCGCAACAAGTGGCTGGTGAAGATCCACGAGTGGATCAAGTCCCACGGCGGGGGGGTCATGATTCCCTTCTCCGTGGAGTTCGAGCAGGAGCTGTGGGACCTAAGGGCGGACGAAGAGGCGCAGAAGGCGTTCCTGGAAACTACGGAGGGGGCAAAGAGCGCGTTGCCCAAGATGGTCGTGCAGGTACGTCGTCGTCGTCGGCGTCCGCGTCGACGCTCTCGTTCTTCGGAGTTTTTTGGCGAAACGACGCGGCGCGTCGTGTCGCCCTCCGCCTCTTCGGCGCGGGCGAAGTTCTGTGCGCGCGGCTTCTTCAGTGCCGCGTCCACTTTTTACGTCCGCGAGAGCGATCGTGCAGGTTAGCAGGCGGAAAAACCCTCCCACTCGTGGGCTCGTGGGTGCTCCTCCACACAACTCGCAAACACGCGCGCGCGCCTCGACGGTTTTTCTTTTTTCGTTTCCGCGCGCGCGTTTCGCCAAATGAAACGCGAGACGCGTCTGACGCCTCTCTCCTCCCCGCCGCTCCGACACCCGATCGCCGTCCTCACCGTTCACGAATCGCGCAGGGCTACAAGGAGCTTAACTTGATTTATTACTTCACCGCCGGCGAGAAGGAGGTCCGGTGCTGGACGCTGTACTCGGGCTCGCTGGCGCCGCAGGCGGCGGGCGTGATCCACTCCGACTTCGAGCGCGGGTTCATCAAGGCGGAGGTTGTGGCGTACGACGACTTCAAGTCCCTCGCCACCGGCAAGAGCATGGCGGAGGTGAAGGCGGCGGGCAAGTACAGGCAGGAGGGCAAGACGTACGTGGTCAAGGACGGGGACATCATCCACTTCCAGTTCAACGTCACGGCCCCGAAGAAGAAGTGACACGAACGTCGCGTCGCGCGTAGCGACGCGCCCGGCGCGCGTCGGCGACGGCGACGGTCCAGACGCGAGGCGGAACGAAACGCGCGCGGACAAAAGAAACGTCGCGCCTCTCGGCGCGCCGCGAGAGCCGCGTCGTCGATACACACACTTCATTCTTTATGTATTACGTAAAACCTTCGTACCCGGTGCGTATTACCCGTGACACGCGTGGGACAGTAATAGTACGACGGCGCGCGCGCCCCCCACGATGCGTTCTTTCGCGTCGCGCGCCGCAAAAATAAAAGCGCCCGCTTCGCTTCGCGCGCGTCGACGCGCGCGCCGCGACGTTTTCGTCGTCGCTCCGCGTCGCGGACGCGACGTCGCGGACGCGACGCGCGAGGAGACGACTCACTTTTCCTCATCCTCCACGTCGCAGTGCTCGGTGAAGAGGCGGGACAGCATGTCGCGCGCGACGTGCTCGTCGTAGTCCCCGGGAAGCTCGCACAGCTCGTCGTCGGCGCCCGCGCCGTCGCAGTACCCGTCGAGGATGCTCTGGTACTGCGCCAGAAAGTCGTCCCCGGTGAGCCCGTCAGTCGCCTCGGCGAGCGCGCGGCAGCCCGCCGAGCCGGCGGCGCCGTCGCGCTGGTTCGCGAAGCGGTCGTCGCTGCCCGCGCTCGCGTCCACGGACCACTGGCCCTGCCGCAGCGCGTTCGTGCGCTCCCAGTCCGTCACCTCCACGGTCTTCTCGGGCGGCATCAGGAGCACGCCCCGCCGCGCGACTTTGCACCGGTACCCCCCCTCTCGGCAGGTGTACCGCAGATCCTCCGGCCGCGCCGACTCCACGACCGGCACGCGGCCCATCTCCGCCTCCAGCAGCGTGCCGTACCGCGCCGCGTCGTCCTCCGCGGGGAACGCCAGGATGATGTCCACGGGCACGTCCTCCTTCGTGCGCTCCTGCAGCGAGTACAGGCCCTCGCTGCCCGTCCCGGCGCCAAACACCAAGATGTACACCGGCTCGTGGTCCGGCACGTCTTCTAAGTCCTGCAGGTTGGACCAGCACACGCCCCGCGCCACCGGGCCACCCACGGAGTTGTTCGACGCGCTGTGCTCGTCCAGGGAGAACGGGTAGTCGTCCGCGCCCGCGGAGGGGGCGCCGGAGCCCGCGTCGAAGCCGGGCTCGGCCGCCGCCGCCGCCGCCGCGCGGTGCAAATCACCCGGCGTCAAGGGCTTGGACAGGCGGTCGTACGCATCGCGCTCGGCGTCGAACCCGTCGCCGGGCGGGGAACGCCAGTCGTCGCCGGGCGCGGCGGCTAGTACCGCGGGCTTTTTCGCGCGCGAGGCGTTCTGCGGAAGGGAAGGGAAGGTGCGGGAGGCGCGTTCAGTGGACGTTCGGTCTTCCGGAGGCGCGCGCGCGCGCGCTCGCGGGGGGAACGCGCGCCTCGCGTTCGCGGCGGTTTTTTCCTAGGGGAACGTGAAGAAACCGCCAGTCGCCGAAACCGCGCGTTCGCGGTTCGGTTTTCCCGAAACGCGACCACCGAAATCGGGGGGCGGGCGAGGGCTGGGGCGTTCCGCGCGGGCTCCCCGCGCGCCTAGACGCCAGACATACCGTGTGACGCGCCGAACGACGCGTGTTACCCCGCGCGCGGAGCGCGGGCTGGGCGCGAATCGCGCCGCTCAGGGATGCGGCGACGGCGCGGGAGGCCATCTCGGGCTATCCGTGTCGGAGCGCTGCACTGTTCCGTGGGATGCGGAAAAAAACGCGCTGATGCGCGACGCCGCGTATCCGGCCGGGACACGCGCGCGAGCGTCGGTTTCGGTTCGAACCACCCGAGCACGCTGCGCACGTGCTCGGAGCGATGAGAGCTCGGGAGAGGCGCGTCGCGATGCACTCCTCAGTGCCTGCACGCGCGCGGTTCGAGAGTGGCGACGCACGTCCCACGCCACGTCTGACGCGGAAACTCGCGTTTCATGACTCGAGTCACGCGCGGGTTTGCGCGGATGAGAGGGAAAGCGACGCGCGAGTTGACTCGTTATTTCTCGAATTCCGCCGATGAAAAAAAACCGGCCGCGCGTTGATCGGCACCTGCGCGCCGAATCGACAAAATCGCGCTTCTCAGCCACGCGTTTGACCGCGAAACGCGACCGATATTCGCTTTTCGCGAAACTCGCGCGGTCGAGACGTGATTCACGCGACGCGCCCGAAAAAAAGCGCGGTTCGCGAACCGTGAAAAGTTGGATTTTGCGAGCTGACTCGGCGTGGTGGTTCGTTTCGCGCGCGAGCACGGAGCGAGCCCGCAAAGACGCGTCCCGACGGTGTCGGAGAAGGTCGGATTCGGGAGCGACGGGCGAGGCGCGGCGCGCGACAGATGGCGCGGGCTGTGTTCTTCGCGTGTGCGCTTTCAAAGCACCATCACACAGCTGTACATATTCCTCGGAATCCCCACCCCGGGCGGCGTCGCGCGCGCGCTCACTTGGCGCGGAGCGCGCGACGCGACGATCGAACAGGCGCATCCGTCTCGTCCGTCTTCTTCGTCGCGGGCTTCTCCTTCTTCTCCTTCTTCTCCTTCTTCGCCGCGGGCTTGCGGCCGCGCTTGGGCGCGGGCTCGGGCGCGTTCTCGTCGGGCGCGTTCTCGTCGGGCGCGTTCTCGTCGTTCGCGGTCTCCTCCTCAGCCTCCGCCCGCGCGTCGCCGGCGCCCTCCGCGGGCGCCGCGTCGCAATCCCCAGCCTTCGCCGCCGCGCCGCCGCTCTCCGGGTCTGGGGCGCGCTCGGGGTCCCGCTCGCCCTCCTCCTCCTCGGGCGCGTCCCCGTCGCGCCTCTCGCTCGCTTTTTCGTCGGCGTCCGCGACGCGCTCGGCCGCCTCGTCTCCGCCCGCCTCCCCTCCGAGCGTCACGGCCGGTCCCTCGTCGTCGTCCACCGCGTGCCCCTCCGCACGGCGCGCCGAGCGGTACGACTCGAACCGTTCGACGTGCGCGGCGGCCATCTTGCGCTCGAAGTCCTCGATCTCCTTCCGGGGGCCCTCCAAAGCGCCGTCGCCGCTCGAGAAGGTCTCATCCGTTGCCTTCGCCTTCTTCCCGCCGTACGTCTTCTTCGCCTTCGCGACCGTCGCGTCGAGGTGCGCGAACACCTCGCGGTCGTACAGCGCCGGTTCGTACAGCTTCCAGGCGTCCATGAACTTCTTGAAGGCCTTGTCGCTGAGCGCCAGGGCGGAGAGGCAGAACGCGACGTCGCGCGCGGGCTTGGGCGTGGGCGCCAGCGCAGCCTCCGCAAAGCGGTTTACGAACTTGTCCGCCAACGCCTCGGTCTGCCTGTCCTTGTCGATGAACCCGAGCAGACGGGTCATGATGCTCTGGAACGCTCGCGGTTCAACCGCCGCGTCGCCGGAGAGGCGCGACAGCAAGTCGGGGAGCAGGTTGTAGATGGGGTTGCCGTGCTTGCGCGAGAGCTCGGCGAAGAGCAGCTTGGCCACCGCGGCGACGCGCGGGTCGGGGTCCTCCAGGCATCGCGCCATCTCCGCGATGTGGCCCTTCACCTTCATCATGTCGTTCAGCACGAGGTGCGCCAGCACGGTGATGGCGTGCTGCCGCACGCCCGAGTCGGGGTCGTGCAGCGAGTTGCCCCACTCGCGCAAGCCGTAGAGGTGCTCGGTCCACGGCTCGACGGCGTTGGGGAACCGGAACGCCAGGTCACCCAGCGCGACCATGAGCGCGGAGCGCGTGCCCTTGTCGCTCTCGTCCCGCAGCCGCGTGAAGATGAGCGCCAGGTGCTCCTCGCAGAACCCGCCGTCGATGGCCATCAGCCGCGAGAGCGCCGCCAGCGCCGCGCCGCGCAGCAGCGGGTGGCCCTCCGCCACCGCGGGGTGGCCGCACAGCGCCACCACCACCGGCGCGTACGCGGCGACCAGACCCTTTCCGCTCTGCTTCGAGCGCGTCTCGTTCGCGAACGCCAGAAGCTCAGCCTCGCACGCCTCGCGCGCGTTGTCCAGCTCCAGGTCCTCGCCCACAGCGCCCTGACCGAGCGCCGCGGCGAGCTCAGCCTCCTCGCCGCCGCGCTTGCCGGCGGCGGCGGCGGCTTCAGACGCCTCGGCGGCGGCGCGGTCGCGCGCGCCGCGCGCGCGGCGCACGGCGCGCCCGAGGCTCTCCACGTGCACGAGGTGGCGCAGGCCCACCTCCCCGAGCACGAACAGGAAGCGCGAGAGCTGTGCGGCGTCCACCTCGGACGCGGCAGCCTTCGGGGTCGCCTTCGGGGCGTCCTCTTCTTTGTCCTCTTCTTCGTCCTCGGCTCGGCGAGGCTCGTCCGCGTCCCTCTTCTTGGGGTTGAAGGCGGCGGCGGCGAAGGAGCGGATCACGTCCGAGGCGGCGCCCTCCGGGTCCGGGTGCAGCGCGTACAGCGCGGCGATGGACTGCTCCGCGGCAGGGTACCACGCGCGCCCGCGCAGAGGCGAGCCGGGGGAGAGCACCTTCGCGAGCGCGGCGAACACAGCGCCGTCCGGCGCGAGCGCCGGAGCCGCCACGCCCGCGCTCTCCTTGGTGCCCGCGTTGCCGCCGGGCCGCGCGCGCGCGAGGAGCGCGGCGGCGGCGCGCGCGAGCGCGCCGTCGCCCGCGCGGCAGGCGCGCTCGAGCGCGGCGGCGGCGTGGTCGACGTGCGGCGCCACCACCTCCGGCGCGGTCGCGGCGGCCATCGCCAGCACGGTGAACGCGGCGGCGCGCGCCGCGTCAGACGCCTCGCGCGCGGTGGCGAGCGCCCAGGTGGCGCGGATGACGGCGCCGTCCGGGGGCACGCGCCCGTCCGCGACGAGCAGCTTGAGCACCTCCTCCAGCGCGGCGAGCTCGCCGAGCGCGCTCGCGGCGGCCACCTCCGCGAGCGCGGCGGCGGCGGCCACGGGCGAGTCCGCGCCGGACAGGAACAACACGTCCACCGCCTCGACGGCGGCGTCGCGCACGGCGACGTCGCGGCTGAACACCAGACCGAGCATGCGGCGCACGCCCTCGTCGGCGCCGTCCACGCCGAATTGGCGCAGACGCACGAGAAGACCAGTGGCTTCGATGGCGTCCGAGGGGGTGGACGACGCGAGCAGGCGACACAGCACGCCCACCGCGCCGCCCATCTGCACGGCGAACCCGAGCGCGGTCTTGAGCGCAGCCACCATCGTGCGAACCGCCTCGACGCCGCCGTCGAGCTCGGGCTGCGTCGTTTGGGCTCGCGCGGCGCCATCCGTCGCGCCCTCCGCGGCGTCTCGCGGCGATTCGCTCGGTTCCGGGTCGCGCGGTTCCGACTCGCTCGGTTCCTTCGCGTCCTCTCCGTCGGGCGTGTCTGTGTCGCCAGACGCGTCTCCCTCGCGCGCGGCGTCTCGTCTGGCGTCCTCGTCCCCCTCCGGAACGGTCTCGGGCGTCTCAGGCGGCGGCGGCGCCATCTGCGCGAGCTTCGCCTCGTACTCCTTGAGGCTGGAGGCGAACGCCGACGAGGGGAGCTGCGGCGCGAACGGGTTGAACCCGAGCATGACCGCGAGAAGGTGCATGGCAGCCTTGCGCACGAGCGCGGACTTGTCCCCGAGGCGCCCGATGGCGAGGTCCGCCACCACCAGCCAGTGTGACAGGGGCACCGCCTTCTTCTCCGCCATCGAAGCCCAGGTTTGCAGCACGCGCGCGCGTGTGAACGCCGACACGTCGTGCACGCGCTCGACGAGGAGGTCCAGGAAGCCCTGCTTGGCGCGGAGCAAGGGTGCGGAGGCGTCGGACGTGGACCGGTCGCGATCCTCGGTCAAGGATCCGGAGGAGGCGTCCGAGCAGACCAGGTGGCCGAGCACGGTGACGAGCGCCGACCGCAGCGAGTACGCTTCGCCGTCCAGGTGCGGCAGCAACAGCGAGATGTTGGTCATGGTGGTCTTGGGCATGCGCTGCGCGAGCTCGGCGACGAAGACGCCCACGGCGCTGACGCCCTTGGCATCCGAGAGCTGCTGGCGCTTGTACTCCGCGGGGTCCACGGACGCCACCTCGCGCAGGAGCGCGGCGGCGAGGCGCGCGTTCTCGAAGCGGTCCGCCGCGATCGCCGCGCACTCGGCGATGGGGCCGGGCAGGTGCTCGTGCTTGTTCAGCAGGTGCACAAGCGCGGTGGTGACGTTCTCCAGCTGGCCCCATTTGAGCGCGCACGCGCCGAGCATGCTGAACGCAGCACTCTTGGTGATCTTACTGCGCAGCGCGGGCTGCGACTCGAGCGCCAGGCACCCGAGCTTGGTGAACAGGCCGAGGAACGCCTCCGAGGGCTGCCTCGGGCGGAACAGGTTCCACAGGTCGGCGTCGAGCACCCCCGCCATGACGTGCATGACGCGCTCGCGTTGCTCTTCCCACTTCCACTCCACCAAGGGGGCACCCTTGGGCTTCTTCGCCGCCTTCTTATCCGCCTTGCCGGCGCCGGGCGCGGACGTCGCGGCGGCCACGCCGGCAGTTGCGCGCGCCTCGGCGTCGGCGACGTCAGCGACGTGGTGCACGAGGCACGCGTACGCCTTGAGCGCCTCGCGGTGCGACGCGACGACGTCGGTAGCGTCCGCGGCGTCGCCCGCGCCGGAGGCGAGCAGCGAGGCGACGGAGGCGGACAGCACCGAGAGATTGCTGCAGAGCGCGTCGGTGATGCGGATGCGGCCGATGGGCTTGAGCGCGGCGAAGTCGCGCGCGCACGCGTACGCGCGGTCGAACACATCCTGCTCCAACACGCACAGCGCGTCGTTCTCGCACAAATCGTACGCCGTCTGCTCGACGAGGTCGTTCGCCTCGGCGTCGCTCATGCCGGCGACGTCGACGTGCGCCTTGGGACCGAGCGCACCCTCGCGCTGAGGGGTCTCGAGGTCCGCGAGCTTGAGGGGGATGTCGAACTCCATCGCGCCTGGGGACAGGGAAAAGCGACGCCGGATCGAGCCGGGGGGACGTCAGCTCCGAGAGAAACGAGGGATGTCGTCGTCGCGCGCCTTCGGTCCGTGGGGGGGTACCGGGGACGTCGCACGCGCACGCACCGCCCAGTCCTTCGTCGGACGCGGTACGTAAAGGGTTTCTGCGCGGCGCGGTCGTGCGCGCTGCGGCGAGAAGTGCGTGCGGGGTCACCGGCGCGCGTCGCTACCCGCGAGGCACGAAGCTTCACAACGGCTTTTGGTTTCGTACCCCTCAGGCGTTTTCCCTTTTACGTGATTCGAAGACTGTTTGCTGTGTACAAAAAATACAAAAAATCACATCGAAAACGGTGCGCTTTCGCGTTTTCGCGTCCGCCGACTTTTCCGATGCTATAACCTACGGCACTGCGACGCCCGCAGCCTCCACGTCCTGGATCTGTCTCGGTGGTGGACATGGGCGCGACCGCGCCGACCGCGACCGACGAGGACGACCTGGACGCCCCCGGCCTGCCCGACCGGCTTCTGCGCAAAGCTGAGACCGCGGTGCTCGGCCGAACCTCGCGCATCCTCTGCGTGGTCGAAAGATGCACGGATGAGCACAACTACTCGGCTGTCCTCCGCACGGCCGAGGCTCTGGGGGTCCAGCACGTGTGGCTGGTGGACCCGGTAGTGCGCGAGGCTGACGGTGGGCTCGACGCCTGCGGTGCCACCCCGGAGGATCCTCCCGGCGCTGACGCGACGAGGCGCGCGACGAAGGGAGGCGGCCGAGGCCGAAAGCGCGGCGCGCACGGCTCGGACTGGCGCGAGGCGCACAAGCTCTTCGCGCGCCGCGCGCAGGAGTTCACCACGATTCGCGAGTTCCCGGACGCCGCGTCCTGCGTCGCGGCGCTTAAGGCGGACGGGCGCACGATCTGGGCCACGGACCTGTCGCAGCGCGCCGTGCCTCTGACGGAACCCGCGCTGCGCGCCGCGACGGGCGCGTCGCCCCGCGAATCGGTGGTTCCGAAGCGGCTCGCCGTCGTGTTCGGCACCGAGTCGGTGGGGTGCACGGAGACCATCTTCGCGGCGGCGGACCTGCGCGTCTACCTGCCCCTGCGCGGGTTCGCGGACTCGCTGAACCTCTCCGTCGCGGCGGCGCTCGTGATGCAGGAGCTGTTCCACCTGTGCCCCGAGGCGGTCGGCGCGACGACGCCGGAGGAGCGCCACGAGCTCCGCGAAAAGTGGTTCACGCAGCTCGCGGCGGCGCGCGCGCTCACCGGCGCCGAGGAGAAGCGGAGGGCGAACCTGACGCGGGCGCTCGAACGGAAAAACGCCGCGAGCGACGCGAACGACGCGCGGAGCCCCGAGTCGTTGGCTCGCGAGCTCGAGGCGCTGTTGGAAAAACGCGCCTCCGCGGCGCGCGCGGCGGCGGCGCCGCACGTCGCCAACCCGCCCAAGCCCCTGCGCGACATGCGCCGCTCGGACGAGCACAGGGAGGCGTTCGTGGGGCGCAAGACGCGCGAGCGGAACGCGGAGCACTGGGCGGGCATGCCCGCGATGGGGGTCACGGGGAGTGACGCCGGCCCGTCGTGAAACAGAGACGCCGAGCGCGTTCGCCTCGGGCGGGGGCTGCAGTAGCTCTAGTACGCAACAAACTTGTTCACGTAAAACTTGAGCTCGCCCGAAACTTCTGACATCGATTCTCAATCTCCCAGTGCGCACGAAGTCGCGATCCGAGTCACAGAACGACCGCCGGGGTTTTTGCACATCGAGCGCGCGCGACCGCCGACCGCCATGGCGCCCATGATCGACGACGATGACAGCGACGACGAGGTCCCCCTCGCCTCGCGCGTGGGCGTGAAGAAAGAGTCCTCGACCCCCAAACGTGCGTCCCTTCACGCGCGACCCGCGAGGGATCGCTCGAGCTCCGGACGCTTTTCAAATTGGGCTCGCCGCGTGCGATCCTCGTTCGGGGATGACCGATCGTCGCCCCGCGCGGTACCGCGCGTCTGACACGTCCCCGTCCCCTTCGTCTCCCGGCGCTCGCGCAGCCCGCAAGCCCTCGGCGAAGAAGAAGAAGAAGAAACCCGCGCGCGGCGCGAAGAAGGGCGACTCGAAGCCCAAGGTGGAGCGCAAGGAGTACCCGCTGGTGGGGCAGAAGCGGGACACCCCCGACGAGACGGACTCTTTGCGCAAGTTTTACGCGTCGCTGCGCGCGCAAAAGCCGGAGAGCGAGATGGCGGAGATTTGGCTCATGGAGCACGGCCTGCTGCCCGAGGAGGAGCAGAAGAAGGCGTACAAGAAGATGCTCGCCAAGAAGGGGAAGAGCGCGCCCGCCAAGCGGCCGGCGAGCGCGTCCAAGCCGAAGCCGCCGGCGGCGAAGAAGCCCAAGACGGAGGCTGGCGCGAAGACGCCGAAGAAGGCGGTGGCGGTGGACGACGACGACTCCGACGACGACGCGCCGCTGGCGTCGCTGAAACGCTCGGGGGAGGGGGGTGGGTTCACCATCCCAAAAACAGATGCCAAATGAGGAACAGGCTGAGGAACAGGCTGAGGGTTGGCACCGGGGTGGCGCGAGGGAGGCGCGCGCGACGCGCGCGTTGCGACGAATCCAAAGACATTCCGAACCAACGTCCAACTTTTTGTACGCGCTCTCGAAGCGTTTTTTTGAACGTCGACGCGTCGTCGCGAACCGGGACGGACCCGCGCGTCGTCATCGCCGCTCGGCGCTGAGCGTGTCGTAGACGGCGTAGGAGATGGAGCTCGCCGGGAGCACCTTGGAGAGCGACGGCGCGATCCCGCGGTAGAGGCCCCTGACGCCTTCTCGCCGCACGACGTCCACCAGGCAGTCGCTCGCAGTGTCGTACGCCGGGAAACCGGGCATGCCCCCGGTCTGCATGCGCGTGCGGATCACGTTGAGCGGGTACGTCGCCAGCATCGCCGTCGTGCTGCTCGCC
>MDSV01006486.1_pt1 | contig 26772 bp, 28 predicted proteins | sample 810851 | NCBI WGS metagenome assembly MDSV01 (sample SAMN05326640, study PRJNA326480) | marine metagenome | isolation source: seawater | place: Atlantic Ocean: North East | collected 2012
ACAAAGCCTTCATCAATAACCTTTTCTAATTGTTTCTTAAGTGCTGCAGGAAACATTACTCTACCCTTAGCATCTGCTTTGCATTCATATGTTCCTGTAATATTAATCACTATAATAATTTTAACTGGGTGCTAATATACAAATAAACCCCACATTTTCCCACTATTACCCACTTTGTTGATAACTTTACCCACATAAATCAATTTGATTACATTTTCTTGAAAATTGTCATTAATAATTATTTTCTTTACTTTGTATAATAAATCCAATAAACCAATGATTAAAAAAGAAGGGAAGTATAGATGGCTAGAAAAGGGTAACAGTGGCAAGCCAGTAATTTTACTTCACGGATTAATGGGAGGAGTTGAAAATTTTGGAGAAATGGTTGATTTTATTTCAACTAACTGCAAAGTGTACGGTCTAGACTTAAAACTTTTTGAAGGGAGAAGTCTATTGAAGGTTTCTGTAAAATCATTAAGTGATTATTTATATGATTTTATGTGCTACTTGAAAATTGAAAGTGCCGTGCTAATTGGAAACTCTATGGGCGGTCATATTGGATTAATCTTTGCAAAAGATCACCCAGAAAAAGTAGATGGACTAATACTCACAGGTAGCTCAGGGCTTTTTGAAGAGTCTATGGGTAGCTCATTTCCTAGAAGAGGAGATAAAGAATACATTAGAAAAAAAACAGAAGAAGTTTTTTATGATCCAAAAGTTGCCACTGATGACTTAGTAGATAAAGTTTTTGAAATTGCCAATAATAGAGTAACGATTCTTAAGCTACTTGGATACGCTAAATCCGCTATAAGACATAATATGGCAAAAGATATCCCAAAAATTACAAAACCTACTTGTTTAATATGGGGAGCAAATGACAAAGTAACACCACCTCATGTTGCAGAGGAGTTTCATAAACTATTGCCTAAATCTGAATTAAACTGGATTGCTAAATGTGGACATGCCCCGATGTGGGAACATCCAAAAAAGTTTAGTCAAATTGTTCTCCAATTTCTAAAAAAAAATTTCTAGATGATTTATGAGAACTAAAACTGCAGAATTTGTAATTAGTAATAGTGATTACAATTTATGCCCTTCTCCAAATATGCCAGAATATGCTTTTATTGGAAGATCAAATGTTGGCAAATCTTCATTAGTAAATGCGTTAACGGAGATTAAAAACCTTGCTAAAATATCTTCGAGGCCTGGAAAAACACAATTAATTAATCACTTTTTAATAAATAAATCATGGTATTTAGTTGATTTACCTGGATATGGATATGCAAAAATTTCCAAAACTAAGAGATCTGAATTTAATTATATGATTAAGAATTATTTATTAAACAGAACTAATCTAATGTGTCTTTTTGTTTTAATAGATAGTCGACATAGCGCACAAAAAATTGATCAAGATTTCATGAAATGGTTATCTGAAAAAAAAGTTCCATTTGCAATGATATTTACAAAAAGAGATAAATTAGGTAAAAATGTACTTGCTAATAATATTGAAAAATATAAGATAGAAATGTTACAACAATGGGAGGCACTTCCTAATATATTTATTACTTCAGCTGTAAAGAAAAAAGGTCTAAATGAAATTTTAAAATACATTATAGATTTAAATCCTCAATTTGAAAAAAACACTACGATTTAATTTCTGTTTCTTCAGCAAAAAATTCACAATATTCTCTTAAGGCTCCAGCAAGTTTTTCATGACCTGTAGCCTTTTCTAAAGAGTTCGCCATACCAATCATTGTCTGATAATACATAATAAACATTTCTTGTACTGGCATATCTTTAGTCCATAAATCAATCCTTAATGTTTCTTTATTATTGGCTGCCCAAGCAGAGACCATTAAGGCTTTTATATTACGCTCATATTCATTTCCATCTCCTGAATCCATTTCAATATTTAAAGGTAGATAATTCTCATCTAAATCTACCGCAAATTGTAAAGTCTGTTTCATTATTTTCTATTTAGTTGGTTTATATTTTGATTTTTTTAAGAACTTTCTTGAATCTGTTAAAAGCATTAATTCATCTATACTAATTTTATTATTTTTTATATAATCACATACAATTTTATAACCAATAAAGAATGCAACCCTATCAGGAGCATCCGTTGGCATTCCCTTTGCAAAAGGAGCATAATTAATATAAGATCTAAAATCTTTTTCTTTCTTTGAAAAAAGTAAATCTTCCTGAACAAAAAACTCCCATATACTTGATTCATTCTTCTGTACCCAATTCATTTGCTTAACTGTGAATCGAAACTTATCTTCAATGTTTAATTCAGGCAGCATTCGATCAAGAAAATACATCATTTTTCCTTTGTAAATAAGCTGAGATAGCATATCTCTAGATACTAAATTTTTTTGAAATAACTCATTAAACCACGCCTCCAATACATTAGAAGCAATAAATTTTTTTTGTTTATGAAACCTCAAATACTTTGGCTCGCCTAAGTATTTATAAAACTTACTATCTTTACCTAAAAAATTCTCTAACCCTATCCCAATATTATAATCATAAGTTACTACGCCATAATTAAACCCCCCAAAAAAAGTAGTAATTCTAGGTATAGGATAAGAAGGGAAGTCAATATTAAATTGCCCAAATGCATACTCTAAAGTATATATAATATCAGAAATATCAGAAAATAACACTGCGGCTGAATCATATGCTTCACGCATATCCTTATTTTGAATAAAAGCTAATAAACTTCTATGATATCCATCTTGGTCATTGGTAGCAGATGAAATCTGGATTATATTTCTAGTAAAAACATCAACAAATGATCCATAATTTTGTTCCCATTCTCTAGATTTATCATCAATATTATCAGCATTTATAGAAAATAATTCCTTGTCAAATCTATTAACATCTAGATCTATTCTTTCTAATGTATGACTTGATGATTGATACAAATAAAATGACAATATAATTGTAAGGATTACAGCAATTAATAATACAATTCTTTTCATACTAGCAAAATAATAAGTTTTCGCGTACATTTGCAAACAATTATGCAAACAAAAGCAGTTATTACTCATATAACAAATTGGCTAATAAAATATATCAATTCTTGCCCAGCACAAGGATTTGTAATTGGAATTTCTGGCGGTATTGACTCTGCATTAACATCTGTTTTAGCTGCTAAAACTGGACTCCCATTAATATGTGTAGACATGCCAATCCACCAAAATAAAAAAGAAATTGCAAGAGGTAAAAAACATATAGAATGGCTTAGTGAAAAATTTGCAAATGTAAGTTCAAATACGATAGAACTCACCTCAACTTTTGATAACTTTATAAAAAAATTTCCACATAATAAGAATAAACTTTCACTAGCAAATACTAGATCAAGACTAAGAATGACTACTTTATACTATCTTGCTCAAGAAAACAATTATCTTGTACTAGGAACAGGAAATAAAGTAGAAGATTTTGGAATTGGTTTTTTTACCAAATATGGCGATGGAGGAGTTGATATTAGCCCAATTGCTGATTTGTTAAAATCTGAAGTATATTCTCTTGCTAAAGAGTTAAATGTTAATAATGATATTATTAACGCCTCCCCTACTGATGGATTATGGGATGACCACAAAACTGATGAAGAACAGATTGGAGCAACATACCCTGAATTAGAATGGGCAATGAACTTTAAAGGAAATGAAAAAAAACTACTACAAAGAGAGAAAGAGGTACTAAATATTTACAAAAAATTTAATTATATAAATCAACATAAAATATTAAAAATACCAGTCTGTATTATTCCTAAAAAACTTAAGTAATTTAATTTTACTAATTTAGCTAAACTAATTTTTTTAAAAAATAATAATGAAACAAATAGAAACACCTCTAACTTGGGGACTAGCAATAGTACTTATGATATCTTTATTTATTGGAAATTTGACAACAAATAATGACTCTAATATTGTATCAGCTAACATTAACTCTGACGATAAAATATTAGATACATTTGACAAGAATTGTAAAACTGTAATAGAATATGAAAAAGCTTTTTGCAATGAAAATATTGATTATGAAAAGTTCTACTCAGACAAAGCAATAATCAAGGGCACAACATTAGGTTCTAAAGATTCAATGAATGTTGCAGATCGTAAGATTGCACATCAAGAAATGTGGCAGAAATATGATTTTAGTATGTCACAACCTCTTAATCAGTTACCTGGGGTTAATGCAGAAACAAAGAAAATGGATGGATCTGTAAGAATGTATTTTGATATTACTATTACATTAACTGAAAATGGAAAATCTATTACAATTCCAATGTATAATTCATTTGACTTTGATGATGAAGGAAAAATAATTTTTCTGCAATATTATGGAGACTTTACATCGGCCTTTCTGTCTTTAAATGAAGAATAATAGTAAATCAACTATTCACAAAAAAACCCGCTCATTTAGCGGGTTTTTTTAATTTTTTATAACATTATAAATTAAATATTAATTTGCTAATAATATAACATTTGAATAGATGATTAATCTTCGTATTTTTGCTAAATGAAATTATTATTTCTTATTGGCTTCCTTTTTTTAATTGATCTGTATTTTTATTTTGGCATATTTTCATTAGTTAATAAACTATGGGACTATAAAATAATTTTAAAAATCATATACTGGCTAATTTCTGTTTTAGTATACTTAGGAATTATTTATATCGTTGTTAATTATCAGAAGACCACCCCATCTGCTCGATTTAATGACAATATTATTTATTCTAGTCTTTTTTTTATTTTATTTATTTCAAAGCTAATAGGAATTATTCCTTTGGTTATTGATGATATCTTAAGAATATTTAGATATATCTTTTCTTTTTTTAATAACAATTACACCCATTATGATATAAGTCGTTTTAATTTTCTCAAAAAGTCTGCACTTCTACTTTCAGGCACTCTCTTTTCTTCTCTATTAATTGGTATGAAATGGGGCAGATATAATTTTAAAAAAAATTATCAAGATATCTTTATAAAAAACTGGCCTACTAAACTTGAAAACTATAAAATCATACAAATATCTGACTTACATCTTGGTAGCTTTAATAACATCGAAAAGTTAGAAGAAGCAGTAGAAATAATAAATCAAGAACAGCCCAATATAGTAGTATTCACCGGAGACTTAGTGAATAATTATTATCATGAAGCAAATCCCTATATTAATACTTTAAGTAAGATCAAAGCAAAAGATGGAAAATTTTCCATACTAGGCAATCATGATTACTGTGATTATGTAATGTTAAAAAGAAGTTCGCAGAATTGGAAAGAAAATTTTAGAAAGTTGTTAGAATTAGAAAAAAAAGCAGGATTTGATTTACTCTTAAATGAATCAAGAGAGATTAGTAAAAATAATAAGAAATTTAATATCGTTGGAGTTGAAAACTGGGGGGCAGGTAATTTTAATAAAGATGGAGACCTAGATAAAGCTATGAAGGGGGTAAATGAAGAATTCCCTACTATATTACTTTCTCACGATCCATCACACTGGAGGGAAGTCGTGCTTAAAAGTAGATATAATATAGATCTTCAACTATCAGGTCATACACATGGAATGCAATTTGGTATAGAGATTCCAGGATTCAAATGGAGTCCTGTACAGTACAGATATAAAGAATGGGCAGGCCTTTATAAGAGCAACAATAAACAAATCTATGTAAACAGAGGATTAGGGCATCTAGCCTATGCTGGTAGAGTAGGTATAATGCCTGATATATCAATTTTAAATATTAAAAAAGAATTTTAAATTGTTAAAAGTATTTGTTGATATTAATAAGATAAATAAAAAATGGGATAAAATTGATCTGCCATTTTTCCTGAAATTTAATTTTTTACAAATATTTTATAAAACACACACTGATATCTCGCATATCTTTGCTATTTATGATAACACGAGATTATATGGTCATATTTTTAAAATAAAATTTAGGAAGGCTAAGAATTATTTATCGAAAAACTCCATATTTAATTTAATTCTAAGTTTTATAAATTTTGATGTTCTTTATCTAACAAATTCTTTTATTACTAATGTACCTGCTTTTACAAGTAAGCAATCAATAAATCTTAAAGAATTACTGAAAAATATAAGAAAAAATTATTCAATTGTTGTAATTCCAGATTTTTTATATAACAAATTAATTATTGAAGATAATAGTTATAAAAAAGTAGAGGTAGAAGAAGAAATGGTTCTAAATATTAAGAGTGAGTGGAATACACTAGTAGACTATACTTCAGATTTAAAAATGAAGTATAGAAATAAAGTAAAGAAAATAATGAAACAAACTAGTGAGATAGAGATAAGAAAATTAAATGTAACTGATTTAGAAAAGCATGCAATTAAAATCAAAAAACTCTTTAATCAGGTAGCAAAATCATCTCAATTTTCAGGTCCTATATTTAATACAGGATCTTTTATCCATTTTGTTAAGCAAAAATTTATGAAGATTGACGGATATTTTATAAATGATAAATTAGTTGGATTTTCTTCTATTATAGAAAAAGAAGAAAAACTATATTCTTATTTTGTCGGATTTGATAAAACTCTAAATAAATCAGTACCTATTTATGGAAGAATTCTAATAGAAAATATAAAATCTGCAATTGAAAGGAGAAAAAAGCTTTTAATTCTTGGACGTACAGCAAATGAATATAAAAGTAATTTTGGTGCTTTACCAATCAAATCTTATGTATATCTTAAAATAAAAAATACATTTTTACGAACTGTTTTAAATCCTGTTTTTAGCAAAATAAAAATTAAAAAATGGGAGCAAAGAAGGCCATTTAAAATAAACGCATAAACAAATGGGCAATCTTGCTATTTACTTAATCTAACTTTAACAAAAGTCATAATCAAAAAAATAATAGCAATAAATACAGACACTCTTCCTATATAATCACCAAGTTGACTATAAACAGTATTAGTATTACTTAGCGAAACATTAGCTTGCATACAAACTACTTCATCCCAATTAGATTTTTGTAATACATCACCTCTTGAATTTATAACACTAGATATTCCTGTATTTGCAGAACGAACTACTGATTTTCTTTGTTCAATTGCTCTTAATCTAGCATAATTTAAATGTTGTTTATATCCTGCAGTATTCTTCCACCATCCATCATTAGTGATTATTGCTAATAAATTTGTTTTTCCTAAATCCATATCACCATATACACTTTCATAGCAAATAAGTGGAGCAACTAAACTTGTATTAACTAAAAATGAATTAATATAATTTTCACTACCAAGCGAACCACTAGTTCCTCCCAAATCAATGGCTATTTTGGCTAAAGGATCTAGGATTTTTGGAAAGGGCATTTTTTCTACTCCTGGAACCAACTTTGTCTTATGATATACATCAACATAACCACTATCATTTATAAAAATAGCCGAGTTATATACATCATAAAAAATATCCTCATTCCTAATTTTTCTAGCAGTCGATGTTTTTGTTTCATTATAACTAAACAATTTATATGTTGTAGCTCCGACTAATATATTTAAATTAGGGTATTCCTTCTGTAACTCCCTTAACTTATTAATACTGTATGTGTTTTCATATGTATTATCTTGATCCTCCCATATGCCTTCAGTTAATGCAGTCTCGGGTCCTATTAAAAGGTCTGTCTCCTGAGTAAGTCCTGTTTCAGCAAGCTTAATAAAATCTATTAATTGATCATCAAAGGAAATACTAAATTTATCTATATACGGGTCAACATTAGGTTGAATAATCAAAACCTCTATACTTTCATTGTTTTTTTCTTTAAAATTAAAATACATTAATAAAGAAACTATAATAGGAATAAATAATACAAATATTGGAAATAAAACAACCTTTTTTTTATAAAGCCTAAAAAGAGAAATGTTTATCAGAAGGACCCAAAAAGAACCACCTAAAAAACCAGTAAATTCATACCATTGAATTAAGTATGTTGAATTAGCAAAAACATTGCCAAGTGTAAGCCATGGCCAAGATAAATCCCAATTTAAATGTAAATACTCCATTGATATCCAGAATACTAACAAAGAAAAATATCCCAACCTTTTTGAACTTACCCTTTTTACTTTATGAAAAACTGCAAAAGTTGTTGCCATCAAAGTAGCATTTATAAAGAATGCTGCTATTGCTCCAAAAAGTGTTGCATGATATATCCAATAAGTAGTAATAGCATTAAACAGAAAAAAGGCTAAAAATGAATAAATAAAAACTTGTTTGCTATTTTCAGAGTTGTGTTCTAAAATTAATAGAGGAATAAAAGCAACAAAAACCAAAGGAAATACACCAATTGAAGGCCAAGAGAATGCTAACAATAATCCGCTTAAGAAAGCTAATAATAGTTTGTCCATAGAGTTTACAAATATTATCATATTTTTGCCAAAATGAATATAATAAAAAGAAATATCCCTAATTTAATTACTCTAGCAAACTTAACATGTGGTCTTTTTTCAATCATTTTTGCTTTTCAAGGACTTCTTACAACAGCATCACTTTGCATATTTTTAGGTGCATTCTTAGATTTTTTTGATGGTCTTACTGCTCGAATTTTAAAAATAAATGGAGAATTTGGAAAGCAACTTGACTCTATGGCTGATATAATAACTTTTGGTGTTGCACCAGGTTTTATTTTTTTTCATTTCATATTTTATCTAAATAATGATATGATTTTTCGTCATTCTATGCAAAATAAAATACTTTATTTGCCTGCATCTTTAGCACTTTTAATTCCAATTTTTGCAGCTTATCGTTTGGCAAATTTCAATATTGACTCTAGACAAAAAAAATCTTTTATTGGACTGCCAACTCCTGCATTAGCAATATTTATTGCAGCAATACCTCATATTGATTTTGATACATTTCCTATGTTTACTAACATAAATTTACTTACAATACTTGCAATTATTATGCCTTTGCTTTTAGTATTAGAAATGCCTATGTTCTCACTAAAAATAAATAAAAAAGAAAGTATAATATCTAGATTAAACTTATTTAGAATATCACTTATTTTTGCAACAATTATATTATTCTTTGTATTTCAGTTTGCTGCTATCCCATTTATTGTAATTTTATACCTAATTCTATCACTACTAAATAATATACTATAATTATGAAATTCAAAGCTGAAATAGATGTAATGCCACTAAAATCTTTATTAGATCCACAAGGAAAAGCCGTAAGCGCAAGTATGGGCAATGTTGGTTTATCTGAAATTAAAAATGTAAGAATTGGAAAGCATATCACATTGGAAATTGAGGCAGAAAACAAAGAAATAGCTTCAAAAAAAATTGATCAAGCATGTAAAAAAATGCTTTGTAATCAAATTATGGAATCTTATATATTTACTTTAGAAAAAGTCTAGTTACCTTCTTAATTCGAAGTTCTTACCTAGGTACACTTTACGAACCTGCTCATCTGAAGCAAGTTCCTCTGCAATACCCTGTTTTAGTATTTTGCCTTCAAAAAGAAGATAAGCTCTGTCAGTTATATTTAAAGTCTCATGAACATTATGGTCAGTGATTAATATTCCAATATTCTTCTTTTTTAACTTAGCAACAATTTGCTGAATATCTTCAACTGCAATAGGATCAACACCCGCAAATGGCTCATCTAATAATATAAACTTAGGATTAGTTGCTAAAGCTCTAGCAATCTCTGTCCTTCTTCTTTCTCCACCTGAGAGAAGACCTCCCTTATTTTTTCTAACATCCTGTAGCCCAAACTCATCTAATAAAGATTCACACCTTATAATTTGATCTTCAACAGATAAATTACACATTTCTAAAACTGAAAGTAGATTGTCTTCGACGCTCATTGTTCTAAAAACTGATGCCTCTTGTGCTAAATAACCAATACCCATTTGAGCTCGTTTGTACATTGGTAATTTAGTTATATCAATACTATCTAAATAGACACTTCCCTGGTCAGACTTTATTAAACCAACCATCATATAAAATGAAGTAGTTTTACCAGCTCCATTTGGCCCTAGTAGTCCAACAATTTCTCCTTGCTCAACTTTAACAGTAACTCCATTTACAACGGGTCGCTTTCCATAATACTTTACAATATTTTCAGCTCTTAAAATCATGATTTATTATTATTTTTAAAAACAACTCTTGCAGATATGCTAATACTTATTTCATAAAGAACAATCAAAGGCAATAAAACTAAAATTTGTGAAGTAACATCTGGAGGAGTAATGATTGCTGCTAAAATAAGTATTAATACAATTGCATGCTTACGATAAGTACGCATAAAAGATGGAGTAAGTAAACCAATCTTACTTAAAAAATAAACTAATATAGGCAACTCAAAAATCACACCTGTAGCAAAACTAACAGTTGTCACTGTAGATATAAATGAATTTAAACTAATCTGATTAGCGACAGTATTACTAACCTGATATGAACCTAAAAAGTTAACCGACAATGGAGAAATTATATAATAACCAAATAAAACACCCAATAAAAATAATGCAGAACTATAAAAAACAACTCCTCTAGCCATAGTTACTTCATTATCATGAAGTGCAGGTCTAACAAAACACCAAAATTCCCAAAAAACATATGGAAAAGCTATTATAAATCCAGCAAAAATAGATGTAGTAATATGAGCAGCAAACTGGCCGCTCATACTTATATTCATTAATATAAAAGGTGATTCTGTAAAGCAAAAAATTTCTCCTATTGAGAGACTTTTAGATAGAAAGCAAAACACCTTATATGTAGGAAATGTAGGCATCATAGGGCCTAGTAGGATAACATCAAAAACAATATCTTTAAATACAAATGCAATAATTGCAAAAAACAAAATGGCCAAAGCTGATCTTATTAAATGCCATCTAAAAATTTCTAGATGAGCTAAAAAAGACATTTCGTTATCATTTGTACTCATTACAAAATACCCTCTTTTAATATTTCATGCATGTGAACAATACCTATATAATTATCCTGATCAGTTACAATAATTTGATTAATTTTATTATCTTCCATTATATTTAAAGCATCATAAACTAAACTATTTAGTGAAATCATTTTTGGATTTGAACTCATAATATCATTAGCTTTTAAATTGGAAAATGAATCTACCCTTTCTAACATTCTTCTTAAATCTCCATCAGTTATTATCCCAATTAATTGATTGCCTTTAAAGACAGCTGTTGCGCCTAATCTTTTTTCAGATATTTCAATAATTACTTCATTAATATTTGCATTCCAATCTACTTTGGGATTACAATCTTCTGATAAAATATCTTCTAATCTTAAGTATAGTCTCTTTCCTAGTGTTCCCCCAGGATGAAAACGCGCAAAATCTTTATCAGAAAAATTCTTGCAGGCTAACAAACTTACAGCAATAGCATCTCCCATAACTAATTGAGCAGTAGTTGAAGATGTTGGAGCTAAATTATTTGGACATGCTTCTTGATCAACGCTTACATCTAAAATAAAATCAGATTCTTTAGCTAAGAAAGAATTTGTATTTCCAGTTAAAGCGACAATCTTATTCCCCATATTTTTAATAAAAGGTATAAGCACTTTAACTTCTGGAGTATTTCCACTTTTTGAAATACATATTATAACATCTCCATTTTGAATATTTCCTAAATCCCCATGTATTGCATCAGCAGCATGTAAAAATATTGCTGGTTGACCTGTTGAATTAAAAGTTGCCACCATTTTATTAGCAATATTTGCACTCTTACCTATCCCGGCAACTATTAGGCGCCCGCTGCTAGCAAGAATTAATTCGATGACATTTACGAAATTATCATTAATACTTCCTTTAAGTTTTTCTATTGCAGCTAGCTCAATAGCAATTGTTTCCTTGGCATTTTTTTTTATTTCAGATGAAGATTTCATAAAATAAAATAGTATTTTCGTATGTAAAACATGAGAACAAAAATATCACATTTTTATTATTAATGGACATTTCTACAAAAACACTGCATCAAAATCTTAAAGATATCTTTGGATACAATAGTTTTAGAGGAGAACAAGAGGAAATTATTAATAATCTTCTAAAAAAAAATGATTCCATGGTTATTATGCCAACTGGAGGCGGAAAATCAATGTGTTATCAATTACCAGCTCTTATTTCAGATGGTTGTGCAATAATAGTATCCCCACTTATAGCTTTAATGAAAAATCAAGTAGATGTACTTAGAGGGTATTATAATAATGATAGTATTGCGCATGTACTAAACTCCTCATTAACAAAAACACAAACTACTCAAGTCAAGGAAGATATTACAAATAATAAAACAAAACTATTATATGTTGCTCCTGAATCACTTGTAAAAAAAGAAAATACTGAATTTTTTCAAGCTGCAAATATTTCATTCTTTGCAATTGATGAGGCACACTGTATTTCTGAATGGGGGCATGACTTTAGGCCCGAATACAGAAAGTTAAGACAGATAATAGATACTATTGGAAGAGCTCCGATTATTGCACTTACAGCTACTGCTACTCCTAAAGTCAGACAGGATATCATGAAGAACCTAAAAATCAATGATGGAAAACTATTCCTTGATTCATTTAATAGAAGTAACCTTTTTTATGAGATCCAGCCTAAAAAAGATGTAGCAAAACAAATAATACAATATATAAAAGCACGTAAAGGAGAATCAGGGGTTGTCTATTGCCTAAGTAGAAAGAAAGTAGAAGAAATTGCAGAAATTTTACAAATTAATGGAATAAATGCTTTACCCTACCATGCAGGATTAGATTCTAAAAAAAGAGTAGAACATCAGGAGGCATTTTTAATGGATGATTGTAATGTGATTGTAGCAACAATTGCTTTTGGTATGGGAATTGATAAACCTGACATTAGATTTGTCATACATCATGACATACCTAAAAGCTTAGAAGGATACTATCAAGAAACTGGAAGAGCCGGAAGAGATGGAGGAAAGGGAGATCTTATGACTTTTTATGACTATAAAGACATTGAAAAGTTAGAAAAATTTCTACAGGGAAAGCCAGTTGCTGAACAAGAAGTTGGGCGACTACTTATTATGGAGACAATAGCATTTTCTGAAACTTCCATTTGCAGAAGAAAATACTTATTATATTATTTTGGTGAAGAATTTGATGCTTCAGATTGTAATGAAATGTGTGATAATTGTAAAAACCCTAAAGTAAAGATTGAAGGAAAAAATTATATAAAAATATTACTAAAAGCTATTGATGGAGCTAATGAAAGATTTAAACCAAAAGAGATCGCAAAAATAATGATGGGAGAAAGCAATGCTCTGATTAAACAAAATATGCATCAATTAGATAATGTGTTTGGTAGTGGAAAAGATAAATCATTAAATTTCTGGCACTCAGTAATTAGACAAGCATATATAAAAAGACTAATAACAAAAGAAATTGAAAGCTATGGGGTACTTAAACTTACAGATTCTGGAAGACAATTTATAAATACGCCTTACAGTATTGAAATAATGGAAGATCATGATTACAATCAAAATATATCAACAAATAATACAATACAAAGAGGTGCTGCAGCTGATGAAATTTTGTTTAATATTTTAAAAGATGTAAGAAAAAAATTAGCAAAAGAAATCAAGCTTCCACCTGCTATTATTTTTACTGAGCTATCATTAGTTGATATGGCTAACCAATATCCAATTTCAATGGATGAAATGTCTAAAATACAAGGTGTTGGAATAGGAAAGGCAAAGAAGTACGGTGAAAAATTTATTAGAGCAATTAGTAAATATGTTAAAGAAAATGATATTGAAAGGCCTCAAGATTTTACTGTCAGAGCTGTACCTAACAAATCATCAAACAAAATATATATTATACAATCATTAGATAAAAAACTAGCGATATATGATATTGCTAAAAGCAAAGGTATATCGATGGATGAATTACTTAAAGAGATGGAGGAAATTGTAGAAGGTGGTACGCGTCTTAATCTTAATCATATTATCTTAGATATGATAGATCAAGAAGAACGAGATGATATTCACAATTTTTTTAAAAATACAGAAAGTTTTTCTTTTAACGATGCAAGATTAGAATTTGAAGAAGAAGTGTTTAGTGATGATGAAATCCGACTTTTAAGGATCGACTTTATCTCTCAAGTAGCAAACTAAAAATGTCAAAATGAACACACTAATTTTATCAAGCTCTATATCTAAAAACTCAAAATCATTTCTGCTTTGTCAAGAGGCATCAAAATTATTAATTAAAAAAAATGATAATATTACTTTTGTTGACGCTCGAAATATACGCATACAACCTATGCATAGAGAGCTAACTCCTGAAATGGAAAAGTTAGTAATACAAGTAGAAAAGGCAGATAATATTATTTTTGGTATGGGAGTACATTGTTATAGCATAAATGATTCATTAAAAATATTGTTAGATTCTTGTTTTTCTAAAGCAACTGGAAAATTTTTTGGTGTATTATGTGCTGCTGGTGGTGAAAGGAGCTATCTATCAACAATGCATCTTACTCAAATCTGCATGAATGAATGGCGTATGATTCAACTACCAAGAATAGTATATGCGACTAAAAAAGATTTTAAAGAAAATAGGATTATATCATCTGATTTATTAGAAAGAATAAATCTCTTTGCTAATGAATTCCATAATATAGGAAAAAAATTATCTTAATTTTTTATTGCAAGATAAGCCATTAATCCCATTCCAATTTTTAATGCTTGCTCATCAATATCGAACCTTGAAGTATGTAAACCATAAGTAATTCCTTTCGATTTATTTGCAGTACCTAAACGATAAAAACAAGAGGGCACCTCATTACAATAATATGCAAAATCTTCTGCTGTCATTCTTTGAGAAAGAGTAACAACATTATCATTGCCCATATATTCTTTTGCAAAAGCAATAGCTTTAGCTGTTAATTTTTCATCATTATACAAGGATGGATATCCTTTATGGATTTTAAAATTAATATCAATATCATATAAACTTGCAATTTTATTTGCAATTTCTTGCATTTTAAAATGGGCTCTATATCGGTAATCTTCATCTATAGTTCGAAAGGTGCCTCTTAACTCAATTTTATCTGGAATTACATTACAATATCCATCTGCCTCAATAAAACCTATTGCAAATACAGCAGGAATATTACGAAAAGGAAAGAAATAGTCTTCTAAACTAAGAATTAATTTTGCTCCAGCAATTATAGGATTATTATAAGTCTCAGGTAATGCTGCATGCCCACCTCTTCCTGTAATTATAATGTGAATCTCATCAGCTGAAGCCATATATCTTCCAGGTAAAAAACCAACCTTTCCTACTTCTAAATCAGGAAATACATGATGACCAAACATTTTTTGAACTCTAGGGTTTTCTAATACTCCTTCTTTAATCATTTGTTGAGCCCCACCCGGATATTGTTCTTCAGCTGGTTGAAAAATAAATTTTATACTACCTTCCCATTCTTTTTTTAAAATATCTAATATTCTTACTACCCCCAATAATGAAGCGGTATGAGCGTCATGTCCACATGCATGCATCACTCCTTCATTTTGAGAACAATAGTCAACCTCATTTTTTTCAATAATTGGAAGTGCATCAAAATCAGAGCGTAAAGCAAGTACTTTTGAAGCCGGATTTTTACCTTCTAACAAAACCACTATTCCTGTGTCAGCGATATTATCAATGAAGGGAATGTTCCATCGTTTGAGGATAGATTTTACATATGAAGATGTTTCATACTCCTTGAAAGAAAGTTCAGGGTTTTTATGTATATTTCTTCTAATTTCAATAACATCCTCAAAGATATCATCAGCAATCTTTTTGATTTTATTAATCATCTTCAAAAATTAATTTTAATATACTTAAAAACATTACTGAAAAATATAATCTTCGTTATAATACTTAATAGCAACTAAAATTCCAATAGTTGGAAATTTATCAAATAAAGCTGCATCCCAAAACTTTTTCTTAGTAAATACTGAAAAAACAAATAGAAGAATTGACATAATAATTAATATGCCAAATCCTATTATATCACTTATTAATCCCACTAATAGACCAATAATGATCAATACAATAATTGTTAAAAACCTCATAATACAAATATAAAAAAGGAATTGTCAGTAAAGCATATAACAAGATATAATTTTAGATCACTATTTAACATACATTTGCAATATCAAATAAATAAAATTATGAAAATTAAATCCTTTACATTTAATCCTTTCCAAGAAAACACATACATAATTTATGATGAGAGTAAAGAATGTATTATTATTGATCCTGGATGTTACACTAATGAAGAAAAAAACATACTAAAAGAGTTTATAAATAATCAAAATTTGAAACCTGTTAAAATTTTAAATACTCATTGTCATATTGATCATATATTAGGAAATAAATTTACAACTGAACAATGGAATATAGAATTACATATACATAAAGCAGATTTACCGCTAATTAAAAGTGCTGAAGCTACTAGTAAAATTTACGGAATAAAAAATTTTGAAAAATCTCCAAAACCAAAAACTGATCTATCGCACGGAAAGATTATTTATTTTGGGAAAAGCAGTTTTAAAATCCTATTTACACCAGGACATGCTCCAGGACATATCTGTCTTTATAGTAAAGATAATAATATTCTCATATCTGGAGATGTTATCTTTTACAAAAGTATAGGTCGAACTGATTTGCCTGGAGGAAATTATGAAACACTAATAAATAGTATTAGGAATGAAATTTTACCTTTACCTAATCAAACACAAATTTTCTGTGGACATGGCCCTATAACTAATTTAGAATTTGAAAAGAAAAACAACCCTTTCTTAAGTTAAGTTAATTTTTGTTGTTTTTTAACATCGGAAACAAACTGTTTAATTTGTTGTTCATTTTCTTTTTTACAAATAAGTAGGGTCCCGTCTTTTTCTGCAACTATATATCCATTCATACCATTTATAACTACTGTTTTATCATAAGGAACCTTGATAATATTATCTGAAGAGTCATATAATAAAACTCTATCTCCTTGAATTGCATTACCATTATCATCTAATTTTAAATGTGAATACAAAGCACCCCAGGTCCCTAAATCACTCCAACCAAAATCAGCAGGATATACATAAACATTTTCAGATTTTTCCATAATACCATAGTCGATAGATATATTTTTACATCCAGGAAAAATTCTATTAATAAATTCAGTTTCTTTATTTGTATTAAAAAATTGCTTGCCTTCTTCAAAAACATCATACATATCACGCAATTGCTTTCGATATGCTAAAGTTATTGATTTAGAACTACAAATAAAAATCCCTGAGTTCCATAGAAAATCACCACTATCAAGAAAATTAAGTGCAAGTTCCTGATCTGGCTTTTCAGTAAAAGTTTTAACACGCCTTATTTCTTGATGATTATCCAATCTTTCCGATGTATATTGAATATATCCATATCCTGTATCAGGGCGAGTAGCATTCATCCCTAATGTTAACAAAATATCATTTTTATCTACTACTTTTAATGAATCATTAACCACCCTTATAAACTCGTCCTCTTTAAGAATTATATGATCTGATGCAGCAATAATTAAATTGGCATTCTCATTAATGCTCTGAATTTTGAAAGCAGCATAAGCAATGCAAGGAGCTGTATTTCTCATAGTTGGTTCACACAGAATATTATCTTTCTTTAAATTTGACATTTGCTCAAAACACAAATCTTTATATTTTTTGTTTGTTACAATAAATATATTCTCAGTTGGACAAATACGTTGTAGACGATTAAAAGTTTGCTGAATTAATGTTTCACCTGTACCTAAAATATCTAAAAATTGTTTTGGAAGTGACTCTTGACTTATTGGCCAAAATCTTGAACCTATACCTCCAGCCATTATTACTGCATAATTATTTTTAAACATATATTTAAATTATTTATAATAAAAGAGTTGCTAAAATACAACAATTAATACTATAATTTATTGTCCCTTAATAACTGGAGTAATAGGATGGAATAAATATATTTTACCGGAATTGAAATCAATACACTTGTATCTCTTTCTAAGTCTTTCCCCCTTAATAAAGATTCTACCACTAGAATTTTTAAAATATTGCCCAAATGAAATATCTGATAAAACACATGATTTTACATTATCATATTTTCTTAAAACATTCACTAAGTCAAGATCAGAAAAGGTAGATGCTTTTGGTTTGATAATATGACGACTTAAAACTTTTAATATATCCTCTGGAAAATAATCAGGAGTTAAGAAATTAATAAGTAACGATTTAAAGGTTAGCTGCCAGCTTCTAGCATGTGGCTTTACACTATTATGATGTTTTTTAAATACGAAAGCATGTGCAATCTCATGCACTAATGTAATTAGAAATGAATATTTATTCAAATTATTATTGACAGAGATATACATCTTACCATTAATTACTTTAAAATCCCCTAACTTAGTTTTTCTTGGATTTGAAACCGTAACTTCAATCTTTAGGTAGTCAATCCAACAATCTAACAATTTATGGCTCCTTTCTGTAACATATGGATAAAAAGTTTTCATGTTATTTGATTCTTATTTTATGTTTTTCTATTGACATTAATCTAATAATTATAGAATATTTTATACAAAGATATACTTTGATTACTTATAATCCTATAGCTAAAGCCATATAGCCTAAAACTATAGCAGCTAATAATCCGAATCCAGACACAATAAATCCGTCTTTTTTATTTTCAGCAAGCAAAGGGAAGATTCCATCTCCACTTGTTGCGATTGCTGCTGCAATTAATGCAGCCATAGGAAAATTAGGAATTGTAATAAAAGCTACTGCAACTGCAATCATTCCTCCACATCCAGGAATTGCTCCTATTAGAGCTGATAATAATATAACAAGATAAACTGATGATTTCATCCATGCGTAAAATCTATCTGTTCCCACAATTACATCAATTATATAATTAGCAAAAAACAATCCTATAAAAACATATGTTACTACCATAGCAACATCTAAAATTGAATGAAAAATAGTAGATTTTAAATCTGATGAATCAAAATAGCAATCATATTTTTTAAAAATAAATCTACTAACAAAATAAAAAATTATGCAGTTAATAGTCAGCGCTACTGATACCCAAAAAGTTAAACTTGAAATAATATCAATAGCCCCACCCCATAATGCCATAATTGATCCTGGAGCCAAAAAGATAGCCATAACTAAAATAGTAAATAAGAAGAAATTTTCAAAAAATATACTTTCTAAAGTATTATTTTTTTTAAGTAAAACTTGATTCTCTTGCTGATTTGTTTGACTATTTAGAGAGTAAGCTCTAAAACCAAAAATATCAGATATATAACCTAAAATAATTCCTGAAATTAATCCAAAGATAGTAATTATAGCATATGCTTTCAAGTTCCCTAAAACATCAGCCTCATTAGATGCTCCTAATAAAACAAATGAACCTTCTCCTAAAGTGCTAATAAAAGTAGCAAATAACCCTCCAAATGATATTTTTTTATTTTTATAAAATGATGCTACTACAATTGTGGCTCCACATCCAGGAATTGATCCTAGTATAGAACCAATTATAGGATGAGTCCACTTAGGTCCAATCTGACTTGCTAACTTACCACGACTTTTTTTGATTATAAAACTAATTAATGCAAAACCAATAATTGAAAGGGAAACATAACCTCCTATTGCTCCTGCAGCATTAAGATTATCTAAAATAAAAGACCAAAGATTAAATTCCATATTTTTGAATAAATACTACAAATATTACTTTAAAAGTGTTTTAGTGATTTTAAACAATTAAACTAATTACAATTTAAATAGTTTTTCATTTGCAAATATATTTATTTGGATTAAATGCGGAATAAAAGAAAATTTAATGTTTAGACTTTTGAGCTGAAAAATTAGGGCAATCATTACACCCTTTTTTTTTTAAAAGCACACAAGAAGTAAGTAGTAATAGTACAATAATAAATAAAAGATGATACTTTTGTAATTTCATATGAATTGCAAATCTAATTAAATTAATATCTTTATCAGATGTTAAAACTATTAAAACACTTTGGACTTTACTTCATCATGATGAGGAAAGTTATTAGTGTTCCTATAAAATGGAGTGCATTCAGACATCAATTATTATTAGAATTAGAAAAAATAGGACTCAACTCAATAGGTATTGTATTATTTATATCATTCTTTGTAGGAGGTGTAGTAAGTATACAAACAGCATTAAATCTACAAAACCCCTTATTACCAAAATACTTAATTGGTCTTGCAAGCAGAGATTCATTAATACTAGAATTTTCACCAACAATGATATCTTTAATTCTAGCTGGAAAAGTCGGATCAAGTATTGCGTCTGAAATAGGCAGCATGCGAGTAAGTGAACAAATTGATGCTCTTGAAATAATGGGTGTAAACTCAGCTTCTTTTCTAATTTTACCTAAAATAGTAGCATCTCTCTTCTTTTTCCCTTTCTTAGTAATCTTAAGTATGAGTATTGGAATGATAGGAGCATGGATAGGGTCCTTATCTGTTAATATAACAACAACTGACTTTATATATGGGTTAAGATATGAATTTGTTTCATTCTATGTAACATATGCTATAATTAAAACCTTAGTTTTTGCATTTATAGTATCTTCAATATCCGCATACTTTGGATATCATGCAAAAGGAGGTGCAATTTCCGTAGGTAAATCAAGTACTGAAGCAGTAGTTTACAGTAGTATCGTAATTCTTGTTTTTAATTTTATACTAACTAAAATAATATTAGCATGATTGAAATAAAAAATATTGAAAAATATTTTGGTCAAAATCATGTTCTTAAGAATGTCAGCTATACTTTTGAACAAGGAAGAACAAATCTAATAATTGGAGAAAGTGGCTCAGGAAAAACAACACTTATTAAAGTGTTAGTTGGTCTGCATAAAAAAGATAGTGGCACTGTACTTTTTAATGGTAAAGATGTTAATAATATGAATAATAAAGAAATAAGAAAATTTCGTCAGGAAATTGGAATGCTATTTCAAGGAGGAGCACTATATGATTATATGAATGTTGAAGAAAATATTATGTTTCCGCTTAATCTTTTTACAAATAAAACAAAAAAAGAAATGATAGAAAGAGTTAATTTTTGCTTGGATAGAGTTAATCTTTCTGGTCAAAATAATTTAATGCCCTCAGAACTTAGTGGTGGAATGAAAAAAAGAGTTGCAATTGCTAGGGCAATTGTTATGCAACCAAAATATCTATTTTGCGATGAACCTAATTCAGGCCTCGATCCAAAGACTGCAATTTTGATTGATAATCTAATTAAAGAAATTACAGAGGAATATAATATTACAACAATTGTCAATACACATGATATGAACTCAGTTATTCAAATTGGAACAAACATAGCTTTTATACATAAAGGAGAAATGTGGTGGCGAGGCAATAAAGAAGAACTTATTTTATCCAATAATAAGGAACTAACCGATTTTGTATTTGCTTCTGATCTTTTTAAAAGATTGAAAAAATCATCATGAAAAATGTAAAAGCAAAAAAACACCTTGGTCAGCACTTTCTAAATAATTTACAAATTGCCTCTGAAATTACAAAACTTTTAAAAAAAGATACTAAAAATGTAATTGAAATTGGTCCTGGTATGGGAATCCTAACTCGATTTCTATTAAAAAATAAATTTACAACTCAAGCGGTGGAGATTGATTCAGAAAGTGTTAATTATCTTAAAATAAAATATCCTAATCTTATGGTTTTTGAAGATGATTTTCTAAATCTTAATATAAAAAAAAAATTCAAATTTAATTTTTCATTAATAGGAAACTTTCCATATAATATTTCTTCCCAAATATTATTTAAAGTATTTGAAAATAAAGACCAAATAATAGAAGTAGTAGGAATGTTTCAAAAAGAAGTAGCAGAAAGAATTGTCTGTAAAAAAGGCAAGAAAAAGGGAATACTATCTGTGTTATTACAAACTTTTTATAACATTGAATACTGTTTTACAGTTAATGCGGAATTTTTCATTCCATCTCCAAAAGTAAAATCAGGTGTAATAAAACTAACTAGAAATAACAGAAAGCATCTTAATGTAAATGAAAAAAAATTTAAACAAATTGTTAAATCAGCATTTAATCAAAGAAGAAAAATATTGCGTAATGCATTACAACCTTTATCATTTATAAATAAAGAAGAAATCTCAGATTTACTAAATTTACGAGCTGAACAATTATCGGTAGATCAGTTTATTACCCTTACAAAAAATGTCAAATAAAACAGAAATAAATATTTCATATATAGAAGAAATTTCTATGCTAGTTAAGCAAGAAAAGTCGTCAAAATTAATTAATATCATTGATAAACTTCATGTTGCAGATATTGCTGAAATAATTGAAAACCTATCATTAATTGATGCTAAATATATTTATAATTTAATTTCAAATGAAGAAGTTTCAGCAACTGTACTTATTGAGCTTGAAGATGACATAAGAGAAAATCTAATACAAGACTTAACAGCAAAAGAAATTGTAGAAGAAGTAATAGAAAATCTAGAATCAGATGATGCAGCAGATGTTATTGGAGAACTAGCTGATGAAAAAAAACAGGCAGTTCTCTCTCTAATTGAAGATACAACACATGCTAATTATATTAGTAAATTATTAGAATTCCCGGAAGATACAGCTGGAGGGCTGATGGCAAATGAATTAATAAAAGTTAATAAAAATTGGAATACGGTCCAATGTCTTAAAGAAATGCGTAAACAAGCAGCAAATATAAAGAATGTTTATACCATATATGTAGTTAATGATAATGACAACTTACTTGGTCTATTATCTTTAAGAAGGCTACTTTTAACAGAAAAAAAAACTGAGATTAAAAATATAATGTATTCCGAAATCATTTCTGTGAAAGCAACCGAAAACAATGAAAATGTTGCAAAAATAATGCAGAAATATGATTTAGTTGTCCTGCCTGTAGTAGATGATAATAATAGACTACTTGGCAGAATAACGATAGATGATGTAATGGATGTTGCAAAAGAAGAGGCAGAAAAAGACTATCAAATGGCAAGTGGGATCTCAGAAGATGTAGAAAATCTTGATAGTGTTTGGGAACTTACAAGAGCAAGACTTCCTTGGTTAATAATTGGAATGCTAGGAGGAATTTTTGGAGCAAAGGTAATTGGCATATTTGATTTAGAAAACAACTTTGAATTAGCCTTTTTTATTCCATTGATTGCCGCAATGGGAGGTAATGTAGGAATACAATCCGCAGCCATAGTTGTACAAGGATTATCAAATAGCTCATTAAAAATGGAGAATATATTTCACAGACTAATAAAAGAATTAGGGGTAGGTCTTTTAAATGGTATGATATGCTCTTTAATAATTTTTATTTTAGTATTTAGTCTAGGATATAGTATAAAACTAAGTATTACTGTAAGTTTATCTTTATTAGCTGTTATAATATTTACAGCATTGTTTGGAACATTTATACCGCTTACATTAAAAAAATATAATGTTGATCCTGCGTTAGCTACTGGCCCGTTTATAACTACAATAAATGATGTGTTAGGTCTACTTATCTATTTCTGGATTGGTCAAATAATACTTTAAAATGAAAATACTTTTTATTGATACGGTACATCCTTTTTTAAAAGAACAGCTTGAGAAGCTAAATTACATCTGTGATACAGCATATAAAAAAAGTAAATCAGAAATAGAACATATTATTTGTAGTTATGATGGTATTATAATTAGAAGTCGATTTAAAATAGATCAAAAATTTATTGATAAAGCCTATAAGCTAAAGTTTATAGCAAGAGCAGGTAGTGGCATGGAAAATATCAATCTCACATATGCTGATAGGAAAAATATAAAATACTATAATGCAGCTGAAGGAAACAGAAATGCAGTTGCAGAACATGCAATAGGAATGCTACTTAGTTTATTTAATAATTTAACAATTTGTGATAGTCAAGTAAGAAACAGAATATGGGAAAGAGAATTAAATAGGGGGAATGAAATATCTGGAAAAACAATAGCTATTATTGGCTATGGAAATAATGGCTCTGCATTAGCAGAAGCTTTAAAAGGATTTAAAGTTAAAATTTTGGCATTTGATAAATATCTAAAGAAATATCCTTATCAAAGTGATATGCAAACCATACATAAAGAAGCTGATATTATTAGTCTAAACATACCACTTACAAAAGAAACTGTAAATTTAGTTAATAATAATTTCATTAATCGTTTTGAAAAAAAAATTCACTTAATCAACACTTCAAGAGGTAAATGTGTAAATACAAAAGATCTAGTTTCTGCTTTAAAAAAAGGCAAAATTAAAGGTGCATGTTTAGATGTCCTTGAATATGAAGATAAATCTTTTGAAAAACTAAATAAAAATAGATTAAATACTGAAATGGATTATCTAATCAAATCTAAAAAAACTATACTATCTCCTCATGTCGCAGGATGGAGTGTTGAAAGCAAATATAAAATAGCTGAAATTCTACTTAGAAAGATTACTAGCGATTTTGCTCGATAAGCAATGAAACCTCATCTGCCATTTTTTTCATACTTTTAACAGCATCATTTAAATATTTTTTAACTGATTCTTTCTTATCAATAAAATTTTCTCCAACAGAATTAAACATTTCTTGATAATAAGCAATCCCTTCATTCATATTTTTAGTAAAAGTATTTAAATATTTTTCAGACTTCCTTCCCCAATTATTCCTATGATCCTCTATTTTTTCAGACAAATAAGAAAGATACATTTCTAATTCATTAATAAACATATTTGGACGATCAGCTCGAACAATTCCTTTACTACCATTATAAATATGATTTGACATAGCCTTTAATGTTAATTCCTGATCAAAATATGCCATATTAGGTCCTGGACAAATAGAAACTCCTTTACTTTCTCGAGTTTTAACTCCATAATTAATTACTGCAGTTGCTGCTAAACCCATACATAAACATGTTTTTTCAGTAATTTGTTCTGAAATCCCTTTTTCTTCAATTTTATTCTTTTGGTAAAGTCTAGATGCTGTACAAACACCCTCACTTCCATATTCATTACTTAATGCTAGAAATTTTCTAGGACATGAACTACCTGGTTTTCCTTCGTCAATTTTTTGAAATCTTTCAATATCTTTAGATGAATTTTTTAAAGAATTAAATGGAACGCCTAAAGGTGAAATATTGCTTAAATAAAGATCGTCTTCTTTAGCCTCTTTTAGTTGATTCCTTGTTTGTTTATCTACTGTAGTTACTTCAGGCACCAATAGAAAAGGTGTCCCCCATCCTACAGTATCCAAATTATAATAATCAATTAAAAAATTATGTTCCTCAGAAGTTGCAACACCACCTTGAGCTGTAATTGTAATTGGTAAAGTATCATTTGGAACAATTTTTCCATTTTCTTTTAATGCTGAACTGCAAATAGCATAGATTTCATCAGCCAATTCCTTTCTCTTATCTCTGAACTCAGCTAGTATTGGTCCCATTAAATTACCATCAGTTGCAAAAGCATGACCTCCACAGTTTAGTCCTGATTCAATACGATATTCCGAAATCCAAAGTCCTTTTTTAGCCAAAAATTTACCTTGAATAATTGCTGATCTATAATCCGAAACTTTTAGAATTATCTTCTTTTTTATATAACCATTAGCATTTGGGAAAAAATCGTCAAACTGAGCAATATACCCATATAACCTTGGATTCATTCCAGCGGAAAAAATTACAGATGATGATAAGTCAGAATTTGCATAACCTCTTAAACCAGCGTGAGCGTCATTATATTCTGATGGCAATTCTTGTTTCTTAAAATAATTTGTTTTATCAACTTTTGTCATAATATTAACATCAATACTTCCAACTGATAAATTATTTTTCAACCATATTGATAAGTCCTCATAGCTAAATGAATTTTCAATCAACTTATTAAAATCTTTTTTTAAACTACTTGATTCGGGCAACATTGAAAAGTACTTTTTTACTTCTTCAAACTTTTCTTTAGAAGCTGAAGTTAACGAGTCAAATTTTAATGAAACTATTTTATTTACCATATTTAGATAAGAAGTAATTCTATCTGCACGGTAATCTATTGAAGTATTTGTTATTTCATTATAAGTAAAATCATATAACTCACAATAATATTTTCTTAGTCGTTCTAATAAAACATCATCAGCTAAAGCAATTACTGTATTTATGCCATAATGAGCAACCTTAAGTGCTGAGTCAGCTGTAAAAGCAGTACCCATTACTGGTATATGAAAAGTATGTGGTGAGTTCATATTTTAAATTTTAAAAAAATCAAATATACTTAATTCTCTGCTACAACTAATTGTAATGTATTCCTTGATCTTTGTTCTAACAAAATTTTTTTTCCTTTCATAAAATTATTTGCAGTAATTTTAGTATAATTTCTAATAGTATACAAACTTAAATTTTTATTATAATATACTTTGAAATCAAATTGTAAATCAGAAATAAATCCAGGAATCGTATATTTATCATAATCAATACAAAGAGAAAAAGATACAGCAGAATTCTGCATCATATTTACACTAATTCTATGCTTTACTATTAAATTAAATATCTTACTCATATGTTCTTCAATAATAAATGCTAATGAACTATCAGAAACTGAAATTAAAATTTGCTGGTGCTTAACAATAAATGAGGTTTTTTCTGGTAAAGTTTTGACACATTCTGTAATCATAGTGCCTTTTCCTTCAGGATCTAAAAATGATTTAATGAATAAAGGTATCTTTTTCTTTTTA
>MDSV01070632.1_pt1 | contig 26772 bp, 9 predicted proteins | sample 810851 | NCBI WGS metagenome assembly MDSV01 (sample SAMN05326640, study PRJNA326480) | marine metagenome | isolation source: seawater | place: Atlantic Ocean: North East | collected 2012
ATTAACCCTTGGGTAAACCGCCCTTGGGATTTTTTTATTGACATACTTCATAAAATACACTATAATTGAAATGAAGGTATTAAAGGATTATGGCAAAAGGATTCACTGTTAAAGCAAATGCTCCGAAAGCGAAAGCAAAAGAAGAATGGGACATTGCTGCAATTAAGGAGAGAATGAAAGGTAAAGCAATTGTCTTTTGCCTTCCAGGTCGTGGAGTATCATATACGTACTTAAAGAACTTTGTCCAACTATGCTTTGACATGGTACAGAATAATATGAGTATTCAGATATCTCAGGATTATTCGTCGATGGTAAACTTTGCGAGATGTAAGTGTCTTGGAGCAAATGTATTACGTGGTCCAGATCAAATTCCTTGGGACGGAAAGTTAAACTATGACTACCAACTTTGGATTGATAGCGATATTGTCTTTGACACAAACAAATTCTGGCAGTTATGCGATCTTGCAGTTCCAGCAGAAGCAAAGAAAGAAGATGGTTCGTGGGATGAGGATCTATTAAATGATCGTGCTATCACTGCAGGTTGGTATGCTACTGAGGACGGCAAGACTACCTCTGTTGCACATTGGTTAGAAGAAGATGATTTCCGCAAGAACGGTGGAGTTATGAACCACGAGACCGTTGAGTCAATTAGTAAGCGTCGCAAACCGTTCACAGTAGACTACACAGGTTTTGGTTGGGTATTGATCAAGAAGGGCGTGTTCGAACATCCAGAATTAAAGTACCCTTGGTTTGCTCCTAAAATGCAAGTCTTTGAGTCAGGCGCAGTTCAGGATATGTGCGGAGAAGACGTATCATTCTGTTTAGATGCTATAGAGGCAGAGATGAAGATTTGGTGCGATCCTCGTATTCGGGTGGGTCACGAAAAATCTCGTGTCATCTAATGGAGAAGAATCTACAGAAATGGGCAGACTCACATTTGCCCAACAAAGATTCAGATGACTTATGGGATTTACAAGCAGCAATTCTCACCGAACTCTCTCGTAGGGATGATGTACAATATCAGGTGCGTGTCTCGAAGGAGTCTTTAAAGGACAAATTTAAACAACTACGTATAGGAACAACTTAAATGCCAGTAAAAACAAAATCAGGAGCATGGGGATCTAGCGAATTCGTCGAACCAACCCCGAAAAAGTCTCGTCAGGGAAGAGGTAAGCATTCCAAATATAGTGCGACCTCCCGAAATGGCCCCCGTAAAAGATATAGAGGACAAGGAAGATAATTCTAGACCCGAAAGGGTCTTTTTTATTGCTCTTAATAGGCACTTATATGCCCCTAGAAGACGTATTTAAGTACTTTTAGGCATATTCCTATAAATGCCATTATAACTAGTGTTAGTGTCGTTAATTTTGACGAAAAAATGGAAAACTCCAATAAAAAAATGCTTAGAGAAATTGCAAATGATCAATTAACACCCAAAAAATATGATTTTAAAGTCCAAAATGACCTATATGAGAAGAGAAAAGACGATTTTGAGGAAGATGGACTAGATTATGACATAGATTCTATTCCCCTCGCAGAATTTTAGTATATAAACCTTAATAAATAAAATATAATTGTAATAACTACATATTCCATGCCTTTAGAGAGGGTAAATAGCGGTTTTAAAGACCTTAGCATGTCATTTCAGGCAAATCCCCTGACAAAAGACTTAATTGCACTCAAAAATCAGAATGCAATAGCTCGCTCATTGAAAAATATTGTATTTACTCTACCTGGAGAGAAATTTTTCAACCCAGATTTTGGATCTCGTATAACTGCAAGTCTTTTTGAAAATATAAATGACGTTACTGCATCAATTATCGTTGATGAAATTATTAGTTCTGTAGAAAGATTTGAACCTAGAGTTCAATTATTGAAACCTGATGGGGTAAGAGCATTTCCAAATTTTGATAATAACACTTTTGATGTATTAATTGGATATGAAATAATAGGAGCAGATGTTCCTCCACAACAATTAGAATTCGTTTTAGAATCAAATAGGTAATAAAATGCCATTAGTTAATTTCTCAAATCTGGATTTTGACCAGATTAAGACAACTCTGAAGGATTATCTTCAGACAAATGCAAATTTTACGGATTATGACTTCGAGGGGTCTAATCTATCAACTGTTATTGACTTACTGGCATATAATACTTACATAACTTCATACAATGCCAACATGGTTACGAATGAAGTATTCATTGATAGTGCAACTTTAAGAGAAAATATAGTCTCATTAGCAAGAAATATTGGATATTTACCTCGTTCTCGAAAAGCATCTAGAACTTCGATTAGTTTTTTCGTAGATACTACTGAAATTATACCTTCTCCATCCATTGTTACGCTTAAAAAGGGAGTAGTTGCTACTACAGCAGGTACTTTTGGCAATCAATCTTATATTTTTTCCATTTTAGAGGATATTTCTGTTCCTGTTTTCAATAATATTGCAGAATTTACTGATATAGTGATACATGAAGGTAATGTTTTAAATATTAATTTCACATATAGCTTAAGAAACCCAACTCAAAAGTTTATTATACCAAATTCTGGTGTTGATACTGAATTAATTTCGGTACATGTAAAAAGTAACGAGCAATCAACTAGAAAAACCAAATATAATGCTCATAGTAGTCTTTTTGATATTGGTAGAGATTCAAAAGTTTACTATTTACAAGAAATTGAGGATGAAAGATACCAATTATTGTTTGGTGACGGTGTTTTTGGTAAAAAATTAGAAGAAGGTAATTTTATAGAAGCAGATTATATTGTTACTAATGGTGATACTGGAAATGGAGTTGGTAGATTATCATTTGGAGGAAATCTCACCTATAGTAGAAATGGGGAAGATTATAATATAACATCTGGTATTTCATTAATGACCACTAATGCATATGCTACTGGTGGTGAAATGATAGAGTCGATAGATTCTATTAGAAAATTTGCTCCAAGAATATATGCATCTCAGAATAGAGCTGTTACTGCTGCAGATTATGAATCTTTGGTTCCAGCAAGAATTTATCCTGAAACTGAGTCAATTTCAGTTTTTGGGGGTGAAGAATTGATTCCTCCTCAATATGGAAAGGTTTTTATTAGTATAAAACCAAGAACTGGAGACTTTTTACCCAATCTCATTAAAGAAAACATTAAAATGAGGTTGAAAAAGTATGCTGTTGCTGGAATTGTCCCAGAAATACTAGATCTTAAGTATCTTTATCTTGAAATTAGATCTCAAATATATTTTAATTCAAATCTTGCCCGAAATGGTGCAGTTGTTTCCGATATAGTTCAAAATAATGCAAATAAATACGCAGAATCTAGTGAGTTAAATAAGTATGGGGCAAGATTTAAATATAGTAAATTCCTGAATATTGTTGATCAAAGTCATGAAGCAATTACTTCTAATATCACAACAGTTGAGATGAGAAGGGATTTAAGATTGGTATTGAACAAAGTCACTGAATATTCTATTGGATTTGGTAATCAATTCCATATTAGAAGTATGAGTGGATATAATATTAAATCTTCTGGATTTACTATTGAAGGAATAACTAACACTGTTTATATTTCCGATATCCCCAATACAAATAGAGTAACTGGATCATTATTCTTATTCACTATTCCTAATCCAAATTCATATAGTCCAACTATTATTAGAAGAAATATTGGAGTAATAAATTATGTTTCTGGCATAATAACATTAAATCCAATTGTTACTACTTCTGGTAAAGTAAAAGAAGGACAATCTATTATTGAATTATCAGTTTGTCCTAAATCTAATGATGTAATTGGATTGCAGGATTTATATTTACAACTAGATATAGGTAGTAGTATTTTTGAACCAATTGTTGATCAAATTGCATCAGGAGCTGATCCTGCAGGATCTAAGTATATTGTAAGCTCAAGTTACCAAAATGGAGCCTTAGTAAGAGCATAAAATGTCAGAAAACAGAGTTAAATTTAATAACATTGTTGAAAATCAACTTCCAACATATGTAAGAACAGAATTTCCGTTAATTTCGGAATTTCTTAAAAATTATTATGTTTCGCAAGAATTTAAAAGTGCTCCTATTGATTTAATTCAAAATATTGACAAATATATAAAAGTTGATCAATTAACTAATACAATTGATCATGTTGGATTAGGTTCCGATATTGGTTTTACTGAAAAGACAATTTCTGTCGATTTATCAAATTATCCTGCTGGAACTGATGGATTTCCAAAAAATTACGGATTATTAAAGATTGGTGATGAAATAATTACATATACTTCTAAAAGTCAAACTTCTTTTAATGGATGTGTTAGGGGATTTAGTGGTATTTCTTCATATAAGGATGAAAATTTCCCAGATCAGCTTGTTTTTAACTCTACAGTAGCAGTTGATCATGAAAAAGGTTCTACAATAGAGAATTTAAGTAATCTTTTTCTTAAAGATTTTTTATTAAAGACAAAACATCAACTTTTACCAGGTTTTGAAGAAAGAAAACTTCATGATCAAGTTGATGACAATATTTTTATTAAACAATCAAAGGATTTTTATGGTAGTAAAGGAACAGACACATCTTTTGAGATTTTATTTAAAGCATTATATAATGAAAATGTAAAAATAGTAAGACCAAGGGATTATCTCTTTACTCCATCAAATGCTCATTATATTATTACAAATGATTTCTGTGTTGAAGGTGTTGAGGGTGGAGATCCTTTAGAATTAGAAACTGCGACATTATTTCAGGATGAATATGCGGGCGTTATGGGTAAAGCCTATGCCCCTATTACTAAAGTAGAGCAAATTAGTCCTGGTATTACAGGAGTTGGTAAAACATATTATAAAATTAGTTTGGATGCTGGTTATAATAGAGATTCTAGAGTAGAAGGTGCAACTTACGGAACATTTGTTGTTCACCCTAAAACAAAGATAATTGGTCAAGTATCTGCTGGAACTACTATATTTGATGTAGATTCTACAGTTGGATTTCCACAATCAGGAGAATTATCAGTAAGATATAATGATAATAATCTTGGAATAGTTTCATATAAATCAAAAAATTTAAATCAGTTTTTTGAATGTTCTAATGTAATTAATATAATTGAAGATGGAGAGGATGTTGGAATTAATACTTATTGTTATGGTTTTTCTAGTAAAGATGGAGAGACTCTTATTAGAGTGAGGATGAATAATGTATTATCAGACTTTAAATATTCACCAAATACTCGTCATTATTCTCATGGAGATACTGCTCAAATTAAAACTTTAGGTGTTTCTGATGTAACTCCTCAAGGAAGAGGTTGGTTCTATAATGTTGCAACAAATTATAAAGTTGCAAGTATAGAATTGATTGATTCTTCTGATAAAACATATCAAATTAATTTAGAAAAACATCATTATTTCCGAGTGGGGGATAATGTTTCTCTTATCAATAATACTGGAGAAGTAAAACCAATTTCTACTATTAGTGAAATAAAATCTTCAAAATCTTTTATTATTAAAGATCAAGAAGATCTTTCTCCTGATGCAACATATACTGTTAAGAGATATCTTTTAAGATCAATATCAAATACTTTTCCAGGATCTTCAAGATATATAACCAATGTACAAAATGTATATAAGGAAGGAAATGATTATTTAATAGCATCTCCTTCTATACCATCATATAATGCACAACCACTTAACGTTTCAGATCGTTCAGTTAAAATTGAAGGAACTTTTCCTGTTACTAGTGTATTTCAAATCTCAGATACTGTAGATCATGGATTTTATACTGGAGATCCTATTTGGTATACTCCTGAAAAAGTTTTAGAGTCTTATGTTGATACTTTTGGAGTAACTAGAACTAGAATAGTAGTTAAATCCAAACTATTTGATGAAGGTTTATATTTTATAAGAAGAGAAAATGCATCTACTGTTAGATTTGCCAAAAGTCCAGCAGATATTCAAGGAGGGAATTATATTCAAATTACTAATAATATAACTGTTACAGATAACAAAATAGAACCTTATAAATTCAAACTTAAAACTTTAGAATCTCAAAAATTATTAAGATTAATTCGTACACCAATTACTGATTCTACTGTATATGAAACTCTACCTGGTAGTACTGGGATTTTAGTAAATGGTGTTGAGATACAAAATTATAAATCAAAGCAAATTGTTCATGCTGGAGAACTTCAAAGTATTGAAGTTCTTGCTACTGGTGGTGGATATGACCTTCTACAACCACCTCTTTTGCATATTGAGGATAATGTAGGATTTGGAGCTACTGGTTATGTAGATGTTACTGGAGCTTTGGAACAAATTAGGGTATTAGATACTGGATTTGATTATGTAGAGAAACCAATCATTGAAATTAAAGGTGGTAATGGATATGGTGCAAAAGCAGAGTCTAATATTAAAATGGTTGCTCATTCTGTTAATTTTAGTGCTCAAAGTGTAAGTTTAATTGGTCTTGGTGCTACACAATCAACAATTGGATTTTCTACTTATCATAAATTTAGGAATGCTGAAGCGATAGTTTATCATACTGATGGTCAGGACGGATTATCAGGTCTTAGTACCAATGCAGTTTATTATGCTCAGTATATTGATCCAACAACAGTTAAATTACATAAGTCACAGTATGATGCAATTTTAGGTATTAACACTATTACTATAAGTGATTATGGAGTAGGAAGACAGAGGTTTGAGTCAGTTAATAGAAAAGCTATATTAGATTCTGTTAATGTTATTTCTACTGGAATTGGATATGAATATAAAAAGAGATCTGCAAAACCAGTTGGAGTAAGTACTTCTTCAAATACTATTACTATTAAAAATCATGGATATAATTCTGGAGCGATAGTAAGATATTCCATTGAAAATAATGCTAGTGAATTTGCTGGATTTACAACTGACGCAACACCTATTGCTGGTCTTACTACTAGTACTGATTATTATGTAACTAAAATTGATGATAATAAATTTAAATTATCACAAGTTGGTATATCAACAATAGATAAAGAACTATATTATAGAACTAAACAGTATATTGATTTTACAACTAAAGGTAAAGGAAATCATTGTTTTAATTATGAACCAATTACTGTTACTGTAAAAGGACAAGTTGGAATAAGTTCTGTAGGTCTACATGAATTTAAAGCTCAACTTCAACCAATATGCAGAGGATCAGTAGAAGGTGTTTATTTAAGTGAAAATGGTATTGGATATGGATCATCCACAATTATGAATTATGTTAGGGAACCTTCTATAACCCTTTCTTTTGGAGATCAAGCTCAGTTAAAACCAATTATTGAGAATGGTAAGATTGTTGATATATCAGTTCAAAATGGTGGATCTGGATATAACTGTCCTCCAGATATAGTTATTGATGATAGGGGTGGTGATGGATTTGGTGCTATTGCTGTTCCTGTAATGGGAGTAAATGCAGGAGATCTTAATCAAGTTGTGGGTGTTAAGATGCTTAGTGGTGGTGAAGGATATACAGAATCCACTACAGTAGCTTTTGTTGATTTTACTGGTGGAGGGGCAGAATTTAGGGGAGTTCTTCAAAAATGGCGTGTAGATTTAGTAGGAAAGCATTTTAATCAATTTACCTTAGATGATGGATTTATGACCGAAGGGTATAGTGATAATGGACTTCAATATACACATTTATATGCTCCTAGAAAACTTAGAGAATCTTTAAATTCAACAGATCAAGATGGTAGTACTTTATATGGACAGAAAGATTTAACTAAATTAAACGGATCCGAAGTTTCATCTACAGGACATTCTCCTATAATTGGATGGGCATATGATGGAAATCCAATATATGGTCCATATGGTTATGCAAATAGAAGGGGTGGTGTAGTTGCACAAATGAAATCTGGTTATACTCTTAAAATGAAAGTGAATAGACCATCAGAAACTTTCTTCCCAGAAGGATATTTTATAGATGACTATACTTATACTAAGGTAAATGATGATTCAGTTCTTGATGAAAATAATGGAAGATATTGTATTACTCCAGAATTCCCAGAAGGAACTTATGCGTATTTTGCAACGATTGATACTGCATCAGCATCTGCTGGTCCTTTCTTAGAGTATAGAGAACCCAAATTCCCTTATTTGATTGGTAAAAATTATCATTCAATTCCTGAGAAATTTAATTTTAATTTAGCGTCAAATCAAGATTCCTTTAATTTTTCAAATGGAAATTGGTTTAGAAATACTGCACCTTATAATTTGATAGAAGGAAATAAAACTTATAAGTATACTTACATACCAGAAAAATTAAAACAAAAAATTGATATTTTATCAACAACTCGTGGAATGGTTGAGACTATTGGTATTAGTAGTGCGGGAAGAAATTATAAAATTTATGATCAAGTAGATTTTGATAATAGAGATACTGCAGCTGTTAGAAAGGGATCAAGACTTACAAATGTTACAAATCCATCTGGAACTTTACAAATGGAACCTGATCCTAGATCAGGAGCAAATGCAGAAGTTTCTCTACTTCATGGATCTGTTGTTAATAATGTAAGTGTTGCAACAAGTTCTCTTAGTGGACTTGAATTTTATCCTGCTAATAATGGAAGTGGTAAATGGATTATATGGGCAGATAATCCTCATAATTGGCAAGCAAATGATGATATTTCAATTTCTGGATTATCTACATCATCTTCTGGATTGGAAGGAGTTTATAAAGTAGGTCTTACAACTGATTCGTTAAAATTAGTTGGTGTTGGAACTACAAATCCTAGTGGAATAGGATCTACTGCTGTAACTGGAATAGTTACTTACTTTAAGGTTAGTGGAAGTCTTAATTATCCTCATATTAAAGAAAATGATATTCTTGGAATTGGTACTGAAAGGGTAAAAGTTTTAAATGTAGATAAATTATTATCAAGAATTAGAGTAATAAGGGCAGTTGATGGTACAGTAGGTGTTTCTCATACTGTAGGATCAATATTTAAAGATGATCCTAGAAAGATTATTATAAATGCTGGATTTAAAACTACTAGTATAGGTGATGTGAATGAGCAAACCTATTTCATTCCATCACATCATGTTGGGGTAGGTACTAGTGTTGGTGTTGGTATTGGATCTACGGTTTATTTTGATGAAAGTAGAGTTAAAGTTGGTGCAGGTGTAACAGCAATCTTTATTCCCACTAGAGTAATGTATTTTGAGAATCATAAGTGGAAAACTGGAGATTCTTTAGAATATTCACCTGGTAATGGTAGTGGGATTGTTGCTGCTGCTACAACTTCTCAAATTCAAGGTTCTGTCTTGTTTGATGGAACTGGGGACTATATGACTAGTACAAGTACTGATTATAAAGTCGAAAATAAAAACTTCACAATAGAAGCTTGGATTTATGTAAAAGAAGCTTCTAAAATGGGGCAAATTTTTAATACTTCTGTAGGTAGTGCATCTAATATAGGATTAACTTATTCATATACTAATGCTGGTGATATAAACTTATTAGTTGAAGCAGATAATGGTACAGATTTACTTAATATATCAACCAGAGCAGATCTTGTATTGGCTGGAAGATGGTATCATGTTGCCGCATCTTTATCAGGCACTGCTGGAAAGATTTTTGTTAATGGTGTAGTTGAGGCAAGTGGTACTTTAAGTGGTACTAGAACTGGTAATGGAACTGTAGTCCATATTGGTGCTCATAAGACTTCTGCAGCGCAGGACAGATATTTTAATGGTTATATTTCTAATTTGAGATATACTGTTGATGAAGCAATTTATACATCGGCATTTACAACATCATTATTCCCAACAACTACTACAAGTCAAGGTGCTACTGCATCTAAAGTACAATTATTATGCTGTAAGCCTCAGGTATCTGTAGCATCTACTAGTGAAGGTTCTAATATTACTTCATATGGCGATCCAGTTCCAACTGCATTAAGTCCTTCTTTCCAAATATGGGCAGGTGTTGGTACAACATTAACTGATGGGCAAATTGTTTATGCTAATAGATTATCTAAAGATTTTCTTGGAATTTCAACTTGCAAACTTTTTGTTAATGAATCAGGAAATTGGGTTGGTATAGCATCAACACATAGACATTCTTCTTTACTTTTCTTCACTGGGATTGGAACAGGAGTTTATCATAGTTTTAATACTCAATATACTCCAATTACTGGAGAAGCTACAAGAAATCTTGTAACAGTATCTACTGCATCTACTCATGGATTAAATGTAAGAGATCAAATTAATGTTAGTGTAAATCCAGGTAATACTGGTATTTCTACTGTAAAATATAATGATTATAATAGAAAACTTATTGTAGATTCCGTAGGATTTAATACTTCGGGTGTAACAACTTCAACAAATACTATTACAATAACTGATCATGGACTAAAGACTGGAGAAAAGGTCATTCATACTGCTCCAGGACATGTAACTTATGGATTGACTGATAATGCAATTTATTATATAGTTAAAATTGATCAAAATAATATAAAATTAGCAAATAGTCATTACAATGCAACCTTATTTAAACCTATTGTTATTTCAATAGGATCAAGTGCATCTAATGGTGTTTTAAATCCAGTTAATCCTCCAGTAAACGTATATAAAGATTCAGTATATACTTTCGATTTATCAGATTCTTCTTTAGCATATACTAAAGGTACAATATCTTATCCTGCATTTGATTTCCAATTGTATGCTGATAGTTCTTGCACTAAGGAATGGAATAAAAATCCTCATACTGAAGAATTCCAAGTTAAAAAATCTGGAAGAGTTGGAATTGATACGAACGCTAAACTTGAATTAACTGTTGATAAGTATATACCAGAAACTTTATATTATCGTCTTGTTCCTGTATTTGAGAATGATTTGCCGATAGAAAAGGAAGAAGTTGATGTAGATAATTCTGTTCTTAATGGGCATCAAATAGATAGCTATAAGAGTGTATATAGTGGATTATTTGAAGTTTCTAATGAATTAGTAACACTTGGTGCAGCTTCAACAAATAATTTCACATATACTATTGGAGATTATCCAGAAAAGGTATCATATGCTGGAACTACATCAGATTTAAGTTATAGAACTAATTCTAAGACTGCTTTAGGTCCTATAGCTGCATTTAGTATAATTGATGGTGGAAAAAATTATTATTCACTTCCTGGGATTACATCAGTTATTTCACAAGAAGGTGTTTCATGTATCGCAGAAACTGGGAGTATCGGTATTGGTAAAATCACTAGAACTGAAATTCAAAATATTGGATTTAATTTCCCTTCAGATCCAACATTGGAACCAAGTGTAGCATTGCCACAAATTGTAAGAATAAAAGAATTTGCTAGTGTTGAATCTGTAGGAATTACTTCAGTTGGAAGGGGATATTCTTCTGCTCCAAAATTACTTTTATTTGATGGTAAAACAAATGAATTAGATCCTGATATAGATTTTAACTATGATATTAAAAATCAGAGAATATCTATTCTTAAAAATACTTACGGAATTCATAACGTAACTCCAAAAATTCTTCCTACACATAATACTAATGGTATAGGAATTAATACAATTGATTTTAATAGTACAACTAAAGATGTAACTGTTACTTTAAATGTAGGATATACTACTTCAGGATCTTTCCCACTACAATTAGGCGATAAAGTTTTAATTGAAAATATTAGTGTTGGGATAGGATCAACAGGAAAAGGATATAATTCATCTGATTATAATTACAAACTTTTCACCATAAATGCAATTGATGAAAATATTGGTGGAATAGGAACAGTTACATATAGTCTTGCTGACGAATTATCTGATGGAGAAGTTCCTGGTGTTTATCTGAATGCAAGTTCTTCTGGAAGAATTGTACCAGAAAAATATTTCCCAGTTTTTAATACTGTTCTTAAGCAAAATGACTATTTACAAGGCGAGGAAGTAGTATCTAAAGATCTTTTGGGAGGTGATGTAAAAGGTATTGTTGATAGATGGGATAAGAAAATTGGAATGTTAAAAATTGCGACTACAGATGCATTCTATAAAGATAAAACTATTATTGGAAAGTCTTCCCATACTCATGGACGTGCTGCTAAAATACAAACATTTGCTGCTGATCTTGATTATGGTGCTTTCTGTAAGAGATTTCATGGTTGGGAAACTGACTCAGGATTCCTTAATTCTAGATTACAAAGAATAGAAGATAGTCTTTATTATCAAAATTTCTCATATTCATTAAAATCTCAAATTGATTTTGATACTTGGAGTGATCCCGTAAGTTCATTAAATCATGCATCTGGGTTTAAAAAATTCTCCGATCTTCAAGTAGAAAGTGAAGTTTTGGGAGAATTGACTGTTGGGTTATCTACAGAAAAAACTGTGGTTAATTCTGTTCATGATCTCTCCTCTATTGTTAGTATGCATTCTGTATCAGACTTTGATCTAGTTAAAGAAAATTCTAGACAAGTTTCTGGTACTATTATATCTGATGAAGTAATTTTTGCTAATAGAATTTTAACTGATTATGAGGAGTCTGTAAGTAATAGAGTTCTTACTATAGATGATATGAGTGGATTATTTAATAGTAATCCTAGAGCAACAGTTTATAGTATAATTGATACATTTACTCTAACTGAGCATAGAGCAAAGAAATATTTTGCACTAATTAAAGACCAAAGATATACAGGGCAAAGACAATTAATGATAGTTGATCTTATGCATGATGGTACTTTTGGTTATATTAACCAATATGCAAAGATTGATAATGTTTATGATCTAGGTACATTTGATTTCCAAGTTTCTGGTACAGAAGGACAAGTATTATTCTATCCAACAAGATTTAAGAAAAATGATTATTACGTTGCTACTTTATCTTATAATTTAGATGATAATTATCTAGGTATAGGTACTACAAGTTTTGGATGTGTTTATATTGATTCAACAAGTACAAAAGTTGCAACTGGAACAACTACTACAGTTGTAGGTTTAGGTACAACATATCGTTCTGCTAAGATTTTAGTTAGTGTAACACCTGATGCTGGTGGAGATGGGGAAACTATTAATAGTGAAGATTGGGAATTTGAAGAAATTAATTTACTTCATAATGGAAGTGAGGTAGATATTCTAGAATATGGTGAAATGGTTACAAATTCTGCGAACCTTGCTCAAGGATTTGGAACCTACTCTGCTTATATTGAGAGTGGAACAGTTAAACTTGATTTCCATCCAAATGCTGGAATTGGAACTACTTGTATAGTTAATACCATGCAAGTGGCAATTGGAAATACTACTACTGGAATCGGAACTGTTAGTATGAAACATGCTCTTATCGAATCAAGAGTTAATACAATTTCTTCTTCTGGATCCCCTGTTCCTGTTGGTATTGCAAGTTTCCCAACTCAATTTAACCCTGAAACTGATGGTTATGATGGTGCTTATGTTTTAGTTCAAGCTACTGACACTACAAATAATGAACACCAATTATCAGAATTCTTTGTCTTAGAAGATTATAGTGAAGAGAGTGGAATTGGAACTGCTTATGATACTGAATGGGCAAATATAGAAACTCTTTCAGGATTAGGTACTATTGGAAGCAGATTACAAAAGAATCAAGGTGGTGTTTCTTACTGTGAGATTACATTTACATCGAATGCAAATATTGGATGTCAGGTTAATACTTATATGAATGCATTGAAGATTCAGGATGATGATAAAGATACTATTGAGTTTAATAATGGTACTATTGAAACAAATTATGGTACTTATAGAGGAACTCTTAATGATATTAAGAGATCTTTTGATTTAACACATAATAATACTGAAATATTCAATACAGATTTTGTAGGAAATGATACTTCAATTGTGAGTGTTGCTTCAAGTAGTATAACGATACCAAATCACTTCTTTGTTAGTGGTGAACAAGTTAAGTATGTTCATGCTGGTATTGGTGCTACGCAAGCTATTGGAATTAGTTCAGCATCCTTTGTTGGGGTTGGTACAACTGATAAAGTACCTAGTGATGTATATGTTATTAAGGTTGATGATAATACGATTAGATTAGCATCTAGTGCAGAAAATGCTCTTAAAACTATACCAGAAGCATTAGACTTTAGTAGTGTTGGTATTGGAACATCTCATAGATTTGTAGCAACTAATCAGAATTCTAAAGTTGTTCTTGCTCTTGATAATGTTATTCAGTCACCAGTTGTTGCAACAGCAGTTACTTCTCATCTTTCTAACATTGTATTTACAACAGATGATTTACTTTATTTCAGTGGAATTACGTCATTCTTTGCTGAAGATTTAGTTAGACTTGGTGCTGGTACTACTGGTGAAATTGTACAAATTACTGCGGTTGGTGTTGGTGCTACTAATGCAATGAGAGTAGATAGAGGATGGATGGGAACACCTCTTGTAGGATATGCCACTGATACTATTGTAACAAAGGTTATTGGTGCTTACAATATTGTCGAGAATACTTTAAACTTTGTTGATGCTCCAGTTGGAAATACTCCATTAAGTACCGATACTAATGATCCTGATGATAGGGACTGGACTGGTATTTCTACTGGATATAGTTTCCAAGGTAGAATGTTTATGCGTTCTGGAATTACTGGTGGGGCAAATGAAGCATATTCTTCTAATTATATTATTGATAGTATTTCCAATCAATTTAATGGAATTAGAAATCAATTTGATTTAAAAGTTAATGGTTCTGACTTTGTAGGAATATCAACAGGTGCTTTAATTTTAGTTAATAGTGTTGTTCAGGGAAGAGGAGCAACTTATGATTATACCTTTGATGATACTGCAGGAATTACTACATTAACATTTGTAGGTAATGCAAAAACAATTAAGGATGATGTTGGAATATCAACTTTCCCTGTTGGTGGTATTATAGTTTCTGTTGGTTCTACTGAAGGATTTGGATATCAACCACTAATTTCTGCTGGCGCAACTGCAGTGGTTTCGTCTGGTGGAACAATCGCATCTATTAGTATTGGAAATAGTGGTTCTGGATATAGAGCAGGAATTCAAACAGTAAATGTTGGAATAAGTTCACAGGGTAAGAATGCAACTTACTTTACTGGTATTGCTACAGCAATAATCAATAATGGTTATATTACTGGTATTAGTTCAGTTACGGGAGTTGGTACATTAGCACTCTATAGTCAATCTAGTCCTCCTCTTATTAAGATTGATGCACCACTTTCTTATTCAGATTTACCCTTAATCTATAGTTCAGATTCTGTATTGGGAGTAGGATCTACTGCAATTGTTGATGTAGTTGTTGGTCAAGGATCTAGTGTAATTTCATTTAATATTAAGAATAGAGGATATGGTTATGGTAATGGTGAAATTCTAACAGTTCCTGTAGGTGGATTGACTGGTATTCCAACAACTGCTGATTTTGGATCAAAAGAATTTCAACTTACAATTGATGATGTCTTTAGTGATGAAATGACTGGATGGAATTTTGGTCAACTAGAGATGATGGATAAAATAGAAGATTTATTTGATGGATCTACTGTTACTTTCCAATTAAAGAAAGCTAATAATGTAGTATCTATTTTATCTGGTGAAGGATCTAAAATTAATGTCCAAGATGTTCTTTTAATATTTGTAAATGACATACTTCAAATTCCTGGTAAAGCATATACCTTTACTGGAGGAAGTATATTAACCTTCACAGAAGCACCTAAACCAGGTGATACATGTAAAATCATGTTCTATAAGGGAACTGCTGGAGTAGATGTTAATTCAGTTCCAGTATTAGAAACTGTTAAACCAGGTGATGATATAATATTAGGATATGATGCTTCTACAGGTCAACCAGATTACCTTCAAGAAGATCCTAGAGAAGTTACTACTGTAACAGCTACAGATTCTATTGTTTCAACACCATACTTTGGACCAGGAAATACTCAAGATGCAGATTTAATGAGACCTGTTGTTTGGGTACGTCAAACTGAAGATAGGATTATTAATGAACAGGAAATTGCTAAAGATAGGGAAATATATGAACCAAATATTCAACCATCAGCATATGTTATTAAAACTGTTGGTGTAGGATCAACTGCAATTTATGTTGATAGTGTAAGACCATTCTTCGATCCTAAGAATGAGAGTGATATTAGTCTTAATTTCCAAGATAAGATTGCTTTTGTTGGTCAAGAGACTAAAACTGGTGCTGCTGCTACTGCTATAGTTTCTGGTCTAGGAACTATATCATCTATAGTAATATCAGACGGTGGAGTGGGTTATACTACTGCAACAGTAAGTATTGGTAATACAATGATGGGTGGTGTTGGTATTGGTACAACTACAACTGCTTTTGGAGCAGTAACAATTGGTGCTGCTGGAACTATAACTGGTATTGCTATTACTAATCCTGGTTATGGATATACTACCGATAGTCCTCCTCAAGTTCTTATTTCTCCTCCTGCTTCTGTTGATGAAATTGATAATGTTAGTAGTTATGTTGGTGATACTGGTGTAATTGTTGGGTTTGGAACTACAACTAGTAATCAGATTATGTTTGATCTTCATATTCCATATGATTCTGAATTGAGAAATACTAATCGTGTTGCAACTGCTGTTAGTTTAAGTTCTCTAAGTGTAAATGATTATTTTGTTGTTACTAACTCTACCGTTGGTGTTGCAACTACATCTATGATTTCTCTAGATGGTTCTAGTACACTTGGAATAGCAACTCATTTTGCTGATACTGTTTATAAAGTAACGGCAGCTGTTAGTATATCAACATCTGTTTCTGGCGTTTCTACATATGTTAGAAGAGTTACAGTTGGAGTTGGATCAACACCATCTGGTTGGTATGGAACTGTTGGAGTTAGAACTTCTGATTTCTATGGTGATTATAGTTGGGGATTGATTACCCTACCTTCAAGGTCTGGTATAAATTCTTTCCAAGCATATAATCAAAATGGTATAGGAGTTGCTCAAAGCAGCTTCTCAGTTGGTGATTTTGCTGGAATAGGTCTTCCAGTTGGAATAGTTACTATTATTCCTGCTACTGGTATTCATACTTCTGCTGTGGTACAGAGATATGCTTCTCTTAAGTATAAAAACTATACCGTGTAATCTTTGATAAATAAATAAAAAATATCTGTCATCAAATGTCTGCTATTATAACTGATCAAATTAGAATCTTAAATGCAAAGAACTTTGTTGCTGGAGTATCTACTGATGCTAAGTCATATTATTCATTTGTAGGATTATCTAATCCTACAGATATTCAAAGTGATTGGGATACAAGTCCTCCAGCTCCTAAAGACAACTTTACTGAAGAATCTGATTATTGGGATACAATGATTGCATTAAAGAAAATTAATGCAGATGATGTTAGACAGGTAGTTCCAAAGAGACTTTGGGTATCTGGAACAACATATGATATGTATCGTCAAAATATTAGTAGGTCAAATCCTGCTAAAGTTTCTGGTGCTACAAATTTATATTCCTCCAATTATTTTGTAGTAAATGAGGATTATAGAGTTTATGAATGTCTTCAGAATGGTACAGATCCAGATAATCCAAGTGGTAGACCTTCATTGGATCAACCACTTTTCACTGATTTAGAACCAAGAAACGCTGGAAGTAGTGGTGATGGATATATTTGGAAATATCTTTTTACTATTAAACCATCAGATATTATAAAATTTGAATCATCAGATTTTGTTCCTGTTCCTGTTGAATGGGATACTAGTATTGTCAATGCTCCTATAAGAAATAATGCTGTAGATGGATCTATTAAAATTGCAACAATAACTGACCGTGGTGTTGGTGTTGGAACTGCAAATAGAACTTATACTGGTGTTCCTATTCGAGGTGATGGTGATGGTGCTGAATGTACAATAATTGTTGATGCAGATCAGCAAGTTGAATCAGTAACAATTTCTAATCAAGGATCTGGATATACTTACGGGAATGTTGATTTAATTGCTGGTGGAGTTCCTACTGGTACAACAAGACCGACTTTTGATGTTATTATTTCTCCTCAAGGAGGTCATGGTTCTGATATCTATAGAGAATTGGGTGCTATGAATGTTATGATGTATTCTAGGATTGAGAATGATAATGAAAATCCAGATTTTATAACAGGAAATCAAATTGCTAGAGTGGGTATTGTTGAAGATCCATTATCAACAGGAGAAGCACTTTTAACTGTCGATAAAGCAAGCGTTTTAAATGCTCTTATATTAACAGGAACTGGTTATAGTACAGCAACATTTACAGCAGATTCTTATTTCGAACAACTAATTGGTACTGGAGTTACTGCTGTTGGAAGAGTTGTAAATTATGATCCAGTTACTGGAGTATTAAAGTTTTGGCAAGATAGAACTCTTGCAGGGTTTAATACAGTTGGTACTGCACAAACATCTCCAACTTGGGGATTTAATTTAAATCAATTTACTAGTTCTCCTGATGGTGGTGGAAATTTAACAATTGTACCAACAACTGGATCGAATTTAGCTATTGCTACTGTTTTTTCTGGTGTATCCACCACTATAAATAGTAGGACATATTACCTTGGACAAGAATTTTCCGAAGGTATTTCTGGCCCTGAAGTTAAAAAATATTCAGGAAATATAATTTATGTTGATAATAGACCTGCCATAGTAAGGTCTGAAAATCAAAAAGAAGATATTAAAGTCATTTTGCAATTTTAAAGGACGACTATGCCACTACAAACTAACCTCAATGTATCGCCGTACTTTGACGATTTTCAGGCAACTGATGATTTTGCAAAAGTCTTGTTTAAGCCTGGTTACCCAGTACAAGCGAGAGAATTAACAACCCTCCAATCTATTTTACAGAATCAGATTGAAAAATTTGGTAAACATTTCTTTAAAGAAGGTGCTAAAGTAATTCCAGGAAATATTGGATATAATCAAATATATAGAGGTATACAGCTTAATAATAATTTTCAAGGGGTTCCTGTCTCTGCTTATGCAGACCAACTGGTTGGAGCTAAAATTACTGGAGTAAGTTCTGGTGTTACTGCGATTGTTGATAGAGTTTTATCTCCTGCAGAATCAGAAAGATCACAACTTACTCTTTATGTGAATTATATAGGTTCTAGTACTACTGATAATCTAAGTCAAGTATTTGATAGTGGAGAAGAGTTATTTAGTAATACAACAATATTATCTGGTCTGCTTGGTAATACAACAATAGAAGCAGGTACTCCATTTGCTTCTACATTCCCTGTTAATGCTGCAATTACTGGTGCATCCTTTCAGATTGAAGAAGGTGTATATTTCTTTCATGGACAATTTGTAACAGTCAATAAAGAAACAATTTTACTAGATCAATATACTAATGTATCAAATTGGAGAGTTGGATTATTTGTTACTGAAGAAATAATTAATGCAGATATAGATGAATCTTTAAATGATAATTCTCAAGGGTTTAATAATTATGCAGCACCAGGTGCTGATAGATTAAAAATTACTGCTGGTTTATTTAAAAAACGTCTTGGTGATTTCTCAGATGATATAGGCGGAAATCCAACTCCAGCTCCAAGTCCTGTTGTTTCTGCATTAACTGCAGCTCCTACTACTACTAGTACACAGATACAAGGAGGGGCACCTACTGGACCTGCTCCAGGAACTGTTGGTGGAGATAATATTACTACTACTAATATTACTAATGTTACTAATGTTACCAATCAAAATATTACTAATATTACTCAAGGATTAACAAACGTTACTGTTAATATTGATGAAAGTGTTGGTGATGTTATTAGTAACAGTAATATTACTAATATTTCTAATAATACAGTTGTGCAAGCACCAACTGCTGGTGGTGGATATTTCTGTGAATTAGCTAAGATAGAAAATGGTGTTATTATAACGGTAAGAAAAGCAAAAGATGATTATGCTGGCAATTTCTTAGAAATTCTTGCTAGAAGAACATATGCAGAATCTGGAGATTATTATGTAAAACCATTTGTTGCAACTTTAAAAAATTCCTTTAATAATGGAATGGGTAATGGTGGAATTTATACAGGAAATCAAATTACTGCTGGTGGTGCTACTCCAACAGATAATTTAGCATTATATAAACTTGCTCCAGGTAAAGCTTTTGTTCGTGGTTGGGAAATAGAGACAATTAGTTCTACTTTTTTAGATTGTCCTAAACCAAGAACAACAAAAGTTATAGAAAAGCAATCAATACAATATAATACTGGTCCAACTGTAGATTTAAACAATGTTTTTAGATCACCTACTATCGGAATTGGAAATACTTATTATTTAAGTTTAAGGGATACAAGAAAGAGTGATGATGGTAATGAATTAGTAGGAAATGAAATTGGTCTTGCTAGGATTTATGATTTTAGATTAGAAGGTGGATCATATAAATCTACAACTAATGGAGCAGCAAATGAATGGGCTGCTTGTTTATATGATGTTCAGACTACAACTGAGATAGCTCTTAATACACCAACTACTTTGACAGTACCTACTTTTGTTACTGGGCAAAGTAGTGGAGCAACTGCTTTCCTTAAAGATGCTGTTACTGCTGGAACAGCATTAACTTGCTATGAAGTAACTGGAGATTTTATAAACAATGAAAGTCTTAGTTTTGATACAGATCAAAATATTAATAGAATTGCTGTAGCTGTTACTGCTCACACTTTATCGGATGTGAGGTCTGTATATGGAAGCACTAATGGTCAAAATGGTGTACTTGGAATTAATACATTTACTGCAGATACAATACAATCAACTTCATATAATGTTGGTATTGCAACATTAACTAAAAGGGTAAATAATACTCATGCTGCAACTGGTATATCTACCATAGTATCACCCAATGCTACATTCTTGAAATTAGCAAAACCAGATATGTTGGTTTCATATACAAATCCAGAAGCTGCTTGGACACCAACTTATAGTAAAATTGTTGAGGTAGGTTCTGGAATCAGTACTACAACTAACTACGTAACTGTTAAGAGATTGTATAGTGTTCCAACAGTAATGCGTGGTGAGTTACCATCTTCAGATATTGAAGTTAATGATTTAAAACTTATTGGAACAAAGAATGCAATAAATCCAGATTCTAGTCTTTATACTGTATTACCCAAAGAAAATATTGCTACTGTTGATTTAACTGATTCATATATTACTATAAGAAAAACTTTTGAGGTTGATATTGCAAGTAATCAACTTTCAGCACAAGTTGCAGCAGGATTAAATGAGGCATTTTTACCTTTTGATGAAGAAAGATATTCTATAATAAGATCTGATGGAACTATTGAACCTCTAACTGCTGATAAGATATCACTTACTGCAGATGGTTCGTTATTACAATTCTTTGATCTTGGTAGTGCAGATACTGGTGCTCAACTTGTTGCTACCTTGAAAAAGGAAAAACCAGTTCCAAAAAGAAAAGTACTTAATAGGGTTAATTCTATTATTGTTGATAAATCTAATAATTCAGCATCTGGTATTGGTACAACATCATTAGATGATGGATTAACTTTTGGTAATTATCCATTCGGTACTAAAGTTCAAGATAAACATATATCATTAAATTATCCAGATATTGTTAAAATTTGGGGAATATACGAATCTGCAGATACTAATAATCCTTCATGCCCACAAGCAGCGATAACTGCAATAAAAAATACAACAGGAACAACTTCAGGATTTATAATAGGAGAAAGGATAACAGGGCAGAATAGTGGTGCTATTGCTGTTGTTACGGAAAAAGTAAATGATCTTACATTAGGATATATTCGTGAAAATAAAGTAGATTTTACTGAAGGTGAACCTATAATTGCTGCTGAATCTGCTAGTGAAGCAGTCATATCCACTTTAACTGATCCTAGTTATGAAGTAACTGATGGATATGAGTGGAAAAAAGGTCAGGAAAATACTTTCTGGGATTATGCTAAAGTAGTGAGAAAAGATAAAACTACTACACCAGATAGACAGTTAAAAATTTATTTCCAGAATGCTTATTATGAATCTACAGATAATGGTGATATTGTTACTGTAGAGTCTTATGATGCAATAAATTATAAAGATATAGGTTCAGTTAATGGTCATCGTAATTCTGATATTATTGACATAAGACCTAGAGTATCTAATTATACTGTTTCTGCAGGTGTAAGATCTCCATTGGAATTCCTTGGAAGAAATTTTAAGGTAGATGGGCAAAATCCACCAAATATATTAGCTTCTGATGAAGTTTTACAGACAACATTTTCTTTCTATTTGGGAAGAATTGATAGAATTTTCTTATCTAAAACTGGAGAATTTATTCTTAAAACTGGAGTTCCTGCTGAAAAACCAGAAAGACCAGGTCCTGTAGAAGATGCTATAGAAATTTGTCAAGCAACTTTACCCCCATATTTGTTCCATGTTGACCATGCTACTTTAAACTTCTTTAAGTATAAGAGATATCAAATGAAAGATATCAAAAAACTTGAAGATAGAATTCGTAATCTTGAGTATTATACTACACTTTCAATGTTGGAAGTGCAGACTGCAAATATGTTTGTTCCAGATGGTGATGGACTCAATAGATTTAAATCTGGATTATTTGTAGATAATTTTACAGCATTTGTAACACAAGAATCTCTTCCAGAGATTGGAATTCGAAATAGTATTGATCGAGATCGTAAAGAACTTAGACCAAGACACTATACTAATTCGGTAGATCTAATGCTTGGTCCTGTAAGTGATGGGGATCAAGATGCAACATTAGATACAGAATTTACACAAATTGAAGGAAATAATGTAAGAAGAGATAATAATATCATATCTTTAGATTATTCTGAAGTTGAGTATATAAATCAAGCATTTGCAACAAGATCTGAAAGTGTAACTCCGTTTCTTATTAGTTTCTGGCAAGGAACTATGGAGTTAACTCCATCATCAGATACTTGGGTAGATACTGTTAAATTAGAAGCAAAAATTACCGAACAAATGGGTAATTATGCGGATACAATGAAAATGGCACAAGAGGAATTTGGAGTTGATCCTCAAAATGGATTTGGTCCAATTGTTTGGGGTTCTTGGGAGACAAATTGGACAGGGACTAAGATGGATATCGTTGATGTTCAAAAGACTGAAGGAAAGATGATTTCAGGTCTATTAAATGGTACTCATAATGTTAATGGTAGAACTATAACCTTTAACGCTGGACAAGGATATGGTGGTTCCCATGTAAAAGTTTATGGAGATCATGTTTTTGAACAAATTGAAACCACTACATCAAAAGAATTTAAAACTGGTATAAAGCAAAGGTCGGGACGACAAACTACGGTTACTGAACAAATTGATACTATAAATCTTGGTGAAAAAGTAGTAGGTACAGAACTTACTCCATATATGAGAAGAAGAAATATTAAATTTGAAGCTCAAAGAATGAAACCTCTTACAAGGTTATATGCTTTCTTTGATGGAGAAGATGTTACTAACTGGTGTTTCCCTAAAATTCTTGAAATTACTATGACCAAAGGTGTTTTCGTACCTGGTGAAACACTTAAAGCATTTGCTAAAGGTCAATCAGGAAGACACGTACACATGAAGACTTGTAATATTAATCATAAACATGGTCCTAGAACAGCACCCACTGAAGTTTATACATCAAACCCATATACTAACCAAGATATGGAAACTTCATATTCTAGTACTTCAACTATATTAAACATAGATGTAAACGCTCAGGCAAATAAAACTAAAGGTAATTTCTTTGGTCGTATTCAAACAGGACAAACGATTAAAGGTGGTACGAGTGGAGCACTAGCAAAAGTTACTGATGTTAGATTGATTACAGATATATCTGCAGATTGTATTGGATGCTTCTATATACCAGAACCCCATAAGAAGAATCATCCAAAATATGAAGCTGGTGTAAAGACCCTTACTTTAATTAATGATACAGATAATGATGTTAATTTTGCAACAACTGTTACAGAAGAAGCATACAGATCTCAAGGAACAATTGAGAAAGTTCAGGAAGAAATTATTTCTGTAAGAAATGCTAGAATTGAGCATAAACAAGAGTTTAAAGCAGAGTATGTTGAAAAAGCTACTGGACTTGAGGTAGTAGATTCTAGAGTTGTTGGTGAAGTAACTAGAAGTGATCAAATTATTGGTTGGTATGATCCACTTGCACAATCATTCTTAGTTGAAGATAGTACTGGAGTATATGTAACAAGTTGTGATATTTTCTTTAGATCAAAGGATAATGAGAGTGTTCCTATGGTCTTCCAGATAAGATCAATGAAGAATGGTACACCTACCTCAAAAATATTACCTTTTTCAGAAATTGTTGTAAAACCAAACCAAATTACAACATCTGCTGATGGTTCTGTTGCTACAAATATTGCATTTAAAGCACCTGTTTATCTTGAAGGTAATCAGGAATATGCTATTGCATTAGCATCTAATTCTACTCAATATAGTGTTTATGTTTCTAGAGTTGGTGAAACTGATTTACTAACAAACTCATTTATTTCTAACCAACCCTATTTGGGATCAATGTTTAAGTCTCAAAATGCTTCTACATGGGAACCAAGTCAATGGGAAGATCTTAAATTTACTATGTACAGAGCAGATTTCTTAGAATCTGGATCTTTAGAATTATATAATCCACCTTTAGATCAAGGAAACGAACAAATTCCAGATTTAATGCCTAATTCTTTAAATATAATCTCAAAACAAGTTAGAGTTGGACTTGGAACTACTGTTGCTGATACTGCCTTGTTAAATGGACGTAAAATTTCTCAAGATTCGAGTGGATCAGAAATTGCAAGTGGAGTTTTAATAGGAGTTGCTGGTGCTGCATCTGGAGCACTGGGTGTTTCAAATGCAGGTATTGGATATACTCCTGCTGATGGATCTAGAACAGTTACTGGAGTAAACTTAGTAACTCAGGTTGGACAGGGAAGGGGCGCACAAGGAACAGTTGTTATACAGGATGGAGTAGTATCATCTGCAACTATCACAGCTGGTGGTTCTGGATATCAAGTTGGTGATGTAGTTGGATTCACTACTTTAGGTGTCAATACTGTTGGTAGAGACGCAAAATTAACAATTATTGGAATTGGTCTCACTAGTGAATTGGTTGTGAATAGAGTTCAGGGTGATTTCACTATTGGTGCTGGTAAGACTATAATGTTGACCAATGCCGCAGGAAATATAAATGCATTAAATGCGGGATATGGTGGAGATGTTCAGGTATCTTCTCTAAAAGAAGTTACTGATGGATTACATATAAAAGTTGATCATCAGAATCATGGAATGTATTTTGAAGATAATTTAGTTCAAATTTCTATGGCAGATCCTGATGTCAAACCTACAAGATTAACTGTTGGTATAGATGATGATAATAATACATCTCTTCAAGTAGATAATGGTACTATATTTGAGAATTTTGAAGGTGTTGGAATAGGAACTACTAATTATGGATATCTTAGAATTGGAGATGGTGATGATCAAGAAATTGTTTCTTATGAAACTGTTACAGGTAATACTATAGGAATAACCACTAGAGGAGTGTTTAATATACATGGAGCTAGCGGTAGTGGCGAACCTTGGGATGCTGGAACTCCAGTTTATAGATATGAACTTGGAGGAGTTTCTTTAGCTAGAATTAATAAAATTCATTCATTAGCAGATTCTGATTTGGCAAATTCAATTAAATTTGATTCATATCATGTTAAAGTTGATATGACAGAAAATGGAACAGATAGAAGTTCTTCTGCTGGATATGGTAAATTGTTCTTAGGGTCAACTAAATCTTGTGGTGGAAATAATATTCATGCTTCACAAAATATGCCATTCGAAGTAATTACTCCATTAGTTGAGAATTTAACTATACGTGGAACTTCTGTTACTGCTGCGGTAAGAACAACTACTGCACAGAGTATGAGTGGAAATGAAATTCCTTGGGTTGATAATGGGTTTGAATCTGTAGAGTTAAATGAAGTGAATTATATGAGTACTCCAAGACTAATTGCATCTACAGTTAATGAGAATGTCAAATTAACTAACATTCCAGGAAACAAGTCATTTAATATGACATTAGATCTTAATACTACTGATAGTAGATTAAGTCCTATGATTGATGCTGAAAGAATGAGTATTATTACAACATCAAATAGAGTTAATTCTGAAATTACAGATTATATTAATGATCAAAGAGCGAATAGTATTTTAGCAGATCCAACAGCATGTCAATACGTTTCTAAAGAAATTGTATTAGAAGAGTCTGCAAGTTCTATTAAAATTTTAGTGGATTCATATATTAACAATGAATGTGATATTAGAGCTTTCTATTACATTGCTAATGAAAGTGGATTAACTCCAACATTCGTTCCTTTCCCAGGATATTTGAATTATGATGTTAACGGTGATGTAATTTCTGCTAAGAATAATTCTGGTTTACCTGATCAGCGTGTTATCAAATCAAACGATTATGGATTCACATCGGGAGACTTGGGATTCGCTGAATATGAATTTACTGCTGATAATTTACCTAGTTTTAGGAATTACCGAATTAAAATATTATTGACTTCTAAAAATCAGGTTTATGTTCCTAGAATTAAAAGTTTACGTGTAATGGCATTAGCATAATATGGATGATTTTTATAAAGTTGAGGGTCATAGAGATCTTGCTAGAGATCCAAAAACTGGAGCAATTATTAACGTGAATTCTAGAGATTACCAAAAATATGTTACTCAACGTAGCGTAAAAGATAAAAAGAATCAAAATCTTGATTCTATGAAAAATGATCTTGATTCTTTAAAAGGTGAGATGAACGAAATTAAATCACTACTA
>MDSV01170324.1_pt1 | contig 26770 bp, 27 predicted proteins | sample 810851 | NCBI WGS metagenome assembly MDSV01 (sample SAMN05326640, study PRJNA326480) | marine metagenome | isolation source: seawater | place: Atlantic Ocean: North East | collected 2012
AATTCTTAAAAATTTAATTCTTCTTAACAAAGATCAAATTAAAAAAATCTCAAAAAAAATATTAAATAGGTATTATTTTAAGAAGATTTTATTTCCAAATAATATTCTCTTAAAAGAATTTTTTCATAACAATAATATAAATAGATTTTTTTTTAATAAGTATAATCAAGAAAAAGAAAAAATTATAAAAGTGTTTAACAAAATTTTGAATAAAAAAATTATTATTTATTGTGCAGGAAGTTATAGTAAAATAATTTTAAAGTTGGTAAAAAATTTTAGAGTTAAAATAAATTTTATTTGTGACAGCAATTTGGGTTTTAGAGATCAAAAAATTTATAAATATAAAATAAAAAGTAAAGAATACTTATCAAAAAATATACAAAATTTTGTAATGAATGATATCTTAATTCTTAATTCAAATATAAACGTATCAAAAAATATAAAAAAAGATTTAATTAAAATTGGTTTTAAAAAAAAAAAAATATATTACTTAGGACACTGACTTGAATATTTATTTTAGAACAAATTTTAATTCTCAATTAGGTATTGGACACCTCTCAAGAACTTACAATTTATATTGTGAACTTAAAAAAACTCACGCGTGTAAAATAATCATTGATAAAAAACCAAAAAATATTCCTTTTTTTTCAAATGATAAAGAATTTATTTTTCTTTACCATAAAAAAAAGTTTATCTCTGAAAATGATGATGCGAGTCTTTTTATAAAAAAAGTTTTTAGAACTAAAAAAAATATAGTAATAGTCGATGACTATAGACTTGGTGAAAGATGGGAAAAAAAAATTTCTCCATATTGTTACAAAATAATTGCAATAGAAGATTTTATTCACAAAAAACATAATGTTGATATATTGGTAAATACCAAACCTAAGCTTACTAATGTAGATGTAAAAACGTTAAAAATTTTAAAAAATAATAATAAAAAAAGCACAAAACTTTTATTAGGAAAGAAATATTCAATTACTAATGAATTTTTTAATAAGAAACATCTATTTAAAAAGAATAAATATCTCACACTAACATTTTATAATGGTGGTTCTGGCAATATACTAATTTTTGAGAAAATAATAAATTTCATTTTAAAAAAAAAAAAGGAACTAATCATAAATTTAGTTTGTGGCCCCCTCGCAAAAAATACAGATTCGATTAGAGCAAAATTTAAAAGATATCGTAATGTTAAAATAATAAATGATTACAATAGTTTTTTAAAAACTTTACTAAGCACAAATTTATTTGTTGGATCTTGCGGAATTATTTCTTTTGAATTAGCAAAAATTTGTCTTCCATCAATACTTTTAATTCTTAATAAAAATCAAGAAGCTGATCAAAATGAGTTTAAAGAAATTGGTCATCATTTTGTATTGAAAAAAGAAGATTTAAAAGATTTTAAAAAATTTTCTTTATTGGTTATGCTATGTCTTAATAATTTTGAACGAATTAAAAAAATTATGAAATTATCAAATTACATTAAAAGCACAGATGGAAAAAAATTAATTATTAAATCGATACTAGAAAAATGAGCCCATTAGAATTTAAAGAAATTGAAGATGCATCTATAAATGATTATTTAAAGTATAGAAATCTTAAAATCAATTTGAATAATTCTGTCTTAAGAAAAAAAATCAAACCGATTGATCATTATATCTGGTGGTTACAAAATCAAGAAAGAAAATCATATATTGTAAAACGAAATAAAATTGATCTTTTAATATTATATTATTCTATAAAATTTTTAGGAGAAAAAGTTATAATATTTCCTGGATATTTTGTTTGTAAAAATATGATTTCTATTACTGATATTTTATCCTCGATTAAGTGGCAAAATAATACAATAGATAAAAGATTTAAAAAAAAAATATGTGTAATTATTGTACCCAAAAAAAATCTCTTTTCAAATGCTCATAGTAAGTATTTTAAGTACAAAATTTTAAAACCTAACAATCCATTCTACAAACAGCTTAAAAAATTAAAAAGTTTTAATCAAAATTTCAATGTATATATACGATAATAAAAATGAAAAGTATTAAGATAGGTAAAAAAATTATCAGTCAAAATTCTAAATGCTTGGTTGTTGCCGAGATTTCAGCTAACCATGGTTCAAATTTGAACAGCGCAAAAAAATTGATAAAATTAGCAGCAAGAGCTGGAGTAGATGCTGTTAAAATCCAAACATATAAGCCTGAAACAATTACTTTAAATAGTTCAAAAAAAGATTTTTTAATAGATAAAAGATCCCCATGGTCAAAAAAGAAAAATTTTTGGAGTCTATATAAAAAAGGACATACTCCATGGGAATGGCATAAAAAATTATTTGATGAAGCAAAAAAAAATAAAATTGAAATTTTTTCGTCTCCATTCGATGAAAGTGCAGTTGATTTATTGGAAAAACTTGGATGTAAGGCTTATAAAATAGCCTCACCTGAAATTAATCACATTCCCTTAATAACTAAAGTAGCAAAAACAAAAAAACCAATAATAATTTCATCTGGTTTATCAGAATTTACTGATCTTAAAAAAGCAGTTAAATTAATAAGAAGTTTTGGGAACAATAAAATTATTATTTTAAAATGCACCACTGCTTATCCGGCTCCTTTTGATGAATTAAATTTGAAAACTATGCAGGATTTTTCTAGAAAGTTTAATGTACATGTTGGATACAGTGATCATACTGTAGGAAATATTGCTGCATTAACTGCAGTCGCATTAGGTGCTAAAATTATTGAAAAACATTTTAAGCTAAAAAATACCAAAACAATAGATAGTTTTTTTTCATCGGATAGTTCTGATTTTTCAAAATTAATCATGAATATTAAAAATATGGAGTCTGCTATTGGTAAAATTAATTATAAAATCACTCCATCAGCAAAAAAACATCTCGTCGGACGAAGATCAATTTACATTGCAAAAAAAATTAAAAAAAATGACATTTTTACAAGAGATAATGTGAAGATTATAAGACCCTCTCACGGCTTAAATCCTGAATATTATAATTATATACTAGGGAAAAAAAGTAGTTGTAATCTGAGGGCGGCAACTAGATTTAAATTAAATTATATTAAGAAATAAACTTGTTATATGAAAATACTTAACAGTCTTAAGAAATATAAAAAAAACATTGCTCTTATTTCTGAAAAAAAAAAAATGACATATTCTGAATTAAATAAACTTTCAGAAAATTTGTCAAAAAGTTTGGATAAAAACATTCTTACATTTTTAATTTGTGAAAATGATTTTGAAACAGTTATATTTTATTTAAGTACTCTTAAACAGAAATCGACAGTCTTATTATTAGAAAAAAATATAACTAAAACTAATCTGGAAGAATTAGTCAATAAATATCAACCTAGATATATTTTTCATAAAGATAAAAAAAAAATTAAATTATATAATTTCAATTTAAAAAAAAAGTTTATGAACTATAATTTATTAGAGAATAGAAAAAAAATTGAAATTGAAATAAATAAAGATTTGAGAATTCTAATTCCAACTTCTGGAACTACCGGTAGTCCAAAATATGTTAAAATTACAAAACAAAATTTGGATTCGAACATAATCTCAATTCAGAAATATTTGAAATTAAGGAAAACTGACTGTGTAATCACAACTCTTCCAATGAATTACGTATATGGTTTATCAATTATTAATTCACATTTATTTGTTGGAGCTAAAATAGTATTAAATGAATTAAGTATTTTTGATAAAAAATTTTGGATTTTACTATCAACAAATAAAGTAACTAATATTAATGGTGTTCCTTTCTTATATGAAATTTTAGAAAAAATTAATTTTCTTAAAAAAGATCTTTCATCAATTAGATTTTTTACACAGGCTGGAGGTCATATTAACAAACAAACTCAAAAAAAACTCATTAATTTTTGTAAAAAAAATAAAAAAAAAATATTCTTCATGTATGGAGCTGCTGAAGCAACAGCTCGAATGAGTTATTTACCATGGCAATATGCATATCAAAAAATTGGTAGTATAGGTAAACCAATTCAGGGTGGAAAGTTTTGGCTTGAAAATGAAAAAGGAATTAAAATTGAGCAAAATAAAAAAATAGGTCAGCTTATTTTTAAGGGTAAAAACGTATCTCCAGGTTATGCAGAAGGTTATTATGATCTAGCTAAGCATAAAAATAATTACATATTACAAACAGGCGATTATGCAAAAAGAGATAATGATGGATTTTATTTTTTACTTGGAAGATCTGATAAATTTATTAAAATTCAAGGAAACAGATTAAATCTTAGTGATATAGAATTATACTTGTCTGGATTAGGAATAAAGTCAGTTTGTAAATTAAATAGAGAAAATAAAATATCAGTCTTTATTGAGAAAAATATGAATGAAACAATGATATTAAAAAAAATTAAAGAAAAAATAACTATCCATCCAAATAACTTTTTAATAAAAAAGATTGATAGATTCCCTCTAAATAAAAATCTAAAAATTTCTTACAATCACAAAGTATTTAATTAATGAATTTTTTAAAAGAAATGTTTGATAAGGATCCTTTCTCAATAAATAAAATTAATTTTAACAAAAAAATTTTTGATTTAACTAGCTATCATTATATGAATTCATCAATTTATAAATCGATATTAAAAAAATTAAACTTCAAATTTAATAAATTTAGCAACTTAGAGGACTTCCCTTTTTTACCAATTACTTTATTTAAAGATTTAGACTTAATAAGTGTACCAAGAGAAAAAATTATAAAAACTTTACTATCCTCTGGTACTTCTGGAGTGGGAAGATCTAAAATATATTTAGATAAAGATAATTCAATTAATCAAGTAAAAACACTTAAATCTATAATGTCAAAATTTCTCGGTCATGAAAGATTGCCAATGTTAATCATCGACAAAAATCCTAAGCTCAATAATAAAGCAAGTTTATCTGCAAGATCAGCTGCGATCTATGGTTTTTCAATCTTCGGAAAAAATTATACTTACTTATTAAATGAAAAAGATGAAATCGACTATAGTATTTTAAATGATTTTCTTGAAAAGTTTTACAAAGACAAATTTTTAATTTTTGGATTTACAAATTTAGTTTATGAAAATTTAATTCAAAAATTAGATATAAAGAAAATTTCTTTTACCATGAAAAATAGTTTTTTACTTCATGGGGGTGGTTGGAAAAAAATGGAAGAAAAAAAAATATCTAACTTTTTATTTAAAAAAAACTTTTCAGAAAAATTTGATATAAAAGATATTCTTAACTATTATGGATTAATAGAACAAACTGGTTCAATTTATGTTGAGTGTCCTAAGTGTAATTCATTTATAACTTCAATTTATTCAGATGTTTTGATAAGGGACAATAATTTCAATCTTGTTAATGATGGTTCCAAAGGTCTAATTCAACTTTTCTCGCTTTTACCCTCAAGCTACCCTGGTCATAATATTATAACAGAAGATATGGGCGCTATAGTTAAAAAAAAACATAACTGTAAAATTGAAGCAAAGCATTTTGTTGTTTATGGTAGATCCCCAAAGTCTGAAACCAGAGGCTGCAGTGATGTCTGAGTTAAATAAAATTAAGTATTTGGTAGGTTCAAAAAAATTTGAAACAAGACCATTGAAACCTTATAATAAAATTACATGTGATTTTTTATCAGAATTTTCAAAAAAATTAAATCTTGAAAAAAATATAAATCAAATATCAGATCTCAAAGCTTTAGCTTTTTGGTGTCGTAAACAAAATATTGATTACTTGGTAAAAAAAAATAAGTGTGATGATGCAAGAGTAGGTTTAGGATTAATATTTCATATAACACCATCAAATATTGCAACAAATTTTATATACTCTTTGTTCTTTGGTTTGTTGACTGGAAATTCGAACATAGTCAAAATTTCATCAAAATATACTTTGCAGTCAGATATTATTTGTAAATGCTTAAATAAACTTTTACTCCAAAAAAAATTTCAAACTTTAAAAAATAGGATTACAGTTGTTCGTTATGAAGATAACGACAATTTTACAAAAAAAATTTCATTAAAATGCAATCTTAGAATTATATGGGGTGGAGATAGAACAATAAATGCAATAAGAAAATTTAATTTAAGTCCTAGTTCTTCAGATATAACTTTTTCAGATAGATCCTCGATTTGCCTTATTAACTCTAAATCTCTTATTAAGACAAGTGAATTTAAAATGTCAATTTTAGGTCAGAAATTTTACAATGATACTTATCTAGTAGATCAAAATGCTTGCTCCTCACCTCATATCATATTTTGGATAGGAAATAAAAAAGACAATAAATTTGCACAGAAAAAATTTTGGGATAATTTATACAAACAAGTCAAAAAAAGATATATCCTAGATGAAAGTTCTGCTGTTGATAAATATTCAAATCTTTGTAAAAAAATTAATTTATTAGAAAATAATTGTGATTTTATAAAATATGGCAATCTAATCTATATTTTAAAAATGAAAAAACTTACAAACAATCTTGATGAAATAAGAGGAAAATGGGGATTGTTCTTTGAGTATGAAACTCAAAATCCTATAATGATAACAAAGTTTTTAAACAAAAAATTCCAGACTCTTACTTATTATGGTTTGGATAAAAATTTTTATAAAAAACTTATTATAGATAACTTAACAAGTGGTATAGATCGTATTGTTCCTATAGGACAAGCATTAGACATTAGTTTGAACTGGGACGGTTTTGATCTAAATAAATCTTTGACAAGAATTATCGAGGTAAAATAAACATGGAATTAAATAAAAAGGAAATATTAGAATATCAGCAAAATAGAGACCCATATCTTTTAATAGATCATGTAACTGAAGTGTTGCCGGGAATAAGTTCGAAAGGTTACAAAAACCTTCAAAAAGATGAGTGGTTTTTTAAAGTTCATTGGCCGAATGACCCTAATATGCCAGGTATGTTGCAAGTAGAAGCTCTGGTACAAATGTGTTCTTTGTCAATTTTAACATTACCAAACAATAAAGGTAAAGTAATGTATTTAGTAAAAGCAAATAACTTAAAATTTATAAAAAAAATTTTGCCTGAAACAAAATTTGAAATAGATACTAAGATTTTATCTTTTAAAAGAGGATTAGCCCAGTGTGAAGGTAAAGGGTTCATAAATCAAGAGATTGCTTGTAAAGCTGACTTTACTTTGATATTGCCTGATGAGATTAAATCTTATAATTTAAAATAATTTATTATTATGCCAATAGCCTCATCACTTCTTAACAAACCTAGACTAGTAAAAAAGTTAAAAGATTTTTATGACTACGTGCAAAAAAATGATGGTAAAGTAGGCCAAAAAACTCGTGGTATAGATTTAAATTTTAATAACGCTTGTAACTTAAGATGTAAATATTGTTTTACGAACTCTCCAAAAGGAGATCATGTAAAAGAATATCTAGATATTGGTGCAATCAGAAGATTAGCTGACGAAGCAGATGAATTAGGATATTTTGAATTTGATTTACAGGGTGGAGAGCTTCTTTTGCAGCCAAAAAAATTGTTTGAAGTACTAGAAGCTATTCAACCTGAAAGATTTTACATGTATTTAACAACAAATGGATATTACTTAGATGAATCTATGGCTAAGAAATTAGCTGAGTACAAAGTAAGTAGAGTTTCAGTAAGTATAGATAGTATGGATGAAAAAATTCATGATGAAATAAGAGGAAGAAAAGAGTCTTGGAAGAGAGCAATTTCAGCCTTAGAGCATGTTAAAAACGCAGGTATGGATCCTTATCTAAATATAACTGTCGGACATTATAATGCGAATACAAATCATTTTAAAGAGTTGCTAGATTACTCAAAACAAAAACGTTATAAAACTCTTTTGAACGTGGCTGTGCCATCTGGTATGTGGCAAAATGCAGAAAATATTATATGCGATGATAAGGATAGAGAATATTTAAGGAAAATCCGAAAAGAATACAAAAACCTTGTTAGAAATGTTTGGAACCCGTTTGATAAAAATCACGAAAAAATTTTAGGATGCACAACTGTAAATAGAGTTTATATAACCCCAATAGGAGATGTTTTAGTTTGTCCATATGTTCATATAAAAATAGGAAATATTTTTAAACAGTCTTTAAAAGAAATCATAGATTATGGCTTTAGTATAAAATATTTTAGAAATCATAGTGATTTATGTTTAGCTGGTGAGGACAAGTCGTTTATTAAAAATTTTATGACTAAGAGTGGTCAAACAATTTTTAAACCTGCTCTTGCTCAAGACATTTTTTCAAAAGAAGATTTTATTTAAAGTGTTAATTAAAGATAAGACAGCTGTAATTACAGGTTCCAATAGAGGTATAGGATTAAAAACATTAGAAATTTTTTCTGAGAATGGAGCTAATATAATTGCTTGTACAAGAAAAATTGATAAAAATTTTTTAGATAAAATCAAAAATTTAAAAAATAGATTTAAAAATAAAATTTTTCCAATCGAACTTAATTTTGAAAATGAGGAGAATGTAAAAAAAGCTTTTAATGAAATAAGCTCTTTGAATATCGAAATTGATATACTTGTAAATAATGCTGGAAAAATACATACTGCATTATTCCAGATGACATCACAGAAAATGTTAAAAGAAATTTTTCAGGTTAACTTTTTTTCTCAAACAATATTCACTCAATATATAATTAAATTAATGATAAAAAAAAAGAAAGGAAGTGTTATTTATATTTCATCAAGTTCGGCAATAGACTGTAATATAGGAAGAAGCGCTTACTCTGCCTCAAAAGCGTCTCTCATCTCTCAATCAAACACATTGTCTAGAGAGTTAGGTAAATTTAACATCAGGGTAAATACTATTGCTCCAGGATTAGCTAATACAGATATGATGAGAGAAAATACTCCCACAGAGGTTTTGAAAGAGGTGGTATCTAACACCTCTTTGAAGAGAATAGGAGAACCAAACGAAATTGCAAATGTTGTTTTGTTTCTTGCTTCAGATTTATCATCGTTTATCACTGGTCAGGTAATAAGAGTAGATGGAGGGATGTGATGTCTGAAAATGATAAAGATGATATTAACAAAATTTTAAAATTTCGAAAAAATTTAATCAAAAATATTTTAGAAATGGCCTTAAGTGCAGGTGCTAATAGTGCTCATTTTGGAGGAGCTTTATCCATTGCTGATATCATGTCAGTTTTATTTGGTCATGTAATGAAATTTGATAAAAAGAATCCTCAATCAGAAAATAGGGATAGGTTTATTTTAAGTAAAGGCCACGCTTGTTTGGCTTATTATGCTGCTCTATGTGAAATTGGATTTATAAAAAAAGAAGATTTAAAAACATTTGAAAAAGACGATAGTAATTTATTAGGGCATCCAGTAAGAAATACTAATTTAGGTATTGAATTTTCAAACGGTTCTTTGGGCATGGGTTTATCTCTTGGTATAGGTGTCGCTATATCTTTAAAGAAAAAAAATAAAGACTCAGATGTTTTTGTAATTATGGGCGATGGAGAATGTAATGAAGGTTCAGTATGGGAAGCATTAATGGCTGCACCAAATTTTAGATTAGGGAATTTAACTTTAATAATTGATAGAAATAATTTTCAACAAACAGGCGACAACAAAACTATAATGGATCTTGGAAATTTAAAAGATAAAATTAAAAGTTTTGGGTGGAACACATCTGAAATTAATGGCCATGACATTAATGAGATATATAATTATCTCAAAAATATTAAAAAAGATGATAAACCTAACGCAGTTATAGCTAACACTGTAAAAGGAAAAGGTTTTACATTTTCAGAAAATAATAATAATTGGCATCATTCAATCTTAACAAAAGAATTATATGATAAAGCTTTAAGTGAATTATAGTTTTGTATGAAGATAGAAGAAAAGAATATTAAGATGTGGTCTGTAATAGGCTCACGAGCAACTTTTGGTATAGCAGCACTAGAGATAGCAAAAAAAAATAAAAATTTAATAACTTTGACTTGTGATGTCTCAACATCAGCTGGATTGGATCGCTATAGAAAAACTCTTCCTTTACAATATCTTGATTTAGGAATTGCTGAACAAAATATGATAGGTGTTGCCGCTGGATTAGCTAGTGAAGATTTTGATGTTATTACAACTACTTTTGCTCCTTTCCAAACAATGAGATGTTGTGAACAAATTAAAGTTAATATTGGATATATGAAACAAAATATTTGTATGGTTGGACTAGCTAGTGGCTTAGCTTTAGGACCGTTAGGTTATACACATTGTTGTATTGAAGATATAGGAGTCTTAAGAAATATTCCTGGTTTAACAATTATCTCCCCAGCTGACTCACTTGAGACTGTTAAAGCATTGATAGAAACAGTCAAATTAAAAAATCCTACATATATAAGATTAACAGGGTCTACTAATAATCCGTCTGTTTATAATAAAGATTATAAGTTTGAGGTTGGTAAATCTATAACAGTACACAAAGGAAAAAACATTACAATTTTTTCGTCTGGAGCAATGGTTTATCAATGTATTGAGGCAGCAAAGATTATTGAAAAAAAGAATTTATCTTGCAGAGTTATAAATATGCACACTATTAAGCCGATAGATAAAGAAAGTATTTCTCTCGCATGCAAAGAGTCTGATTTGATTGTATCAGTTGAAGAGCACAATATTATAGGTGGTTTAGGAAGTGCGATAGCAGAATATAAAGCTTCAATAAAAGACAGTCCAAAAATGTTAATTTTAGGAATTAAAGATAACTATTCGAAAGGTGGTAGTTACAATTTTTTAAAAGAAAAACATAGACTTGTACCAGCACTAATTGTAGAAGATGTGATTAAATTTTTCAAAAAACAGTAATGAATAATTCAGAAAAATATAAGAAAACATTTATAGAATCTTTATCAATTGATAAAGCAACATTTAATGAAAATATTAAATATAATGAGGTACCTGAATGGGACTCGATAGGTCACATGACACTTATGTCGGGTTTAGAGGAGGAATTTAAAATTTCACTTGAGACCGATGATATAATTGATTTTAGTTCATTCAAAAAAGGTAAGGAGATACTTAAAAAATATAAGGTTTTTTAACTATCTTTAATAGTCTTATATTCAAGAGGTTTTTTTGTTTGAATTGCTGATGGAATAACTGCTGACGAATAGTCTCTACCATTGCAATACGAGCATGCTGTCAAAAACTTTTTATCATAACACAAATTTTTAATTTGATCTCTTAATTCTTTAATACTTAAGTTTTCATCATTTAAATCTACTTCATCTTTTGAATTTTTAGGAATTGCTTTTAAATTAACTCCATTAGCTGAAAAAGGACATCTGTAGAGTTTGCCATGCAGTAAAGAAACTAAATCGCTGTTACAACAATTGCTAAATAAATGTTTTAACTCGTTTTCACTCTTATTTGAGTAAGGCATGATTCTCCCGCAATCTTGCCAAATAGTACATCTGGTGGTACTAAATAGTAAATTCTCTTTTTTACATAGATCCACTAATTTGTCATGAGCTGAAGAACTTACTCCATAATTTGTAATATCCAACAAAACTTTTTTATGTCTTAAAGACTCTAGATTCTCACCTTTTGGGATTATTCTTGCATTAGTGTAAATCACTATTTTATTAACTTTATCATAAGTCGTTAATTTATTAATAATTTTGTACAATTTCTTATTCATGAATGGATCACCACCTAGAACTCTGAATTCATCTAATTGATCTATACAATTCATTATTTTTTCTATATTTCTAAACATCATGTCCATGTCACTGTCTTTAGGGGCAGTATAATACTGCATTAAATTTGAACAATCTTTACACTTAAGAGAACACTTTTCAGTAATTTGTACGTCAATTGTTTTCACGTAAAGTTTATCAGATTTTAGATAGGTGTCCTTTTTGCTCATTTCATTATAAAAATCTAATTCTCTTTTGAGTTTTAAAGGTTCCATAATTGATTTACCATCAGCTGTTACAATCTTATAATCATCAACATTAAGTTCAGAAAATAATTGAGAGGAGTTGTATACATTTCTAAAACCTGATTTTTTTAAAAATGGAACAATAGAACTAAAATAAATGTTACTAACAAATATATCTGTATCTTGATCAAAGCTAGTCAGTTTTTCAGGAGAAATTATTGCTTTTTCTTCAACCTTTAGATTATGTTTACGTACATCGCTATCACAGAAAAAATCTGCCTCAAAATTATACTTTCTAAGAGCCTGTAGAGTAACTTTACCTAAAGTTCCAGCCCCATAAATTATTAAGTTATTTTTTTTATCAGAATTGATTAATTTACTTTGATAGTCTCTAAATTGTAGCATTTTATATTTTGTATAATATTATATATTTTCGATAAATAATTATATGAAAATCACACATTATTCAAATTCTTTTGTAGGAGTTAAAGAAAATACTACATCGATCCTATGTGATCCTTGGGTCGGTTTTGGGTCAGAAAATGGATGGCTATCTTTTCCAATTTTTAAGAATAGTTCTAAACTTTTTAAAGAAATACAACCTACCCATATTTACATAAGTCATTTACATTGTGATCATTTCGATAAAACGACTTTAAAAAATATTAAAAATAAAAAGATAAAAATTGTTATTAAAAATTTTAAAAATAAAAGGTTTATAAATAAAATAAGAGAATTAGGTTTTAGTAATATAATTGAATGTGAGGAATGGAAAAGATATAAAATAAATAAAGACTTTTCTATAGCAATTATTCCTCAGATAACATCAAATTCAAGTGGTGCTGAAGATGCAATAAATTATGATTTGGATACCTCAATTGTTATTCAATCAAATATTTCAAAAAAAATTTTTTATAATAATGTTGACAATCCATTAAATGTTAAGGATCTAGTCAAGGTTAGAAAATTTATAAAAAAAGAATTTAGAAGTAAAATAGACGTATGTTGTATGCCAGCAGGAGCGGCAGGAGAATACCCGCACTGTTTTACGAATATTAATAGGGTAGAGGAAAAAAATAAAGTGATAAACTCTCATCTTAAAGAGTTGGGTCAACAATTAAAAACTCTTGATATCAAAAATTTTTTTCCAGCAGGTGGAATTTATACTATCTATGGAAAATTTTACCATTTAAATAAATTAATTGCTGAACCTAAAGATTATCAAGTTGAAAATTTATGCAAAAAATTAAGAATTAATTATTTCAATATTCTTGGAGCTCAAAGTTTAAATTTAGAAAATGGAAGATGGGTTAAAAAACTACAAAATGAAATATCATTACCTACAAAAAAAACAGCTATAGAAAATTCTAGACATGTAAGATATTTTTACGAAAAAACAAATCCTAAATATGACGAAAAAAAATTAGATAAATTTTTTTTAAACTCAAAAAAGAACTATTTCAATATTATAAAAAATTTCAAAATAAAAACTTCATGGAAAGTGGATTTTTATATTTATAAAAATTTAATCTTAAATGCTGACTCAAAATTAAACAAAAAAAAATCTAAATTTTTTAAAAAATATTCTTTAAATTTTAACAAAGAAAAGGGTAAATTTAGTCATCTGAAATGTTTTCTTGACTACACACTTTTTGAGGGAATGCTTACAAAAAAATTTACATGGAATCCTGCTCTTTCTGGTTCTGTTATTATGTTTGAGAGGACACCAAATGTATTTGACCCAAATCTTACTTATTCTCTTAATTTTCTAAATCATAATAAATGATATATTTATTTACAGAATTAATGAACCATTTTTTTCTAAATTAAAATCCAAACAAACTTTCTTATTTAAAATCTTAAGCAACTTTTTTTTATCTCTACCTTCAATATGAATAAGTACAAAGCCTCCATTTCCTGCGCCAAGTAATTTCCCAACTTTAGCTTTATTTTTCTCCAAGCTTGAGACAAGTCTATCTATTTTTTTATTTGTTATCAATTTTGATAAATTTTTCTTAATCTTCCATGTATTATTGATTATATCGAATAATTTTTTTGAATTAATTTTTTTTCCTAAAATTTCTTTCTTAAATTCTAAAGTATATTGATTCATTTTTTTTAGTAAGAAAATATTTTTTTTCAAATTTGTTTTTTGATCTTTAAGAATATTTGCAGCAGACCTACTTTTTTTTGTCCACACTAACATCATTTTATTAAATAACATTTGTTCATTTTTTTTACTTAATCTAAGTGGAAAAACTCTAACACCATTTCTTTGATATTTTATAAAATTGATACCTCCATAAGAGGATACATAATGATCTTGTTTTCCAACAGAATTATTGGTAATTTTTTTTTCAATTTTAAAAGCCATTTCTGCAACTTCTTTTTTTGAGTAATTTTTGTTTTTCAATTTACTTAATGCTTTGATTAATCCAACCGTAAAAGAGCTTGATGATCCCAAACCAGTGTTTGCTGGTACATCAGCAAAAGTATTTATATAAAGTGGTTTTTTAATATTTAACATTCTTATTACATTTTTAACCCTTAAATTTTTAATTTGATTTAAGCTGTTAGCATTTTCTGTTGTTGAGTAATTTAATCTATATTTTTGATTATGATTATTATGAAATTTCGCTGTTACATAAATATATCTATCAATCGCACAACTAATTGTTGATCCATTATACTTCTCAAAAAAATAAGGCATGTCAGTTCCGCCACCAACAAATGAGACTCTTAAGGGTGTTTTTGATATTGAAATTATATCTTTCATATTTATAACTTTTGAATCATCGTGTTTTTGTACTTTGCTTTCAAAGTTTTATTAATAGGTTTTTTACCAATATACAAACATTTAGTTTTTGCTCTATATGATGCCTCAATATCTCTTAAATCATCACCAATATAAAAAGATCTATCTAAAATGTATTTATACTTTTGTGCAGAGTTTAAAAATAAACCATGATTTGGTTTCCTAAAAAAATGATTTGACCTAAAGTGATGGATGCTTATAAAAAATTCTATAATTTTAACACCATGTCTAAAACAATCTTTTTTTATTTTATTATTAATTTTTTTTAAATTTTTTAAGGTTAAATCACCAGTTGATATGCCAGCTTGATTTGAGATACATAAGATTATTTTTTTTTTTAAAATTTTTCTATACTTTTTTAAAAATACGGTGTTTACTTTTAATTCATTCAAATCTCTGACATAAAAATGCTTATCATTTTTCAGATTAAGCACACCATCTCGATCAACTAATATTACTTTTTTTGAAAAATATTTTCTTGTGTTTTTTAATCTCGTGGGGTCAGAAATACTTAAATAACCTGTATCGTTCAAGTAAAAATCAACTAAGTTTTTTTTTACAAGTTTATTAATCAAAAAATTAAATACTAAATTTTTGTGATTATAATTAGATATGACAATTTTTTTGGAAATAATCATATAGCCTATTTCCACAAAATTAGATAAAGAGTTTTTTTTAAAAAAATATTTTTTTATTTTATTTCTTTTTTTATCAATTAATAAATTTCCATTTTTTTTATTACAAATAGTTAATATAAATTTGCTCTTATTTTTTTTAAAATTGTCGTATAAATCGTGTAAATTAAGTGAACTATAATTATCACAATATAGTAATAAAAATTTTAATTTTAAAAGTTTTTTAGCATTATAAAGTCTCTTGTATGTTTCAATCTCAGGTTTGTCGTACTGATATTTTATTCTTACTCCAAATTTTTTTCCGTTACCAAAATAAGTTTTGATTTTTTGATATTTGTAACCGACAAGTAAAATAAATTCTTTTATTCCATTAGATTTACATTGCTCTATAAGATGCAATAAAAAAGGTTTTTTATTAACATAAACCATTGGTTTTGGAATTCTCTTAGTAATTGTTGATAGTCTTCTTCCATATCCCCCACAAAATATAACCGCTTGATCTATCAAGAAACTATCTCTCTAATTGCTTTTTCTAATGTGTATTTTTGTTTCCACCCAAGTTTTCTTAATTTTTTGTTATTACCAAATAAAGATTTTTTGTTTTTATCATTATTATTATAATCGATAATCATTTCTTTTTTTGAAATTCTCAAAAATTTTTTTGCAAAGTTAAGATTACTTATTGATTTTCCAGAACAGACATTAATAATCGAATTTTTTTTAAGGATAACTACCTTTTCAAGAGCATTAACTACATCTTTTATAAAAATAAAATCATTTTTTACAAATGGAGTTTTCATAAAAAAATTTTTTGTTTTTTTTTTTAAAATATCTATTAATGACCCTTTTCTCTGTTCTTTGCCAAAAACATAAAATATTCTAAGCCAAATTAAAACAGTTTCGCTGTTCAAATTTTTTAAAAAATAATTCATTATTTTTTTTTTTTGATTTCCAAGCTCAGTTAATTGCTTTGATTTCATATTTTCGCTTAACCTTTTATTACTAAAACTATATTCAGCACATGTACCGGAAACTATTATTTTTTTACATTTTATAATATTAGCTGCCTCAACTAAGTTTTTTGTAATTTTTAAATTTTCTTTAAAATTTTTTTTATCAAAATATGGAATTTTAAACCATGCCAAATGATAAATTAAAGTTGGTCTAATTGCTTTAATTTTATTTATGAGTTTTTTTTTATTCCTTAAATCACAAATAACATTTTTATGATTACAATAAGTTTTAATTTTTTTTCTTGAAAAAGAATAAACTTTTTTAAATTTCAATTTTCTTAATAGCTCTTTACCTAAAAAACCACTTGCGCCAGTAATTAAAATCTTGTTCATTAGGGTTTAAAATCTGGTATCAAAGAATCTTTTTTTGACAAATGTTTTGGCTTATGTGGCCACTTAATAGAAAAAAACTTATCATTCCACCTAATATTTTTTTCTTTTGAAGGTTTATAAAATGAGGACATGTAATAAAAAATTTTGGTATTTTTTTTTAGTGTCAAGTATGCATTGGCAAAACCTCTTGGGACAAGTAAAGAAATATTATTTTTATCATTTAATATTTTCCTATAAAATTTAAGGTAAGTCTTAGAGTTCTTTCTTAAATCAATACAAATATTAATTATCTCTCCAGAAATACATGAAATAATTTTACTTTCAGAATTTGGTTGTAATTGAGAGTGAAATCCTCTGAGTGTAAATTTATTTTTATTAAAAGATATATTCGTTTGTTTTATTTGGAATTTAATTTTTTTTAGTTCTTTTTCACAATAATCTCTATAAAAAAAACCCCTATTATCAACAAATGTTTTTTTCTTTATAATTAATAAACCTTTAAAAATTGTTTTTTTAATTAACATTGATCACTTTAATCTTTGGTAACACAATAATTAATTTTCCTTTAAATCTTAAATTATTCTTTAGAAACTTAATTATTTCATTTTTAAAATTCCAAGCCAAAACTACTACACATTTTATATTTCTTAAATAATTTTTATTTGGTTTTTTAATTTGGATATTTGTACCAGCTGTAAATAAGTTATGTTTTAAAGTATTCTTATCGAAAATAAATTTAATTTTTTTTGAATTTATCCCACAATAATTTAATAACGTAGAACTTCTTGCAGATGCACCATATCCAATAATTTCATGCTTTTTATATTTATCTACCTGTTTGTTTAATTCTAGGTTATGGGCATAACATTTCTTAGTAAAATTCATCCAATATTTTAATGTATTTAGGTTTTCTTTTTTCTCGTATTTTTTAAGATTAATCAATTTTTTACTTTCGGAAACCTTTTTTTTACAAACTTCTAAAACAATGGAACCTCCACTAATAGGACTTTCGAAATAATCCTTAGGATATAAGTGATGTTTATTCAAAATTTTTTTCATTGATAGATAGGTAAAATAAAATATATGTTCATGATAAATGTAATCATAATGTAGTTTTTTTGACAAATTTTCAGCATAATGAAATTCAACGTATACTTTGCCATTTTCATCTAGAATATTACTAATTCCTCTCATTAAACTTCCAATATTTTCAACGTGAGGCACGACATTTCTGCATATGATAATATTTGGTTTTAAATGTTTTTTTAAGATGAGATCAGAATTTTTTTCATTAAAAAAAATTGGTAAAGTTTTTATGCCTCTTTGATTGGCTTTTTTTGATATATTTCTAGCTGGATCTACTCCTAATATTTCAACTTTTTTTTTTTAAATTCCTGTAAAAAAAACCCATCATTGCTAGCTATTTCAAGTAATTTAATATCTTTTTTTTTGTTTTTGCTTAAAATTTTTTGAACAAAAAACTTTCGATAATCTTTTATTTTATCAGAGGTGCCAGTTACCCAAATATACTTTGAAAAAAGATGCTTTGGTTTTACTGTAACATTGAGCTGTAAAGTAGAACACGATTTACATCTTATTACTTTAAGTGGTATTTTTTTTTGATTTGATACTTTTCTTTGTAAAGAATTTGCAGGTGGTTGATTTCCTAAATTTAATATATAATCAAATTTTTGATTGGAGCAAATTCTACACTTTTTTATTGTTATAAACATTTAAGTTGAAACCTGTTAAATTAATAAATCTTTCATATAAAATATTTTTTTAAAGCTATTAATCGATTTGTCCTAAATCCTCTAAAATCCTTCTCATCAAATTTAATACTTGAGAAAAAATCGATTAACTCTTTTGCTCCCATTTCTAGAGTCCATCTAGGCTTATAATAATCTCCTAAAATTTTATAGATTTTTTTAAAACTGACCTTGTATGTTCTGGGATCATTCTTGTGCTCATTTGTAAACACTATAGAAGATCCAGGAACAGCTCTTTGAGCCTCAAGAGCAAGTTGTTTAACTGTATAATTTCCATTTTTTAAACCTACATTAAAAGCTTGTCCTGAAATCTTTTCTTTTGGTGCTTCAAGACAAGCAATAATTGAAGAGCAGACATCTTTTACATGAATTACAGGTCTCCAGGGACTACCATCACTTTTAATTTGAATCTTTTTTGTAGTGTAGGCACATGCAATTAAATTATTGAATATTATATCACATCTTAATCTTGGACTTACTCCAAAAACTGTAGAGGGCCTAAGCATCACCACAGTAAAATCTTCCGAATTTAGTTTTCTTAAATCTTTTTCTGCCTCCCATTTAGTTCTTGCATATTCTGTTACAGGACTTTTGTTGCTACTATCTTCATCTAATTCTTTTGATAAGTCAGCTACTCCATACATACTTTGGGATGACACATAAACAAATCTTTTAATCTTATTTTCTTTTGCTAGTTTTGCTAATTGAACAGTCGATAAATAATTAGTTTGGTAAGTATTCTTTTTGTCAAACTCTCCTAAAGGATCGTTTGAAAGAGCAGCAAGATGAACTACTGCATCTATATTCTCTAAATCAGAACTGACTATATCATTTATATCTTTAATAACTTGTTTAAAAGAGGATACCGTTTCTTTTAAAATGCAATCTTTAAAATAACCTATATCAAAACCTATTATTTCATATTTATCTTTCATTTCATTGGTTAAGACTGAGCCGATGTAGCCAAGATTACCTGTAATTAATATTTTCATAGATTTATTATATTAAATAATCCCAATTTTGTGATAATACGATAGTTAAAATATATGAATTTACCAAATGTACAATAGTAATTTCCTTAAACAAGTTCATCAGTCTCAAAATAATATCGACTTAAAAAAGATCGGAGAAGTTTCAAAACTTATTTATAAGAAGAAAAAATCAAAAATATTTATTGCTGGAAACGGAGCAAGCGCTTCAATCGCAAACCATGTTGCAACAGATTTAACTAAATCGGCAGGATATAATGCTGTAACTTTAAATGAAAGTAATTTAATTACTTGCTTGTCCAATGATTATGGATATGAAAATTGGATAAGCAAAGGTTTGGGATTTTATGCCAAAAGTTCAGATGTTGTAATTTTAGTAAGCTCAAGTGGAAAATCAAAAAATATTGTTAATGCTGCTAGATTTTGTAAAAAAAAAAGAATTACATTAATTACCCTTTCAGGTTTTTCTAAATCTAACCCTTTAAGAAAAATTGGCAAATTTAATTTTTATGTAAACTCAAAAAATTATAATGTAGTTGAAGTAACTCATTTAACAATCCTATTAAACATAATTGAGAATTTAATCTAATTAATTTTTTAATGAAAAAAATTTTAATAACTGGGTCAGAAGGATTTATAGGTAAGAAGCTAATAGATCTATTAATTAAAAAAAAAAAATATCAAATTTATGGAATTGATAAAACTAACAGAAGTCAAAATTATAACTTTTTTAAATGTGATTTAAATGAATTTATTAAAATAAAAAAAAAAGTTAATTTTGATTATATTGTACATTTAGCTGCAAATTCTAACCCATATGAAAAAAATCAAGAAAGTTTAATAAATGATAATTTGCTTAACTCTATAGATTTGTTTCTCAAACTACAAAACAAGAAAACAAAATTTTTATTTGCATCATCTGAATGGGTATACCAACAATCTACAAAACATAATAAATTAATAAAATATACAGAAAATTCTAAGATCGATATTTCCTTATTAAATCCTTACTCTTTAACAAAATATTTATTTGAATTATACGCTTTGAAACATAAAGAATTATATAAAAACGTAATTATTATGCGATTTGGGATTATACTCGGTAATAAACTTGATAATAAAAGTGCTATTGAAATGATATTAAATGATATTAAAAGAAATAAGACTGTTAAAATAGGATCTTTAAAAAATGCTAGGAATTATATTTCTTTAACAGATTTAGTTAATAACATATTCAATCTTTTTTCTTTAAATAAATCAAATATATTTAATATAACAGGCAGTAAAAATTTAAATTTTAAAAAAATTATTTATGATTTTGATAAAAAATTGAAAAAAAATTCTAAAGTAAAAGAAATGAATAAAAACAATATATCTATAAGAATAGTTAAAAATAATAAGATTAGAAAAGCAATAAAATTTGATGAAATTTCTTATTTCCAAGATCTAATCAAATAACTTATTTAGTAAATTTAGTATTTTCAATTATTTGACTATTTGAACTACAACCTAGAACAATTGATTTACAATTAGAATTCTTCTTAACCCATTCAAGAATTTTGAGATTAACACTTTTTCTTTTTATTTTTGAAATCAAGGAAAATGCTTTTTTTAAATCTTTACTTGTAAAATCTTTACTTTGTGCATTTTCATTTAAAAATAAAGCTCCTTTTGCAAAAGGAACTCTTGTAATTAAATCGAGATTATTTTTTTTTATCATTTTAAAAAATTTATTTTGAGTCTGCGAAAATAGTGGATTAAAAAGTAAATTAACCAGAGAAATATTATATTTTTTACAACTTTCTATTTGCGATGTATCACTTTTATGCAATAAACTAGATTTTAGTGACAGGCCTAAAACTTTAATTTTATTATTAAGATTTTTGTTCATTATATTCCAGTAATCATCATTAAAAAAATTTTTATTCTCTCCTGAATGAAAATAACAAATGTCTATGCATTCTGTATTTAGTCTTTTTAAAGATTCATCAATTGATTTTTGTAATAAGTTTGGATTAAAGTTGATTAATGGTCCAATTTTTGTTGCTATTGTAATTTTCTTTAAATTATTTTTTTTGATATATTGACCTAAAATTTTTTCCGCATTACCGTTAGCATAACTATCCGCGGTATCAAAAAAATTTATATTACTATCTGTTGCGGTATTCAAAAATTTTTCTATTACTCTTCTGTTATTTAGTTTATCCTTAAAAAAATTGTGAGTTCCTAAACACAATGTAGATACTTTATTGGGTATTTTTTTTAACTTGCTGAATTTCAATTTTATTTCTTTATTTATTGAATTATAAATTTAATCATATACATGAATTTATAGTTATAAAGTGAAAAAAAAAATTTTAATTGTTGGATCGACTGGATATCTGGGATCGGTTTTATATCTTTATTTAAGTTCAAAAAATTATGAATGTATAGCCCATGATGTGGACTATTTTAAAAATACCCTATTATACAAGTGCCAAAAGTTTAAAAAATTAAAAGATAATTATAAAGATGTTTGCTATTCAGATCTTAGGGGGTTTTATGCAGTCATTTTTCTTGCTGGATTTTCAAACGATCCATTTGGTGACTTAAATCCTTCCCAGTTCTATAAACCAACTGTTAAATATACCGTTAAGATAGCTAAACTTTGTAAAAAACTAGGCGTGAAATTTATTTTTCCATCTAGTTGTTCAGTTTATGGAATGGCAAATATCAAAAAAAAATTACGAGAACAAGATGTTACAAATCCAGTAACTTATTACTCAAAAAATAAAATAGAAATTGAAAATGAACTTAAAAAAATTTCCTCCAAAAATTTTAATCCTATTATGTTAAGACTCGCAACAATTTTTGGTTTATCTCCTAGAATGAGATTTGATATTGTAATTAATATGCTGTCTGGAATGGCTTTAGTGAATAACAAGATAACTTTAAACTCTAATGGCTTAGCTTGGAGACCACACCTCCATATAGACGACGCTTGCCAAGCTTTTTATCATAGCCTCAATTGGAAGCCTCGCAAAAAAGAAAAGTACTTAATATTAAACGTTGGAGATAATAGAAATAATACAACTATCATTCATATCGCGAAAATTATTCAAAAAAGATTAAAAAAATGTAAAATCGAATTTCAAAACAAGACAAATAGTATTTTTGTAAATAAAAATATTTCCGATGGGGTTGATAAAAGAAGTTATAAAATTAATTTCAATAAATTAAATAAAACTTTTCCAAAATTTAAAACAAAATGGCTAGTAAAAAAGGGTATCGAAGATTTATTATATAAGCTTAAATCCTTAAAACTTAATAAAAAAAAGTTGAGTGACAAAAAGTTTCATAGACTAAGATATTATGAATTTTTAAATAAAAAAAAGAAACTTTTTTTCTAAAAAACCTTAAATTTAAAATTAGAAAGTTTTTTCTTGAGTAAAATCAATGGAAAATTGGGATGACATGAAAGCAACATTTGTTTCCAGAAAAACTTTTTTTTAATATCAAATAAAAATAATAAATAAAAAGCCCTATAACAAGAAAACCAATCTGCATTTTTTTTATATATAATTTTCTCTAAATATTTTTTCGCCATTTTAAAATTTACATCTTTAAATAAATAATATTTTGCAAACTCTAAATTCAATTTATCTAAAAAATTAAATTTAAATTTATCAGTAATATTTTTGTATTTTGAACCATGTTGTATCTCAAAACTTCGGTTTAATTTCTTTTTTAAAAAACTTTTTAAAAGTTTAATTGGCAAGAAGCATTTGATAAAATCTTGTTCATATTTTGCATAAACTTTTTTATCATTAAATAATTCTATTTTTTTTTTATTAAAAATTATAATTGCTCTATAAGTTTTTAACTTATTTTTAAACTTATTCTTAGCAATTACTTTGCTGTCATAACCCATAATATCTGCATGCATCCTTATGCTGTCAATACTTGGTATGTCTACAATTCCAGTTTTGTCTGTTGATCCATCATAATAAGAAGTCTCATATTTATGAAGTGTTATTCCATACTTTAATTTTTTAAGTTTTTCACTATAAATCAAATCTTTTAATTGCCCTTGAATTTGAAAATCTTTATTTTGATATAAATTTTCAGGAATAAATTCCCCTTCTAAAATCAGAATCTTTTTAGATAAAGATAATATTTTTTTTAAATTTTTATAAATATTATTTGTGTGATGCAAGACTCCAAAACAAGTAACAATGTCATATTTAAATTTATCATCAATCTGATTAATTGATTTAGAATAATATTTACATCTTTCTTTAATTTTTAATATTTTTCTTATATTTTTTCCTCTTTTAATTGAACTTATTCTTGGTTCTACACCGACACATTTCTTAAAACCCAAGGATGCTAAATTTTCTGTTAAATATCCATCCGCACAACCTACATCTAAAAGCGATAATTTTTTTCTTACATTAATGTTAAAATTTTTTTTTATATATTTTGTAGTATTTTTAATTCCAAAATTTTTAATTTCTATCCAATTAGCTAACTTTGAATTTTCAGATTTATTTCCAACAGAAATATTTTTATTACTCCAATTAGACATAGAAAAACGTCCGATTGCATTTAGTTTTAAATTCAAGTCTTTATTTTTCATTGATTTTTTATTTGATAGAGTGTTCTACTAGATGATGATTAGAACTTACATTTAAGTGTAAAATAGAACAACCTTTAAAATCTAAAAATTTTTTTATCTTTTCTTTCTCATTAAAATTATTACTCAAACGGAAATATTTTATATCAAATGCTTTAGCAATTTTCTTTATTTCAGGAGGATAATAGCCACCTCTTCTATCATTACCTATATCTTTAATATTGTATTCTGCAGTTCCATATTTGGTATTACCAAAAATCTTATTATCATAAATAATAATTTTTAATCCAATTTTATTAAATTTTATAAATTGGAGGACTTGTAGATTAATTAAAAAAGAACCATCACCAATTAAGCTAATAACTTGTTTATTATTTGATGCAATTTTTGCACCTATCCCTGCAGCAATAGAATATCCCATTGGAGAATTTCCCCAAGCTGAGATTATTCTTTGTTTGTCACTTGTTTGAAATGATTGCATAAAAAAAGTTAAATTCGCCCCAGCATCTGTAAGCAGAATTGCGTCTCTTTTTACTAATTTTGATAAACTCTCTGTAAAATCATAAGGATTTACAAATTTATTTTTTTGAGATTTTGGTAGTTCCGAGTAATTTCTAAAATTTAATCTTTTTTCTTTGTCACACTCTAATAACCAAGTTTTTTCAACTTTTAGCTTTTTTCCTTTGATTTGAGAAAAAAAATATTTTAAGTCACAATTTATCCTTAAATCAGCTTTGACCAATCCATCATTTAGTTCCCCATTATCAATATCTATTGCTATAATTTTTGCATTTTTTCCAAATTTATTTGCAATTAATTTTGGAGAAAACCTAACTCCTAAAGCTAAAATTAAATCAGAATTAATTGCTAAGTTTGATGCAGATAAATGAGCATGCTTTCCTGCCGATCCAAAATATAAATTATTTGAACTTTTTGTTATATCTTGTGATGCCCATGTTGTAATAAAGGGTAAAGAGTTTTTTTTAATAAAATTATGAAATTCTTTTATTTTATTAGAAATTCTTAAACCCCCTCCTGCAACTATTAATGGTTTCTTTGAACTTTTTAGTAATTCCATAGCTTTATTTATTTTTTTTTGTTCATTATATTTAATAGAGGGTGGTTTAAATTTTGTTATTTTATTTATATTAATAAAACTCTTTTGAATATTAAATGGTACATCTATTACTACTGGCCCTGGACGACCATTTTTTGAAATATAATAAGCCTTATCTAAAATATAATCTGCTTCCTCAGGAGATTGTAATTGATAACAAAATTTTGTTATAGGTTTTAATAAAGAAACAATATCGCTTTCTTGAAAACCTCGTTGCCTTACTTTTCTTTTTCCAGTTATATGAAATTGACCGACCTGTCCTGTAAAATATATACCTGGAACCGAATCATAAAAAGAACATGCAATACCAGTGGTTAAATTTGTTGCACCAGGGCCACTTGTAACTAACCCTACACCAAATCCTTTTATTCTTGCATAAGCATCAACACCCATTGCAAGAATTTGCTCATGATTTGGACAATAATGTTTGATTTTTTTACTTTTTGAAATTTCACTCAAAACATTCATTATTGCTCCACCTTGAAAAATTGGAACATCTTTTACCTTCCAACTTTCAATCTTTTTTTTAATTAAAGTTGCTACAGTAATTTTCATTTTATGATTTAAATTCTTTATTTAGATTTATAATGATCTTCTAAGTTAAATACGTTTCCTTCCATTATTCCACCAATATAATTTTGTTTTATCGACTGAGTATGTGAGTAATCAAAAATTCTATGAACTAAACTCCATCTAATTTTATTTGATTTGTTAAACGAACTTTCATGTAAAAGCATAAAATCAAATATTCCCAAATCTGTCTCATCAATTTTTAAGTATGATTTTTTGAAATTTTTAATAATTCTTTTTTCATCTTTAATATGATATGGATCATAGGTTTTTTTTTGCTTAACTTTTACCATGTCAACTATTGTTGGATACATGCCTTGATTATGACTTTTTTCATAAAGTTTAACTGGTCCTAGGGCTTGGGTAACTTTTCTAAGAGGAGTGTACATTACTAGGCCATTAGGAGATCCTAGTTGACCACTATAATCTTGGTGCATTCTAGCTTTCCAGTATGTGTCACCAGGATAATCGATTCTCATTCCAAAACCTCTTGATAAAATTGCGATTTTTTTGCTTCCTAAAAGTTTTTTTGATAAATTTAGCGCTTTTCTATTTCCCATGATTTCATAAAATCCAGTTATTTTTTTACAAACATCGTAAATAGAGCGAGTTATTTCAGAAATATTTTTTTTTTTTGCCTTAAGCAAATAATAATCAAAATTATCAGAATTAAAATTTAGTAACTTTTCATTTCTATTGTGTTTTTTATAAAGCTGATAACTTAATTGAAAGATGTCTTTTTTAATATTTAGTATGACTTTTTTGTTATAAAAATTTTTAATAATTAAATAACCTTTTTTTTTAAATTCATTAATCATTTAGTGTTTATTATTATTAAATTATTATTGTCGAATTATCTATTAAAATTAAGATTTTTATTATCAATAAATATATTATTTTTATATATTTATAATATCTTTATCCGGAGTAAAAATTTTTTTCAGTGCATAAATCAAGCCAATTGAGCTATTAGTACTGGTCAGCTGCACGCATTACTGCGCTTCCACATCCAGCCTATCAACGTG
>MDSV01142451.1_pt1 | contig 26728 bp, 18 predicted proteins | sample 810851 | NCBI WGS metagenome assembly MDSV01 (sample SAMN05326640, study PRJNA326480) | marine metagenome | isolation source: seawater | place: Atlantic Ocean: North East | collected 2012
CATCTATACTCTCTTCTTCTCCTTCATTTTCAAATCCAGGAGGGGGAGGGGGAGGGGGAATTGAGAATCCAGGAGGGGGAGGGGGAGGTTGTTCAGTCATGGTTCGGTGCCACCTGTCTGAACACAGAGGCAACATGGCTCTGTATAACGGTTGCTTGTCAACAACTTGGAACAAGTCATCAATCCTTGAAGTCTATTAGGCTAGACGGTATCGTGGAGGCATGGACGGGACATCTCCACCGGTACTATTCGTTGTAGGAACTGCGGGCGCAGGCAAGAGTACTCTTGTTACCTCCTTCCAGAGATGGTCGAGATTTCTAGAAGTTGAGACACTTGCTATCAATCTTGATCCAGGCGCTGAGAGGGTACACTACGACCCTGAATTTGATGTTAGGGATTTGATTTCCTTGTCCGAAGTAATGGATGAATACGACTTGGGGCCGAATGGTGCTCAAATTCTAGCTGCTGATTTGGTAGCCTCGCAGGCCATTGATATCCATGAAGAATTAGATGGCCTTTCTGGAGATGTGATGATTATCGATACACCGGGCCAAGTGGAATTATTCGCGTTCAGAGAAGCTTCTAGTCACTTAGTAGAAGTTCTTGGCAGAGGAAGGGCGTGCCTAGCATTCCTTTTCGATCCAATGTTGTCTCAGACCCCTAGTGGATTCGTATCTCAGATGCTACTTTCTTCTATAGTCCATTTCAGGCTTGGCCTCCCAACAGCTAACTTTCTCTCCAAATCAGATTTGCTAGATCCTGAGACGCTGGAGAAAATTGTTGAATGGGGGGACAATCTCAGTGCATTGGAAGCCGCACTCTATGAGGAGTCATCGAATCAATCCATGAGTCAGGGCTCCGGTAGTCAACGAGCGGAGTTTGCAATTGGGCAACTAAGGATGATGCAGCATGCTTCAATTCAACCAGGACTAATCCCCCTATCGAGTGAGAATGAAGAGGGATTAGCTGACGTACTGACATTTGTCCAGAGCGTGTACGGGGGCATGGCGGATACACGTGATGGTTTTGCAGGGGATATAGAACATGAAAGAAACTGAGCCCAAGAGAGATCTTCTATCGATAGATGATTTTGAGAAGGAGCTATCTGGAATAATTGACTGGGCCATCAAAATGAAGAATGATGATGGTTTTGCAGAGAACTTCAAGCCACTAGATGGGATGACAATTGGTTCGATTTATGAGAAGCCTTCGACTAGGACTAGGGTTTCTTTTGAGGTAGGAGTGCATAAACTAGGTGGGCAACCCCTTACGCTACTTGCTAATGACATACAATTGGGTAAAAGTGAGTCCATAGCTGATACAGCTGCAGTTTTATCAAGATTTATGGACGGAATTACCTACAGGTGCTTCGGGCATTCAGATGTTCAAGAGCTAGCAAGTCACGCTACTGTTCCAGTGATAAATGCGCTTTCGGATATGCACCACCCATGTCAGGCAGCGGCTGATTTGATGGCCGTTACTGAGAATTCTGATTCTGTTAAGGGGCATGTTTCTTGGGTGGGCGATGGCAACAATGTCCTCCATGACTTGATGTTGGCGTGCGCGTCTCTAGGAATCGATATAAAATACGCTACTCCAGAAGGATTTGAGCCTGATCCAGATATAGTCTCCAGAGCGGTTTCAATCGCTAGTGGCAATTCGTGTAGCATCTCTGCTACCAATGACCCCGTGGAGGCTGTAAGTGACGCCGGAGTGATTTATACAGATGTATTCGTCTCAATGGGAGAGGAAGGGATGAAAGGAAAAATTGACGCCTTCAATGGGTTTCAAGTGAATGAAGAACTAGTTTCTAATGCTCATCCAGATTATTTGTTTATGCATTGTCTCCCTGCACACCGAGGTGAAGAAGTAACAGATGCAGTTATCGATTCTAAGAATAGCATAGTTTTCGATCAGGCTGAGAATAGGATGTGGGCCCAGATGTCACTATTGACTAAAATGTGTAACGATGCCGCATGGCATACGTACAACGAATTGTTTTAGATTAAAGAGCTTGTTAAAAGAGCGCCCAAGCAAAGTAACATTGACTTCTTCAGAAGGCTGGAGGCGGATTTATCCTCGCCTAGGATTATTCTCCCCTTAACCATCATCAAAGTCATTACAGCTGGAATTACCAAAACTACATGCAACGGTGGGAAAATGCCTATTGCAAATGGGATAATGACGGAGGTTAATGCTAGAATTGACATCACCCATGCTACCGTTCTTGCATTTTCAGGACCTATTCTCATTGCAAGAGTATTTCTCCCCTCATCACCATCCATATCTTCAACGTCCTTGATGATCTCCCTGGATATATTGTAAAATATACCGACGAAGAACAAAGACCATGCCTTTTCATTAAAGGGCTGGAAGACCGCTGCTGAACCGAAAACAACTACCAAGCCAACAGAAATACTGATTGCAATATTTCCCGGAAGGCCTCTGTCTTTGAGCCTGAGGCCGAATGGAAATTCATAATTTATCAGAAGCAATAGTGCAATTACCCATATGGCGAGAGAGGGGTACCAATCCGTGAGACTGAAGCCAACGCCTAAGTCTGCATCCAAAATCAACCAGTAGCACAAGATGATGCTAGTAACAGAGGAAAGCATGGTTAGAATTGTAGCTATTTTTGCGGCCCTCAAAGAAATTCTGCCACTGGGCAATGGCCTATTCGGACGATTTTTTATATCGATATCAAAATCATAAATATCATTCAAAGCGTTCCAGGAACACATGAAAAATAGTACAGAGGATGCATGCAATACGGTTAATTGGGCTAGAATACCTTCTGGCATCGTACCAAGAGCCACGATTGAACCCAGTAATACGCCGAATACACCTGTAAGGTTGTTACCTAGGCGGAATAATGTAGTCCAGTCTGACACGGAACCGTAGCCCTTCACAGCCTTGTGTAGCCATTACATGACTTGAGCGTTGCCTATGTGAGGGCTGGCGTAACTTCTCCAACTCTGAGGCCCCAGACGCATACAGTGTAAGTACTTCCTCGGAACTGTCCTCTGACATGTCCAATCTTGTCGAAACGCCTGTCTTTTGCCATGATGTTACCAACCTGATTCATCGTGGCTCCCCAACGGAATCTTTCGTTCAAGTGATCAAAAATTTCTACCGTATTGGCAGTCCCTCTCTCCTCGAGCATGCATCTGACTTCCTCTCTTAGCCTGGTCGTCTTTGACATCAGACCATCCCCTCTATTCCGTCTGAATACGCTAGCATCCTAGATCTGAGTCCTTTCCAGGAAGAGGGGCTAACCTCAACGGGAGTAGCGAGTCTTGGAAGAGGCTTCCATGAACCTAGATTAGCCAGTCGCCCTCCCGAGCATACTAGAGATTTATCACTGGTCCTTAGATCACTATTGGTCTTTCTTAAGGAATCTAATGGGACTATTCTGTAGGGGTTCGATCTCCTTCTGTAGATAATTTCTGCAATGTGGCTCTTTCTTCTGTTCATACAACGATGTCATTAGGATTCAGATATTAACTAAGGCAACAGAGTGAAGGTGAAAGTGAAAGTGAAAATATTGCCTGTGAGTCAGCCACTGTTTTCAAATATGGAAGGTGGGTGGCGATGTTACCGCTCGTGTGGTGTAGTTCGGTCCATCATGTCGCCCTCTCGAGGCGACGACCCGGGTTCAAATCCCGGCACGAGCACCAAAAGATATCTGGTCGATGTAGATATTAATTGATTTATTAGTTAAATCAATAAATTAGGAGGAACTTCTAATAGTCTCTGGCGATAAGGAGTTTCATGAGAGTTAAGTCTGCCGTTATCGTCATACTATTCCTCAGTTCGATGCTTTCTGGCTGTGCTGGCGATGATTCTGGAAATGAAGAGAGGATTGCGGAGCTTGAATCTGACTTAGCTGACTCACTCTTGGAGAATGATAACGCCTTATCGGAGATATCCACTCTTGAGGGCGCACTTTCTGAGGCTACTTCAAGTCTAGCGGCCATGGAAAGTGTTGTTGGAGATCTCACAAATAGAATCTCGGACGCTGATTCGGAGATAAATGAGCTGTCATTACAACGGGAGCAAATTTTAGAGCAACTTAACGAGTCTTCTGCAAATGAATCGTTATTAGGGGTAGAACTAGCAAATCTAAACGATGAAATTAACAGTATGGAATCGCAAATTACTACTCTTAACTCTGATCTTCAACAACTTCTAGATCAAGTTACACAACTGGAGGGGACAATATCAGTACTGCAGAATATGATACAGGGCCTAACATACACACTTAGTTACCGAACGAATGAGTGCCCGCTGGATAATTCGGGGTTCCTCATGGATATTGGTTTTGATAATGGAGAGGGTTTGGGAATCCAAGATGATGGCATAGTCACTTATGATGAAATAGAATTTACTGTCGGAGAGTGCCCTGGAAACTATGGCATGGTATACAATGAAACCGATACTGAACAAAATTATGCTCAGCAGCGCATAGTTGAAATGGGAGGTGTCCTTTACTTTACGGTACATGACGGAACTCATGGATGGGAGCTGTGGAGGAGCGATGGTACACTCGCTGGCAGCTACCTCGTCAAGGATATCAGAGGAGAGGACTGTACAACTGGTGTCGATCCTGAGACTGGAGAGCCAACAGAAAACTGTGAGAACTGGGGTTCTCTTTTTGATATTACATGGGATGGAATATTCAATGACATTGAGATTATAGCCGGAAGAGATCGAATATACTTCACGGCCTCGATGCATATGTATTATGCGAACAACGGAGGTTTCCCAACACTTTGGGTAAGTGATGGAACGGAAGAGGGGACTAATTTGGTATATGATTTCTGGGCAAACTGGGATTATGACTGCAATGGGTGCGAGTTTGATTTCGGAGGAATCACTGAGTTGGTTCTAGTTCCAGGAGTAGGACAATCACCAGATAGAGTCGTCTTTACAACAATAAAGGCGATTGGCGGAGTAGGCGAAAATGGATATCCCAAGGGCGAGGAGCTGTGGATCAGTGATGGAACCGCCTCAGGAACTAGGATGATCGCTAATATCGAGCCCGAGACCAGCTCGTGGATTGATGATAATGGAATTGTTCAATGCTGTGCAGACTGGGATGGTTCCGTTCCAAGAGATATTGTGCATAAAGGGAACCAAGTTTGGTTTACAGCTCAGACTGAGAACTATGGGAGAGAGCTCTACAGGTTTGGATTGGCACTAGGTGGAGGATTATTTCTAGTTAAAGATATCAACCAGGGAGCTGAGAGCAGTAACCCAGCCTATCTTACGGTTGGATCGGGAGGTTTGTATCTCGTGGCAAACGATGGCCTTCTGGGACAGGAGTTGTATTTTAGCCTCGGAGATGCGTTTACCACGAATATAGTGAAGGACATTTGGCCTGGATTGAATAATTCTAGTAGTCCTAACTGGCTAACTAAGCTTGGCGACAATATGATATTTTCAGCGAATGATGGAGAGAATGGCAGGGAGCTATGGATAACAGACAATACTGAAGAGGGGACTCATATGATCAAGGATATCAATCCTGGGAACAACTCAAGCAATCCAACAGGGCCGATGAAAGTCCTGAATGGTGAACTATACTTCGGGGCTAATGATGGAACTCATGGATGGGAGCTGTGGAAAACAGATGGAACTGAGGCTGGGACAATCATGGTAAAGGATATCAAGGAGGGCGAAAATAGTAGTTTGTCATGGGGCTCCACAGCTCATTTTCATGGGGAATATACGCTTACCCACAATGGACACTTCTATTTCTCGGCTGACGATGGAGTGAGTGGCCAAGAGCTATGGAGAACCGATGGGACTGAAAATGGGACTGAGCTGGTAGTCGATGTTAATGTTGGCGAGGACGGCAGTTGGCCTTGGTGGCTCACAACCGCGGGAGAGAAGATTTACTTCACCGCTTGGGATGGCGATCAAAGACAACTATGGCATTATTGGGATAATCCGGGACCTATCGTATCAGCGTAGTAATCACAGTTTTTAGTGACGACATAATTTCTTAAGGTCACCTTCGTTGGAGTAATAAGGTCCCAATGCGTGTAGAGCATGATGTTAAGCTAACTTTTGATGATGTACTGATCAGACCGAAGCGTAGTACACTGGTATCTAGATCCGATGTAACTCTAGTTCGTGAATTCAAATTCAGGCATTCCGATACTACTTGGAAGGGAGTCCCCATTGTTGCAGCTAATATGGATACCACTGGGGTCTTCGAAGTGGCAAGGGTCCTCCAGAGTCATAATATGCTGACATGTCTCCAGAAATTCTACTCCACCAGACAGTGTTCGAACGCATGGGAAGATGGCATCAATCCAAGCTATGCTGCAGTAACCTGTGGCTCCACGGAAGATAGTTTGGAGCTACTGAAGAAGAAGATGGCTACAAGTGAAAGTTTGGCAATGATTTGTGTCGATGTAGCTAATGGTTACAGGGAGATTTTCTTGGATTTCATCAAGGACGTTAGAAGAAGCTTTCCTAACTCTATTGTGATTGCTGGTAATGTCGCCACTAGAGAGATGACTGAGGCATTAATTCTAGCTGGAGCCGATGTTGTGAAAGTTGGAATAGGGCCGGGTTCTGTATGCACCACTAGGAAGGTGGCTGGCGTTGGTTATCCTCAATTATCAGCTATTTCTGAATGTGCGGATGCGGCACATGGCCTTGGGGGCCATGTCATGGCCGATGGGGGTTGCTCGTCCCCTGGGGACGTTGCCAAGGCGTTTGCCGCAGGAGCTGATTTCGTAATGCTTGGAGGGATGCTAGCTGGGCATGATGAATCTGGAGGTGAATTAGTAGAGGGTTCAAACGGAAAGATGTACAAGTCATTTTATGGCATGTCATCAGCAAAAGCAATGCAAGAGTACTACGGAGAGGTTGCAAAACATCGTGCTCCTGAGGGAAAGGAAGTTAGAGTCCCCTACAGAGGAAATCTTGAAGAAACTGTACAGTCAATTTTGGGAGGGGTCAGATCTGCTTGCTCCTATGTTGGGGCTAGGAGGATTAAGGACCTCCCCAAGTGTACTACTTTCATCAGAGTCACCCGTACGACAAATGAAGTATACCAAAGGTTCAATGTTGAAGAGTAGCCTTCTTGGGAAACTGAATTTAATGTAGATATTTACGGCTGGGTATGAATGAGTTCCTATTGGTAGTAGCCATAGGGACATTCATTGCAGCCGCCTTGACTGTCCCAGCTGGATTCGGCCTCTCAACGGTACTAACTCCATTGGTACTTGTTCTGATGCCCCCTCATGAAGCAGTTGCCGTAGTGGCGATTATACATGGGGCACATAACGCTGGCAAGCTATCATTACTATGGGAAAATGTCGATTTTACAGCTTTCAAGAGATATGGGATATGGTTAGTATTAGGATCTATAATAGGGGCAATTCTTCAGAATCAGGTCCCTCAGAAGCCTCTTTTGGGACTTCTCGGAGTGGCACTTATTGTCCTTCCAATACTTACCATCAGTGAGAAATGGATGAATTATAGAATTCCTGATGCCAATGATAGGATTGGGGGCTTTGGTTCTGGTCTGATGGGTGGACTTTCTGGCCATCAAGGAGCATTAAGGGCGATGTTCCTGACGAAGAGGATTCCTGACAAGATGTCATATGCAGCTACAGCTAGTATTCTTGCACTTTGTGTTGACTTTTCGAGAATACCTGTATATCTGCTATACAGGAGCGAGGAGGTTTACTCCCACTATAGCCTCATAATAATACTCGTGATTTCTGCTTTAGCGGGTGCTAGATTAGGCAAGAGGTGGCTAAAGACACTCAAATCTGAATGGATTAGAAATGGGGTAATGATTGGAATAATATCTAGTGGTTTATTATATCTGATTGAAGCGTTTTCTTAGATATCTAGAATTATCTGTGACATCCACCCGGGCCCTTCGAAATCGGGAACTTCAGGGAAAATTCCAGTCTCAGTAGAACCTTCTTTAATTTCTCTAAGTACGAGTTCATGCATAGTTATTGCCTTAACCTCGATTTCTCTTTCCACTAGGTCTGAGTCTATCCATGATATCTGCCCTGAGATATAGTCATTAGAAACTGAGATTGAAACATCAACAAGCCACTGTCCCTCGCCATAGCCCCTGTAGAGGACTTCTTCTAACCATCTTACTAGTCCCCTCTCCATATCACCTTCAATTAGCGGGATTCCCCAGGTTCCTGTTTTCCTAACAAAGGAGTTAAGATCGTTATTGGAGCTTAGCAGTTGATATTCTTGGATGCCCATTGTTATCTCTTCAATCGCCCCCGAGAGTGTTCTTGAGAATGACCTTATTCCGACATCAGCGGTAGTTGGGAATATCCACGATGACATTTCAAAGGACTCCGGCACCAATAGAGGGACAGTGGTTTTAGTTGAACATGTCGCAAAGTTCACCCTGAGAGGGGAAGCTCGTTGGATCCTTTGGATGGGTGTTCCACTTGTTCTCGCATTTGTTAACGAATCCGTCACCATCTGAATCTACATTTGCATCTGCTGGATCCATTGGATCGAAACCGAAGTAATATTCCCAACCGGCCCACATAGAATCGCCATCTTGATCTTGATGATACACTTCTGAACCATCCTCCCATATATCTCCATCAGTATCTGCATTGACGGGATTCGTCCCATTTTGGTACTCCTCGAAGTTTGTATAATTCTCCAGATCATCATAGAACCTGTTTCCTGCTTCCGTCATGATATCAATATGACACTCTGAGTTTTGAGGATTATTCCAACCAGGGCAGTACCTATTCATCAGGTTAGTACGATTGAGTCCATCCTCATCAAAATCCTCTTGACCATCATCAATACCATCCAAATCTGAATCTGGCATCCTAGGATCCATTGGCCCCCTTGCACCTAATGCGTCCAAAGTATTGTTATCTACAAGGCCCATCATCAATGACTCTTCTGAGTAAGTCACCTCCCAACCGTCCGGTAGCTTATCTCCATCAGTATCATGAGAAACGGGATTGGTATCCCACCTATCAGGTGCCTCTTGGGAATTCATCAGAGTGTCATTATCGATATCAAAAACCGAGTCTGGAATTGACCCATAAGATGGATCAAGAGCCCATCTACCCCCATCAGGAATGAAGAATCCTGAGATATTTAGTTCCCAGAGGAAATATTCTGGATCTATGATGCCATCGCCATTCCTATCCCCTGAAGTAGAGAATCCATCCAAATAGTTCTTCCATATCCATCCGCCCGGGCCGAGTCCACATTCCATCATTGAATCACATCCAGGAGGAAGCCACCAGTCGGTAACGACCCAAAGACTGTGACTATTGGTATTCTGCTGAACTGAAAATACCTGCATTTCCCAACCATCGGGCTGGGAGTCTCCATCGGTATCATTGTTTAGTGGATTAGTGGCAGACTGCCAAGGCCGGGGGATAAAGAGGACTTCCCCTCCATCGTTTAGGCCATCTGCATCGCTATCGGCATTGTTGGCGTGGGTGATATACTGATCCTCTCCATCAACAACTTCCTCACCATCTTCAAGGCCATCATTATCAGAGTCGAAAGCTGAAGCGTTAGTGTAGTATACTGATCCATTCCAGACAAAACCATCTATGGCCTCGGTAAAATCTTCTAATCCATCAGAATCGGTATCCTTGTCCGTGGCATTGGTAAAAGTCTCATAGTACTCGACAGAGTCAGATAATCCATCTCTATCTGTATCATATGCACCTGGATCACTTCTGACAATGACGTCCCTTACCCCATGATCAACTATTCTAATTGTCCATCCAATTACCTCAATTCCATCTATCAGGCCATCTCCGTCAGTATCAGGAGATAGAGGGTCTGTAGATCTCCCATCAGCAGTCCCATCACCGTCCCTGTCTCTGGCATTGAACTCATCAAGGTTGGTGAATCTCTCTTCCTCCTCGACGACAGTGATTAGGTCTTGCAACCTGCTAGAAATCTCTTGACCTATTTCCACGTTGATATGATAAACCCATCCCGAAGTTAGAGTTTTTACTGGGATATTGACGTATTCACTGTCTTGGACTGTCCGAACCCAGATTACTGTTCTATTGACTTGAACATAGTCACCTACCTCTACAGCAATAGAATGAACGGTTGAAACCCCTATCATGTCAGAATATCTCACCCCTCCATCTCCATCTGCATCATATCCATCAAAGTCAGGATCATGGTCTGCGTTACTTCCGTCATTCGGATGAATGCCGCTCAGATATTCCCAACCATCGGGCATCTTATCGTTATCTGTATCATTGTCCCCAGGATCTGTGAAGTTAGATGGCCCCCAAGTGTAGGCTACCTCATATTCCTCGACATTGTTTAAGCCATCCTCATCCGAGTCGCCAAATGCATCGGTTGCATTTGAAGGATCTAAAAGATCGCTGTAGCAGTATTCGAAGCCATCGGGCATTCCATCTCCATCGGTATCCCAATCACTGGGCCCATTCAGGCGTCCATCGCCATCCATGTCTTGCTCAAACCATGTTAGATCGCCTGGTTCAGACATAAATTCAGTAAATGGGGATTGTAGATTTATTGTTCCGAAGACCGGTACGCCGCAATGATTTCCTAATTCGATATAGCCGTAGGCTATTTCATGCCTATCAGCTATGAGGTCCCCATCACTATCCTCTTGCAGGGGATTTGTATCATACCTCTCTTCTACGAAATTTCTGAGTCCATCAGGGGTTGGTTGCTCAAGGTCTAGTGCGGCATCACAGGATATCTCCCCATCGGCGTTAGCTACTAGATCTAAATCTGAATTACTCAGTTCATTCAGTATCTGCTGTCTGGCATCCGGGCCTTGACTATTAATCGAACCATCTGGGGTCAGGAAATAACAATCCCTATTTGCATTCAATGGATCAAGTAATCTCAAAACTCCATTGGGGGTGATAATTTCATGGACATGCATGGATTCCCACTTGTCATTCAATCCATCGTCATCAGAGTCACTATCCATTGGCTTCGTACCAAGCGCGGCTTCCTCGGTATTTGTCAGACCATCTCTGTCTGGATCCCCATAAGGCCCATTATCGGGATTAGGGAATGTTTCGTTCTGTTCACCTGTCTCGTCTTCGTTATCAGTATCGGAGAACGGTATCTCAGAATCTGCAGGCTCACCATTATCGAGCGGGTCTAAACCATTTCTTATTTCCCATCCATCATCTAGGCCGTCATTATCGGTGTCAAACTGTCTCCAATCCGTACCATAAAGTGTCATTTCCATCCTATCTGGAATGCCATCTCCATCTGTATCTATTCCTCCCTGGCCAGTAGCCTCATTATCTGCAACATCTGAACCTGCTGGCTCGAATCCTCCCGACTCAGTAGTGGACAATCCAGCCCCAATAATCGTGTAAATTCCTGCGAGACAAAGGGTTGCGACGATGGCAGTGACTGCGTATTGGTTGTGATTCATGGCCATTGTTACACCCCGGCCCCCTAGGGGGCCGACCCTTTGACATTAGGCATGGATATAACACTTGACAGAAATAGATTATTCGTGATTGTTAATCGTCACTCTATTTGGAACGATATTTATCCCTAATGTTTCACTTTCCAAGTTCATCGTGATTCGTCCTTTGACACCAGTGGACCTCTCCCAGCAACCAAGCAATATTCCTCCGCATATAGCAGGATGGAAGCACCCAAGTAGCCTAGCATTAATCTCCCCGGTTTCAATTTCTAATCTTGGATTGGATAGTATTCCAAGGCCGTTAAGAGACAGATTACGAATGGATATTGAGGCCCAGTCTTCAGCCCCCGATATCATCACATGCCTCCCACTGTCTGAGAATAATTGTCGTGAAGAGTCGGCGACTGCTGTCCACCAAAGTGCTCTTTTTTCTTCTACTCCGATCCATTTGTAATCCTCAATCCTTGAGTCTCGTACTGTATCTATGTTATGAATTGAATAATCTTCGAATCTTAGCATTAGGTCCCTGTAAAGAATGAATTTCCGCTCTCCGGTAAGTTCCCAGCCCCCCGAGTCTAATTCTCTAATGTCTTCCCAATCAACATGGCCATCAGTATCATTTTTCTCAATTGTTTCTGGCCATCTCCCATTAATCACTCTTGGAGACGGGACTTCCAGTTTATCCTCATTTAGTTCAACCATCAGTACTTTACTGGATTCCGACCATCTGAATTTATGCCTCTTGCCAGTGGCAGTCTCCCAAGAACTAGTGAATATTCCTGCTTCCATTGGACCAGACGAATATCGATTGATCAGTACGGTCGTTTTACTGGTAGATAGATCGATAACCTCGATTTCACCTAAGCCTCTTGAGAATCTTTCTTCGTAGTATCCCTTCCACTTTCTTAGATCTTTTCCCCGTGGCCTTTCTTTTTGTAGCGATACAAGAAATTCTTCTGACTCCGAAGAGGCATGTGCTAGCTTTCTACCAAGACTTAGGCTGGTTCTCAATTCTATATTTGAAATCAAGGAATTGAACCAGTTTACGCCTGCTATGCATACTTTCTCTCCCCCTCTCCATTCATCGGAGATAGAGCCGTCAGATTTCGATTTCCATCTAGAATTTAGAATGCTAGCCAGGGATTTATTTTTTCTAAATCGATCCAGGAAGCCCAGATAATCAGCCCCCTAGGAAGTCGGAAATCCTATTGAAAGCCTCATCAAGAATTTCAACTGGGGGTAGACAAACCATTCTGAAATGACCACTTCCATACTCTGGAGAAAATCCTGATCCATGTACCACTAGGACGTGCTTTTCATTGAGCAAGTCCAGTACGAACTTCTTATCATCTATTGATAGATCGTTTCGAGTAATTCTAACAAATAGATAGAATGCCCCTCCAGGCGGCTCGCATTCGAGTCCATCTATCTCAGAAATTCTCATTGTGCAATAATCTAATCTCTCCTTGATTCTTTTTCGATGCCCATCGAGCCATTCTGAGTCATCCATTAGCCCGGCTAGATATCCATACTGTGCAGGAGTGGATGCGCATAACCTACTTCTCAGAAGTCTCTCTACACCATCCCTAACTAGGTTCAGTATGCCAGAAGGATCGTGCCATGCCATATACCCAATTCTCCAGCCAGGAGCAAAGTATACTTTTGAGACTCCATTCAGAACAATTACAGGTGTAATTTTAGATTGGGAAGCTACTGATACCAAGTTTCCAGTAAAGTCTAAACCGTCGTATATCTCATCAGCTATTATTGTACATTTAGGCCATTTTTCCGCTATTGAAATTAGATTTACTATCTCTTTAGATGTAGCTACATTTCCTGTTGGATTGTTTGGATTGATAAGAACTAGAAGACGGACGTGTTCATCCATTTTTGATTCAATATCGTCGAGATCGATACGCCAACCATCCGTGGGATCTAACCGATATTCCACAGTGGTAGCGCCGAACATTTGTGGATATGCCATGTAAGGAGGATAATGTGGCCCTGGAGCTAGTACTTTATCTCCGGACTCTAGGAATGAGGCAAAAATTAGCTGCAGTGCCTCGGTCACGCCATGTGTGACATAAACATCGTTCTGGTCACATTTCCATCCCTTACTGGTCTCAGACATTGCTATGGCTTGGCGCAACTCTGGTAACCCATAGGAAGGGCCGTATCCATTATTCTGATCATCCAGTGCCTCCTTGTAAGCATCGATCATGTGCCTTGGCGTAGGCAGTCCATCAAATGCCAGTGGATCACCAACATTAAGGCGGATTATCTCATGACCTTGTTTTTCAAGCTCGACTGCTGGAACTACTACATCCCGTATCGCATATTCGATTGCCGCTGCGCGAGCTGAGACATCCACTTGGTCGCTCATATATTCACAATCCGAGGAATGAGTTTGCGGCTTTAAGGGCCTCTGGGATACCTTCTCCATAGGTCCCACCACCTTGGGCCATGGTAGGCCTTCCTCCACCGCCTCCCTTAATGTGCCCTGAAATTGCATTCAGGATCTCAACGGCATTATGCCTCTTTGCGGCGATTGAATTCTCCGTGGAGGCAACAATGAGCTTCCCCCCTTCTATCCGAGTTCCGAGAACAGCGAGTGTGGGCATGCCAGAGTCCCTAGTTAGTTGCGAGAGCATCGTCATCATCTGCTTCATACCGCCATCTACCTCCATTACGACATACCTAACTCCATCTACCTCTACTGCACCATTGCCGTCGCCACTAGTCCTGAGTCTAGCTATCTCGGCTTCTAACGAATCGATTCTCTTCTGTTGTGACTTCCACTCTTCGAAGAATCTTGATACTGCCTTCGGTAAATCTTCAGACTGCACGCCTAAAATCTCTGAAGCTTCACTCAGAATACGCTCTTGCCGCCTTGAGTTCTCCCTCGAAGTCTCCCCTGCCACGATTTGCAGACGCTCTACCCCGTCTTGTACCTGACTGGACTTGACTATCCTTATGTCGCCAATTCTAGATGCCTCATCATGATGCGTCCCCCCGCATGCTTGAACGTCAAATTCGCCTATGCTTATGATTCTAATTTTTCTATGCTTGGGAGGACCGCCTTGGTAGATATCAAATCCATATTTTTTATCTGCCTCGGCTCTATTGAGAATCTCCTTTTTGATACTAGGATTCGATTCTATTACATTATTGGCAACATCCTCAATAGCCCCAATTTCTTCTATACTTAGCCTGGAATGATGAGTGATGTCAAGTCTGGCATAGCGTGCCCCTTTGTTGGAACCAGCCTGCCAAATATGCGGTCCAAGAATCTTACGAGCCGCCCCTCCAACGATATGAACTGCAGTGTGGTGATCCATTAGTTGCTTTCTCCTATCGGCATTCAACGTACCCTTAACTGGGCCCAATGCTATTGAGGAGTTAGTCAGGTGGAATACCACTCCATCTTGTGACTTTGTATCAAGTACCAATACCTCATTACCGTCTTGATGGAGTGTACCTTGATCTCCTAATTGCCCCCCTCCTTCTGGATAGAACAGGGTTCTATCGGTTACTACTGCATGGGAAGGGACGGCCTCTACCTCCCCTGAGAAAGTCATTCTGGAGGCCATTTCTCTGGTAATGGGCATACAATGCAAAACCTCGGATGAAAATTCAATAGCACCTGTATCATCATAGAAGTCTAATTCGGTTTGTTTCAATCCTTCGGTATTGAAGATAGCTCTATCATTTCTTTCCTTTGAGGCCGCCTTGGTCATAAGGGCGTTTCTTGCAGCCATATCAGCAGTGAAACCAACTCTAACAGATAGATTAGGCCATCCTAGTTCTTTGGCTATCGATACCACCATTTCCGGATTTAGCCCTCTTTCTTCGGATAATCTGAAGAGTATCTCATCCTGAACCTGATTGGAGTTTTTCGGCAGTTCCTTTAGGGCTGTCTTAACTGCCGCCCTTCCTTTCCTCAGCATCTCATGATATCGTGATTCTTCCAGATCTAGAATTTTCATAATACCATCCTCAGATTGGATGAAGTTTTTCATTTCTAAGTGAGTGTTAATATGATGCGAGCCTAGCTCGGAGAGACTGGCTGGGATGGACAAAGCATCTTTCATTCTACAAACTCTTCTTGCTAGCATCCTAACTAGATAACCTGCTTTGCTATTGCTCGGAACTAGTCCGTCCCCTAACATATTACAAATCGCGTGCATATGGTCGGGAATGGCATATATCGAAGATAATGGCTCGGTGACTTTCTTGAGGTCTTCTAGAGAAATGGGGACTCCACTATGTGATAGTCTATCAGAAAGTTTCCCATACAACTCTTCCACATCTGTCCCTACGTCAATATTCAATATGCCAGCCAATCTGGAAAGTTCACCTAAAAGAGTGTCAATTTCTACTTCTAATGCTAGCGATTCAAGGAAGGAGTCGAATCCGGAGATTGACTTCAGCCAATCAATAGACTCAGGGTATATCGCCTCATAGATAGTAGGAGTTCCTGATGCCGCCCAACAAAATCTTTCCAGACCGTATCCGGTGTCAATAATCTGAAGTTCCATCTCACTGTATCTCTGACCCTTGATTGTGATGTTGCCCTCTTCGTCTTCTTCCAAGTTCATGAAGACGAGTGTGGCCAGTTCTAATCCCCCTACGATTACTTCGAGTGCTGGTCCGGCGTTACCTCCTCCGGACCAAGGGTTCTCGACATATGTAATTGAAGTTGGATCAATTCCCAGAGTTTCAACTAATAATTCATCGCAGAAACGAACGCACTGATCAATCCAGTATACCACATCTCCTTCCTTAGGCCTGTTGAATGCATGATGCGCCATCATCTCGAATGTTGAAAGATGCCTTCCTGAACGTCCCACGGCCGCTACGTCTGTCAATCTTATACATGGTTGACTTATTGCGAGGGGATTTGCAGGGGGTGGAACTGTCCCACTAGTTACATGGGGCTGAAAATCTGCAATACTGGCTATAGTGAGATGAATATCGTCCCTCCACCTCGCAATTACGGGATATGGATCGACTCTAGAATGCGCCTTGGAGTCGAAGAAATTCAGAAATACCTCTCTCATATCGTCCTTGAGTTCCTTTCCTCTAGAAGAAAAACCTCCAATTATGGGTTTTCCAATGAATGTATAAGGGTCTTCTGAGGTATCCCCACAGGTTTCTCTAGTGTGATCACGGGTCCAAAATCTCAAACCGGTTACCTTACAGATTCTGAGTTCATGATTGGACTCAACCCAATATGGAATGTTGACCTCTCCGAACCCCATGACATCTCCCCGCGCTTATGCATTGGAGGGTTTGACTTGAATTCGATTGTTAATATTGTATACGGCGCTTTGAAACGTCGTGGATGTGACGCACTCACATGGAGGCGTCATGGAAGAGGCACATGAAACCCGATGGACCGGGGAGAATTAGGATCTCGAAACATGGATCGATGCTTTCAGATGCCATTCTGGTTTCAGATGAAGCGCATATGTCCAATCATTCTGATGACAGATCCCCCTCCCAATTAGTCAACACTGCTTGCCTTCCCGGGATAGTGGGTGATGCGTGGGCAATGGCAGATTGGCATTTCGGTTATGGCTTTCCAATAGGCGGAGTGGTTGCTACTGACACAGAGTGGGGGGAGCAAGGAGGTTCGATATCCCCTGGCGGAGTTGGTTTCGACATAAATTGCGGAGTTAGATTATGCTCCACTGATCTCCATATTTCGGACATAGATCCTAAGCACCTTGCTGGGGAATTATCCAAATCTATTCCGGCTGGGGCGAGTAGGAAGGGAGGAGTGAGGCTCGCGGAGTCTGAGTTGGACTCCATACTCGCAGGTGGAGCAGGCGCGGCTATCGATCTGGGCCTGGCAGAGGAGAGAGATTTGAAATGCATAGAATCCAATGGTTTGCTGCAGAGCGAGAACAGAGATGTTGGAGAGAAGGCGATGAAGAGGGGATCTACCTCTTTGGGAACATTGGGCTCGGGAAATCACTTTTTGGAGCTCCAAGTGGTTGACAGGATAGTAGATGAGGAAGCGGCGAGAGCATTTGGATTGAGAATTGGACAAGTGACGGCAATGATTCACTCTGGGTCAAGAGGACTCGGACATCAGGTTTGCTCGGAACATGTTGCCACTATAGAGAGTCAATACTCGAAAGTTGGAGACTCATGGTATTCTGAAAAATGGGGATTTTCTGTTCCTGACAGGCAACTCGCATCCGCGCCTATTCACAGCTCCGAAGGAGAGTCTTACTTCGATGCTATGAGTGCGGCAGGGAACTTCGCATTCGCAAACAGGTCAGCACTTACCCAGAGGCTCCGTGAGGTTTTACGGAAAGAATACTCGGTTGATGGGGATTTAGATCTCGTGTATGATGTGAGTCATAACATAGCCAAAATTGAAGATCACCACATAGGAGGTGTAGCGTGCAAGTGTTGCGTCCATAGGAAAGGTGCGACTAGGGCGTTGGGCGGTAATCATCCAGAACTAGCCTCTAATTTCTCACTTGGTCAACCAGTTCTCGTGCCGGGCGATATGGGGACTGCTTCGTGGGTACTTGCGGGACCTGTAAAAGGTGCGAATGATGCATTCTCCTCTTCTTGCCATGGAGCGGGGAGAAGGCTTTCTAGGACAGCAGCGAGAAAATCAGTAGACTCAGAGTTATTGATTTCCGAGCTTGAATCTAAAGGGATTCATGTTAGAGCTAAGACGCCTAATGTTCTGTCCGAGGAAGCCCCCGATGCTTACAAGGATGTGGATGAAGTAATCGGTCTGACGAATCGTGCAGGTCTTGCTCGGCCGGTTGCAAGACTGAGGCCGGTTTCGGTCATCAAGGGATGATTAGAGGCTACGGTACTCTATCTCTATTTGATCCCCATCCATCATCATGTAGGAATCGTAAAGATAGTTCACTTCACCATTGACCGTCAATACTACTTCGTGGGTCTCGTCGGAGTAATTCCCCATTATGACTTCCTCACTGAAGGATTCACCCCATATTTGGAAGAAGGCCCCCAGGGGTGCATCCATGGGACTTGGGGTTTCGATATGCAGTTTACCGGTGTTATCGTGTGTATGAATTCCCCTCATTCCACTGCACCCTGGATCCCCAATGCCAATATTTGGCCCTATGCTGACTTTCGATCCGTTAATCACAATTTCAATTTGAACATGCTCATGCGTAGCGAGGCTGTTGTGATCATCGAGGCAAATATCCGTAATCGCCCAATTATTTTCATCGTCGGCATCAAGAATTGTATCATCGGAAGACACTAACAAAAAGAGGAATACGAGGGTGAAAATAGCTATTGCCGAAAGTACCGCATCCTCGGATTTCATAGAGGTGCGAGAAGGCCAGTAGTCTTGAACCATGAGGCAGTGGCAACTGCATGACTCAGTCGGTGAATAGTCCAGATTACTGGGAAGTGGCCAAAAGAGAGCTATCAAGTAATGATGAAATACTTTCAAAAATAATTGTCGAATTCGAAGATTTGGAATTGATATCGAGAGGAGATTTATTTTTCACACTGATACGATCGGTAATAGGCCAACAGATTTCTGTAAAAGCTGCATCTACAGTATGGGCAAGATTTAGTAAAAGGGTTGGAAATATTACACCAGAGAATATCCTATCAGTTGATACTGGGGAATTGAGGGGATGCGGTTTATCCCAGAGAAAAACTGAATATGTAATAGGAATCTCTGAGTCTTGGGGCGAATACAAAGATTATGATTGGGATAAGATGAATGACGACGAAATTATTGAAAAATTAATCAAATTGAGAGGTGTGGGGAAATGGACCGCAGAGATGATTCTGATATTCACATTACTCCGCCCTGATGTTTTTCCAATCGGAGACATAGGGATGATTAGGGGAATCGAGAAATCATACAATTTCGGAGAAAGAATGACTAATGAACAATTATATTCTATTTCTGAGAAATGGAAGCCATGGCGAACGGTAGCTTGTTGTTACATGTGGAGGACAGTAGATCCAGAACCTGTCGAATATTGATCACATGCAGTATCCGCGCTTTGGCTGATCGGGGATAGACGGGGCTGAGCCTGACTGAACCCCATCTGCCTCCTCCATAATTATTGTAAGAAGGGTCTTGACCAACTGCCTCAAATCATCTACCTCTTCTCTAAGCTCTTCTAAAGACAAACTGTCGTCCATTTGTATCACGCATCCCATCTGAGGGAACTCCCTCATGGGCAAAATCGTGATTTGGCCTATAAACACAAGAGGTCATAAAGGCCAGTTGACAAGGTTTTCCGTACACGGAAAAAAATGTCACTAGTCCTCGTCGCCCTCATAGTAATCATATTCGTCATCATCATAGTACATGTCTTCTTCACTGCCTCTTCGACTCATGAAGAATCCAATAGCGGCCACTGCGACCACGGCAATTCCCCCTATCATGAATACTGCATTATCTGACGAGCCTTCATCGGAAGGAGGTGGCGGTACCACACTTATTCCACCTATGGATATCTCAGCTGCATTGAAATCAGACTCACCAAGGGTGCCATCACCATCTAGATCTGTGACTAGATACAAGTTAGGTTGACCAGGAGCAGTTGCCTCCCATCTAAAGGTGACCCTGATTCCAGTAGACTCGGCGGCTAATGGAATTTCCATATCGGGAGTCAGTGCAGTGGTGAGGGAGGGCTGCCATCTTTCTGATGACTGCCCGTCTGAACCTACTTCGTAAATGAGCTCATAGAGCCCAACAACCAATGTCCCATCTCTCTTGCCTGTGTTCTCCCAGAAAGTCTCGATTGTGACAATCTCATTCATCAGAGGCGCCGTTGGATTAGACACTGCCCTAACATAATCTCCGAGGAACTCCATTATCCTGAGTGCGGGGGCCCTGGGTGCGGACTCTCCGCCCAGACCCGAAACCTGATTTCCAGACTTATCTGTGGATGTAACCCAGAAATCGATTGAGTCGCCTGATTCAATGACCATTCCATTCCCCGGAGTTAGATCTAGACGTGCTTGGTAAACATCGGACCACTGAGAGGAAGAAGATCTGTCTCCCTCCATAATCAAAACTAGCTCGCCACTACCTTCTGTGCCCATTATTGGGGAGTTTCCTCGAATGTAGACCCAAGACACCTGTAAGGGCCCGTCTTTCATTCCTATCTCATCGATCATTGTAACTGTGACCATTACATCATCAACTCTATCTGACTCGATTATTGTGAGCGATGAGTCAGGATAATTTAATTGATCGAAGAGTGCAGTCGGGGGTCTGCTATCGACTACTACAGAGTAATCCAAGTTGTCTAGTGTCCCACCTAAACCAGGCACATTCAGAACTCCTACTGAGACGTCCATGTATGGGTTCGATGGAACCCTATCAGGAAGATCGACGATGATTGAGAAGCTTGAATTATCAGCTAGCTCCGAATCAGATTTTAGGATCTGTGACCCATATACTACTGTCGCCTCTACCCTGAGGTCAGCAGGAATATTTTCTATTGGCATTCCTGAACCTGCGTATACCAAAGAGCCAGAAATCATGAATTCATCGCCCTGTCTCAAATACAGTTGATTATCGTCATGTATTGTGACAGGGGACGTTAAATCGACGATATTGTCAGGCAAGGCTACAAATTTATTGTCTAACTGCCACGAAAGCTCACCGATATTGTTCTGGTATGCCACGGTATTTAGATCATCCATGATTGAGACACTGGACTTACAGGATACCTGTCCTTCTTCCCACGCATAATCCCATGAGATTTCGAAATCAAGGCTTACCTTGGTCACAGTGGCCGTCACGGGTTGTGTCTGAACGGACAATGGGGAGACCATACTATCGGGTGATGACCAGAGAGTCCCCCTAGATGGGTCGTAGAACATCTTACCGACGTTACTTGGGCCATCTCCACACAGCATAACAGAAACATTATCCAAAGTTCCTATGCCATTCGGCTCATCTATTTGCATAGAGAATGTATGCCTATGTCCTGCCATCAAGAACCCTAGCTCTGAATCCAAAGTATAGCCAGATGAAGGAATACTGGTTGGTTCGTCTGTGGCTACAATGACCGAGGCCCATGAATTGGATGCGCCTGCGGCACCTCCAGTTCCGCCCTCTTGGTACGATAGTCCTGCCCAGTCGGTCCCCTCCAGATACATGTGAACTGGACTGTTGAAATCCTGTCCTGAAACATCGATTCCAACGAAGTTTACTTGTTGCTGTCCGGTCATTCCGGGGGAAAGCGGCTGAGTCTGGCTAAGATACTCGTCCTCATCGGCAATACCGTCTGAGTTATAGTCGTCCATAGAGCCTCTCCAATACTTCAGAGTGATTGACTCGCCCCTAGCTTCTGACTCATCAATAGTGACGTAAAGGGACAGCGATAGATCGGGATCCCATACCTTACCATGCGCATCCTGCAGTCCTGTGGGGGTATTCACCTGCAAAGGACCAGCATTAGGTGCTGACGAATCAACAACCAGTGTGACCACAGGTGGCATGCCTGTGGTATCTTCAGCACCAACTGTTGAGCCGGATGGGCCAACTGTTAGCATCAGGGGAGATAACGTTACATCGCCTCCAAAAGATAGCCAATCTATTACTGTCTCGAAGGAACCGTTTTCTCCCATTGTCATTGGGTAAAGTGAACCAGACATATTCAGTCCGACCAAGAAGTCAGTGGACTGGGGCCTAGAATCAGAGGCATCTTGGAACCTAACCTTTCCAGTTACATTAACATCAGTGTTAGACTTGACGGGGAATGGGTAGAAGGACGAGAATTGATTTGAAAGTAGTCTTCCAAACTGATCACGTACTTCGAATGACTCAATCTGTAGATCGTTCTCTACAGCCTTTGAGCTGCCTTGTCCACTCATAGAGACGGATGGCCACACGAATTCACCATACTCATTTAGCGCATTAGACACCCAACGGATAGATTCTACATCATCCCAATTCCAATTTATACCAAACATCCAGTTGACTACAACGTCATCATTTCCGTCCGGATGTGTGATAATTTCAACATAGGTCTGGGAGATATCCAAGGGGGCGACGCTACTTCCGGATACCTGCGTGAAGGATACCGGGTCAGCTCCCTGGCCCCATAGTCCATCATCACCATTCTGTGCCCTGAATGAGACTATTTGACCATCAGAGGCAGTTCCGATAAGCTCGATTACTTCCATCAGTGAGTTATCATTCAAGTGGTGGTGAGCAGTTTCAATCTCATTCAAATGGCCATCTGGATAAAACGTGTTTGGAACTTGGAAATCCCTGTTAGTCATTATGTAATCGTAAACAATCTCCCCATCTATTGAAACCGATCCAGTGGAAGAGGATATTGTGACTGGTATGGCTATCTCCACAGGAGGGGGTTCATCCTGGGTATTAGCCAAATGGTATACCGAAATAGGCGAGGATATATCAGATACATTCTCGAACATAGTGTACCCGAGAGCGAGCCCTGTCAGTGTGACAGTCTGAGTCTGCGAGGAGGATAGTGTTACCTCAATAACCCTCCAGTCCCTATCAGTGCCAGAATCTGACCATCCAGATGTTAGTGAATTAATGGCTGAAATCTGGTATGAGTTAAACTCAGATGTGAACCTCTCGGTTGCCGAACCCGTAGAGAAGGTGGAGCCGGCTATACCGATATCAACAGGGGAATCAAAGCCATCTGAGTCCGACAGTAGTGAAATCAGGCCGTCATTAACATTGCCGCTTGTAGGAACTATCGTGTAAGCGGTGGAAGGAGTTGCCCCTATCTCCATAGTTACAGACTTCAGTCCAGCTGAGCTACCAATATCGGACTGGCTTCCGATTAAGTCTGTCTGCCATGCATAATGTCCCCTGGCTAGCTCATTTGGGAAAGACCAGTCAATGTCGCCATCATCCGCGAAATCAATTTCCACATTTGATGCAGGTTCCCCATAAAGATGGGAGACTTCTAGCCTATCGATATAGCCATTCGTTGGCAATGTCACATGAAGAGAGTACCCGGTTCGCGGGGTAGCGAACAAAACCGACCCCCCCTTGGGTGTACTTCCGATTGAGTTTCCAGATTGGTCTCTGACCTCAATCTGTACGTTTGTTGATGAGTTTCCTAGGAAGCTGAGTGCCTTGATAGGTCTGACAGAGTGCAGATAATCAGAGGTTATGGTACCAGTAGTATTAGTGGCATTAATCAGACCATCGACAAGTTCCACATTGGTCATTTGCCAGCCATTTGCACCCATCATATCTGCTGTTAGGAGCCTATCTCCACCCACTGTAATAGACTCGATCATTGGAGACGCTAGAGGATTGGAAGTATCCATATTGACAGCTAGTTTTAGAGTAGGGTGCGTAGATGAGTCAACACCTGCCAGACTGATGGGGAAATTCACATTGGAGTAACCTGGTATAGGCATTTCAGAGCTAGAATCAAGTAGCGTTCCCGTGATTGTATTATTCACATAGTCTTGAGAGGTTCCATCAATTTCGATGATGCCCCTGTTGAATGCATCGTCATCTACGATAGAAAAGCTAGGACTTGTCCAAGTTCCTGGTTGACTGAAGTTACCCACCTTAATTCCGACGTTATCGATACTCCAGCCAGAGTTCGCATCTGTAAATCTAGCGCCCATTGCAAACTTGAATTGAACTTCGTCGCCCTTGTTCTGAGATAGATCATACTCATAATTATCCCAATCATTGGAGTTACAATTTACTCTGGTCCAAATCTCGAGTCCGTCATTTATGGTATAGGATTGGCCTGTGTATGAGTACTGCCTATCTGTGTAAGATGGCATGTCAACATGTTGCCATGGGCCGCTGTTGACCCTCATCCAGAGAGCACCGCCGACGTAAACATAGGCCCCTGTCCCATAGTCTAGGCATACCCACATATCGAATGAGAATGAGGACTGCCCTATGTCTGAGATAAAGTATGAAGGTGTCACTAGGCTTGACTGGAAGAACTGATCGGTCGCGCCATTTAGCCCAATATCATACATGTAGGGGAATGAAGATGCAGTTTCTGGACCGAAGGTGCTGGATGGAGCTGAGAGTAGCCAAGCGCATTGTTCTCTTGCAGGGCAAGCTCCGGGATTAGATGAGGACTGCCGGTAGACAGTTGAGAAACCGGATACGAAGATGCTCTCTGGATCAGTTACCTGCGAATCTTCAAATCCGTGTATATCAGAAATAAATCCAGAGTTCAAAGTTAGGAACTGCCACTCGCCTGTACTCGATGTAGTCGCATTTCCGGGAATTGTATATCCGTCCACCATTTCACCGAGGCCATTTAGGGTACGGTAACCGAATACAGTAAGTCCCTCACGGCCATCTGGATCGCTTACTCCGCCGGGATTCCCATATTGAACGGAGCCATCGGTCTGGACAACGAACCTCAGTAGAGAGTTGTTGACTCGGTTGGCCACAGGTACGTCGTTGGCAATTGTCACCATTCCACCACTGTCGTCAGTGGATACGCTACCCGCCCCGTAAGTCAGGGATGGGATATTACCATCGGAATCAGCATAGCCTGCGCTACCTGGTATATTTCCAGATCTAGATCTGCATTGCGTTGCGGCTGAGGAAGTTCCAGTTGATGAAATATCAGTCCATGAGGTCCCGTTATTGTTCGAAAGCTCTATGCATGCATTGTCCCAAACTGATCCCTCGAGATCCCAATGGAGATCGAATTCCATTTCTGTGATATTGTAGAGGTCGATTGGCACAGTCAGGTATCCCAACTGATTATTGCCGTAGTAGCAGTATGTACCGTAGTTTTGGAAGGAGTAGCCATTCACATCACAGCCATGGTGCCAGACTCCTTGACCAGTACCGCTGTTTTGGTAGTTAACGTCGTCAATGAACCATCCGGGAGATGGCGCTGAGTTATTCGATGTCCAGACTCTGAACCTGAATTCGACACTGGTGGACGAGTTGAGGACAGGGTCAGAGAACAGTGTAGTGAGATTTAATGTCTCAGTCATCCATCCACTGTGAGAAGTTCCAGTAAAAACTGGGATAGTGGTCCCAGTAATTCCATTTACAGAAAGGTTGCCTTGGTCTATGTAGGAGGTGTATCCACCATCTGGGGCGATCCATGTCCACGGTCCGTTTGAAGCCTTATACTCAATCCAAGCACCTCCATTACTACCATCCAGATGATACCAGTGATCGAAAGTGAGCTGGTAGCCATTCCTTGTGGCATTAGTCGGAACGACCATCTGGGGGAGAGTAATCCAGGTATCGACTCCCGGGGTGAGTGATTCACCCGGCTTGGTCCCTATCGCCACGCCTCCTTGCGAAGCACTAGCTGGGACTACCCCGTGTGCTAGGGTCTGCTCATTGCCATTGATAGATCCATTGAAGTCAAAGATAGTCGCACCCCAAAACACGTCCCTGTCACAGTAAGTCAGGGTTCCATCTGTCTCTGTTGAGTTGAGTGTGGTGTCATCGTCGTAGAAATTGCCGTAATCATTTCCATAAACTAATTCTTGGCCACCGAAAGGACATGTTGAGTTCCCAGAAGGTAGGCTTTGTATGGAATACAAGAAAGAGCCATTGGCGACAGAGCCGTTGGCAACTCTGCCATTGCCGCCTTGGATAGTCTGGTTTGTTCGGCAGAGGTAGTCTACTCGAATTATCTCACCACTATCTAGTTGCGCATTGCCTCCTTCGTCAAAACCAGAGGTTACGTTGTATCCAGTGAGGCCGTTGCAGCTAGGATGGGGGGTGTATCCAGATTGGCTCTGGAACTGTACAATGTGGGTTGATGCTGGCCCTGGCCTGTAAGAAGCGGGCATGGCAATTGAGTAGTTGCCAACATCCATGTTATCCATACTATTCAGAGTTCCATCATCGACAAGAGTGAGATTGCCATCTAGATAATCAGTTGTGGTGCCAGAATCAGTCCCATTTTCTAGGACGAAGATGTCCATGACGTCTGCGGATTCCAGAGATGCGGCCATGGGCGAGTCGGTCACATGCGCCCAACCATCCATGATTGTGGCATTACCAGGTACTCTGAATGCGGTCAATGTAGTTGAGTCACCAGATGTATTTACCGTAGAGGGACCGGCCCAAGAGGTAGTTGCTGCGTTCGTAATCGGTGCCAGTAGCATCAGGAGAACTAGGGCTCCTGCGAGCCTCCTGCGGTAGTTCGACATGTTGCCTGCTATTCTTACAGACATTATGAATTAATTGGTGAACTATTGCGAACGCGGCTAAACTAGGATAAATTATACATGAAATTTGGAGCCACTGGGGAGAATTGAACTCCCGACCTTCCCATTACCAATGGGATGCTATACCCCTAAGCCACAGTGGCG
>MDSV01215480.1_pt1 | contig 26728 bp, 30 predicted proteins | sample 810851 | NCBI WGS metagenome assembly MDSV01 (sample SAMN05326640, study PRJNA326480) | marine metagenome | isolation source: seawater | place: Atlantic Ocean: North East | collected 2012
CTTTTGTGAAGAAATAGGGTTTAAACCTGGTACAGAAAAGTTTGGTGAATGTGTCATGAAAGCAATGGAAAAGGAATAACGATTAAAAGTTGAATTTTGATTTATGTCCCAATTTATTTTATAATCAACCAATGATATTAAAATTATTTATCTGTTTCAAATTTTTAAAATTCAATCTTTACCTTTAACAACTTTTTTGATTATAATTTTGAGATGAATAAAATTATAATCATTATATCTTTTTTACTCTTTCCTTTGATGAACTATCAAGTTTTAGCAGTGTCAACCTGTAAGGGAAATCCTGATAATTACCGTCACAATTGTATTGGGACGTATTCATATTCAGATGAAAGTAAATACCTAGGTGAATGGAAAAATAATAAACGAAGTGGTTCAGGCGTTTATTATTGGACAAAAGGAAAGTATAAGGGTGACTTATATGTAGGAGAATTTAAAAATGATACTAGGCATGGATATGGGATTTATACATTTAATAGTGGAGCAAAAGATATAGGTGAATTTAGGAACGGTAGATTGAATGGTTTTGCCATACGCTATGATCAATATGGAAATATTTTAAAAGAAGGTATTTGGAAAAACGATAAGTTTTTATATAAAAAAAAGAAATCAATAATATCAAGTTATAACTCTAAACTTGAAGGTTATAAAAATTTCTGTGAAGAGATAGGATTTACTCCAGGCACAGAAAAGTTTGGTGAATGTGTTATGAAAGCAATGGGAAAGGGATAAGAAATGAGATTAATTTTAATAACCTTTTTGTTTTCTGTAATTTCTTTATCAGTTTTTGCAGAAGTAGATCTAAATTTTCTTGAACAAAAATATCCAAAATGTAAAGACCCTTCATATCGTCATGATTGTTTTGATACAAATTTATACTCAAATGTTAAAGGAATTGGTTACTTTAAAAATAATCGTTTGTGGGATGGTAAATATTACCAAAATAATATTTTACTTTTTGAATATAAAAATGGACAAAGAATTAGTAAATCTTCTTGTTCAAAATCAGATAATGAATGGTGGTATTGTCCAAGTGGTAATAAATTCAAACCATTAGAGGGAGGTTTTCGTAACCGTAAAGGAAGGCAAGGGAAATGGTTATACCTTTTTGATGGTGGGGCTGTTTATGAAGGGGAATGGAAAGATAGTAAATTTCACGGTCATGGAACTTATACTTGGGCTGATGGTGATAAATACATAGGAGAATACAAAAATAATAAAAAAGATGGGTATGGTACTTATTTTTATGCCAATGGAGACAAATATATTGGTGAATATAAAAATAATGTTAGAGATGGGGTAGGAGTATTAACCTATGATAATGGAAAGATAGAAGAAGGTATATGGAAAGAAGATAAGTTTCTTTACTCAAAGAAAAAAATAAAACCAAACTTTAATTCTTCATTAGTACCATGCGAAAACTCAGGGCTTTTTAATAATTGCTATGGGATGTTAGATTATCCTAACGGAGATAGATATGTAGGGCAATTTAAAGATAATATGCGTCATGGACAAGGAACTTATTACTTTTTAGCAAATAATGAGTTTAAAGGTGACATTTATATAGGAGAATTTAAAAATGATAAATATAACGGACAAGGAACTTATACATGGGGACCTGGAACTAAGTTTGAAGGGGATAAATACCAGGGAGGATATAGGGATAATAAAAAATATGGACAAGGAACCTATACTTGGTCAGATGGAAGTAAATTTGTAGGAGAATATAGAAATGGAAAAAGAAATGGACAAGGTATTCATACCTTCCCAAATGGAACGATTAAAAAAGGAATATGGAAAGATGGTAAGTTTTTGTATAAAAAAAAGAAATCAATAACACCAAGTTATAACTCAAAACTTCAAGGATATAAAAATTTCTGTGAAGAGATAGGATTTACTCCAGGCACAGAAAAGTTTGGCCAATGTGTTATGAAAGCAATGGAAAAGGGATAAGTGAAATCGATTTAATTAATAAAAAAAATAAAACTATATAAGTAAAATTATTCTAATTATCATCAATAATTTTAATATTAATATAAATCAAAAAAATGTTCATTTAGACAAATAATATAAAAAGTTATTAAAATTTTGATATTCTAAGTGATTACTTTTCCTTAAGAAGTTTTGATATTGTTTAATAAAGAAAGAATAGCTATTCTGTTTTTAAATTTTTTAAAAGGCATGTTTTATGAATGACTTAATTTTTAAATTTAGCAGAATAATTTCATTCGTCAGTTTTCTTTGTGTCGCATTATCATTATATTTATTATTTTTTGTAAAAACTGAATATTCAGTAAATGATCTATTAGGTGTTTTAATTTTAATATTAATTTGTATTAGTCCATTATTAGTTTTTAATTGGATATATTTTAAAAAAATTACTTTGTGGATTCAAATTTCTGAAAATGAAGACAATAAATGAGTTATATAAAATTAACGAATTTACAATGCACAACTGATGTTTTGACCACAATGTAATAGAGATTTTATTTTTCCATGATCATTTGGAAATTTTTAAATCCGAACTTTTTTACCATTGTTTAAATTAATAGTATTATTAGACAAATGTTCATCACATTTTACAAATGTTGCATTCAAAGACATCCCACATTTATTACATTAATAAGTAACCATATTAAATCTTATAAAATTTAAAAAATAAAATTATTTAAAATGATTTATTATTATAGTATTAATAGCCAACTTTAATTTTTAACGTTAATGAAAGTCTTGAAATGAAATCTTTTTTTGAAATAAGAATTTATAAAGTAAAGCCTGGCAAAATGAATGAATGGGTCAGTTTTATGGAAAAAACAATTATACCATTTCAAGTTTCAAAGGGAATGGTAATTCATGGAAGCTTTATTGAAAATTCAAAAGATATTTTTCTTTTAGAAGAAAATAAAAGAGTGATGAAAACCAATAAAAATACTAACTCATATATTTGGATAAGAAGATTTGAAAATGAAGAACAAAAGAAAAAGCTTTATCAGAAAGTTTATGAAAGTGATATTTGGCTGAATGACATAGGTCCAAAAGTGGCTGGTCTAATTGATAGAAATTCTATAATTGTTCATAATGTTGTATCAACAGAACTTTCAAGCATGAAATAATTAATAAATTATAATTTAATTAACCACCTAAATTTTTTAATTTAATTGAGAGATATATTGAGTTTTCTGGAGATATATCTCTATCAGAGTTTCCACCTTCATTTTTGTATTTTAAATTAATAGAAAGACAATCTTGAAATAAATAATCTGTTAAGTAGTCAATATTTATTTCTTCAGATATTCTTTCGTTCCCATCGTTTGCTAAGTCATAAGAGTTATTGTATCCAATTTTCCAATTACCAAAACTTTTATTAAAACCAAAACCAAACTCTTCTCTATCTTTTCCATCAGCAACCAGAATATCTTTAATAGATCTATAATTAGTAGTAAAATTTGTATTTAAAAATTTACCATTTAATGAAAGATTTGAGTGATTAGTTTCTAAAGAATGATGGTCTAATAAAAAGTTGTAGTTAGCATTGAAATCTTCAGAAATTTGCCAATTAAAATCAGCTATAAAATCTGACTGCCTATCATAGTAGTTAATTAATCCTTTTTCTGTGCCACCAATTCTTTGACTTTGTCCTATAAAAAAACCTAATTCACCTAAATTATCTGATAATAATAAGCTTTCAAAACCATAATTAATTTTTTGATTAGTTTGGATATTATCTACACCTTGATATTGATTTAACAAGAAAAGATTCGAGCTATCTATCCGGTAATTTGCTGAATCCCTATTAGGAATGGATTCAAGTCTGTCTGGTGCATAAGTACTTGATATTTGAACTTTTGGTTCAAAGAACATGTCAAAACTTTTGGAGTGAATCATATGTTCTCTACTTGCTGAAAGTGCAAAACCAAGTGAGAATCTTTCTAAATATCGATTATCATTTTTATCACTTGAAGGCCTAGAGTTTATTGAATAGAGGTCAAGTCCAGTTCCAGAATCAATTTCTATTTTATTATTTAAAAAATTGAATTCTTTTTTTATCTCTGCAGAACTTGACCATCTTTGTATATCGTAATATTCGTCATTTTTAATCTCATGAGCCTTCAATTTAACTTTGTAATCAAAACCTTTAGTATTACCAAATTTATAATGAGAAATATAAGGTGCCATCAAAGGTTCTGTATTAGAATTAATATTATTTTCTAAGCTTTGTATTTTGTAAAATTGTATTTCTGAAATTTTGTTCTTAGAAACATTTTCTGCTTTCAAAAATGATTTATATTCATTTGCTGAGTCAAAATTATATCTTCTCATAAAAGTATCCTGGTCTGAATATTTTCCAATACTATTAATTTTCCATTTATTTTTTAACATTGTTTCAAAGTCATAGTTAAAAGCAATTACATCATCATTATTTTTTTTATTAGTATTAAGAATTCCAGAATAGAGATTTGTTTCTAAAGATGACTTATAATATTTTTTTCTAAAATTTAATTGATTGGCAATACCATTTTCACCTTTGCCATGCATCGTTACAGTCATATCCCAAGTTGGGTCTTGAGTAGTATAATAATATGGGATAGAAGCTTGAAATTTATTTTGGCTTGAATAACCAATAGTTGGAGTAAGAAAACCACTTTTTTTTCTAACTGTCCAGTCTGGGTGTTTGATTGACGGCAAATATAGAATAGGAACTGATAACAATTTTAATACTACACTTTTATGATAAATGGTTTTAGAATTTGGATCATGTTTAGTAGATTTAGTACTTAACTCCCAGATTGGTATTTCGCCATTCTTTAGGTCACAGTTGCAGGAAGTATAAGAACCATTTTCAAAAACACTTATTCCTTTTTCTTTTTTAATAAATCGTTCAGCTTTTATCTTTGATTTATCTGAAAAAGTTCCATAAAAAAGTGAGGCTGTAATGTTTTTAAAATCATTTTCTAAAATAACTTTTTCAGACATAAATATTGAACCATCTGATTCATAAATTCTAACGTTACCAGTAGCTATTCCAATATCTTTTATTTTATCATAACGAATTTTATCTGCTAAAATTCTTCTATTTTTATTTTTTATTTCTACATTGCCAATAGCAATAATTATGTTTTCATTTTCAATTACTTCTAAGGCATCGCTTGAAAATTCTACACCAATATTTGATTCTGAATCAGAGTAAGAGATGTTGGAAATGAAAAAAATTAAAATTAAAAAAAATATTATTCTCATAGGTTTATAATTTTTCTATATACATTTATTTAAATAAAGATTTTACCAGGATTCATAATATTTTTTGGATCCAATTGATTTTTTATGTTTTTCATTAAATCATATGCTACAGAGTTTTTGTGTATCTTTAAACTTTTTTTTCTAAGTTGACCTATGCCATGTTCAGCTGAAAAAGAGCCTTTGTATTTTAATACTATCTCATATAGTTTTTCTGTAATTTCAATTGATCTTTTATTGAAACCGTCGGGTAAATTGCCATCTCCAAATATATTGTAATGAAGGTTACCATCACCAAGATGACCAAAATAAATAGTTCTACTATTTGGAGCAATATTGTTTAGCATTAATTGAGCTTCATTGTGAAACCTTTCAATATTATTTAGAGGTAATGAAATATCATGCTTTAAGCATTTTATTGCACCAGTTTTTTCAAGTTCTTTTTTTTCTGATTCAGCGGCTCTCTCTCTTATATTCCATAATTGCTGACTTTCTATATTATTTTTACAAATAGTTGCATTTGTTATAATTTCTTTTTCAAAAGAGTTAGCTAAAATTTTCTCTAATTTATCATTTAAAATTGTAGAACCATTTGAATTAATTTTTGCATCCTCTTCAGAGTTACTAGAAATTTCAATTAGAACACCCATTTCTGGCATTTCATCTAATGGCATAATTATATTGTCAATATTATTTGATGCTACTTCCCAGAAGGTTTTTGGCATTAATTCGAAAGCTTCAATTCCATTTGGAATTTCATGTTGAAATATATTTAACAAATTAATTGCGTTTGAAATAGTTTTGGCTTCGGCGAACGATGTTAATTTAATTTTTGGTAAGGGAAAAAGTTTTAATGTTGCAGCTGTAATAATTCCTAGAGTTCCTTCAGCCCCAATAAAAATATTTTTTAAGTCATACCCAGTATTATCTTTTTTAAGATCACTAAGGAGATCTAAAATATTTCCATCAGGTAATACCACCTCCAATCCAAGACATAGTTCACGAGTATTTCCATATTTTAATACATTAATCCCACCTGCGTTTGTAGATAAATTACCCCCTATCATACATGAACCTTTAGCTCCTAAATTAAGTGGAAAGAATAGGTCTGATTTTTCTACATAATCATGTATATCTGATAAAATCACTCCTGATTCAACTGTTAATGATTTGGTGTTTTTATCTATAGATCTAATTTTATTTATTTTTTCTGTTGAGAGAACAATTGATTCTTGTCCATTTATTGGGGTAGCTCCTCCACATAAGCCTGTGTTTCCGCCTTGAGGAACAACAGCTAGTTTATGTTTATTTGCGAAGTTTAAAATTGATGAAACTTCATTCGTATCATTAGGTTTAAGAATTGCTATTGTTTCGCCATGATATTGCCCTCTCCAATCATAAACATACTTTTCATGCTCTCCCTTATCAAAAACAGGCTTGTTTTGAAGAGAAAGTTTCAAAATTTCATTACTAAAATTTTTAATCATTAGATGCTCTTACTAATCTATCATTTATTGCTTTCCCCAATCCTTTCATAGGAATTGAAGTAACTTGTATATATTTTAACTTATACTTGTCTAAATACCTTAAACCTTCATAAAGTAATGAAGCAGCTTGCAACATATTTTTACTAGGGCTTAAATTAAATTCTTTTTTTATATTTTGAAAGTTTTTTGTTAGTTTTCCAAAACTTAAAACACCTGAACCAGAAATATAATTTTTTTGATTTATTAAAACTTTTGTTTTTGGTGAGTAATGACTAGACAACATTCCAGGGGATAATAATTCATTGCTATTCAATAAACTAATTGTTTTAAGGTTTGTAAAAGCTTTAATCATTTCAGAAGTTATATATCCTTCTCTTAAAATGATTGGAACTTTTCCTCTACAATCTATTACTGTTGATTCTAAACCTATTTCACAACTACCAAAATCTAAAATTTTACTTATTTCCCAAGATTTATTTTTTAAATTTGGTCCAAAATCATTCAAAACATGCTTTGCAGAAGTTGGACTAACATGACCTGATTTATTTGCACTTGGAGCTAAAATAGGTATATCTATTTTTTCGAGCAAGTCTAATGCTACTGGATGAGTAGGTACTCTAATTGCTATAGTTGGTTTTCCTTGTGCAATTATTTGGCTTAAAGTATTTTTATCATTAATTTGTAATACGATTGTTAATGGACCTGGCCAAAAGTATTTAGTGATATCATCTGCTATTTTTGAAAATTTACCAAGTTTACGAGCCTCTTCAACATTTTTAACATGAACTATAAGTGGATTATCTCTTGGTCTATCTTTAGCATTATAAATTGCATTTATAGCTAAAGAATTATTACCCAAACCACCAAGGCCATAAACGGTTTCCGTTGGAAAACAAATTAATTTATTTTGTTTTAAATCATCTACGGCACTTAAAATATTTTTTTCATAATCATGTTTATTTGCTAAAATATTTCCTATAATGAAAACACTTGGTATTCTGCTCAAAGTTTTTCCAATTGCAGAAAAATTTCTATTTTTTAAACCTACTTTTCCATACCTTAATTCAATTCCATTTTCAGTAAATATGTTTCCTCCTGCATGTTTTAATATACTATGTCCTGCAGCAGTATCCCATTCCATAGTAGGCATGTTACGAGGATAAACATCTGCATTTCCCTCTGCTATCCAACAAAACTTTAGGCTTGAACCTATACTAATTCTTTTTTTTGGATTTATTAATTTGATCCAACTTTCTAAACTGAGATTTCTATGATTTTTGCTCGCAATTAGTTTACAATTATTAAAATCAATATTTTTGCATTTTATTTGTTTTGAGTTTTTTATGTCATAGTTGTTCGTAATTTTCCAAGCTTTGTTATTAAAACTATACCATATATTTTTTGTACTTGGTTGAGCTATTAATCCAAAAATAGGTTTGTTAAAATTTATTAAGCTAAAATTTATAGAAAAGTTTTCATTACCATTTATAAATTCTTTTGTGCCATCAATAGGATCAATCAACCAAAACTTTTCTTTATTAATAACAAAAGAAGTATTATAATTTTCTTCAGAGATAATTAGTTCGTTAGGAAAAATTTTAGTCATACCTTTAATGGCGATCTCGTTTACTTCCAAGTCTGCTTGAGTTAATGGAGAGTAATCTTCTTTTAATTTAAATTTTCCTCTATTAACTGAATTGAAGTGTTTCATTGCACAATCACAGCAAGTTTTTGTAAGTATAATTAATAATTGAAGTTGTTTTTTAGTTATCATTTCTAAGTCTCTTGATATTTCCATAATAATGCCAAAGAATTAGTGCTGCAGCTCCTCTAAAAGGTTTCCATTTGTTTGATATTATTTGCATATCAATTGTATTTGGTCTTATGTCAAAATTTTTTAATCTTTTTATAGATTCTTTAAGTGCAAGGTCACTTCCTGGCCAGGCGTCTATATCTTGTAAAGCGAATAATCTATAATTATTAATAGTCCATTCTCCTATGCCTTTTAAGTTTATTAAAGTTTTAAAAACTTCTTGGCTAGAAAGTTTTTCAAATCTTTCAAGTATAATTTCTTCTTTTGAAATTTTTAATGCAAGGTTTTTTATATAGTTACATTTTTGCAAAGACAAACCTATTTTTTTTAAATCTAGTAAGTCAACTTTTAATAAGCTTTTAACATCAATTAATTTTTTTGATACTAATTTTAAATAAATACTGTCTGCTGCAGATCTAGAAATTTGTTGCCCAATAATTATTCTAGCAAGAGAACTAAAGTCATTTGGAACGCTTCTATCTTTTGGAAAACCATGCATTTCAATAATCTCTCTAAAAAATAATTCTATTTTTTGAAGCTCCTTGAATGCAAAAAGCATTTTTTTAGACCATCCTTGTTTCATATATAGCATATTAATAATTTTTTTTTTCTTAACAATTAGTAAAATTAAATACATTATCCAATTTATGTACATTTGGGATTTAAACCTAAGATTATTTCATTGGTTGTTAGTATTTTTAATTGTTTTGTCAATTATTTCAGGAAAAATGAATTTTCTATATTTTCATCAATTTTTTGGTTCAATGTCTCTTGGTTTAATATGCTTTAGAATTTTTTGGGGGTTTTATGGAACTTATCATTCTCGATTCAAAAATACTTTTTATACACCGAAAGAAGTTTTTTTATATATAAGAGGAGGTAAATCAAGCATGAAAAAAAAAGCTACTCATAATCCGTTAGGAAATTTATCTGTAATTAGTTTTTATTTTTTGATAACAATTTTATCTTTATCAGGTTTATTTTCAACTGATGATATTTTGTTTGAAGGACCGCTAACTTTTTTAATACCAGAACAATCCACTTTTTTTACAAAAATACATAACTTATTTCATTATTTTATCTACGTATTAATTGGATTACATCTTTCTACGATTTTATTTTATCAATTTGTAAAAAAACAAAAATTGATTAATCAAATGATTGATGGAAGATCAAGAACTTTACTTATTAAAGGTGAAAAATTTGATTTAAAAAAAAATACTTTAGGTTTTATAGTTCTGACTTTTAGCTTATTAATTCCTTTTTTAACATTATATATTTTAACTTAAATTAACCCTTGTCAGCTATTAAACCTTCAGATTCTATTCCAGCAACAGCTGCCATTTCGTCATTATCAGAGTTATCACCAGAGATGCCTAATGAACCGATAATATTTTTTTCATTATCACGAATTAAAACACCACCTGGAACAGGAACTAAATTTCCATCCTCAAGCGCGTTTACTGCATTAATAAAGTAAGCTTGTTGTTCAGCTCTATTAAATAATGATCTTGACCCCATTCCCATTTGATAAGCTCCATTTGCTTTTCCAAAAGCTATTTTAAATCTTGAGGGACTTATTCCATCTTCTCCTAAACATGCTTTAACAGAACCTCTGTGATCAAGGAGTGTCACCATTATAGGATTAAGATTTAACTCTCTTGCTTTTTTGATTGAGGCTTCTATAATTCTATTTGCTGTATCTTTATCAATAATTTTCATTTTTTGCTCCTATAGAAAACATATAAAACTAAATAAAAATATATTTAATTTGAACATCTATGTTAACAGAACAATTTTATAAAAACCTAGAAAAATTAAAAGCCCAAAATAATCAGATTATAGTGGCAACTTTTTATAAATTTGTTCAATTAAACAAAATTATAGAAATTAAAAACGATTTCAATGTTTATTTAAAAAAATTAAATATAAAAGGGACCATTTTAATTGCAAATGAAGGGATTAATGGAACAATTGCAGGTGAGGAAATAGACTTAAAAAGTTTTTTAAAAAAAATATCTACTCATAAAGAGTTTAAAGATATAAGTCCTAAATATTCTATTTGTAAAAAAAATCCATTTTTTAGAATGAAGATTAGATTAAAAAAGGAAGTTGTTACTATAGGAAATATTAATGTAAAACCAAGTGATGTTGTTGGAGATTATGTCTCACCCAATGATTGGAATGAATTTATCAGCCAATCTAAAACATTTTTGATAGATACTCGAAATAATTATGAGATTTCAATAGGAACTTTTAAAAATGCTATTAATCCAAATATTAAAAGTTTTAGAGAGTTTCCAAACTGGGTAAAAGAAAATTTAATAAAAAAAAATATTTCAAAGAATTCTCAAATAGGTATGTTTTGCACAGGTGGAATAAGGTGCGAGAAGTCTACTTCATATTTAAAAAAAATTGGATATAAAAATGTTTTTCATTTAGAGGGAGGTATTATTAAATACCTTGACGAAATTCCTGAAGATAAAAGTTTATGGGAAGGGGAGTGTTTTGTTTTTGATTACAGAGTCTCATTAAAACATGGTTTGAAAGTAGGGAATTATGAAATGTGTTTTGCTTGTAGAATGCCTTTGAGTGATATTGATAAAAAGGACAAAAATTTTGTAGAAGGAAAAAGCTGTAAATTTTGTTTTGATAATACGTCAGAAAAACAAAAACAACGTTTTAATGAAAGGCAAAAGCAAATTTTACTTTCAAAAACAAACCACATTGGGCCTAAAAGATAAAAACTTTCTTTAAATCAAAAATTTTTTTATTTTTTCTGGAGGTCTGCAAATAGTTGATTTAAAGATATTATTATTTTTGATTACTACAGCTATAGGCCTTTGGATTAAAATTGGAAATTCTTTTAACAAACTATGTATTTCATCAAAACTTAAATCTAATTTTTTATTATTAAATTTTGTTTTATAAACTTTTTCATTAGTTCTTACTACCTCTAGAATATTATTTTCCAGAGATTTTAAAGTTTGCTTTAAAAATAAATCATCAATAGGATCGATTAAATAATTAATTATTTCAAAGTTAATTTTATTATCTTTTAAAAAATTAATGACTTCTCTAGATTTTGAGCATTTATTGTTATGATAGATATATAAGTTTTTATTTTTCATTTTATTAGCCCACCAATACTCATTTTGTTTATTATATTATTATTAATCTCTAAGCCTGACAAAACTCTCCATAGAATCCAATCAACACCATTTTCTTTTGGTGATTTTGCGCAACTTGGCATACCAATTACAAAAATCTGTTTATTATTTTTTTTCGTAATTTCACTTATTAAAATTAAATTTCCAGGTTCTACAGGCATTCCAAATCTTAAAATTTTTCCTTTATTATTTTTAATTACTTTTGGAATTAAATCTTCAACATCAGTGATGGCATGAATACCAAAAATTAATATCAAGTCTGGATTATTACTAAGGCTTTTAATTAACACATTGTTTAAACTTTGTTTATCATGAAAGGATCTAAATTCAGTTAAGGAATTATCTCCATATTTTTTAACTCTTTCTTCTGTTATTAAACTAATTTTATCTAAAATTTTGGTTTTTGTATCATTTTTAAAGGTTTGTATGAGATGAATTTTAAACTTTTTAAAGGGTGAAAGTTTAAAACAATTTTTACCTGCACAAATTATTTTAGAGACTAATTCTTTTGGCATACCATACGATATGATTTTAGTTGAAACTAAGTTTTGTCCTTTGATTACTCTTGAATAAGGCTTTAAAGCTCCAATACCTATTAAATTACTTAAAGAATTTATTTTAAATAACTGTTCTTCATCATAATGAAAAATTCCATCATTTTTGGCAACAATATTAGATCTTCCAGTTGAAAAATTACGAAAATCTAAATTCTTTGAATTTTTTGCAATTAGATTTTTAGAAATATTTTTTGCGGCTAAGTTTTCTGTAATTTCATTTTTATCTAATTTAACACAATATAATTCCGAAATATTATTAACTTTTAAGAGTTCAATAGTTTTGTTATCAATTATTGTCCCTTTTGAAATTTTTACTTTAATATCATTTTCTTCAAGAATTATGGAAGATGTTGTTATACATCCTTTGAGGTTGGAGATAGAAAATTTTTTAAAAATCATAGTTATTCTTCTAATTGTAATTATTTCTAATAATTAATTGTCAATATACAATTATTATTTAATATTACAATTTACTTGACGAGATAATTTCAAAAAGTTATCAAACTTATAATAATCAAGTGGGGCTGTAGCTCAGTTGGGAGAGCGGGTGCTTTGCAAGCATCAGGTCGTCGGTTCGATCCCGTCCAGCTCCACCAAAAAATAACATACGAGAGATAAAAATGGCAGTTCCAAAAAGTAAAGTAACTAAATCAAAAAGAGGTATGAGAAGATCTCATGATTCTATCAAGAATGATGCTTTTGTTGAAAACAAAGACACAGGTGAGTTGCAGAGACCTCATCATTTAGATTTGAAAACAGGCATGTATAATGGTCGTCAGGTACTAAACATAAAAACAAAAAATTAGTAAACTATATTATTTAGAAAGTGTTATATTGATGGTCGAGAAAAATAAAGATAAAGAAAATCAGCAAATGGAAGATATTAACTTAAAATATTTAGAGACTGATAAAAATAAATTAAATAAAGTTAATGTTATAAAAGATCCATTATTTAATATTGGAGATGTTGTTAAACATAGAATTTATCCATTCAGAGGTGTGATAGTTGATGTAGATCCTGAATTTTCAAATACAGAAGAGTGGTATCAATCTATACCTAGTGAAATCAGACCTTCTAAAGAACAGCCTTATTATCATTTAATGGCTGAAAACACAGAAACTTTTTATTCTGCATACGTATCACAGCAAAATCTGATAAATGACGGTGATAACGGTCCTGTGGATCACCCTGATCTTGAGCAAATGTTTACTGGCATAAATAAAGGAAAATACCACTTAAAGACTTTAGTTAAAAATTAAATTTTATTTTTAACTTTCTTTTTAACTTTAAATGGTACCAAAAAAGTACTATATAACATAAGATATGTTTAAATTAAATAGGATGACAGATTACGCTATAGTTTGTCTTTGTGTATTATCTAATAAAATGAATAATTTTATGAACGCTCAACAGATATCCGTGCAATCTGGATTAAGTTTGCCGACAGTTCAAAAAGTTATGAAATTAATAGGATCTAAAAGTGATTTCATAATAACCTTGAGAGGGTCTAATGGTGGTTATAAACTTACTAAAAGTGTGAGTGATATTTCAATTATAAATGTTATAGAGATGATGGATGGACCAGTTAGCTTAACAGCTTGTGTGGATGGAAATCATGAAAAATGTGTTTCTAGAAAAACTTGTTTTTTAGAAGGTAATTGGAATAAAATCAATATGGTAATTAGAGATACATTACAAAATTATTCTATAGCAGATTTAATGTGTTCAGAACCAGTGTTTTTATTAAACGAAAACAAAATAGAAGAAAAAATTTTATAAATGGAGTTAATTTAGTGGTTGCATCTAAAGAAACAATTAATCAAGTAGAACAAACTACTAGCAAATATAAATATGGCTTTACTACAAAAGTAGATGTTGAAAAAGCCCCAAAAGGTCTAAATGAAGATATAATAAAATTTATTTCAAGCAAAAAAAATGAACCTAATTGGTTGCTTGAATGGAGATTAAAAGCTTTTCAAAAATGGCTAAAAATGGAACAACCAGATTGGGCAAAAGTAGATTATCCAGAAATAAACTTTCAAGATATTCACTATTATGCAGCACCAAAAGCTAAGAAAAAACTCAATAGCCTTGATGAAGTTGATCCTGAACTTCTAAAAACTTATGAAAAACTTGGAATTCCATTAAATGAACAAAAAATGTTATCAGGAGTAGCTGTTGATGCAGTTTTTGACTCTGTTTCAGTAGCAACAACTTTTCGAGAAAAGCTAGCTGAAGAAGGTGTTATTTTTTGTCCTATATCGGAAGCTGTCCAGAGTCATCCTGAGTTAGTTAAGCAATATTTAGGTTCAGTTGTTCCGGTTACAGATAATTATTATTCTGCTTTAAATTCAGCTGTTTTTACTGATGGTTCTTTTGTTTATATACCAAAAAACGTTAAATGTCCCATGGAACTCTCGACTTACTTTAGAATTAACGAACAAAACACAGGTCAATTTGAAAGAACTCTAATTATTGTTGAAGATTCTGGATATGTATCATATTTAGAAGGTTGTACAGCCCCTCAAAGGGATGAAAATCAACTTCATGCAGCTGTTGTAGAACTAGTTGCTATGAATGATGCTTCAATAAAATATTCAACTGTCCAAAACTGGTATCCAGGCGATGAAAATGGTAAAGGTGGAATATATAATTTTGTTACAAAAAGAGGTAAATGTCTAGGCGATAGGTCAAAAATATCATGGACACAAGTAGAAACGGGTTCTGCAGTAACCTGGAAATACCCTTCTTGCATCTTAATGGGAGATAATTCTGTGGGTGAATTTTACTCAGTTGCCATAACTAATAATTATCAACAGGCTGATACTGGGACAAAAATGATACATATTGGAAAAGGAACAAAATCTACAATTATATCAAAGGGAATTTCTGCAGGAAAGTCTCAAAATACATATAGAGGACAAGTGCAAATTCAAAAAAGTGCAAGTGATGCTAGAAATTTTACACAATGCGACTCATTGCTTATAGGAAATAAATGTTCAGCCCATACGATTCCTTACATAAACCAACATATACCGAATGCAAAGATTGAGCATGAGGCCACAACATCAAAAATTTCTGAAGATCAATTATTTTATTGTAAACAAAGAGGATTAGATGAAGAAACGGCAACTTCTTTGATAGTGAATGGTTTTTGTAAAGAAGTAATGAAAGAGTTACCAATGGAATTTGCTGTGGAAGCACAAAAATTAATTGGTATTAGTTTAGAAGGTTCAGTGGGTTAAATATATAGAGGATTAATAATGTCTATTTTAAATATTAAAGATGTTCATCTAAAAATTGAAGAAAAACCAATTTTAAAAGGTGTGTCATTGAATGTAAATTGTGGAGAAGTACATGCTATAATGGGCCCTAATGGTTCTGGAAAAAGTACATTGTCTTACATGCTTTCTGGAAAAGAAGGCTATGAAGTTAATTCGGGGAAAATTGATTTTGATGATGCAAACCTTATTGAATTATCTGCAAATGAAAGATCTAATAACGGTTTGTTTCTTGCTTTTCAGTATCCTGTTGAGTTGCCGGGTGTTTCAAGTATGAATTTTTTACGAGAGTCTGTGAATGTAAGACGACAATTCTTGGGAAAAAAACCTTTTAATCATTTGGAATTTGTAAAAGAAGCAAGAAAAATAGCAAGTAGTATGTTTATCAAAGATGAAATGTTAAAAAGATCTGTAAATGTAGGTTTTTCAGGAGGAGAAAAAAAGCGTTTTGAAATACTTCAAATGATGTTGCTTGAGCCAAAACTTGCTATATTAGATGAGACAGACTCTGGTTTAGACGTAGATGCACTAAAAATAGTTTCAGATGGTGTTAATCAATATAGAAGTGATAAAAATGCAATAATAGTTATTACTCATTATCAAAGGCTTTTAGATTATATTATTCCTGATTATGTTCATGTTTTAGCGGATGGAGTAATAAAAAAATCTGGCGGACCTGAATTAGCTAAAATTATAGAAAAAAATGGTTATGCAGGAATAGTTGATGCAGCATAGAACAGGTAACTTTGCAAGTGAAATGAAAAAATATGTAAATGAGAATTTTGTTTCAGATATAAGTAGGCTTGATTTTCTCAAAAATTTTGAAGATTGGCCATCTCCCAACAACGAATCTTGGAGACTTAGTAGATTAGGAAAACTCTCAAGAAAAAATATTGCACCATTTTTTTCAAATAAAACTAAATCAGTTCCTTTTTCAAAATTGATTAACGACTCTTACTCATTAGTTTTTACAAATGGAGTTTTTTCAAAAAAACTTTCAGATAAATTGCCTGAAGAAATTGAAATTTCTTTTTTGACAGCTAAAGATTTAATATCGAGTTTGAAGGAAATTAATAATAAGCAAATTTTATCTCATCCTACTTTAAATATTACAGGATCTTGTTTTAGAGAGTTTATTAAATTAAGAATAAAATCACATAGTGTCATTCATAAGCCGATAGAAATACTTCAGACTGGTGATTGTCCTGAAAATTCAATTCATCCATTAATACTGATTCAACTTGAAGAAAATTCAAGTTTAAAAATGTTAGAAACATTTGAATCTAATTCTGCTTTAATTGCACCTTTGCAAATATTAAATTTAGAAAAAAACTCAAAATTAGATTTTATTAAAATACATAAAGATAACTCTGAGACTTATAATCTTTCACTTTCTATTAATTTTTTGAAAGAAGGTTCTAACTGTAAAATATTCAATTTAATAAATGGTGGTGCTTTTACTAGATCTGAATCTCATTCATTTTTACAAGGAGAAGAATCTTCAATGGATTTAAATTGTGTTTACTTGTCGTCAAATTCTCAACATCATGACATTACTTCTTCAATTTATCATGATTGTCCAAATTGTAGTTCTTCACAAAAAGTTAAAGGTGTTCTAAATAAAAATTCATCAGGTGTTTTTCAAGGTAAAATAAGAGTTGAAAAAAATGCGCAGAAAACAGATGCTCAACAAATGAGTAGAGCTTTGATTCTATCAGATAAAGCTACTTCAAACTCAAAACCTGAATTAGAAATATATGCTGATGATGTTATTTGTAGTCATGGTGCTACTGTAGGTGAGTTGGATGAGGATCAGATTTTTTATTTTTTAAGCAGAGGGATAGATAGGCAAAAGGCTCGTCATATGTTAATAGAAGCTTTTTTATCTGAAATAATAGAAGATTCTGTTAATAAAGTTTTTTTAAACGAGGTTTTTACTGAAACAAAATTAGCTTTTAAAAATATGTTAGATAATTAAAAATGCTAAAAAAAAAATAATAACTATAATATAGAATTGATAAAGTCCGAGTTTCCTGCATTAAATAGAACAGTGTGGGATAAGCGCTTATGCTACTTGGATTCTGCTGCTTCTATGCAGAAGCCTAAAATAGTATTAGATGCTATTTATGAAAATTATTCTTATAATTATTCAAATGTTCACAGAGGCCTTCATTATCTTTCTGAACAAGCAACGGAAAGTTATGAAAATTCAAGAAGAAAGGTAGCAAGCTTTCTCAATGCTAACGATAATGAAATTATATTCACTTCTGGGGCAACTGCGGCTATAAACTTAGTTGCATATAGTTGGGGTATTAATAATTTAAATAAAAATGATGAAATTATTTTAACTATAGCTGAACATCATGCAAACTTTGTTCCTTGGCAGTATATAGCTAGATCTAAGGGAGCTATCTTAAAAATTGTTTATTTTGATCCTGATAAAGATTTTGATGTTTCTGAAATAAGAAATTTGATTACAACTAAAACAAAGTTGATAGCTTTTCCTCACGTTTCTAATGTTTTAGGAACAGTGTTTCCTGTTGAAGAAATTTGCTCTTTGGCTAAGCAAGCAGGTGCTATTTCATTAGTAGATGGCTGTCAAGGAGCTATTCATTTTAAAGTAGATGTTAAAAAAATAGGCTGTGATTTTTATTGTTTTTCTGGACATAAGCTTTATGGACCAACAGGTGTTGGAGTTTTATATGGAAAAAATGATGTGATTTTAAATATGCCACCTTTTATGTGTGGAGGTGATATGATTGATGTTGTTAAAATTGAGGAAACTTCTTTTGCGGATCCTCCTTTAAGGTTTGAAGCAGGAACTCCACCTATTGTTCAAGCTATAGTTTTGGGAAAAGCTATTGATTGGGTTAATCATGTTGGTCTAGACAAGATAGAGGAACATGAAAAAAAAGTTCTGTCATATGGTATAGAAAAAATTAGTTCTATTAAAGGTGTAAATATATTTGGTAAAAATAAAAACAAAGCTGGTGTAGTTTCATTTACTATGGATTGTGCTCATCCTCATGATATTGCTACTATTGTTGATAGAGAGGGTGTGGCTGTTAGAGCTGGTCATCATTGTGCTCAACCATTATTAGAAGCTTTTAATCTGGTTTCAACTACAAGAGCTTCAGTTGGGGCCTACTCAAGTTTTGAAGATTTTGATCAATTGGCAGACTCACTTATTAAAGTAAAAAAAATTTTTGGAGAGTCATGAAAAAAGATTTTAATAAAACATTACATGACTTTATTCCCAATTATCCTTCAAAGGGAAACAATGATTCATATATTGCCAAATCAGGAAAAAAGTTAGAAAATAAAACTAATTTATCTATGTCAAATATTATAGAAATTTTAGAAAATATTCACGATCCTGAAATACCAGTGAATATATATGAATTAGGATTAATATATGATATTCAAATTTTAGAAAATAATAATGTTCAAATTAAAATGTCTTTAACTTCACCTGGTTGTCCAGTTGCTGGTGAAATGCCACAAGAAGTAGCAGATAAAGTAAGTGAGTTAAAGAATGTAGGGGAAACTGAAGTTGAATTAGTTTGGGACCCACCTTGGACAGTTGATAAAATGAGTGATGATGCTCGTTTAGCTTTAGACATTGGGTGATAAATATGAATAAAGAGGTATTAAAATTAACAAAAGATGCAAAAAATAGAGTGAGATTTCTTATAGAAAGGTCAAAAGGTAATGTATTAGGTTTAAGAATAGGTGTTAAAACGGCAGGATGTTCTGGTATGAAGTATGATGTGGAATATGCTAAGGAAATCAAACCTTACGAAGAAAAAATAAAAGTTGAGGATTTAACGATTCTTATCGATCCTGCAGCAGTGATGTTTTTAATTGGTTCTACAATGGACTATAAAGAAAAAAAATTTAGTTCAGGTTTTGAATTTTCTAACCCAAATGAAATAGCTAGATGTGGTTGTGGGGAGAGTTTTACTGTATCATAGATTAAAAGTATGAATTAGATTTGTTGTTAACTAAATTAATGTTTTATATTAATTAACAAAAAATTGTTCCTTCAAATGCCTATGTTCTAAATTATCATCAGGGTCATGAAGAATTCTTAGACTTATGTCGAGTCTAAGTCTTATTTTTACTTCAGTTACATTTTTTATTTCAACAATGTCAGCACTAGCATTGACAGGCCTTAATTCAGGATTTTTTATTTCAAATTTTACGGTAGAATTATTTTTAATTAATGCTCCTTGCCAGTTTCTGGGCCTAAAAGGACTAATAGGCGTTAAAGCCAATATATCAGACCCTAATGGAATTATAGGTCCCTTAGCAGATAAATTGTAGGCTGTAGAACCTACAGGAGTAGAAACTAAAACTCCATCACAGTATAATTCTTTTAGTCTTTCAAACTTATTTACACTAATTGTAATAATTGAACTTTGATTAGTATTTCTAAATACAGATATTTCGTTTACTGCTAAACTAAGATGTTTCTTGCCGTTAATATCTTTTGCTTCCATTTCTAGAGGATGAACAATCATTTCTACAGCATTCTCAATTCTTTTTACTAAACTGATGTTTTTGTTTCTATTCATTAAGTAACCTATATGACCTTTATTAATTCCAAAAACAGGAAGATTAATTGAAATACTCTCTCTCAACGCTCTAAGCATTTCTCCATCCCCTCCAACTGAAACAATTACATCAGCTTTTGATTTAGAAATTTGCTTATATTTTGCAATTAGTTTGTTTTTAGTTTCTAATGCAATTTTACTTTTTGATGAGGTAAAGTGTATTTTCATTGTTTAATCTTTTTATAAATAATATAACTATTTTTATTAAAAATATATGGTGATTCAAATGAAAGCAACATCAACTGCATTAAATTTAACAAAAACTTATAAAATTGCAATTGAACGTCTAGAAAGTTTGCTTGGAAAAAGTTTTGAATCTGCAGTTGAAGCAATAAATAATTCTAAAAGTCATATAGTTGTTTGTGGTATGGGAAAGTCTGGTTTGGTAGGCAGAAAAATCTCTTCAACATTTGCTTCTACAGGCACTCCAAGCTATTTTCTTCATCCTGGAGAAGCAATTCATGGTGATTTAGGAATAGTTCAACCAGAGAACATAGTTATTTTAATATCCTACTCTGGTGAAACAGACGAGATACTTGCTTTATTGCCAGCTTTAAAAAGAATGCAAGTTAAGATAATTGGTATGACAGGTAATCCTAATTCTAATTTAGCTCAAAATTCTGATATAGTTTTAGATATTTCTGTTGATAAGGAGGCTTGCCCTTTAAACCTAGCTCCCACAACTTCTACTTTAACTACACTTGTATTGGGTGATGCTCTCGCAGTGACTTTAATGAATTTAAAAAATTTTAAACAAGAAGACTTTGCTCTTACTCACCCTGGAGGAACCCTAGGTAGAAGGTTACTTCTTAAAGTAAAAGATGAAATGATTAAAGATAATCTTCCTTTTGTTTACACTTATAGTAATATGAAAGATGTAATTGTTAAAATGACAGAAGCAAGACTAGGAATTGCATTGGTGGGTACTCAAAATAAGTTAGAAGGTATTATTACTGACGGTGACTTAAGAAGATCATTAGTTAATAATGTTGATATAAAACAAATTAAAGCCAAAGAAATTATGAATTCATCCCCGTTAATAGCGGAAGAGAACGATAATTTAGAATCAGCTCATGAGAGAATGAGGGAGTCTAGAGTTCAATGTCTTGTTGTTAAAAATAAAATGGGTTTTATAGTTGGTGTAATTCAAATTTTTAAATAGTTTTATGAATATTTCTGAATTTGATTATTATTTACCTTCAAATCTAATAGCTCAAAAACCATGTTATCCTCGTGATGAATCGAGAATGCTTAGTGTTATAGAAAAAAAATATCATGATACAACGTTTAAAAAACTGTCAAGCTTTTTGAGTCCTGGTGATGTGGTTGTAATCAATGATACTAAAGTAATAAAAGCAAAATTAGAAGGCTTAAACGGTATTAAAAAAATTCATTTTACATTACACTTGAAAAAGAATTTGAATAGTTGGTATGCATTTGCAAAGCCTGCAAAAAAATGTAAAGAAAATGACTTAATTAAGTTTAAAAACGATTTAAATGCAAAGGTATTATCAAAAAACTTAAATGGAGAAGTTTTACTAAAATTTAATTTTTCTGGCAAAAAATTAATGGAATTAATTTCTGTTATAGGTTCTTTACCACTTCCGCCTTATATAAAAGAAAGAACTAATAACGATTATAATAATTACCAAACCTTTTTCGCACAAAAAGAAGGTGCTGTTGCTTCGCCAACAGCTTCTTTACACTTTACAAAAGATGTTTTAAATAAATTAAAAGAAAAAGGTATTATAGTTACTCCAATTACTTTACATGTTGGGGCTGGAACTTTTTTGCCAGTAAAAGCTGATAAAATCATAGATCACAAAATGCATTATGAATGGTATGAAATAAACCAATTAACAAGTAACATTGTAAATAAGGCAAAACAAAATAATAAAAAAATTTTAGCTGTTGGCACAACTGTTTTAAGAACACTTGAGACTATCGCATTACAAAATAATAAACTAATTAAGTCGAGTGGAAGTACAAATTTATTTATACAACCAGGTTTTAAATTTAAAATAGTTGACTTTTTATTAACAAATTTTCATTTGCCAAAGTCAACGTTGATGATTTTAATATCTGCCTTTTATGGTCATAAAAATGTTTTAAATCTTTATGAACATGCTATTAAAAACAAGTATAGGTTTTATTCATATGGAGACTGTTGCTTACTTCCAAAAAAGTTCAGTTAAATGAGAAAAAAATTTGAATTTTCGCTTTTGAATTCTGACTTAAATGCGAGAGCGGGTCAAATTATTACTGCCCATGGTATTATTGAAACTCCAATTTTTATGCCTGTGGGAACTTTAGGTACTGTAAAAGCAATGCATCTTAGAGACGTTTTAGAATTAGGCGCTCAAGTCATTTTAGCTAATACATACCATTTGATGCTGAGGCCGGGAGAAGATGTTATAAAAAAATTTGGAGGTGTTAGAAAATTTATGTCATGGGAAAAACCGTTGTTAACTGACTCTGGTGGTTTTCAAATCATGAGTTTATCAAGTCTAACAAAAATAAGTAATTCTGGAGTTGAATTTAAATCACATGTAGATGGTACAAAATATTTTTTGACACCAGAAAAAAGTACAGAAATTCAAAAAAGTTTAGACGCTACAATTTCTATGCAATTAGATGAGTGTATACCCTACCCAGTAGAAAAACAAAAAGCTTATGAATCCATGGAATTATCTTTAAATTGGGCAAAAAGATCTAGAGATGCATTTTCTGATAGAGAAGGTTATGGTCAGTTTGGAATTGTTCAAGGTTCAGTTTTTTCTGAACTAAGAGAAATTTCAGCTTTACAATTAAAAAAAATTGATTTTGAAGGTTTTGCTATTGGTGGTCTCGCGGTAGGAGAGCCTCAACAAACAATGTTTAAAACTATTGAAAATACAATCAAACATTTACCAGTTTCCAAACCGAGGTACTTGATGGGAGTAGGAAAGCCAGATGATATAATAGGTGCAATAAAAAGAGGTGTAGACATGTTTGATTGTGTTTTACCAACTAGATCAGGAAGAAACGGTCAAGCCTTTACAACATTTGGTCCATTAAATATTAAAAATTCGAGATTTGTTGAAGATAAGGATCCAATTGATTCTAATTGTGGTTGTCATACATGTAAAACCTTTTCAAGAGCTTACTTAAATCACCTTTTCAAATGCAAGGAAATCTTAGGAGCTTCATTGCTAACACAGCATAATCTTCATTTTTATTTAAATTTAGTTAAGCAGGCTAGAAGTTCTATAATTGAAAACAATTTTATTACATTTGAGACAGAATTTTTAAAGAATTACTATTCAGGTAAAATCTAAATGTCTAAAAAAAATATTTTAAATAATAATATAAGTAAGGGGATCAAAAACTTGTCTAATGAATTTTCTTTTGATGTTTGTAAAATAACTAGACCTAATATTAATAAAACAAGTCAAGATAACCTCAGTAGTTATATTCTAAATGGATATCATGGTGAGATGTCATGGATTAAAGAAACTTTCGATAGAAGAAAATCTCCAAAATTTTTGTGGTCGCAGGCGAGAAGTGCAATAGTTTTAGGTGTCAACTATGGTCCAAAGACAAATCCACTTAAAAATATATTAAAATTAAATACAGGTAATATTTCAGTTTATGCACTTGGTGACGATTATCATAAAGTTATGAAAGGTAAGTTAAAACAATTTTCTAGTAAGTTAGTTTCTATGTTAAAAGAAAAACAAAAAGTAAAAATTAAAGTTTTTGTTGATACAGCACCATTAATGGAAAAACCTCTTGCTCAGCTTTCTGGTATTGGTTGGCAAGGAAAACACACAAACCTAGTTTCAAAAGATTACGGATCATGGCTTTTTTTGGGAGTTGTTTTAATCAACATAACTTTGCCATATGATAAATCTTCTAATGATAACTGTGGGAATTGTATTAAATGTATTCAATCATGTCCAACAGATGCGATTATAAAACCTTATCAATTGGATTCAAGAAAATGCATTTCCTATCTTACAATTGAACTTAAAGGTAAAATCCCTTTATCATATAGAAAAAAAATTGGAAATAGAATTTATGGTTGTGATGATTGTTTAGCGGTATGTCCATGGAACAAATTTGCAAAAATTTCAAATGAGATTAGATTTGAAGATAAGAAATATGACCTTAAGCTATCAAGTTTATTGCAATTAGACGAAAATAATTTTAGAAAAACTTTTTCAAGATCACCAATTAAACGTATTGGAAGAGATAGGTTCATAAGAAATTGCTGTATAGCTGCTGGAAATAATAATAATAAAAAGCTTTTAAAGCAGCTTGAAAAACTCATTAATGATACAAAAAATGCTGTAGTTATAAGAGAAGCAGCTTCATGGGCTATTAAGGAGCTTGAGAAAGATTCTTAAGACAGAGCATTATTTCCAGTTTCACCAGTACGAATTCTTATTGCGCTTTTTATATCAAAAACGAATATTTTACCATCTCCAATCTGTCCAGTATTTGCACTTTCTTTAAGTGCTTCCAAGACTTTTTCTTCTAATTCATCTGGAACAGCAATTTCTATTTTAAGTTTTGGAACAAATGAAACACTGTATTCTGTTCCTCGGTAAATTTCTGTTTGTCCTCTTTGTCTTCCAAAACCTCTAACTTCTGAGGCGGTTAAACCTTCAACACCAATTTCTGTTAAAGATTTTCTAACGTCATCTAATTTAAATGGTTTGATGATTGCTACAAAGTATTTCATAATTTTAGTTTATTTTAATTAATTATAATGACAATATTTATTTTTACTTATGCTTTAACTCTATAAGGAAATTTATGGATAAAGATATATTAGAAAGATTTTTACCAAAAGGAATATTAAGGGCTGGAATAAACATGAGTAATTTTTTGCTCGTTACTGGAAAAAGTTCAGATGGTTCTCCCGAAGGTGTTTCTCCAGACCTTGTTAAAAAGATTGCTTCAGAATTAAACGTTAATTATGAGTTAATCCCATTCCCTAGACCAGGAGAATTAGCAGATGCTGTAAATGATGACGTTTGGGATATTGGAAATATAGCATTTGAACCAGAAAGAGCAAATACTATAAATTTCAGTAATCCATATGTACTGATAGATGCTAACTTTTTAGTAAATAAAAACTCAGATTTTAAAATAAACAAAGACATTGATAAACCTGGAGTTCGTATAGTAGTAGCTGAAAGAAGTGCATACGATCTTTGGCTAACCGATAATTTGTCAAATGCTAAAATTTTAAGAGTAGCTTCAATCCAAGAATCTCATGATGTATTTAATGATAATAAAGTAGATGTGTTAGCTGGCTTGAAACCTAAATTATTAGATGAAGTGTCAGTAAATAATAATTACTTAATTATTGAAGAACCTTTTACATTTATAAAACAATCTATAGGATTTAAAAAAGGCAATGAGGAAATAATTGATTTTTTAAATAAATTAATTTTAAAATATTTAAAAAATGGTTTTATTTATAATTCACTAAAAAAACATAAAGTTGAAAAAAAATTAAGTTTACCAAAAATAGATTAAAATTAAACCTAAGACAAAAGATACCTCATTTTTTACTGTTCCTGACGATTATTGTTTGGGGTTCATCCTTTCCAATAATTTCATTTTTTTTAAATGTGCTTGATCCAATGTCATTAGCTTTAGGTCGTTTTTTTTTACCAGCAATTTTGTGTTTGATTATTATAGTTTTTTCAAAAATAATTATAGATAAAAATGATATTCTTAGATTGGTATTAGCTGGTTTTATAGGTATATTTGCATATACCTTTCTGTTGAATACTGGTCTCCAAACTATTACTGCTGGTGCAGGAAGTTTTATCGTAAATTGTAATCCTTTGTTTACATCACTGATTGGCTTTTATATTCTAAAACAAAAAGTAAAAATCTACTTTTGGTTTGGTATAATAGGCTGCGTTTTTGGTGTTTTTATTATATCATTAGAGACATACCAGGTATTTAGTTTTAATTCAGGTGTGACATATATTATAACGGCTGCTTTATTTACATCTAGTTATTTTCATATCATTAAGCCATTAGTTAACAAATATGGAGTATTAACTACTTTTTGTTTTACTTTACTTTTTGGGACTATTCCTATGTTGTTTTGGTTTAACGATATTTATCAATTTACAATGTCTGCCTCTTCAGGGATGTTATTTGCAATGTTATGGTTATCAATAATTTGTACTCTTTTAGGCTATTACACATGGACTTATTCCGTAGGCTTTTTTGGGGCAAATAAAGCTTCTTTTTTTTTATTTTTAATTCCAGTTTTTTCAGTAATTATTGATTTTATAATTTTTTATAAATTACCAAATATTTTTACTCTTATTGGTGGTCTAATTATTTTAACTTCAGTTTTAATTATTATAGTTTTAAACCAAAGAGAAAATGTTAAAAAAGTTTAGAACATTAAAAGTCTATAAAAAAAATTTATTTTTTTTTTGATTAAGACTAAATTTAAATATTAAGTGGAGCGGGTAGCGAGAATCGAACTCGCGTCATTAGCTTGGAAGGCTAAGGTCTTACCACTACACAATAC
>MDSV01193306.1_pt1 | contig 26719 bp, 13 predicted proteins | sample 810851 | NCBI WGS metagenome assembly MDSV01 (sample SAMN05326640, study PRJNA326480) | marine metagenome | isolation source: seawater | place: Atlantic Ocean: North East | collected 2012
GCCCACTTCAGCACCTCGAGGTGGCCGCGGTCCGCCGCGTACGAGCACGTATTCTCGTCCCACGGGCAGCCGTTCGCGCGCAACCACTTCAGCACCTCCAGGTGGCCGTACTGTGCCGCGTTCGCGCACGTCTCCTCGTCCCACGGACAGTCGTAATAAGATCACCATAAAACTGCCCTAAAATTTAGAATTTTTATGGCGATTTTATTGAACCTAAAACTGCCCTAAAACGTCTAAGCAATATTACAAATTTACAATCGACATCTATGGAGCGAGGTGGATCGATTTTGCACTAAAATGCATCGATTTCTCAGCTGTTTCAAAACCTCGTTGCCGCGGGCTGAAAGTGCGAGGGAGACGACGCATCCTTTCCACGGCCACGTCGCGCCTCTTGACTACCGGATACGGACGAAGAGGCTGGAACTCGACGGTCGCTTCGCGCGGTCATGCCGTTCGGCGTCGTCGCGAGCTCGAGTCCGTGGGTTCGTCCACCGTTCAGAACGTCCCGAGAGCCGAGAAAACGTCGTCATGTGAGGGCGGCGCGGGCGACTGTGACGGAGAAGCGACAGAGCGTCGGCGAGATCGACGAAATCACGCTCGCTGGTAAACTCAAAGGTGTGTCCGGCGTGGACGTCTGGGCACAACCCTCGCCGTCGTCGCGCTCGCCCCATCTTTGGCTGACCCGATCCCTTTTCTCACCACGCTTTCGCAGAGATCGGCCTGGAACTTCAAGATTGCGTGGACAAGGGAAGCTACGCGGCTATATTCAAGGCGGTGAGCCTCGGAGACGCTGGGACGGGCTCGGAGGACGCCGCGGGATGGCAGGGCGAGAAGGGTACAGTCTTCGCGGTTAAGATTCTGTTGACGTCGATGACAAGCGAGGATTTCGTGCGAAACTTTCGGCGAGAGGCGCTCTTGCTGGGTCGCGTCGACCACCCCGGGATCATCAAGATGCACCATTTCGGGAAATCCCCTCGGCCGTTCATGGTCACGGAGTACTGCGACGGGGGAAACTTGTGGAACGCGGTGAAGTGCGAGGAAATAAAAGCCGCGAAGAGCGACGGCGAGGATTCCGAAGATCTCGCGGGCGTGCCGAAAGACATGCCTCTGCTCGACATTCCCGCCATCGCGTTGGACGTCGCCTTGGCGTTGGAGTACCTGCACAACGCCGGGTTCGCGCACCGCGACATTAAAAGCAGCAACGTGTTACTCACGTGGTGTTCCGACTTGGGACGCGTTCGGGCGAAGATGTGTGATTTCGGTAGCGCGGCGCCCATATCGAAGTTGCCGCGACGGCCCAAAAAGAATTTGCTCGGTTTCTCCGGGCGGTGGCAACCCGTGGGAACCATGTTATGGATGGCCCCCGAGATGCTCGAGCCCCCCCTGGAAGGGGCGACGCCCCCGGTTGGATACTCCGGGGATAAGGTGGACGTGTACAGCCTCGGGATCGTGCTGTGGGAGCTCATGGAATGGCGGATCCCCTGGACGGGGGCGAACATCTCGAAACAAGAAGTCATCGACTCGGTGGTGGGCAGGAACGAGCGCTTACCTCTCCCGAGCTCGTGTGACAAGCGTCTGGCCGATGTCATCTCCGCCATGTGGGCGGCGAGCCCGGTGGATAGACCGGACATGGGATCGGTGGTGAAGACTTTCGAGGCGGTCGGCTCCAAGTGGGACGACGCTGGGAACTTTGCGAAGGTGGCGAACAGAGCCGCCGTGGAGGGCGAAGCGCTGGCGCGCGCGCTGTCGACGTACAACGCGGAGCAGGGGAACCCTTTGAAGGAGGAGGACGTCGGCGAATCCAGCGTCGAGGAGGCGGAGACGCAGGCGATCGAGGCCGAGGAAGCGTCCGCGACGCGTTCCGCCTCGGGGACTGACGCTGCGGACGCCGCGGCGGCGGAGGAGCCGGCGTCGGCGGCTTCGGGACCCGCCGAGCCTCCTCGGAATTGGTTCGGCGAGGTCGGCGCGGTGGACGTCGAGGAAGTGCGCGTCAAGCTGGTTCCCATGTTATACCCGCACGTGTTCGCCTCCGTGACGTCTGACGCGGATGCGAAGCGGCTGGACGAGCAGAAAGCTGAGCTCAGGGAACTGCAGAGCAAAGCCGTGGACCTCAGAGCGCGAAGCAAGCTCGACCCGTTTGCGGCGTTCACGGCGGACGCGAAGGGGCGCGAAGCGAAGCGCCTGGACAAAACCATCTCGCTCGCCGCGGCCGAGAGCGAGGTGCGCGCGTGGCGTGCGACTCGGGACCTGCTGCGGGAGCAACTCGCGGAGGCGGAGAAACAGCACCTCGACTGGAGGCGAAAATATCGGGAGATTGAGCGGAAACGATGAGAGGACGCGACGCAATCCCGTCGCTACGTGTTGTAAAAGAGCGCTATATCTATGCTACTTTATGCCTTCGTAAGGGGTCAGACCGATTTTGTTCAACAGCTTGTCATTCGCTCCCTTCGCGATGAGGTAGTCGCTCAGAGAGTTGAAGCCGTACGCGATGCAGTAGTGAAGCCCGGTGCACCCCTGCTTGTTCTGCGCGTCTATGTTCGCGCCGTGCCGCAGCAGCGCCTTGACGATCCGCGCGTTTCCGTTCTGGCACGCGATGACGAGCGGGCTGTTGCCAAACTTATCGCGCCCCTCCGCGGGACATCCGCTCTTCAGCAAATCGGTGACCTGCTTGTACTTGCCGTGCCGGGAATACGAGAACAAGTTGCGGAAATCCTCCGTGGTGAACCGCCGCTTCTGCACCTCCGCGACCCGGGTCTCTCGCTCCGCCTCGGCGGCGCGCTCCGCCTCCGTCCGCGGCGCGCCCGGCGCCGCCGGCGCCACGCGCCGCGGCTTCTGCGTGGAGTTCGCGTCGAAGGAACTCGCATCCGCGTTGGAGCGCTCGGAGGAGGCCGCGTCCGTGGAAGCCTCAGTCTCAGCATCCTCGGACCGTCGCGACTCGCCGCGACCGAGCTGCGACGAGTCCTCCGATACCGCGTCGTCGCGCGGCGCTTTCGTCGCGGAGGAGAGACTCGCCTTCCTCATGAGCAGCTTCGCCGCCGCGGTTTTCTTCTTCACGCGCGAAATCAGGGCGTCGCGCTCGCGCGTCTCCGTCTGCTGGGGCGGCGCGGACGCCACCACCGCCAGTCCGGGTCCGCCGTCGGCGTCGCCGCGCCGCGCCTCATCCGCGGCGTCCTCGCCCGCGTCGCCGACGAGGCGCGCTTCGCCGCGCGCCGCGTCGTCGGATGACCGAACGCGCACCAGCGAGGTGACCTTCGCGCTCGCGTTCAGGAACTTCCGCGTGCCGCGCTCGGGAGGCGCCGCCGCGGGCGCCTCGTCCCTCGCGTCCCGCGAGAATCGTTCGCCGCCGCGCAGGTCGAGCCGCGAGAAGTCGATGCTGGGCACGACGTGCCCCCCTGCGTTCGGCGCCTGCGCGCCGAGCACGGCGAGCGGCGCGTCGTCGAGATCGTCGTCCTCGTCCTCGCTGTCGTCTCCGCGCCGCCGCGTCGAGCGGAAGGCGTCGCGCGCCGCCGCGCCGGCGCGAATCTTCGAGACGCCAGACACGAGCGCGTCGCGCGCGTTCGCGGAGGGGAGGCGGATCCCCCCGGGGATCCCCTCCGCCGCCGGCGTCGCGTCGGGATCGATCCCGCCCGTCGTCGCCGCGCCCGCCGCGGGGACGCCGCGCGCCTCGCCGGGCGCCGCCCCCGAGAGCGCGTCGCCGTCCGGGCGCGCGCGCGCAGACGCGCGCGGGGAGCCTCCCGCGGCGCGCGCCGTCGAGGAAGGGCCTGCGCGCGCGGAGACCTCGCCGCCGACGAGCGCGAGCGCGGCGGCGAGCAACGCGCTCGCCGCCGTCTCCAGCGGCTCGGCTCGGGCCGGCGCGCCGACAGCCGCGCCGCGCGGTCGCGCGTTCACGGCGGTCGCCTGCCACGTGTCCGGGATCGAACGCATGCTCGCCGAACCGGCGGACGGCGGCCCGGCGCGCGCCGCGAGGGCGCGCTCGCGGCGCGCGTCAAAGACTCTTTTCCGAGACGCCTCTTCTTCTTCGCCGATTGGAAAACCGCGCCGCGCGCCTTCGCCGCGATCGCCTCCGCGAGCGTCACGCGCGCCCCCCGGCCCGGCGGTGGAAGGGACGTCGTAGTAGTACACGCCGGGCGAAGGTTCGCGCCGCGCGTCGACGCGGCGAATCGATCTCGGCTCCGTTCCGGCGACGCCCGCCGCGAAAACCGCCGGGGCGCCGGCGTCGAATCCGCCTCGGCCGGGCGTCGGCCACCCAGCCGGGTCGCCCGCGCGGTCGGCGGCGCCCGGCGACCGGGGATGCGTCTGGACGCGCGCGCTCGCCCCCCGAAGACTCTTTCGGAGACTCTCGCGTTCCCTCGCCTGGTCCTCCAGCAGTTTCCGGACGCTCTCTTCGTTCACGCGCCTGTGTTCCTCGCGGTGCGCCTGCATGACTTCCTTCTCGGCAGCTTTGATGATCTTCATGTGCTCGAACGCCTCGGCGTACCTCTTGCTCGCCAAGAGCTCCTGTTGCTTGCGCCGAAGCTCCAGCACGGGCTGCGACATGATCGCGGACTCCGTCTCGAGACTCCGCAGGCGGGCTCTCAGCTTGTTGAACTGCTCCTGGTGGCGGTTTCGCAGCTCTGTCTCGCGCTGCGCCGCGTCGGCCAAGTTCGCGTCCAGAACACCTGTCGTGAATCCCGCGACGTTGACGTTCATCGCGTGCGCCTCTTCTCTCGACGCGACATCGACACGCGGGTCGTATCCGTTCGAGGTCCGAGGCCTGAAGGCCGGCACCCCGAACATGGCAACGTCAGGCCCGCCCAACCAGTGTGGACTCATCAGACGTGTACACGTGTTGTTGCTTGTTGCCTTTTCAAAAATTTCCTTGTTCTAGAGAGAGGACTGAGATTCCTCAGTCCCGGGGGCGCGACGTTGACCTCGATGTCAGCGCCTCCTTCGGAATGGGATCGTCTGGGTAACGTCCATTATCACCGTCGCCACCTGTACAGCTTCAGCGACGTGCGCATAGACGGCAGGAACTGTGCCGCCGCTGTCAACGGTGGGGCCTTCGCCGTGCGTTCCACCGCTGGGAAAAGCGCGAACGCCGCCGCGGACTCCACGCGGCACGCGCAGCAGTTCACGGTGTACAGCGCCTCGGGCGTTCATCTGTGCGACGTCGCGTATCAGAGCTCCTGCGAGCTCGTCGCGCACGGTTGGACTCGAGAAGAGCTCCTGGTGTGCGTGCACGGAGACGGCCGAGTGGTCGTGCACGATCTGGGGGGCCGGAAGGTTCGGGACGCCCGACTCTCGTTCTCTCGGCGAGAGGATGAAGAAAAGAGCGGCGCTCGAGGAGGCGCCGCGATCGTTCGTTGCGAGGTCTGGGGAGGCGGGATCGTCGCCGAGACGAGCGCGGGCGCCGTGTTCCTGGTGGCGGACGTGCACACGGACGCGCCGCGAGTCACGCGGACGAAAGAGGACGCGAGCGCAAACAGCGCCATATCGGCGCTGCACGCGCGCGTCACGCCGGAGGGCGCGGCGGAGGCGATCTTCGCGCGCGGTGACTCGGTCTTCGCCGCGCACGAGCGCGGCGTTCGGTCTCGGCGTCTCGCGGGCGGCGCGCTCATCCGACTGTGCGCGAGTCCGAGCGGCCGGTTCCTGACCGTCTTCACCAGTCTGGGAAAGATGCTGGTGGTGACGGCGGACCTCTCCGAGACGGCGACGGAGTTCGACGCCAAGTCGGCGACGCCGCCCGAGCAGGTGGCGTGGTGCGGCGACGACGCCGCCGTGATGTACTGGCCGACGCACTTGATGATCGTTGGCCCCCACGGGAATTTCATCAGCTACGCGTACGACACGCCGGCGCGACTCGTGTCCGAAGTAGACGGCCTGCGTGTCATAACGTCGCGCGGGCACGAGCTCATCTCCCGAGTGCCCGACCCGGTGGTCGCGGCGTCGCGCTGGGCGCGGGACGGCGCGAGCCCCGCCGTCGCGCTGCAAGACGCTGCAGAGCGCTTCGCCGCCGCCGCACAGGGATCGAGCCCGGTCGACGAGAGCGACGCCGCGCTGTGCGAGGCGCGAGCGCTCGAGTCCGCGATCCAGACGTGCGTCCGCGCCGCGTGTCACGAGTCCGGCGCGAAGAGGCAGGCGGAGTTACTCCGCGCGGCGCGTTTCGGCAACTCGTATCTTCAAAGAAAGCCGCGCGACGTAGACTGCTGGGCGGTACACAAGACGTGCGCGATGCTTCGAATACTGAACGCCGCGCGCGCGCCCGAGGTGGGCATGCCTCTGACGTACGCGCAGTACTGTCGCGCCGGCTTGGAAAATCTCGTCAAACGTCTCGACGCTCGCAAACACCATCTGCTCGCGTCTCGCGTGTCGGAGTTCACGAGAGGCCGTCGACGCGTCGTGGAGCGCTGGGCGGTGTCGAACGTCGCGGCGTCTTCGGAGCCGGACGACGCCGTGCTTGAAAGAATAAAACCCAAGCTCGAGAGCGTGCGCGGGATGTCTCACGGGAAAATCGCTCTCGCCGCGCATCGAAGCGGTCGGCGCGAGCTGGCTCGGCATCTGATCGACATGGAACAAAATTCTTCCGCGCAGGTTTCGCTCCTCGCCGTCGTCGGCGCCGACGAGACGGCGTTGCGAAAAGCGATTGAAAGCCGAGACGCGGACCTGATGTACGCGACACTGCTCAACTTACAGCGCAAGATGACGTTTCAAGATCTCGCCTCGCTGTTATCGAGGAATCCCCAGGCCAAAGCCCTGTTTGTCGCGTTCTGCAGGCGAACGGACGTCGAGCTCTTGAAATCGTTTTTCTACAGTGCCGGCGAAACGGCCAGAGGTGGGCAGGCTTTGCTTTTGCAGGTCTTCCGCGCCTCGGATCGCGACGCCGATGCGTACGTCTGGGACGAAATCTCCGCCAGCCTGTGCGGCCAAGCGTCGACGATGTACGGAAAGTTGAAGGATGCGTTTCACGAGAGAGTGCTGGATGAGACACAGCGACTGATTCGCCTGGGAACAGATACGCGTGTCGAGAACGCGCTTGGCGGCGTCCGTCAGAAAAGTCTCGCCACGATCGTGAAACGCCTCATTCGCGATGGAGACCTCAAGGAAGCGCAAAGGATCCGCGTCGCGTTTGGCATGTCCGACCGTCACTTCTTCTGGCTGCACGCGACCGTGCTCGCGTCTAAGTGTGACTGGAGAGCGCTCGAAGCGCTGGCAAACGAGAGAAACTGTCCTTTAGGCGCGCTGACTTTTCTCGAGCTCGGCGAGCGATTCGGCGCTCCCAAAGTCGAGCTGGCGAAATATTTAGCGAAACTGCCCCACACTCCTCAAAGGGCTGCCTTGTACCACGAGGTGGGCTTGGAAGATCGGGTCACTCGCGATGAATCGCAACCGTTCGCGACGAAAGCTGCCGGATTTTTCGGCGGCGGGTCGTGAGCGAGACGAGCGGCAAAGCGGCCGGCGCCGCGGCGGTATTAATACACGATTTGTACGTTTTGTTTCCCCGCGCTCGCTCTCGCGGCGGCCGCGGCCCTCCTCCGAGCCTCGGCGCGTCTTCGCGCCGTCTCCGCGGTCGACACTCGCGCTCGGTCGGATGCGAGAATCTCGCTCAAGAACAGCGAGACTCGAAACCCTCCAAGTGCGTCTTCGTCTTCGAAGCGCTCCCGCAGCGCGGCGCCGGCGAACCCGTCGAGGCGGGACGCGCGGGGGCAAACCGTCCGCGCGGCGCGAAGCGCGGCGCGGATGTGGCTTTCCACCACCCCGCGCGCGGCGCCGGAACGCTCCGCGCTGCTCCTCAGATGCCTGGCCAGGCCACTCAGTAGCTTCGTCCAGAGACACGGCGCGGATATCGACGCGGCGGACTGGCGAAAACACGCGCCGACGGCGACGGCGACAACGTCGTCGCCCTCCGCTTTGAACGCCGCGACGCCCGCGTCTCCCGCGTCGGGCGTCACCCGTCTCAGATGCGCGGCGTACGCGGCGATGCACACTGACACCGCCTCGCTCGCTCGACCCATCCGCTCCAGCACGAACGCCTGCGCCTCGAACGCGCCGTAGTACTCACAGTGGCGCAATGCGCGTCGCAGGCGGTACCCGACGTTCGCTTCCCGAAGGAACCGTCGCGCGTCGCGCGGCGCGAAGCGACACAGCGCCGCGACTGCCGCCTCGCACGCCGTCTCGTCGAGCCTCGCTTCGGACACCGACAAGAATTCCCGAAGCGTGGGAGTGGGGCCCATCGGACCGAGCCGCGCTTCTCGCGCTTCGTCGATCCGCGTCGCCTCCGGAGACGCGTTCGCGGTTTCGGACGTCGCGCGTCTTTGCTTCGAAGGTTCGAGCTCGCGCGCGAGCTCGCCGAGGCGACGAAACGCCGTCTCTGACGCCACCTCGTCCGAATCCGACGAGACGAGCGCGGAGAGCACGAGCACGAGATCCGAGGAACGCGCGGTGAGGGCGACGTTTTCGTCTTCGCGCGTCAAAGCCGCAGAAAAATCGCGAGCGCCCGTATCATCGTTCCTGCAAAGAACGTCGAAATACCGTAGGAGCGTCGCCGGCGACGTCGCCGTGCACGCGAAGGCTTTGAAAGCTGACCATGCGTCATCACGGCTCCGCGGTGCCGGATCCTCAACGACCCGCGTTCCCGTGTCGGGCGCTTCCATGCGGGTCTCGCGCTCCCTCTCCGATCTCGCGGTGCTGTCGAAAAACGGTTTCGCCCGGTCCACGACGGCGCCTGCTTCCCCCGCGAGAGCACGTTCGCTCTGTGAGACGGCAGGGTGCTCCTCATCCTTCCACGAGACGACTGAAACCGCAGCCTGACTCAAAAGCTTCGACACCCGAGAGTCCCACCCGGGAGTGTCAGCCGGGGCAGCTTCTCGCACGGACATGACGAATAGACTTTCCCGCTCACTCAGATCCAAGCATCTTTTCGAGCTGGCGAACGACGTGACCGCCGCAACGCGGCGAAAGAAGTGTCAGCTGTCAGCGTTTGCTTGGGTTGATGACACATGACAAAAAGTCGAGTCAAATGATTCCGTGATATGCTGATATCGGAAGCAACCCCGACAAGGGCCGCAGCGTTTTCACTACGTGCCGGCACCCGGACCGCGTCACGCCTCGTACTTCATCTCGCCCGTCCGCCCCGTCGCGGGGAGAACTCCTTCGCGATGCTTTGCGCTCGATCGAGCGCGTTCCTCGCCGTTACGTGGCGATCGCAAGCGAGGAACCCCGTCGCACGCGGTCGCCGGGTTGTTCACACGGCTCACCGCCCACGCGCCGCCGCTTCAGGTACGTCGACTCTGGTGTTTCTTGTCTCCCCTCACGAACACACTGGCGCGCGGAAGTCCGCCGGCGTGCCGAGCTTCGTTCGGAACTCTCTCGAACCGCCGGTGTCGTGAGACGCGTCTCTCTGACGCTCCCTGAACTTCCTCGAAACGCAGACGAGGACGGTGAAGAATCCGAGCGCGGCGAGAAAGCAAAAGGCCTGCTTGATTGGGACGGGGCGTGGAAACAGATCCAGAGAGAGATCAAAGGCACCGGGACGCTCGACCCGAACGATCTCGTAGACAGATCCGTGGATAGGTCGACGATGAGGTGAGGAACGAGCGCGTCGGCCAAGAAAAATTCGCGACCCCGTCGGGTTCTGTACGCGGCGTTATCGTCCCGTTTTTTCCACTCGCGCCAACAGTGTCTCATTCTGACCACGCGACCTCAATCCCGTTTCCTTCGCGCACCTGTCGCGAACGCACAGGAAGAACAGTGGGCGAAGCGCGAAGGAAGACATCCAGGCTGACGAGAATCGCGTGGCGGATACCTGGAGCTCCGAGACGTTCACGAAGTTCGGGATCGCCTCCGTGTTCTTTTTGTTATTCGTTTTCGTGTTTGTGATCGGTCCCCCTCCGGATGACGGTCGCTGCTCGCTTCCGTGGTGCTAGCTAGCGAAGAAGAGAGCGAGAGCGAGATGAACGTAGCCGCGATGCCGGTTTCATTTTCGGCCACGCGTTCGTTTTACTTCATAAGAAGTATCATATTTGGACGTTCGCGCTTACAACACCATACCGCCGCTCGCTCCCACGTATCCATGCCGCGCGGTGATGGCAAGTTCACCGTACGCGGGTGATAGTTCGCCTGGCTTTACAAATTTGCGATGAATTCCTTCGGCGTTCACCGTGTTCAATCGAACGCAACCCCCAGAGCTAGAGTCGGTGGACATCGCGAGGGTAATTGCAGCGGTGACGAAAGCTTCGCACTCCTTGCGAGTCATGTTTTCCTTAAAGCCGTCGTCCATGAAGCCCCAGATGTACGTCGACCCGGAACCGTCCGTGGTCCACCTCGTCGAAATCATGTTGCCACCCGCAGTGCAGCTGTAAACTTGCGAGCCGTTGTTCGAGTCCCAACCGCCGATGATCATGTAGGCGCCCAAACCAGCGCCGTGATTCGCGCTTTTGTTCTGGTAGTTGATCTGGTTCGAAATCTGAGCCACCGTCTTGACGTCGAGCGGCGAGTCTCTCTCGATTCCGATCTGTTCGACGTGATAACGCACGATTTTGGCGACCGCTTCAGTGTCTGCAGCAGAACCCGAGCGGCACATCACCGTGGAATCCGCCAGCACCGTCATCTTGTCGCTTGCCCTGTTTGAAACGTAAATCCCCGTGCTCACTCGCGTGTCAGCTCCAAGGACAACGCCCCCGTCATACACGCAAGCGACGATCGTGGTCCCGGTCTTGGGAGGCTCGTCGAACTTCTCCATCTGAATTGCAGCTCGTGTGTATGCCACGTATCCTTGCGCGCACGTGGATCTGGCAGGCCCGCTCGAAACGAGATCTATAAAAGCGACTTTTATTTATTTGATGTTGCCGCACCTGCGCATAATAATAATAAGAGTAAAAAAGTTTTGTCTTTACAAATCACAAGTGGCGCTCGCAGGAGGGTGGCCGCCCGAGATGTTTTTGTCTCGAGAGGCTCTCGAAGAAGCGTCGCCCTCACGTCAACACGGCATCGACGTCCGGCTGGAAGCCTCGTACAGGTGGTCATACTGCGAGTTTCTGAAGGACTCGGGAATAGAGCTCAAAATGTGCGGTTCTTCTCCTCGTCATCACACGCACTTGCGCACAGCGAACCAAGCTCACGATACTTTCCAATACTCCACGTCTCTCAGGCCTCAATTGACGATCGCAACAGCATCGGTCTTTTGTCATCGGTTTTTTGCTAGCCATTCTCATGGGGCTCCAGCGAACGACAGATACGTGCGTGAAGCGTGATCCCTGTTTTCTCCTTGGGTTCGTCCAGAATTGCGCTGCTCTTGTCAGCCCCATATCTCTCGCTCCTTACTAAAACCCCTCACGTGTCATGTAGGTGGTCGCGACCGCATGCTTGTTTCTTGCTGGAAAAGTTGAAGAGACACCCAAACCTTTAAACGAGGTCGTTCGTGTGTGTTACCTCGTGCAGCACAAGCAGGAATACGAGAGCGCGCTCAAGCAGATTCACCAGAAGGTTCGACCCCCGCTTTCTGTTCGCCATCTTGCATAACTCACGCGCAGCGCGAAAGTTAACGATCTGACCCTTCTGTTTTCTTTTCCTCATACGCTGCAAAGGATCAACTCGAAGAGCAACGAGAGAGGGTCTTGCAAGCTGAAAGGTTACTGCTCCACACGCTCGGTTTTGACTTCAACGTCGAGCACCCGTATAAGCACCTCCTTCACCTCGCGAAACGGGTCAACCAGTCGCAAGACCTGCCCGAAGACAGCAGCCGCAGCCTGACGCAAGTGGCTTGGAACTTCGCGAATGACAGGTATGTCTATGCTCCATGGAGCACAACGCGCAGTTTTCTTAAACACAGCCGAGCCTCGGTGTGCTGACAGAATCTTCCCACGTTCCTCGCAGCCTCCGAACGACGCTGTGCCTTCAGTTTTCTGCCTCTGACATCGCAAACGCTGTACTTTATCTTGGTAAGGCCACGCTCTGCTGTAAAGCTTCCGATATCATATTCTTCCCTAATCCACATTGCTCACTCACAGTACGTGTCTGTCTCCTCATTTCCCATAATCATTCGCAGCATCAAAGCTTCTCGGAAAGACCCTCAATCTGCGAAAAGACTGGTGGAACGATTACCGCATCGAACAGCTGGCTTGTGACGAGATCAGTAATCAAATAATGGATCTTTACGACGCTAAGATGGACGAGCCCTTGTAATGCACGGGAACAAGGAAGTATCATTTCAAAGTCGTCACCTATCATCATCATGATTTTGTTCATCGCCCATCTTTTTGATTCATTATTACATACAGTACTTTCTACGTACTTGTATTAATATTACACTACTCCTTTATTTCAGAGAGGGAGCAGAGGAAAGTTTACGCGTGTCCCGACAAAAAATACTACAAAACATGCATAAATACACTAAGTACTACTAGTAGCTAGCTACTAGCGTACGTAGTAGCTACTAGCTAGCTCTATCTTAGAGCCTAGGGGCACTAAATAATACCTATGCGTTATCGGATCGGAGATGGAGCGGAACGAACGAAGTAACACTCAACTTCCTTCATTATTACTTTACTTATTACTTGTACATTCGTTCTTTCTTCGTTCCAAGAATTAAGGCGAAATTTACAAATATGATGATATAGACTAATGATTATCGGCAGGACAGTGCGAGCGAGCGAGCGAGCTGAACATGCATTTTAACAATACCTTCGAAGGTACCGGTAATAATTGAAACTATGTTTGTGATAATAATAATGTTCGTTCAATAGCTCTATCTAGCTAGCTAGCTACTAATAAATATCGTACGAAAACGAATTTTCTAAAAACGTTCTAAAAACGTTCTAATTCTACGATTAGAATTGAAACGTAGGTTATGGGTCAAACGCGCGCTAATCCTATGACGTTAACACATCCAAAACGCTACATTGCGACCTCCCACATACATCAACATCATCAAAGAACGTCGGGCGACGTTCTGCAACATCCTCAAGGAGTATTTTATACTCCATTCGGCACAACACCGCGCGTCATTCCGCGTCTTATGGGCCCATAATCTTCTAGGACCCTAAAATCGCCCTAAAATCGCCCTAATAAATAAGATCGTCGAAATTTATTATTATTATTATAGGGGCGATCATTTATTTATTTATTATTACATTAGAAATAAGTAATACTTTAAAGTAATAATATGCATGCAGCGCATGCATGTACATATATTAATAATAATTAATTATTATCAGGAAAGTATTTATTTATTTTTTGAAAACCACAAACGCAGTTTCATAGAACGCCCGCCTGGACGGCTCAACCGCACGACCGATGAGATGAGAGCAGCACGTTTCATCGGCCGACTATTATTTGTGCAGCTGCTTGCTTATCAGCTCGTGGCTCTCCACACGTACGACTTCTGTCCGAACGAATGCGGCGTAGAGAGCGGTTACGGTGTCTGTGAGGTGCGCTTTCTTGGTGATTCCCGGAGGGGTTGCTTTGCTTCAAACGGACTTCTCGATACGCTCGCGATGTCGTAGCCGCGGCATCACCATGCATGATGTCATGAACGTTCGTCCATCTAACGCATAAACGCGTTGCTTACTCTTCCTTGCAGGTTGACGGAACGTGTTCGTGCAAACACGACCGTGCAGGCGTCGATTGCTCTCTGGTCCGTCCCCTCCATGAAATCCACACGACACTTTTTCTTCTCTCAAAAGCACGTCTTCCCGCCCTACATACTGACAAGTGAATTTCTCTTTCATGCATGTATTCGAACGTACCCAGACTCGATCAGGACTTAGTCTTCAAAAGAGGCGCGATGATACATACGGTTATGTTTACACCACTTCATCCGGTGTTGAAGGCGATCGTTTGGCCGCGGAAGTTGCCCACGACACAAACAAACCCGGAACTGTGTACGCTTTGGTTTACGACGAGCAAGGCTATGACTCCGTTGTCGAAATCACATCAATAGCAGATGCCGATAACACGGCTCCCGGTTGGGGCGATACGGGTCCGTCGCGACCCCGGAAAACCGATCAGCCCTTGCCCATGTATCCCGATGATGAATCTTGGTGTGGAACCGGGCTTAACAGTAACTTCGCAACTTGTGCTTACCAAAGTCATCCAGGTGGTCAGTCCATGCATGGCTGGAATTCCGTCGAGCAGACTGCTCACGGATGGGCTGGGCCGGGTGGATATCGCTCACTCGCTTTAGACACATCTGGAACCTACACGCACGTGTATGCTGCTTTAAACATGTGGAGATCTGTCGAATCAGACTACGAGTTTCACTTCCGGATTTTTCGCTGGGATGGCGCTGCGACAACACTTGCAACAGAGAATGATAGGCACGCGAGCTCTAGCTATGCTCCGAGCGGTAACGGCAACTGGACGCTGGATGCAATCACAGTCAACCAAAACGAAGCCACGCTACTGTACAAGATGACCCCGAAAGATGCTGGGACGAAATCAATCGTTGGGATTCTTCAGTACGACGAGCTGAGCGGATCTCTTTCATCCGTTAAGTCGTTTGACATTTCTGCAGATCTGATGTTCAAGACGTGCGAAAGCTGCTTGAATTTTAATGATGCGTTCCGATTCACCGCTGCTGCGTTCAGCGCCGACCACAACACCGCTATTTTCGTTGGGTCTTCAAGAATCGAAGAAGAAGGCAGCGGGTTCATGTATTTTCCGTCGATTTTCAAGTTGGATGCCATGGAGAGCAGTTTCAACGGTGCTGGGGAGGAGATATACTTCAACGGCGCCAACAACAGTGACGCGGCAAGGCAGCCTGTCACCGTTCCGATGGAATGTGAAGGAGTCGTTGACTCGAGACAAGGTCGATTCAGTACTTTTTCATCCCTGGTAATCAATGGTGACTTTGGATATGTTGGGACAGCTGCTGCAGGTTGTGTTGCTGCAGACTGTGCAAGAAGGGCAGGCTGTATATGGATGTTTGACTTAGATTTTGAGGATGAGGAACAACTAGACGCGCCTTTAGTATTATCTGGAGGTAGCCCTGGAGGACTAGGAGAAATTGATGTCCACAGTATGACAATTGAAAGTGACGGTACCCGAAATGGAGGGTTTCTCTACGCTTTGACGGGTGCGCCGCAGACACTGAGTTCCAGAATCGTGAAAATTGAAATCGGAGGAAGCGATGTTGCAGACTCTTGCACTTCTGGGTGCTTCCGGCGTGTTGCTTCATTTCTTGCTTCAGAACCTACACGAGCGATGACTTTTATTCCTGATCTGAACGCCATACTGACAGCTTCTTCAGATCCGACGACTACGACTTATAAACGGTATTCTTCATCGGAAGTTTTATCGCTGTCCCCAAAGTATGGACCGGCATCAAGTTCGAGCACGTTGATCACAATAAAGGGAACAGGATTTCGTGTGAATAGCACTGCAGCTTGTCGATTTGGACATAGCAATGTTTCAGGTGGTGATTACCCAATCGATGGCTGGGTATCAGCGAACGTTGTCAGCAGCACCGAAATACGTTGTTATGCACCATCTTCTGGACAAGTATCACCTACATCAGGATCCGGTGCAGTCATCACTGGACAGGCTGAAGTTCAGCTATCCTTTGACGGCAACCCTGGAAACGGTTCCGGAAGCTCGTCAGAAGTGTATGAAAGCTCTCTATGGACAGACGACCATGTCTTTTACAGGTACTACACACCACCGCGTGCAGCTGTTGTGATGGTAAACGGGTACCTTCCTCCAGTTGTGATGTATACTGGTGAAACATCGGATCGTGTCCCTGGCATAGTCATGCTTAGGGGAGGACCTTTTATTTACACGGGCGCTGGTCAACTTCTTTGTCGGTTCAACGAAAATGCAACTTCAGATCAAAACGCTACGTTCGTCTCTTCAACTGAAATACACTGTCCCGTATGTGAAATAATTGAAACTGGCAATGGTGACGACCGATGTGGGCATATGTCGTCGAATGCAAGCACGTTTGAAACAGACATGAAAATGCACTGGTTGCCAGATGAGAACCCTCGCGAAGTGGAGGTTTCCTTTACTCTTAACGGTTTGGACTTTCACACGGCCGGGACAAGCCTGACGATAATAGGCAGTCCGCAACAATTATCCGTGGTACATACACGCACAATGGTCAATAGCCACTACACTTCTGACGCGGATTCTTTTGATGATGGCAACATGAAACTGGATAACTTTGATATTCAAGTGGTTGATATGCATGGACGTGCTGTAGAAAACGACTATGGAAAGGGTGGGACATCTGGACTCACTGTATCTTGCGAGATCACAGCTGTGACTTCCTCTCAGGTGACCTCTTTACAGCTTTCTTCAGCAGTCGGTAACACCACTTACGGATCACTGATTATCGCTCCACGGTTTGACAATCCGCTCAAAAGTGGAGATTATGATTTTGAATTCAATCTGCGGGACTGCACTGTGAATCCTTGTGAGGAAGTGATTGCGACAAGCTCGCTAACTTTATCTGTCCTACCAGGAACTGCAACACAGATTTTTGCCACCTCAGGGACAGTTTCTGAAGCAGCGTCTGATATTTCAGAGTACGTCGTTGCAAGACCTGCATCTGCTTCCGTCGATATAGGTGTAATTTTTGTCATGATACTGGATGCCGCTGGAAATCAAGTACATGCACATGATGGGTTGAGGCACTCCATGGGGGTGCGAAGTACTAAAAACGATACCGAAAGCGGCCATGACGAAAGGTTAGAAAACCGCACTGCCGGAGCACTATTGGCGGGCACCACAGTGATTTTAAGCACAGATGGCGTTGCTATCTTCAAGGATCTTCACTTTATAAGCCAGTCTGATTCGCCGACAAGAGGACAAAATGGAGATGATTACTTTTACTGGCTTCAATTCGACGCGAGCTTGCCAGGGCTTGCAGCAGACACGAGAGCGTACTCGACTTTGCTGGTAACTATTTTACCAGGTGTGCCCGCGTATTTGAATACTTCGGGCTCGGAAACAATAAACGTTACCTGCAACTCCCCACTTCAGCTTGTGCCAAATGGTATGGTTGTGTATCTTTATGATGGAGGAAATAACATTATCAAAGACCATGCAAGTCGCACAGTTGAGGTTAAATCTGGCACGCGATCAGATCTCGTGCTCTCAGGAGCTGTTGAAGTGTCAGCTTCTGAAAATGATGAAGCGTTGTCCTTCTGGTATTTTCCTGAAAATTCCATCTCTGTTCAATGTAAAGAGACTGGCTTATATTACATGGAATTCAGTGCAGTCGAGGTTCAGCCCGCGTCTCAAATGATCGAGATGTTACACGGGGATGAAGGATACAGTTGGCGGTGCGATGAACTAGAACCTCAAGGCGACATTGTCTCTGCTGTAAGCGTACAAGTTGCACCCTTTCGCTTGAACCTCGTAGACGGTGGAGGAAACACAATGGGTGTTCGCGATGGAATAAATCGAAAAGTAACCTGTTCATCGAGCACTGCGCTACTCTCAAATATTTCTTCATTTGAAACCGCTGCTAAGGGCTACGCTGATGTAACAGGCTTACTCATGTTGAAGCCATCTGTAGGTGAGCATGTCATAAAATGCGGCGAGTTTGGCAACGTTGATGGCAATATTACTGAAGGAGGCGAACTCACCTTACATGTGTCAACTGGGACTCGCGAGACACTGGTCGTGCAGACAGCACAGCGAGCGGGCGACACTACATACGCATCATCTCTTGGCGCCGTTGATGTCGAAACCTTTTCAATCTATGCTTCTTCTGATCATATTGTTCCACTCGACATTTTTTCGATACGAGTAGCCGACAGCGGAGGGAATTACCTCTCCGGCGCTTTGCCAGCCTATAATAACACTGAAACAAATATGCTTCAAGATGTGCGTATTGTTTCTGCAGTTTTGCACGGGGAATCGATATCAGGATTGTACCCGTACATAACGAGAGTCAACAGGCGGCTGGCTCGAAGCGAAGTGCTCATCCGCAATCCGATGCATTCGCACCAGACCGATGATGATGGCATCTCTGTCGTGTTGTCGGACGCTGACAATCAGGCGTCTTTTGAATCTCTGGCACTGTATCGTCCTCCTCTGGGAACTTTCACACTGGCATTCAATGTTGCACAGGATGCTTTGTTGAGCGCGGCTGTCTCAGTCCATCTAACCATTGTTGCCGGGCGAGCTCATCATGTTGGTATTGCTGCCCCGTGCGCTGAAACAGAGACATGCGACGAAGCCACTACTCTTCATGATGACGCTGATTATCCTTGCACGTGTGCAGTGTATGCTGCATCAGAAATCGTTGCCCTTTCACCGCTGCGCGCTTATGTTTTGGATGGAGGTGAAAACCGACTGTTAACATCTCACAGCCCATCTTGTGAACCCGATACCGGAGCTTGTACTGCGCAAAGCATCACGATCCAACATAGTCCTGACAGCACTGGACTTTGCCAACTTGAGGAAACTGCGTCGGACGGAGCAAGCTTAGGATGTGACGCGACTCAGCCAACAGAGTTGTCCTGTGCCACTGCTGATGACGAGTGTCACTTTTCAAACCTTGCTTTGCTTAGCCCAAAGCAAGCAGACTCGGAAGACCCTCTTTTGCTGACTTTCACCTCTCCAGGACTGATTAGTGCTAGTTTAGGTATTGAGATTCTACCAGGAGTCGCGGTAAAGCTTGGGATTCTTTCACAGGGTTTACAGTCAACTGCCAGATCTTCTTTTGCGACACCGATTGACCCTTTGAGTATTCAGGTCGAAGACATCGGTGGATCTCCTCTCAATGGATCTGATACGCAGCAAAGAGAAATCACTATGTCGTGCAACACCGCAGATATAGTTTCTTCTGTTCTGCTGCAAACAGACGATGAAACAAGTAGTGTTCTCTTTGATACGATTGTTCTCTCATCTCCGGGAAGCGGCACCCATGAACTTTTATTTTCGTCCGTTGGGTTGGAAGCAGTGTCGTGGAGTGTGGTCGTCACTCCAGGAGAACCAGTTCGCCTGCAAACATTCGAGCATGCGACGGTTGCTTACCCAGCAATAACTATTTTGACGGTCATGCCGATTACGGTAAGACTTTACGATGCAGGGAACAATTATGTCGGCTCAACAAATGACAGGGAAAGAACACTCTTTGCAAATATCACGGCCGGTCCAACCGTGTATGACAGTCCCGGGTACACGCAAGTTACTGATGGCGGTGAAAACTTAGAGTTGGTTCAAAGAGGTTTTGGCATGGCTATATTTGATTCTATTCAAGTCCAGTTTCCCTTACTTGGATCTTATAATATCACGTTTGGCGGTGACGGCCTTACTGGCACGGTTGCATCGTTTTCCGTGCAAGCTGGCGCTCCCCACATGTTATCTGTGCCAGCATCACATGTGATGCTTGACGGCAGGCAATACGATTTGCAGACGAGTTATTCGTCAGATCGCGTGCTTCTGATAGGTCCATTTGCGGTTCTTGTGATGGATGGTGGTGGCAACCCAGTCGGTCAACTGGACGTCGATTCGTCCGGAGCCGAAGTGCGTCGAGAAATCGAAGTCGTAGTGAGTGGCTCTCTCATTCAGACTTCTACAAGCGAACTCGACGCCCAAAAAGTGTTGTTAACACCTGGCGGTGCTGTCGCTGTTGATGTAGCTAGTGCGTCAACAACTGCTTTTGCAGTGAGTACAGGCAGCAGCACATTTGGAGAGGCACCTATCGATGACCTGGAGCTCATTAACCCACGACTTGGTGCATATAACATCACAGTAAAATCTGCCGATCTGGTATCCTTCACATTTGAGGTCATCGTGACTCAAGGCATTCCTTCTAGCCTTGACGCGTGTGCTTGCCTAGAATGTAGACGCAGAATTACAGACGGTGTGTGTGTGGATACGAAAGCATATATATCGGATGTCCGAGTTTCCATCCGTGAACTCCTTGTAGTGATGCGCGATGCTGGAGGATCTCTCACTTGGACAGGTTCTGAGGGAAATGAAAATCGAAACGTCACCGTTGAGCTGATATATGGAAGGCACCTCGTCACAGGCGAGGAAACTAGATACACGTCAAATGAAACTATAATTTCAAATTCAACTATGTTGACGTTAGAAACCAAGAATGGTGCTGTTGCGTGGTGTGGTGATGGACTAAGTATTTCATCAGCACCGCAGTTTTGTAGACCAGCAGATGATGCGTCTATTGAAAGTTATGAATCTGTGACGGACACTTATATTGCTGAGAACGTGGGCACTTCAACAGGGCCTGTCACTGGCAAAGGTGAAGACTATTATGGCATCAGCACACGACCACGCTGGACAGGCAAGACACTCGGCATTGATCTAGATCTTCCATTTGCAGGTGTTTTTGGATTCAAGCTCTCAAGCTCGTGTGCCACGCACGATGAATGTCTTTCTCTAAGCGCATCTGGGCAGACACGAGAGCCCTACCGAGAACTATTGTTTGACGTCTTCGAAATCACCATCACACCGGGAACGCCACATACAATCGATTTTTCTCAGGCACCTCCAGATCGCTACGACAACGATGTTGTGATTTCTCCTGCGATACAGTTAATCGCACGCGATGCTGCCGGAAACACGTGCAATGACTTGAATACGATTGCTTCAGTGACTGTTTCGCCTCGAGAACGTCGTTTACACGGACAAACAACCTCTGTTATTGATGGCATCGCAACGTTCTCAAATTTTAGACTTCATGGCGATCGAGGTACAGAGTACTCTCTTCAATTTTCCCTGATAGCGTGGAACCTGTCAGTCAAGCACTCCTCATTTCTTGTACTGCCTTGCAACACTGTCAAGCCGAACTCTCGAAACAATAGCCTTGGCCAGTGCGAATGTGTTCCAGGTTATACTGAGGATATTACAACCCAAGAGACCGGTGGAACTGGATTTACTGAAGGTTTGACTACGGTGTCTGCGTTTCCGACACTTTATGACCGAATTATTCTAGAACGCGAGAAGTACATAAGAGCTTTAAATCCTTATGGGTTGTGCGTTCCATGTGCGAATGGTTTCTACAAACCACTACCAGGTCCGCAGAAATGCTCGAAGTGTCCACTTCAGATGGATACAACATGGAAGGAAGGGGCACCAAGAGGAATATGGACCACATTATCCGGTGAAGCACTTGCAGGATTCCTAGGAAACTATGATCTGAACTCGTGCCACTGCGTTGTTCAGCAAAACGTGACCGGGCACTTGAAAAGCGTTGAAACATATCGTGCGTTTCCCCACGAAGATTTTCGCTGCGAGCGGTGTCCTCAAGGCGGTTCATGTAACGGGCTGACAAAAGCACATATAAAAATTAAGCAAGGCAGATGGCGAGCCAGCTTAAACGCAACTCAAATTTACACATGTCCGAATGACCATGCTTGCCTTGGGGGCGCAGAAAGTGCATGTTCTGTAGAATATGAGGGTACTTTATGCGCGATTTGCAAGGATGGCTATGCTAGAAATACCCTGGGTGGCAGTAGTTCGCCAACGTGTTCACGGTGCACGGCGAAAACGCTTGGTGGATTTGTACTGGTGATCCAGCTTGTGGTTCAAGCGTGCCTACTCACTGCGATATTCAGATTTGCAGTTCGCGAACAGAATGGATCTATTGGCCTGTGTCGAACACTTCTCTCACACTTCAACATGTTGGCTCTCTTCAACGACGTCGACCTAGGATGGTCCAAAGCTCAATATATGCTGTTCAAAATTTCTGAAACAATGTCGACCCCATCAATACGTAACTTTGAAGTGGACTGTCTGTTACAATGGAATCACTACCAGTATACTGGATTTTACACATCAATGCCGGGTGTAATCATGCTCTTGTCTGTGTTTTGCTACCTTGTGTTGTTTGCGAAGGGCGTCTTTCGACGAAAGCGGGAATTTCTCGATGAAAAACTCGCATTACACGAGCAGATAGCTGCACAGCGCAGGAAAGGGAAGGACATCACTGAACTTCAAGAGGCACTCGAGATCATGAGTGTCAAACACGATTTTTTTCTGAGCCTCAGTGTGAGGGGCGCCCTCAGTCGCACGGGCGGCACATGGGAAGATGAGGACGGTAAAATTGTGCATGGTCCTTCTGATGAAGAACTCGCTCAGTTTCCAGCCACGTCGTATGACGTGACATTCTGTTTCTCTCTGGTTTTTGTGTACTGGTCGTGGATCACCATAATAAAACATCTTGCACAGCTTATTCGCTTCCGACGTATTTCTGGTGCTGGTTCATTTTTGTACGTTGACCTGAGCATCAGTGCCGACACGGCACTCTATCAAGGATGGCTCGTTGTCCTTGTAACATTTTTATTTGCGTACGTATTTGTCATTCCTTACTACGTGTTCCAATGTCTTCGTCGTGAGAACGACCGCCTTCACTGGCTATCGACAAAAACCCGCCTCGGATTCCTTTTCCAAGGTTTGAAGCCTGAATATTACTGGTGGGAATTTGTGGTGATGGGACGCAAGCTCGCTCTTATGGTCATTTCCGTGATTCTTCCAGAACGGCCTCTGACGGCAGCATATTGTGCCCTTTTCGTGATGCAGGCTGCGGTTGGTGTCCATCTTATTTGTGATCCGTTTCAATCGAGCCGGCAGCAGTCACTGGAGTTATTCTCGCTTGTCGTCATCATCTTCACGTATCACATTGGGATCCTCGTGCGGACGAGCAAACACGCGTTACAATCAACTGGATTTCATTTTTTCTTCTCTCTGTTTCAGTTCACGTTAAACGCTGCAATTGTGCTTTGTTTTTCTGTCTTTATCTTCAAAGACATGATGTTGGAATCCATAACATCAAAGGTCACAGTCGAACGGTCGAAAGTGGAAGCTGAAGATGATACCCGAAAGGAAGTGGTTCACGAAGAACTTCTTTCTGCTAGGCCTCAGTTTAGATCCCTTCATCCACGCTTAGCTGGTGAGCTTAAAACAGCCATCGACGGTGGCCGTGTCCGTAACACTATTGCACAGGCAGAGGTACCAGATTTGTGGATGAAACATGTCCAGTTGAACATTAATCTTGAGATGTTGCGTAATAATTGGCGCGACGTGAAAAAGACGAGTGATGTGCCTCTTAAGAATAGAAGTCCGAAGGACGTTGCCTCTCGGAACAAGCAGAACACCGCTGAACGTGACGGCAAGCAAAATCGTGCAAGATATCTCGAGTATCGTCGAGATGCGAATGCCGTTGGTCGCGTTGAATCATGGGTATCAACGCCAGCCCGAAGGGAATCGGAAAGCGGACATGAAACGAACACTTCTAACAGCTTTCAAGGTGAACGAGTAAAAGCACCTAGTGAAATGCGCACTGACCCATCTAATGTAAACAGGATAGACGAGGATAAACACGACGGTCGACATGCCAATGTACTGAAAGGAGACGAAAAAATGAACGCTCCGAAGTCCTGGCGCGACCGAATGGAGGATTCAGAGTGGCGCATGCAGAAGCGCATGCAATATCGCCGCAAACCCACTGACGGCCAAACTAACCTTGCGAGAAAGTAAAGTGCGCTCACTACTTTCGAGATGGCTGGCATGTAACGGCACAGTGTGTTTCGTAAGTGATTATTGGATGAACAATTCGAATACAGTGGTGCTCCACTTAACCGAGTATACGGCCGCTGCGAATGTTACGCAGGTCAGGGAAAGGTTGCCATCGTAAAATCAACGCTGACGGTCCCTCTTTTGCGTTTCATGTACCAAACTCAAAGTTTTGTTTGTTAGTCTCATGGCTAGCTACTAGCTAGAGCTAGCTAGCTAGCTCAAGTGGAGTCTCTATGCAGTGTGATATTACAAATGGGGAGAACTAAATGAAGCGACAAAGTCGCACGTCTTCGTCCCGTCCTCCACGAAGAATAAAACTCGATGCACGCGATGATTTCTCTTTTGTTTGAATGAGAAAACACAAACAACTTTCTGACCTCGCCCGAAGTTGGGAACTCGAGAAAAGTTCGCGGGACGTGCAAACCATGCAAGTAGTACTAGCGAAGAGCTCCTTTAGATGCAGTAGGCTGCATACTCTTAGATTGCATTGAAACGACGCTCGAGCAAGAGTCGATAAAAAAACTACATTTACGACAAGTCAATTCCTCAAGGTCGTAGCCTCACGTCGTAGCTCCTGCATCACAGTAGCAAGAGCTTCTGGGCTCACACCATTTTCACAAAGTGACACGAGTATTGCAAGACTCTCTTTGTCGAGGCCACAGTCGAGCAATTTTGAGATTTCGAAAGCGACTGGGTACGAGCGAGGGATATTGAGTGTCAGAACGTGTGAGCCAGAGCGATACTCTGACGGGTTTGGATGCATGCGCGCCGAGACCCTCGTCGTGAGACGGCTTCGCGGATTTCGTGTGGAGTGTTCTCTCCCGGGCGCAAAAGAAAGGGCCAGTCGGCAAATTTTGAAAGTGAAGGGCGAGCTTCAAGGACAGACTACGTACTGTCAAGAGTCTCCCTCGCATGATGCACGGCAAGAGTGTCTGTCATGTTGACGTGCCAATCCTTTTGCACCACTTGATCCACCGGTGTTTCGTGGCGCGCGACAGTATGCACTTTTCCGGCGCGGGCGAGTGTGTTGGGCTCGTCGTAAGCGTGTCGGGACTTTCATATTTAAAGACCCAATCAATAATATTATTATTATGCATAGCATATTATTATTATTATCATTGTTGGACATATTAATATGATATGTAGACGATTAGATAGATTCATAGATATATAGCTAGTAGTATAGCTAGCTAGCTACTAGTCGTCTATTATTAGGTATTATTATTTATCATAATATTTACAACATTATTATCGTTCGATTCGATATCAGCGCGGCACATGTCAAAGGACGAGATTATACCACTGGGACGCGGGGGCTCTTAAAAAATGCCCTTGGAAAAGTATCGTCGTACCATGTGCAGGAAGGTGGCTACCTCACTCTGTAGAACGCCGTAGCACGAGTCCACTTTCTCCGCAGTCGACGGCGTTTGTTTGTTCAAGTTTTGGCTTCCGTGTCGCGGCGATGTCAAAACTTGTACTGTTGTTGTTGCTGGCAATGCAGAGCGCTTCCGTTGCAGCAGCACCAAGAGAAATGGAACTGTATCCCACATGCGCGACAACAAATTCAGTTGTCACCGTAAGCGGTGCCGACATGATGACTTCAGCAAGGATGTATTGCAGGTGCGTGAGGCTGATCGATCATCATCAACCCCTTGAATCCCGACTCGTTTCTTTCTCAGTCACTGACGTGATTGAGCGTTCATTGTTGCTCCCTCAAAACGGCCACAGGATCGGCCGACACTTGGTCTCTGCAGAGTATAATACAAGCCTCGTTGGGGTCCATTCGCTCGTTCGATGTCAAGTTCCGCAGCAAGCGAGCGGATTTTATAGCCTGGAGATAACCCATAACGGAAGGGACTTCACAAGCAGTGGGCTCATTTTTGAACACTTGGAGGCCACAATAAACGATGCATTTCCTAGACAGTTGAACCCTTCAGGTGGCACTCTTGTTACGGTACAAGGAGCTGGTTTTCGAGACGGGCTCTTATGCCGTACAGGAGTGCAAGAGGTTGCGGTCATGGCTGCGGTCAGCTCATCAGCAATATTGGTTTGCGAGACCCTGGCTGTGCAAGAACAAAACTTGCACGACTCGATATATTTGTCCATCATCGCTTCTCGACAACAGTCTTCTCTTTCAGACATGTATAACCTTGTTATAGACGGAGCTAGAGTGAAGGGCGCACGCTCGGTTATCCACCTTCGAAATGCACGAACCGACGAGATCGTTATAGACGGGCAAGGGTTCAACATCAACCTGAGAAACGCGTGGTGCAAGGTTGGAACCCTCGTCGTTCGTGGCACGGTTCTTTCTTCATCACGTCTAAGCTGCAAACTTCCGTTTATTGCAAGGAAATGTCCTACTCTGCTTGTGTCGTTCAACCAGGCTGATTTTACCGCTGTTGAGGACATCGAATGGGATTCCACAAGGTGCATTTCGCATGAACATTTTCATCAGTTACCAGAGAGAACGCAAGAAAATGTACTCGACCAACTTGAAGAACATACAGACGTCACGAACAGTAAGGGAACGCTGCACGTCGATGACAGAAATACTCAACCCAGCGTATATAGCGTATATCCTGCGAAGTCTTTAAGACACGGTGGAGTCATTCACTCCTTCTTCGGTAACAGCTTGACCACTCAAACATTCTGCCATTTCAACGGTTTCTTTGTGCGAAGTCACTACGTCTCTTCTGTACTGGTCGTCTGTGAATCTCCGGCATACAACGAGTTAGGTGAGAGCTGGGTCGTAAACGTCGGGAATACGTTGACGGGGAACCGTGTCATCGAAGGCTCAGGACATTCGATTGATGTGACACATCACTCTGTGCTACTTGGTGCAACACCAGAATCAGGCTCCACTGCTGGTGGAACACTCCTGCACTTGACTGGTACCTTCAACTCTGAAACATTGCAGGAGTGTAAACTGTCAAACATAAGAATTTTTAATGTTCGATGGGTTTCATCTTCCCAGCTAGAGTGCGTCACCCCTGCTAAGCACGAGGGTAAGGCGTTTATAACGATTTATTCTGATCGAGAACGTCAGATAACGTTTAACTACGTACACGATCCATATCATGACGGTCTGAGTGAACGTATGCATACGCATAAAAGCACTTCCTCGTCAGAATTTTCCAGAATTCCAAAAATTATGAACTTCTTCCCCCACGTGATTGGAGCTTCGGGTGGTACTGTGACGGTTGCCGGTATCAGTTTATCTCAGGAACTAATCCAGGGTCTGACGGGAGGTTAC
>MDSV01118295.1_pt1 | contig 26705 bp, 36 predicted proteins | sample 810851 | NCBI WGS metagenome assembly MDSV01 (sample SAMN05326640, study PRJNA326480) | marine metagenome | isolation source: seawater | place: Atlantic Ocean: North East | collected 2012
AGATTTGGTCCTTATCTACAATATGAAAAATTAAAAGTTGATAATGTTGAAGAGGTAAAACTTAAGAAAAAAAAGAAAATTAAAAAAGATGTGAATGAATTAATTAAAAATGTATCTATACCTAAAGGTATAGAGTTAGACAGTATAGACATACATAAAGCAAAGTTTTTGTGTTCACTTCCTAAATCTCTAGGCATGAATCCGGAAAATCAAAAAGAAATAACTCTAAATACTGGAAGATTTGGTCCTTATTTAAAATGTGAAAATAAATCTGCAAGGATTGAAAATGTAGATGAATTATTTTCTATAGGTTTAAATAGAGCTATCACTATGATAGCTGAAGCTAAACCAGGTAGAATATCTTCTTCTATAATCAAAGATTTGGGAGAACATCCTGAGGATAAAAAACCAGTTCGAATAATGAAGGGTCAATATGGTCCCTATATAAAATATAAATCTCTTAATGCAACAATACCTGAAGAAAAAGATCCTACAGAACTTACCATGGAAGATGCATTAATATTGATTGAGAAAAGAAAAGAATACGATAAAACAAAAAAAACAAAAAAAAGGAAATCAAAATGAGTTATGAAGATAAATTGAAAGAATTGAATATAACTTTACCAGAAGCTAAAGCCCCAGTAGGAAATTATGTGGCAGTTAAATCTTCTGGAAATTTGTTATTCATATCGGGACAAATATCAATTGATGAAAAAGGGCAATTAATAAAAGGTAAGGTAGGAAAAGATTTAGACACAGATGCCGGATATAATGCTGCTAAAAGATGTGCAGTAAGTATTATTGCACAAGTTAAAAACGCTTGTGGAAATGATTTGTCAAAAGTCAAATCGTGCATAAAGTTAACTGGATTCGTAAATTCTACTGAAGACTTTGTTGAACAGCCAAAAGTAATTAATGGTGCATCTGATTTAATAGCTTCAGTTTTTGGAGAAATAGGAATGCATACAAGAGCAGCAGTAAGCACAAATAGTTTACCCTTAGGGGTCTCGGTTGAAGTTGATGCAATTTTTGAACTAAATTAGATTTATCTACCAATACTATAATATTTGAACCCTTGATCTTTAATTTTTGTTGGAGAATAAATATTCCTCATATCGAAAATAATAAATTTTTTACTTTTTTTAAAATTTTTAAAGTTGATAGACTTAAAATCATTCCAATCAGTGTGAATTACAACTAAATCCGAACCATCGATTGCTTCTCTAATTGTCTTACTAAATGAAACATTTTTTAATCTTTTAAATTCCTTTTTAATTCCAGTGGGATCAAAGTATTTAATAATAGCACCATTTCTTGATAGCATAGGTATTATTTTTAGACTAGAGGAATCTCTCATATCGTCTGTGTTAGCTTTAAATGTAACACCTAAAAAAGCTATTTTTTTGTTCCTAATTTTTTTATTTAAAATTTGATTAATTCTACTAAGTAAAAGTTTTGATCTTTTTTCATTGGATTTTATTACTGATTTTATTACTGACAAATTAGTTTTATACTTTTCAGCAGTTGAAATTATAGCTTTTGTGTCTTTTGGAAAACAAGATCCACCATAAGCAGGACCAGCCCTCAAAAACCTTCCTCCAATTCTTTTGTCTAAGCCCATGCCGATTGATATATCTTCAATATTGATACCTGTTTTTTCACATAAATTTGAAATTTCATTAATAAAAGTAATTTTTGTAGCAAGAAATGCATTAGACGCATATTTGATTAACTCAGCGGCTCTTCTTGATGTATGTAAATATTGAGCACCTTTAGAAACTAAGGGTGCATATAAACTTTTTAAAATACGATTTGATTTTTTATCATTAGATCCAATTACAATTCTATCTGGAAAAATAAAATCTCTGATCGCCTCACCTTCTCGTAAAAATTCAGGATTTGAAACAACTGAAAATTTCTTTTTGCTTATTTTTTGTGATAAAATTTTTTCAATTTCATCACCTGTAGTCACAGGAACTGTTGATTTTGTAACAATAATTTTGAATTTTTTAATTGATGAACTAATTTCTTTTGCAACTTTAAAGATTTGACTTAAATCGGCTGAAGCACCACCTTTTTTAGTGGGTGTGCCTACGCAAATAAAAATTATATCTGATGATAATACTGATTTTTTTAAATCTGTAGAGAAGGACAATCTTTTATTTTTATAATTTTTAAATGCAAGTTCAGATAGACCTGGTTCATATATTGGAACTTTACCTGTCTTGAGTAAATTAATTTTATTCAAATCTTTATCAACACATGTTACATCGTTTCCTAGATCAGCAAAACAAACACCACTAACTAAACCTACATAACCTGTACCAATCATGCATATTTTCATTACTTAGCTATCTCCTTTGTTGACTTAATATAGCCTTCCATACTTCCACAGTCTAAATATTTTCCGGAAAAAGTATGTGCGATGAATTTATTATTTTCAAAAATTAATGATTGAATAGCATCTGTAATATGCTTTTCGCCACCTTTTCCTAGTTTTTGTTTAGATAATTTAAGAAAAATTTTTTTTGGAAGAATATATCTACCAATAACAGCTTTATTAGATGGGGCTTTGCCTATAGAAGGCTTTTCAACAACATCTTTGATAAGATGATTTCTTTTATTGATTTTTTTACCTAAACTATATATCCCCCATCTCGACGCTGATTTTCTGTTTATATTCATACTTGCCATTACACATGATCTGTACCGCTTATGAATAGCAATCATAGATTTAGAGCAATTATTTTTAATTATCAGATCATCTGGCAATAACATTAGAAAAAATTTATTTTTAATATATTTCTTTGCTTTTAAAAGTGCATCACCCGTTCCTAATGGTTTGTTCTGATAAACAAATTTTATCATTTTTTTATATCTTAGTATTTTTTTATATTCATTTATGATTCTTGGATTATTTTTTTTTTTTATAATTTTTTTGTAAAATGAATCATTATAAAAATATTTTTTAATCATCATTTTTTTTATTGAAATTACAAAAATAACTTCCTTTATTCCAGCCTCTATGCATTCATCTAGAATATATTCAATACCAGGCTTTCCATTAATTGGTAATAGTTCCTTAGCAAACACACTTGTTAAAGGTAGCAAACGAGTACCCAGTCCCGCTAATGGAATAATTGCTTGTTTAATCATTCAAATTTAATTATTAAATGGGTTATCATAAATGAAAATTTTTAACAGCATAAATACATTAAATAATAATGACAATATTAAGGTAACGATTGGTTTTGTCCCAACAATGGGTGCTCTACACAAGGGTCACATATCACTCATTAAGAAATGCCAAAAAATCAGCGAGAAAACCCTGGTAAGTATTTATGTTAATCCAGCTCAGTTCGATAAAAAAAATGATTTTAATAATTATCCACAAAATATAAATAAGGACATTAAAATCCTCAAAAAACTAAAAGTAGATTATTTATTAATTCCAAATACTAAGGAAATATACAAATCTAAGAAAGAGATGAAAATTAATATCTCTAATAAATATAAAGTTTTGTGTGCAAAAAATAGACCTGGTCATTTCGAAGGTGTATTAGCAGTTATAAATCAATTTATTAAAAGAATTAAACCTAAGTATTTATTTTTAGGATCTAAAGATTTTCAGCAACTATTTTTGATTAAAAAATTCATAGGTAAAAAATTTAAAACGAAAATTATAGAGTGCAAAACCATAAGAGATGATGGTTTTCTCCCATATTCCTCAAGAAACTTAATTTTATCAAAAAGTAATTTAAAAATTGCTCAAAAAATTTCAAAAAAATTACATCTTTTTTATAATTCAACAAAGAAAAATTTTGCAAATAAAAACAAAATTGAAATTTTAAAGAATAAAATTAGAAATTATAATGTTAAAATAGATTATTTAGAAATTAGAAATAAAAATAATTTATCTAGAAAATTTACCAAAAGTAATTTTAAAATATTCTTATCTTACTACATTCAAAAAGTAAGGTTAATAGACAATTTATAAATATTTAAATAAAAAAATAAGCACCGATACCTAAAAATGATAAAAAACCAATTACATCTGTTATAGTTGTAACAAAAACACTAGATGCAATTGCTGGATCTATATTTAGTTTTTTTAATGAAATTGGAACAAGTATACCAAAGAGGCCAGCTACAATCATATTCAATATCATCGAAATAGATATAATTAGTGAAAGTTTTATATCATTAAACCAAAATTGGACTACTAGCGCGCTTATAATTGCAAAAATAAATCCATTTAGAATACCAATTGAAAATTCTTTTATTACTACTTGTGAAAAATTATTTTTTGTCAGCTCATTTGTGGCAAGACTTCTAATCGTAACTGTAAGTGTTTGCATTCCCGCATTGCCTCCCATCGATGCAACTATTGGCATTAGAACAGCTAATGCTACTACTTTTTCAATATCATCCTGAAAAAAACCTATTACTAATGATGCAATTACGGCAGTAAATAAATTTAATAACAACCAGTTAAATCTTCTTTTAGTTTTTTTAAAAATTCCATCTGTTATTTCTTCATCACCTACACCTGCTAAACGTAATGCATCCTCTTCAGCTTCTTCTTTTAAAACAGTTAGAACATCATCACTGGTAATCATACCGACAAGTTTGTTATTTTTATCAACTACGCAAGCAGAATTTAAATTATATTTTTCAAAGATTTGACCTACCTCTTCTCTATCCATTTCTACCGGTATGGAAAGCTGAGACTCATTCATTATTGCAATCATTTTATTATCTCTTGATGTTCTTAATACCTTTGATGATGAAACTGTACCTATAGGCTGAAATTCATTATCAACAATAAAAATTTCTAGAAATTCTTCTGGTAAATCTTTATTTTCTCTTAAGTAGTCTATTGTTTGACCAACTGACCAATTACTAGGAATTGCTGTAAATTCCCTTTGCATAATTCTTGCAGCAGAGTCCTCGGGATAGCTTAAACTTTCTAGTAAAACAAATCTATCTTTAGGTGGTAATGAACTTAAAATATCATTTTTACTTTTTTCATCAAGATTTTCTAGAATCTTTATAGCATCATCTGACTCCAAATTTTTTAATATGTAAACTATTGAATCAGATGAAAGGTATTTAATAATTTCTATTTGAACTGATTCATTAAGTTCAATAAATACTTCTGGATCAATCTTAAAATTGTTTAATTGTATTAAATTTTCTCTATAACTTTCGCTAAGATGCTCAATAATATCAGCGGCATCTGATGGGTGAATTTCTTTAAAAGAATTTGAAATAAAACTGGCATCTTTATTGTCAATTTTCTCCGTAACTACTTTAATAAACTCTTTATTAAATTCAAAATTAACTTTTTTATCTTTTATTTTTTTAACTAAAGTCATAAAATACCTATAATTCAATTTGGCACTATTAATACATAATTAAAATATTACAATCTTTAATGAAAATTCAGATAAAAAAGTCAATAAAAACAGTAAAATATGAAAAAGCAATTCGGTATCTTGAGAAGCGTGTAAATGAATTCACAGAAGGTAAAGGTAGAGAATTAATATGGATTCTTCAACATGATCATGTTTATACTTATGGTACTAGTTCAAAAAATAATGAGATACTTGATAAAAATATTAAATTAGTAAAAACAAACAGAGGAGGAAAAATAACTTACCATGGGCCAGGTCAGTTAGTTTTTTATTTTGTAATTGATTTAAAAAAAAGAAATAAAGATATAAGAGATTTTTTAACTAAAGTTGAAAAAACAATAATACAATCAATAAAACATTATAATATTAAAACTTTCGCAGATAGAAGGGATATAGGAATTTGGCACAAAGAGAAGAATGAATTAAAAAAGGTTGGTGCAATCGGATTAAAAATAAAGAAATGGATAGTCTATCATGGTTTCTCGATTAACATAAATAGTGATTTAAGAAAATATAATAAAATAATCCCTTGTGGTATTAAAGATAAGGGAATTACGAATCTAGTAAATATCAAAAAAAAAAATTATCAAAAGTTGTCGAATATTTTAATAAAGAATTTTCTTAATTATTTTGAAATTTAAGTCTTTTTGTTTTAATAAATTTAGAGAAATAATCAGGCAAATTTGCTTTATAGGAATATTTTTTATTATTAATCATAAATTTAATTTTATAGGAGTGTAACATCAGTTTTGAGGACAAATTTTTTGTACTAGAGGTACGATATTTTTCATCCCCGTAGATAGAATGACCTAATGCAAACAATTGTTTTCTAAGCTGATGTTTTCTGCCAGTAATAGGTTTCATTTCTAAAAGAGTAGAATTAATATTTTTATCTAGCACTTTATAATGAGTAAATGATTTTTCAGTTACTTTCTTTCCATTATCATATCTTGTCAAATCATTTTTGAAATCACCTGATAGTTTTTCTAGCTCACCAGTACAGACAGCTATATAAGTTTTATGAATTTTTCTAAGTCTAAATAATGAGGTTAACAATTGAGCAGATGCTCTATGTTTTGCGATTATAAAAATGCCGGAAGTATCCTTATCTAACCTGTGTACTGAATAAGGTTTAGAGTTTTCAAAAATTTTGCTACGTGAAAATATATCTATTAAATTTTTTTTTGACTTTGTTCCACCTTGTACTGAAATTCCTGAGGACTTGTTTAAAACTACAAAGTCTTCATTATTATCTATTATAAGTTTTTCGCTAGATTTAACAGTTTCTAAATTTGGTATAAATTTCTTTTTATTTTTATTTACATTTAATTTAAAATTAAAATTAAATAGATTTATTTTATCGTTTAAATTAAGTTTAGTTGAGCTTTTAACTTTTTTAGAATTAAGCTTAATATTCCCATTTCTTATAGACTTTTCGATTAAACTTTGAGGAAATTTTCCGATATTATTTCTTATCCATCTATCTAAACGCATTGATACACAACTTTCATTTACAATAAAAGTTTGTTTCATGCTCTTATGTTATATAATAAATTAATAGTATTATTTGGTTGCTTCTTTTTTGATTTGCTCGTTAGGACTTTTGTCCTTATTAGTTTCTTTGATTTTTTTATCAATATTTTTCGCTTTAACATCTCTATCAACAAATTCTATTACTGCCATAGGTGAATTATCTCCATATCTAAATCCTGCCTTGATTATTCTTGTATATCCACCCTTTCTACTCTCATATCTTTTAGACAAAGTATTTTTAACTTTATTTGCTGAGACGGTACTTTGCAATTTTGTGATTAATGCCCTTGTATTTTGGAGATTATTTTTTTTTCCTAATGTAATAATTTTATCTGCTTGTGGTTTTAAAACTTTTGCCTTAGGTAATGTAGTTGTTATTTGTTCATATTTAATTAGAGAATTTAGCATATTTTTTATTAATGCTTTTCTATGTTCAGAAGTTCTATTCAGTTTTTTATAACCAAATTTATGTCTCATTAAATTGCTTCCTCAAGTTTTTTGGAAAGTTCAGCTATATTGTCTGGTGGCCAATTTGGTATCTCCATTCCTAAATATAGAGACATTCCAGTTAAAACTTCTTTAATTTCATTTAAAGATTTTCTTCCGAAATTAGGTGTTCTTAACATCTCACCTTCAGACTTCTGTACTAAATCACCAATGTAAATAATATTATCATTTTTAAGACAGTTCATAGATCTAACAGATAGTTCTAACTCATCTACTTTTCTTAATAGATTTTTGTTGAATTCTGGTTCAGTTGGTTGATCTTTAACTAAAATCTCTTGAGGTTCATCAAAATTTACAAACATTTTTAATTGATCTTGGAATATTCTAGCTGAATAAGCCACAGCATCCTCAGCTGAAATTGAACCATTAGTTTCAACTTCCATTGTCAATTTATCATAATCTAAAGCTTTGCCCTCTCTAGCAGTGCTAACTGAATATGAAACTTTTTTAACTGGACTAAAAAGTGAGTCTACTGGAATTAATCCCAATGGTGGCTCATCTGGTTTATTCATATCGGCAGATACATATCCTTTTCCAGATCCAACACTCATTTCCATATGAAATTTTGTATTTTCGTCAAGGTTACAAATAACCAAGTCTGGATTTAATATTTCAATATCAGCAACAGGAGTAATGTCTGAAGCTTTAATTTCACCTGGACCTTTTGCATCTAAAATTAATTTTTTGCTAGATTCTGAATTACTTTTTAGCGCAAGTGATTTTACATTGAGAACAATATCTGTAACATCTTCTCTTACACCTTTTATTGAAGTAAACTCATGAAGAACTCCATCTATTTGAATTGAGGTAACAGCTGTACCTCTTATAGAAGATAGCAAAATTCTTCTTAATGAATTTCCTAATGTTAGTCCATATCCCTTTTCAAGTGGTTCAGCAATTATTTTTGCATATGACTTATCATCGTTTATTTGCACATCAAGTTTTGCTGGTTTTATTAAAGATTTCCAATTTTTTAAATTAACTTCTGAAGTTTCCATTAAACTCTCCTTTTTTTTGGTGGTCTTGTACCATTATGTGGCATGGGTGTTGTGTCTTTAATTGATATAATTTTAAATCCTCTGGCTTGTAAGGCTCTTAAAGCTGTTTCACGACCAGAACCTGGTCCTTTAACTTCAACTGATAATATTTTCATACCACACTCTAATGCTTTCGAGGCTGCAGCGTCTGCAGCTATTTGAGCTGCATATGGAGTAGATTTTCTTGAACCTTTAAAACCCTTTTGACCAGCTGACGCCCAAGATACAACATTGCCATTTGTATCAGCAATAGAAACTATTGTATTATTAAAGGTTGATTGAACATAGGCAATGCCATTTGTTATATTTTTTTTATCTTTTTTTTTTTTAGAATATGAACTTTTTGAAACTTTTTTAGCTTTTGATTGCGTTTCTTTATCTTTATTTTGTATTTTTTCTTTAGACATGTTATTTTTTAAGTGGTGTTAATTTTTTTCCAGCAATTGCTATTGCCTTACCTTTCCTAGTACGTGCATTACATCTCGTTCTTTGTCCTCTAACAGGTAATTTTTTTCTATGTCTTGAACCCCTATAAGTTGCTAAGTCTATCAAGCGTTTTATACTAAGAGAATTTTCTCTTCTTAAATCACCTTCTACTGAATATTTTTGATCAATAAATTCTCTAATTTTTAAAATTTGCTCATCTGTAAGTTCGTTTACTCTTTTTGACTTTGGAATTTCTAAAGCTTTACAAATTTCGTCGGAAAATTTATTTCCTATTCCATAAATATAGGTAAGACCTATATGTACTAATTTATTTTGAGGAATGTTTACACCTGCAATACGAGCCATAGTTTTATGATTAAATCAGTCTGGTTTATATAATAACTTTTTTTAAAGTCAATGCTCATTCCTTTATAAATAGCTCTATTTTACTCGAAATTTCGTTAATTTTCATTGATCCATCAACTTCATGAAAATTTTCGTTTTTTGAATAATAATCTAGCACAGGTTTAGTGATTTCCATATAAGTGTCGTACCTTTTTAAAATTGTATCTTCATCATCATCTGATCTCTTTTCTAAAATTTTTCTTTTTTCAATTCTTTTTATTATTGTATCTTTTTTTACGTTAAGAAAAAAAATATAGTTTATTTTTTGATTAGATTTAATCAATAAATCATCAAGATTTTTTGCTTGATTTATTGTTCTTGGGTAACCGTCAAAAATCAATTTATTCATTTTTTTTGAGTCAAATACTATTTTCTCAAGGAGCTTATTTACTATATCGTCTTCAACAAACTTGCCTTCATTCATGTTATTTATGATTTTTCTACCAATATCCGTATCTTTATTTATTTCATTTCTCAACATATCACCTGTTGATATTTGAAATAAATTAAATTTTTTTACTAAATTAATTGCCTGGGTACCTTTACCAGCTCCTGGTGGTCCGAATATAACTATATTCACTTTTATTTTCCAAATTTTGTTTTTTTAATTAATTGCTCGTACTGAGAACTCATTAATCTTGTTTGTACTTGAGTAACTGTATCTATTGCTACAACTACAACAATTAAAATAGATGCACCACCTAAATAAAATGGTATTGGGTAATTCGCAATTAAAAATTCTGGCATCAAACATACTAAAGCCAAATATAGCGAACCTATTGTGGTAAGCTTGGTAAGAATGCCATCAATATACAGAGCTGTACTTTCTCCAGGTCTTATACCAGGAATAAAACCACCATGCTTTCTCAAATTTTCAGCTGTCTCGTTTGGATTAAATGTTATTGAGGTATAAAAAAAAGTAAAAAATATTATTCCAGAAGCATAAAGCAACATATATAACGGTTGTCCTTGTGAAAAATAAGAGGATATATTTAAAAATGTATCATTTTCAGAAACACCAAAATTAGAGAATGTTACTGGTAATAATAATAAAGCTGATGCAAAAATAGCAGGTATTACTCCAGCAGAATTTATTTTTAACGGTAGAAACGAAGACTCTCCTCCATACATTTTATTACCCATTTGTCTTTTTGGATAGTTAATTAAAATCTTTCTTAAAGCTCTTTCCATAAAAACTATAAAAATAATTGTTACAATTAATAACAAGAAAATGATAAATATCATCAACCCAGATAAAGCACCTGTTCTACCTAGTTCAAATGTTGTAACAAGAGCTCTTGGTATTTCAGCAACAATTCCTGAAAATATTATTAATGATATACCGTTTCCTATACCTCTTTGAGTAATCTGTTCTCCTAGCCACATTAAAAAAACTGTTCCAGCAACAATTGTTGTTACAGTGGAAATTTTAAAATATATTCCAGGATTTATAACTAAATCTGCTGATGATTCTAAACCTACAGCAAGACCATAACCTTGTATAGTTGCCAACAGAACTGTTCCATATCTTGTTATTTGTGTAATTTTTTGTCTTCCTATTTCACCTTGTGATTTTAAATTTTTGAAATAATCGCTCACCCCTGTCATAAGCTGCACAATGATAGAAGAAGATATATATGGCATTATTCCAAGTGCAAATATTGCCATTCTGCTTACAGCACCACCTGCAAAAACATTAAACATTCCTAAAAGACCTTTTTGATTACCTTCCATCAATATTTGGAGTTGTTCTGGGTCTATACCTGGTAGTGGTACAAATGTTCCTAGTCTATAAACCGCTAGAATTAATATAGTGAATATTATTCTATTTCGTAAATCTTTCGATTGAGCAATTTCACTCATAGTTTTATTTATTTTTTAGTTTAATGGGACAGCCCAATTTTTCTAGTTTGGCAATTGCTGATTTTGAAGCAAAGTCACTTTCTATGTTAACTTTAGTTGTTAATTCACCGTTACCTAAAATTTTCAGCTTATTATATATTTTTTTTACTAAATTGTTTTTTTTCAATAATTCTAAACTCAAAATATCTGATTCATTTATTTTTTTTTTATCTATATAATTTTGGATTTTGACCAAATTTAATTGCAAAACTCTTGATTTCACTATCGGATTGAATCCTCTTTTAGGAAGCCTTCTAAACAATGGCATTTGACCACCTTCGAAACTTTTTATAGCCACACCTGATCTTGACTTCTGTCCTTTAACACCTCTACCAGATGTTTTCCCTTTTCCAGATCCTATACCTCTACCTACTCTAATTTTTTTAATTTTAACTTTATTTGTTGAATTTAAATTAATCATTACCCTCTCTTTTCTACAATTTCAGAAATCTTTTTGTTTCTAATAGTCGATATATGCTTTGGAGAATTTTGTTTTTTTAAAGCCTTCATGCATGCTCTAATTACATTGTGTGGATTTGCAGTTCCTAAAGATTTAGCAACAATATCTTTAATTCCTAAAACCTCACACACCGCTCTTACAGGTCCTCCTGCAATTATACCCGTTCCTTTGGGTGCAGCTCTTAATTTTATCTTTCCAGCTCCATCTTTGCCATAAATATCATGGTGTATAGTTCTGCCTTCTCTTAACGGAATTTGTATAAGCTTCCTCCTTGCTAGTTCATTGGCTTTTTTAATTGCATCTGGAACTTGTTTGGCTTTAGCATGTGCTATACCAATTTTTCCATTTTGATTACCTACAACAACTAATGCAGAAAATCCAAATCTTCTTCCACCTTTTACTACTTTAGTGATACGATTGATATGCACCAATTTTTCAACATATTCATTTTTCTGTTCCATATTTAAAATTCCAATCCGTTTTTCCTTAATGTTTCAGCAAATATTTTAACTCTACCATGATATTTGTAATTACCTCTATCAAAAAAAATCTTTGAAATTTTTTTTTCCTGAGCTTTTTTTGCAAGATTTTCAGCTACTATTATTGATAATTCTGTTTTATTTTTTTTAAGGTTTTTAATATCTTTTTCATTTGATGATGAGGAAACTAAAGTTAAATGATTTATGTCATCGATAATTTGTGCACTTATATTTTTAGATGAGCGTGATACTGTAAGTCTATACCTGTCTAAACCAGCAACTTTTTTAATTTTACTTCTAATTCTTAATTTTTTTCTTTGTGCTGTATTTAATTTCATTATTTTTTCTTTCCTTCTTTTCTTAAAATATACTGGCCTTTTTCTTTAATACCTTTTCCTTTGTATGGTTCAGGGGGCCTTATGGATTTGATGGTTGAAGTTATTTCACCAACTTTTTGTTTATCAAAGCCTGAAATATTAATTGTTGTTTGTTTCTCAACAGATATTTTAATTCCTACTGGTATATCAAAATTAACATCATGACTGAAACCTAATTGTAAGTTAAGTTGACTTCCTTTAATTGCTGCTCTGTAGCCGACTCCAGATAATTCTAGAATCTTAGTAAATCCGACATTTGCTCCAATAATTGCATTATTTAACAAACTTCTATTTAAACCCCAGAGTCTTTTTGTAGTTTCGTTTGTTTTTTTTGGTTTAATGGATAACTTTTTGTTATCTAATACATTAACATCAAACATATCAATATCCATTGTGATTGTTTTTTTTCCTTGAGGGCCTTCTATGTTAATAGCACTACCGCTAATAGCTACTTTAACTTTTTCAGGAATATCTATATTTACTTTACCAATTTTTGACATTAAAATACCTTACAAATTATTTCTCCACCTATTTTTTGTTTTCTTGCGTCAACGTCACTCATAACACCTTTGGGTGTTGAGACAATCGCTATACCTAATCCGTTATTAATTTTTGGTAAACTTTCTGCGCTAGAAAAAATTCGTCTACCAGGTTTTGAAACTCTTTCTATTGAACTAATTACTGGACTACCTGAATTATATTTAAGATGTAACTCTAGTGTAGGTTTCTTGTCACTTTCATTGACTTTATAATCGATAATAAAACCCTCATCTTTTAAAACATCCGAAATCTTTATTTTAAATTTTGACGAAGGTAGTTCAACTTTTTTATGGTATCTCATTTGTGCATTTTTAATTCTTGCAATCATATCTCCAATTGGATCTGTTAAGCTCATATTTATTCCTTTCTACCAACTTGATTTAACCATTCCTGGTATTTTTCCTTCTAGACCTAGTTTTCTTAATGCTATTCTAGAAATTTTTAATTTTCTATAAACGCCATGCGGACGTCCTGTAATTTGACATCGATTCATAATTCTATTTTTTGCTGAATTTCTTGGCAACTTAGATAATTTTTGTTGAGCCTTAAATCTTTCCTCTAATGATATTTTTTTATCCATTACAATAGATTTTAATTTTTTTCTCTTTTCGTAATATTTCTTTGAAAGTTTTATTCTTTTATTGTTTTTGTTTACTGCACTCATTTTAGCCATATTAGTTACCCTTTGTGTTAATAAATGGAAAATTTAGTTTTTTAAGAAGTTCAAAGCTATGATCCGTACTATTTGATTTAATAACGATAGTTATATCTAAGCCTCGTATCTTGTCTACTTTGTCAAAATTTACTTCAGGAAAAATTATATGCTCTTTTACACCAAAAGTATAATTCCCAAACTTATCAAAGCCTTTTGGTGACAATCCTCTAAAATCTTTAATACGAGGTAAAGCAATATTTACTAGTCTATCTATAAATTCATACATTTTATTTTTTCTCAATGTTACCTTAACACCCGCATTTGTATTTTTTCTGGTTTTAAAATTTGCTATAGATTTTTTAAATTTTGTTATTACAGGTTTTTGACCCGCAATTTTTGCTAAATCTTCTTCGCTAGATTTAAGTATTTTCGCATCATTTCCATCCAGGCCCAGACCCATGTTAATGATTACTTTTTGTATAGACGGGCCCATATAAATATTTTTATATCCAAACTTTTCTTTAAGACTTGATTGTATTTCGTTAAATATTTTATCTTTTAATCTAGGATTCATTTATTTTTTAGCCTCTTTCTTAGTGTTTTTATCAACTAACAGAAGATTAGAAATATGAATAAAATTTTCTTTATCTACAATCCCACCTTTTTTATCTTTTGTTGTTTTAATATGTTTTTTAATCATATTTATACCCTTTACTTTTGCTCTATAATTTCTTTTATCAATTTCTATAATTTCACCATCTTTATTTTTGTCTTTTCCAGTTAAAATTTTTACTTTTGAACCTTTTTTAATCATTTAAAGTACCTCCGGCGCTAAAGAAATTATTTTCATTTGTCCTCTTGTTCTAAGTTCTCTCGTAACTGGACCAAATATCCTAGTACCAATTGGTTCACCTTTATCATCAGTCAATACTGCTGCATTATTATCAAATTTTACTTTTGATCCATCATTTCTATGTATTCCTTTTTTAACTCGTACAACCACAGCTTTATGCACAGCTCCTTTTTTTACTTTTCCCTTAGGTATAGCTTCTTTAACAGCCACAACAATTGTATCGCCTATACTTGCATATCTACGTTTTGAACCTCCCAAAACTTTAATACACTCTATTTTTTTTGCACCCGTGTTATCTGCTACAAATAACTCAGTTTGTACTTGTATCATTTTTTACCTCATAAACTTTAAATTTTTTTGTTTTAGAGAATGGTCTACATTCAATAATCGAAACTTTATCACCAACTTTGTAGTCATTTTTTTCATCATGTGCACAATACTTTTTTTTGCTTTTGATTATTTTTTTTAAAACTGGATGCTGATACTTTCTCTCTACTACCACGCTAATAGTTTTTTGTCCTTTATCACTCACCACAACACCATTTAATATTTTTTTAGACATTTTTTTCTCCTAAAAATGTTTTTAATCTTGCGATATTTTTTTTTGTTAAATTGATTTTAGATGGACTTTTAAGTTGTCCGTTAATTTTTTGAAATCTAAAATTAAATAAATCTTTCTTTAATTTTTCAATCTCTTTAATTGATTGAGTCTTTGACAATTTTTTAATTTCTTTCTTTTTCATGTTATAATCTCTTAATTATTTTACATTTTATTGGTAGCTTCGCAGAAGCCTTATATAAAGCTTCCCTAGCAATAGTTTCTGTAACCCCATCAACTTCAAAAAGTATTCTACCTGGCTTAACTCTGCAAACCCAATATTCTGGAGATCCTTTTCCTTTACCCATTCTCACTTCAGTTGGTTTTTTTGAAACTGGAATATTTGGAAAAACTCTAGTCCAAACTCTTCCTTGTCTTTTCATATGTCTAGTTAATGCAACCCTTGCAGCTTCTATTTGTTTAGATATGACTCTTTCTGGTTGTATTGCTTTCAAACCATAAGCACCATAGTTCATAAAATTACATCTTGAGGCATTTCCGTGTATTCTGCCCTTGTGTGCTTTTCTAAATTTTGTTCTAGTTGGTTGTAACATAATTATTTTTTATTTGTCTCCTGACTAAATTCTTTGCTAAAAATTTCTCCTTTATATATCCAAACCTTGATACCAATAATTCCATAAGTAGTTAAAGCTTCAGCTTCTGCATAATCTATATCGGCTCTTAACGTATGTGACGGTATACTGCCATCTCTTAGCCATTCAGTTCGTGCTATTTCATTACCGCCAAGTCTTCCACTTACTGATACCTTGATTCCTTTTGCTCCTAGTCTGGTTGCTGATTGCATTGCTCTTTTCATTGCTCTTCTATAAGAGACCCTTTTAACTAGTTGTTGAGCAATGTTTTCTGCAACCAAATATGAATTTGTTTCTGGTTTTTTTACTTCTTTTATATTTAATACTACCTCATTAACAGTAAGATTTGATAATTTGCCTTTAATTTTCTCTATATCACTACCCTTTTTACCTATCACAAATCCAGGTCTAGATGTGTAGATTGTAACAAAACATTTTTTTGAAGTTCTCTCTATCATAACTTTAGATACTCCAGAATTAATTACATTTTTTTTTATATATTCGCGAATTTTAAAATCCTCAATTAGATAATTTCCAAAATCTTTTTTTTTTGCATACCATACAGAGTCCCAGCCTCTGTTTATTCCTAGCCTTAAACCTACAGGATTAACTTTTTGACCCATGAGCCTCCTGTTTTTTAATTTGTTCTGATAATATTATAGTTAAGTTGGAATACGGTTTCATAATAGATGCCGCTCTTCCTTTCGCCCTTGCTCTAAATCTTTTCATTACAACTTGCTTTCCACAAAATGCTTCTTTAACAAAAAGTTTATCAATATCATATTGGAAGTTATTTTCAGCATTTGCAACTGCGGAAGAGATTGTTTTTTTTATATCCTTGGATATTCTCTTATCTGAAAAAGTTAAATCTCTAATTGCTATATCAACTTTTTTACCCACTATTGACTTAAGTATAGGTTTTAATTTTCTTACACTTGATCGAATATTCTTGTTTATCGATTTTACTAGTTTTTCATCTTTTTTATTTTTTTTACTCATAATTTATTTTTTATCTGTTTTAGTTGTTTCTTCAGCCTTTGCTTTTTTATCTGCTGGCGTATGTCCAAAAAATTGTCTTGTAGGAGCAAATTCACCAAATTTGTGTCCAACCATATCTTCAGATACAGTAATTGGAATAAATTTTTTTCCGTTATATATTAAAAAACTCACACCAACAAAATCGGGTAATATAGTAGATTTTCTTGACCATGTTTTAATGGGTTTTTTATTTGGATCGTTTTTTTGTTTATCAACTTTTTTTATCAAGCTTTCTTCCACAAACGGTCCTTTCCAAATTGATCTCGCCATAATTTATGCTCTTTTTTTCTTTCTTCTTCTTATAATAAATTTATCAGTCCTTTTATTATCTCTTGTTTTTAAACCTTTGGCAGATTGTCCTGTTGGTGAAACAGGGTGTCTTCCACCAGCGGACTTTCCTTCACCACCTCCATGAGGATGATCAACTGGGTTTTTAACAACACCTCGTGTATGAGGTCTTCTACCCATCCATCTCGATCTTCCTGCTTTTCCTATTTTAATATTTTTTTGATCAGGATTAGATAAAACTCCAATCGTAGCTAATGATCTAGAGTCTATTTTTCTTACCTCACCTGATGACATTTTCAAAACTGTATAACTTCCATCAATTCCAGATATTGTGACAGAAGTACCTGCTGATCTTGCGATCTTTCCTCCTGCCCCTGGATTAATTTCGACATTATGAACTTCTAATCCTGCGGGTATATCTTTAAGTGGTAAACAATTTCCTGTTTTAATCTCAGAATTGGATCCATTTGATATTTTGTCACCTACATTAATTTTCTGTGGGGCTAAATAATAGAATCTTTCACCGTCCTCGAATTTAACTAACATTATGTGACATGATCTATTTGGGTCATATTCTATTCTTTCAACTTCAGCTGACATATTCATTTTTCGCCTATGAAAATCTATATTTCTGTACTTGTGTTTGTGACCACCACCATGATTTCTAGATGTTATTCTTCCATAATTGTTTCTTCCTTTAGACGAATTGTTAATTGAAGTTAGTGGTTTGTACGGTTTTCCTTTCCATAAATTATTTCTATCTACAAGGACTGTGCCTCTAGTTGATTTTGTATATGGTTTAAAAGTTTTTAAAGACATAGTTATATTCCAGTTGTTAGATCAATACTCTGACCCTTTTTTAATGTTATTATAGCTTTCTTATATCCAGAAATTTTAACTTTCCTTCCTCTGGTCAATTTAATTCTTCTTTTTTTATTTATTATGTTAATTTTAGTTACATTCACTTTGAATATTTTCTCTATACTTTTTTTTAAATTTTTTTTATTAGAGCCATTTGGTACTTTGAATACTATTTTATTTTGTTCTGACAATGCAGTAGATTTTTCTGTCACTACTGGGGAAATGATTTTGTCGTATAAATGTATTTTATCCATTATTTGTACCTTTTTTCTAATTCGTGAACAGCGGTTTCTGTTATAATTATTTTTTTGTATTTAATTAAGTCAAATGCGCTAAAATGATTAACGTCAGTTATTTTAACATTAGGTATATTTCTTGTTGCTTTGAAAATGTTTTTCCTTGAATTTGTATCAAGTATCAATAATGAGTTTTTTGAATCAAATTTGTTTAATATTGAATTCATTTCTTTAGTTTTGAGAATTTCTTTTTTAAAATCGTCAAATATAATTAAGTTATTATCATTATTTTTTGAAGATATTATTGAAGAGATACTCTTTTTCTTTTCACTTTTATTTAATTTTCTTATTTTGTATGCACTTTCACCTTTGGGTCCGTGAGCGACACCACCACCAACAAAAATAGGTGCTTTCCTACTTGCATGTCTTGCGTTACCCGTTCCTTTTTGAGCGTATATTTTTGAAGTTGAGCCTTTAATTTCATTCTTTTGTTTTGTTTTTGCTTTTCTTCCTTTGTAGTTAGCGTTTGACTTATATAAGACATTACTTACAAGTTGTTTGTTAATTTTAGATGCAAATAAAGCATCTAAAACATCAATTTTGTTTTTCTTTCCATCTATAGAGGTTTTGTCTATTTTCATTATTTTTTCTTCTTATCTGGGATTTTTTTTTTGTTTATTAATTAATTCAATTTTTTCTGAAATTGTTAGCTTAGATATATTTTTTTTAGCTTTTTGAATCATTACCTCTGAATTTCTTGATCCTGGTATAGAACCTTTTAAAAATAATAAATTATTTTCTAAATCTGCCTTAATGATTTCAATATTTTGAATTGTTCTTTTTCTATCCCCCATATGACCGGCCATTTTTTTATTTTTAAAAACCTTACCTGGATCTTGCCTTTGACCTGTCGATCCATGTGATCTATGTGAAATAGAGACACCATGCGTAGCTCTTAATCCTGCAAAATTATGCCTCTTCATTGCTCCAGCAAAACCTTTACCTATAGTTTTTGATCTTATGTCTACAAATTTAACGTCCTTGAATATCTCTAAACCGTATTCGTTTCCTTCTTTAAATTGATTTTCTGAACTTACTCTAAATTCTTTTAAAACTTTTTTAGGCTCAGTGTTCTTTTTAGAAAAAACACCTTTCATAGATTTTGTTAACTTTGAAGTTTTTATTACACCAAAACCTACTTGTATTGCGTTATAGCCTCTTTTGTCTTTTTCAATTACTTGGATTATTCTTCCCTTTTCTGCCTTAATAACAGTTACAGGAACGGATTGTCCAGTCTCATAAAACTCTCTAGTCATTCCAATTTTTTTTCCGTAAATACCTATATCAGTCATTTTAAATTTTAATCTCCACATCTACACCAGAGGCTAGATCAAGTTTCATTAAAGCCTCTACCGTTTGTGGCGTTGGTTCAATAATATCTATCAATCGTTTGTGCGTTCTAGTTTCAAATTGTTCTCTACTTTTTTTGTCAATATGAGGTGAACGTAATACAGTGTATCTTTCAATTTTTGTTGGTAGAGGAATTGGACCTTTGATATTTGCACCAGTTCTTTTTACTGTATTAACAATTTCCTCAGTAGATTGATCTAAAACTTTATTATCATATGCTCTAAGTTTAATTCTAATATTTTGTTTTTCCATATTAACCTGTTTTCTTTATTACTTCATCCTGTACATTTTGAGGTACCTTGTCATAATGGTCAAAAAACATTGAGTATTGTGCTCTACCCTGAGACATAGATCTTAAACTATTTATATAACCAAACATGTTAGCAAGAGGAACCATTGCTGTTATCATTGTTGCATTGCCTCTTTGTTCTTGAGTATTAATTTGACCTCTTCTACTATTTAAATCTCCAATAACATCACCCATATAATCTTCTGGTGTTACGACTTCAACTCTCATTATAGGTTCTAATAATTTTAACGTTCCTCTTGTACAAGCCTCTTTGAAACATTGTCTTGAAGCAAGTTCAAATGCTAGTACACTTGAATCAACATCATGATGCAATCCGTCTAATATAACCACTTTATAATCAATCATTGGAAATCCAGCTAGAATTCCACTATCAGCAACTGTCTCTATACCTTTTTCAACACCGGGTATAAACTCTTTTGGTATAGCTCCACCTTTAATTTTACTTTCTACTTCACGACCTTTACCAGGTTCTAATGGTTCTACAGATAATTTAACTCTTGCAAACTGTCCTGCACCTCCACTTTGTTTTTTGTGTGTATAATCAAATTCAGCTGGTCCAAGAATTGTCTCTCTGTATGCAACTTGCGGTGCTCCGACATTCGCTTCAACTTTAAATTCTCTTTTCATTCGATCAACAATTATATCTAAATGTAACTCACCCATACCTTTGATAATTGTCTGTCCCGACTCTTCATCAGATGAAACTCTAAATGATGGGTCTTCTTTTGCCAGTCTTCCTAAAGCCTCACCCATTTTTTCTTGATCTCCTTTTGTTTTAGGTTCTACTGCAATTTCTATTACAGGATCTGGGAATTCCATTGGTTCTAATAGAACTGGATTACTTTCGTCTGATAATGTATGACCTGTTATTGTATTTTTTAGACCTGCCAAAGCGACTATATCACCTGCGTTAGCTTCTTTAATGTCTTCCCTTGAATTTGCATGCATTAGTAGCATTCTTCCTACTCTTTCTTCTTTATCTTTTGATGTATTATAAATACCGGTTCCAGATTTAACTGTTCCTGAATAAATTCTTATAAATGTCAGTGACCCAACGAAAGGATCATTAGCTACTTTAAATGCTAAAGCAGAAAAAGGTGCATTATCCTCGAACTTCATCTCAATTTGATCATCGCTTCCAGGCTTTGTTCCAGTTATTGAACCAATGTCTTGTGGGCTTGGTAAGTATTCTACGACTGCATCAAGAAGAGGCTGTACACCTTTATTTTTAAACGCTGATCCAGTTAAAACAGGCACAAAATCGAAGTTTAAACATCCTTTTCTTACACATCTTGTTAAATCCTGATTATTTATTTCTTCTCCATTTAAATATTTTTCCATTAACTGCTCATCTTGTTCTACAGCTGTTTCAACCAACTCCTGTCTATATTTTGTGCAAATTTCTTTTAAATCATCTGGGATATCTTTTTCCTCCCATTCGGCTCCTAAATCCTCATTTTTCCATTCTATAGCTTTCATTTTAACCAGATCGACAACTCCTTTTAAAGACGTTTCAATTCCTATTGGAATTTGCATAACTAAGGGTTTTGCTCCCAATCTATCTTTTATCATATCAACACATCTAAAAAAGTCTGCACCTGTTCTGTCTAGTTTATTTACAAAACAAATTCTTGGAACTTTATATTTGTCTGCTTGTCTCCATACAGTTTCCGATTGTGGTTCTACACCCGCTACTCCATCAAATACAGCAACTGCACCATCTAAAACTTTTAAAGATCTTTCAACTTCAATCGTAAAATCAACATGTCCCGGTGTATCGATTATGTTTATTCTATGATCTCTCCAAAAACATGTGGTAGCAGCAGATGTTATAGTAATACCTCTCTCTTGCTCTTGCTCCATCCAATCCATTGTAGCAGCGCCGTCATGAACCTCTCCAATTTTATGACTTTTTCCAGTGTAATATAAAATTCTTTCGGTAGTTGTTGTTTTACCAGCATCAATATGAGCCATTATACCAATATTTCTATATTTATCCAAAGTATGAGATCTTGTCATAAAATTATTACCACCTAAAGTGCGCAAATGCCTTATTCGACTCGGCCATTTTGTGCGTGTCTTCCTTTTTTTTAATTGCTGATCCTTTATTTTGATAAGCATCATAAATTTCGTTAAATATTTTATCTGACATTTTTTTATCTTTTCTTTTTCTAGAAGCATCTATTAACCATCTTAAAGCAAGTGCCTGTGATCTTTTAGATTTCACTTCAACAGGTACTTGATATGTTGCACCACCAACTCTTCTTGATCTTACTTCTACTGTTGGTTTTATGTTATTTATTGCATCGTTAAATACGTTTAATGGATCGTCTTTAGATTTTGTTTTAATTCTATCAATAGCGTCATAAACAATTTTTTCAGCTATAGTTTTTTTTCCATCATACATTAAAGAATTAATTAATTTTGGTATTATTGAGGACTTAAACTTTGGATCAACTACAGGTATTTTTTTTGGTGCTTTTCTTTTTCTAGACATTTTTTATTTACCTTTTTTTGTTCCGTATAGAGATCTTCTTTGTTTTCTGTTTGCAACACCTTGGGTATCTAGATTCCCCCTAAGTATGTGATATCTAACACCAGGTAAATCCTTTACTCTTCCTCCTCGAATAAGTACTACAGAGTGTTCTTGTAAATTATGTCCTTCACCAGGTATATATGCTGTAACCTCAAAACCATTTGACAATCTAACTCTAGCAACTTTTCTTAATGCAGAATTTGGTTTTTTAGGTGTTGTTGTATAAACCTTAACACAAACTCCTCTTTTCAAAGGTTGTTTTTCAAGAGCAGGAACTTTGTTCCTAGAAATTTGTTTGGTTCTTCCTTTTCTTAATAACTGGTTTATCGTTGGCATAATATATTAGTTTATTTTTGATGAAATAACTGACAGGTTATTTGTGGCAGCGTTTAGTATAGTTATACTACTTCCAACCAAAAATTATCGACAAACTACTATAGAAAATCTATTTGTCAAATTAAAATAGATCTATTTTGCTTAAATAACTATTGATTTACTTGCGTTTCTGGAGTGTCTTCCTGTTCTTGTTCAGAAATAAATTTTTGATCTTCTTCCAGTGCTTTTTTGTTCCAACGAGATTTTATTATTCCTGTTCCAGCTGGAACTAGTCTTCCAACTATAACATTCTCTTTTAAACCATGTAGCTTATCTACTTTACCCCTGATTGCCGCATCTGTTAAAACTCTTGTTGTTTCTTGAAAAGATGCTGCAGATATAAATGAATCTGTTTGTAATGATGCTTTAGTAATACCCATTAAAACTCTTTCACCAATTGCAGGTTTTTTTGAATTTTTTACCAGTTCCTCATTCATCTCTTCGAATTTTATTCGATCAATAATTTCGCCTGGTAACAATTTGGAGTCACCAGAAGATTTAACTTCCATTTTTTTCAACATTTGTCTTAAGATTACCTCTATATGTTTATCATTTATAATAACACCTTGTAATCTGTAAACTTCTTGTACTTGATTTACAAAGTACTCAGTTAATTCTTCTATACCTAATATTCTTAAAATATCATGTGGCAATGGTTGACCGTCTAACAAATATTCACCTTTTTTAATTTTTTCACCTTGATTAAAATTTATATGTTTGCCTTTAGGAATTAAATAACTTGAACTTTCACCATCTTCAGACTCAATTGTAACTCTTTGTTTACCTCTTACTTCTTTACCAAATAAAACTTTACCATCGTTTTCTGCTATTATAGCGCTATCTTTGGCTTTTCTAGCCTCGAACAACTCAGCAACTCTTGGAAGACCACCTGTAATATCTTTTGTTTTTGATGTTTCTTTAGGAAGTCTAGCAATAACATCTCCCGCATTTATTTTTTGTCCATCTTTAACTGATAAAATAGAATCTGGTACTAAATAATATCTTGCTTCATTATCATCAGCTTTTTTAATAACATTTCCCTTAGCGTCTCTTAATGTAATTCTTGGTTTTAAATCTGTATTCTTTGACTGTGTCTTCCAATCAATAACTGTTTTAGTTGCTATACCTGTTGCATCATCAAGTGTTTCAGCAATTGACACACCATCTAGTAAATCCATATAGTTAGCATTACCACTTGTTTCTGCTATCACTGGTGTAGTGTAAGGATCCCATTCACATATTTTTGCATTCTTCTTAATTTTATCACCATTCTGGAAAAATAATTTTGATCCGTAAGGAACTTTATATATAGCTTTTTGCAAACCATTTTCGTCTTCGATCGATAATTGAGTATTTCTACCCATAACAATTAGATTTTTTTTAGAATCTTCGATTAAATTTGTATTAATAATTTTTAAAGTTCCTTCTGAACTTGATAAAATTTGCGAATCTTGTTTAATTGATGCTGTACCACCGACGTGAAATGTTCTCATTGTTAACTGAGTTCCAGGCTCACCGATAGATTGTGCTGAAATCATACCTACGGCCTCACCTACGTGAACCATTTTTCCTCTAGATAAGTCTCTTCCATAACTCATTGCACATACACCTTGTTTGGATCCACATGTTATTACTGAGTAAACTTGTATAAGTTTAACGCCAGCAGCATCAATTTTTTCACAAATACTTTCATCAATTATTTCATCTTTTTTAATTATTACGTCACCATTTATTGGATGTTTCACGTCTTTTGCTACAACTCTTCCAAGGGCTCTTTCTGATAGACTTACTATTACATTTCCACCCTCAATAATTTCTGTAAGTTTAATACATCCAGCTTTTTTTCCACAATCACAAGCTTTTTTAGTTATGGTCAAATCTTGAGCTACATCGCAAAGTCTTCTAGTCAAATAACCAGAATTTGCGGTTTTAAGTGCTGTATCTGCTAATCCTTTTCTAGCTCCGTGGGTTGAATTAAAGTACTCTAAAGCTGTTAACCCTTCTTTGAAATTTGATGTAATTGGCGACTCTATTATTTCTCCTGATGGTTTTGCAATCAGTCCCCTCATACCAGCTAATTGTTTCATTTGAGCAGCAGATCCTCGTGCTCCACTATCTGCCATCATAAATACTGAGTTGATTTTTAAACCATCTTCAGTTATTTCTGTAGCTGAAATTCTTTTCATCATTTCAGATGCAACTTTATCTGTACATTTCGACCATGCATCAACTACCTTGTTGTACTTTTCACCTCTAGTAATTAATCCTTCTGAATACTGATTTTCATAATCTGTAATCAGTTTTTTAGTTTCATCAATTAATGCCTCTTTATTTTCAGGTATAACTAAATCATCTTTCCCAAACGATATGCCTGCTTTAAATGCGTGTTTAAAACCTAAATCTTTTAATTTATCACAAAATATCACAGTATTTTTCTGTCCAGAAAATCTAAAAACATGATCGATTACTTCAGAAACAATTTTTTTCGGTAACAATCTATCTACTAAATCAAATTTGTTATTTATATTTTTAGGTATTAAATTTGCTAACAAAAATCTACCTGCTGTGCTAATATGTTTTTCATACTTAGTGTTTCCTTTATCATCTATTGTTTCAAATCTTGAAACTATTCTTGAATGAACTTTTATTTGTCCTGTTTCCAAAGCATGTTCAATTTCAGAAGTGTTTACAAAATAACCTTCTACTTTTTTCTCTTGATAAGGTGGTTGGGATAAATAATAAATTCCAAGTATCATATCCTGACTTGGAACAATTATTGGCTTACCATTTGATGGACTTAAAATATTATTTGTAGACATCATAAGAACTCTGGCTTCTAATTGCGCTTCTAAACTTAAAGGAATGTGTACGGCCATTTGATCCCCGTCAAAATCGGCGTTAAATGCTGCGCAAGTTAACGGGTGAAGTTCAATTGCATCCCCCTCTATTAATTTAGGTTCGAAAGCCTGAACACCTAATCTATGAAGAGTTGGTGCTCTATTTAGTATAACCGGATGTTCTCTAACAATTAATTCTAAAGCATCCCAAACTTCTGTTCTTTCTCTTTCAACTAGTTTTTTCGCTTGCTTTATCGTTGAAGCAAGTCCAAGTTTATTTAATCTAGCATATAAAAAAGGTTTAAATAGTTCTAATGCCATTTTTTTTGGCAATCCACATTCATGAAGTTTTAAATCTGGTCCAACAACAATTACCGATCTTCCTGAATAGTCAACACGTTTGCCAAGAAGGTTTTGTCTAAACCTACCTTGTTTACCTTTAAGCATTTCGGCTAAAGATTTTAATGGTCTTTTTCCTGTTCCCGTTATTACTCTTCCTCTTCTACCATTATCAAAAAGTGCATCTACAGATTCCTGCAACATTCTTTTTTCGTTTCTAATTATTATATCTGGTGCCTTTAAATCCATTAATCTTTTAAGTCTATTATTTCTATTGATTACTCTTCTATAAAGATCATTAAGATCAGATGTTGCGAATCTTCCTCCATCTAACGGAACTAAAGGTCGTAACTCTGGTGGTATAACAGGAATGGTTGTTAAAATCATCCATTCTGGTTTATTTCCTGTTTCTAAAAAAGATTCTATTAATTTTAATCTTTTAATTGATCTCTCCTCAGCAACTTTAGATTTGGTCTCTTTTATTGTTTGAACTAATAATTTTTTTTCTTCTTCAAGATTAATAGATTTTAAAATTTCTAATATAGCCTCAGCTCCTATTCCAGCTGTAAACGATTCCTCACCAAAATCATCTTGATATTTAATCAGTTCTTCTTCATTTAAAAGTTGATTTTTTTTCAAACCTGTTAAGCCAGGTTCAATTACAATAAAATTTTCAAAATACAATACTCTTTC